>JACYYK010008149.1_pt2 | contig 15773 bp, 15 predicted proteins | sample 8236871 | NCBI WGS metagenome assembly JACYYK01 (sample SAMN14103087, study PRJNA606662) | landfill metagenome | isolation source: landfill solid waste inoculated with endophyte fungus Paravalsa indica | place: India:New Delhi, Okhla landfill site | collected 2017-11-05 | reverse complement strand
GCTATAAAATTTATAGCCTTATAATTAATGTATTTTTAGCACAAAGAGGTTGGGACAAAACAACAGTCCCAACCTCTTTGTTTTTTATTAATTGCCCTAACAAAAAAAGTTGAGTATTTATAACTCAACTTTTTATCGTCACTTACTTCTTTTTTGAAGAAGTTTGTGCTTGATTCTTCATTTGTGCCATCATTTGGTTCAAACGCTTTTGTGAAGGCTTTTGACCCATTGATGTCATCATAGATTTCATCATTTCTTCTGAAATTGGCGGATTGTTCTTAATGTACGTCTCCATTGAGCGACGTGCGATGAAGAAACCAGCGACAGCGCCAACTATCGCGGCAAGAACGACAATAAAAATCCAAACTGTTGTGCTCATTTTATTACTCCAAAATTATATTCAAGTACCATTATAGCGAACTATCCGCTATTTGACTAGCTACCTGAACAATTAATTACCGCGTAATCCCTTATCACGCTGAATCTTTTTCACCTTTTCAGGGGTTACTTCTTTACCATTCTCATCATAAACTTGTAGCATTTCTACTTGAGAACGGAAAGACTTTCTAAAATTATCCAAAAATTCAGCCCGCAAATCCGCACGTTCCGCAACTTCATCCTCTGTTAATCCCTCTGGAGATTTTGCTTTTGCGGCTAGTTCGTTAATTCGTGAACGAACAGCCATCATGTGATCTGTCTCAGCCATGTTATTTCCACCTTTTTTTGAATTTAATGTTACCATTTTAACATATTTTACTGAAGAATATTCAGGTTAACTAATGTTTCCGCAACCAGATATTTATCGTACAATATTCTTTAATGACAAAGGAGCTACCCCCATATGACACAGAAGCCAAGAAAACAATTAGAAATATTGCAATTCATTTATGACAAACAACTAACCAATGGTTATCCGCCTACTATTCGTGAAATTGGTGCAAAGGTTGGTTTAGCATCATCCTCAACAGTCCACGGACACTTAGAGCGTCTGCAAAAGAAAGGTCTGATTACAAAAGATGCCGAGAAAACGCGAGCAATCAAAGTTACTCCGCAAGGCATCGCCTTATTAAAACATGGTCATCATGATCCTGAAATGGATCTATCAATCACTGAAAAAACGGCCCAACATTTGTTTTCTTTTGATGAAGATGTTTTTATCCAGCAACAACACAGTAATAGCATGCTTAATATCGGTATTTTAAATAATGACTATTTGATGGTTAAAAAACAACAAACTGCCCTTGATGGTGATATTGTCGTTGTTAAAATCAATGATGAAACAAATGTATACCGCTACTTTAAAGAAGGTAATCATTGTCGATTACAGCCGGAAAATAGTAATCTAAAACCCGTTACGATGGCAAACCCAACCATTATCGGTCGTGTCATTGGCGTCTATCGTGATTATGTTAATTAGCCTTTATCCTGTCTATAATCCCAGCTCCCAACTCAAATCAATGTCAGTAGCTGCCATTATCTGACCAATATCCTCTAATGAAAAATTTCGTGGCGTCGTGACAGTCAAGTCAATCGTCAAACCGGTTTCCGACTTTTTTAGTCGCGATACTTTGCTGGAAATATTTTCTGATGTCAAATAATCACGTAACTTTTTGACGTCGTCAATTGTTGTTAAATAGACTCGAATAGAAAAAGATTGGCGTAAATTAAAGTCATTAAAATAATGAAATGCTAGCTGCAAAACAACAATAATAAATGTTGCAGCAAATCCCACCTCGTATAAACCAGCACCAATTGCCATCCCCACACCAGCAGTTGTCCAAATTCCCGCTGCCGTGGTTAGACCACCGATTACATTAAAGTCTGGGCTACGCACAATAATCATGCCGGCACCCAGAAAACTGATTCCACTAACGATTTGGGCCGCAATACGCGATGGATCCAAATTCACATTAGCATTTCCTAAGACAGCAGCAAAGCCATACTGAGACACAATCATCATTAGGGCAGCCCCTAAACTGACAATAGCATGCGTTCGGAGGCCCGCAGATTTTGACCTAGTCTGCCGTTCAATCCCAATTAGCAATCCTGCCAGTGTTGCTAATAACAAACGAATCAATAGTTCATTGGTTGTCATTTTCTCCTCCGTTCCAAATACCAGCTACACAATAACTAATATTTTTATGCTATTTACTACATACTTTTTATTAAACCAAAAAAGTACTTATTTGTGAAAAAAAGAATCTGGTAACAGAGTGTCACTATCACCAGAGTCCTAAAATTTACTTGTCACGATTATCATAATAAGCTTGTTCTTGTTTTTCCCAATAGTCTTTATCATCGGATGTAATGTCACGCATAACTTTTGCCGGATTCCCGACGGCGACTGCATTGGCTGGGATATCTTTCACAACCACAGCACCGCCACCAATAATAGCATTATCCCCGATAGTGACACCTGGCCCAATAAAGACATTAGCGCCAATCCAAACATTATCTCCAATAGTAATTGGCTTACCAAACTCTAGGCCACGATTCCGCACCCCTGAATCAATCGGATGCCCAGCCGTGATGAGACTAACTCGTGGTCCAATCATCACGTGATCACCAATATGTACTTCACATGTATCTAGAATAGTTAATCCGGTATTACCATAGAAAGCCTCACCAACATAAATATTCTTACCATAATCAATATAAACGTCTGGTTCAATATAGCTCCCCTCACCAACGGCACCCAGCATGTCTGCTAATAAACCCTGTACCTGATCTTCCTCCTCATGAGCTATCTGATTGTACAAGGCAACGCGACGTTTACATGCCTTCCGCAAGGCAACCAGTTCCTTATCAGCTGATGCATACAGTTGCGCTGACAGCATAATTTCACGTTCAGTTTTCATTTAACACTCCCCTATCATATATATGAATTATCTAATTTTAACATGCCTTCCTCACCCTGACTAATTGTTAATGAGGTTGTTAAATGATAATATTTACTAATACCGAACATTCCCAATATTGGGGCTAAATGTATGTTTAATTGAAAGTAGAGGAAATTAACTTGCAATGATAAAAAAGCGTTATGTATGGTTAGATATTGCACGATTAGTCGCTATAATATGTGTGATTTTAAACCATGTCAATGAAAATTTAAACCAAACCCCAATAACAAAGTTGACTGTTCTTTTACAATTAATGGGGCGTATGGGCGTGCCTTTATTTTTAATTATTTCTGGCTACTTAATGTTAAACAGAAACTATACGACAAACAGTTCCATCAATAAATTTATCCATCATAATATGATGCCAATAGTTTATTCAGCTATTTTATGGACTGTTCTTCTATCCCTATATACATATTTTATTTTAGATCATAAATTTATCCCTTCACTGATTCAAAATCTAATTTTCCAAAATCGGCCAATGCCTCAAATGTGGTATATTCAACTACTACCGATAGTTTATGTATTAATACCTATATTTGCTATTGCAAAACAAACTTTTAGTAAATATTTAGGCAGTATCTTCTTAATTGGCACAATATTATTAGGAACCGGTACATTAATTGCTAATTTTACCCGAAAACAATACGTGCCATTCCAATGGAACATGAGTGGCTCGTGGGGACTAGTCTTTATCATGTTAGCCTTATTAGTATTCGGTAGTTATTTAAATGAGATTTCTATGTCAAAGAAATCTTTTTCGTTCATAGGCGTTTGTGCCCTATTAAGCCTTGTTTTGTTTATCGTAAACACAAAACAATTATCATCCGCTGGTATGATGCCTACGATTTGGTATACGCAAGCATGGGTGTTTATACCAGGATGCTTTTTCATACTAATTATTAAAAAATTAGACGCTATATTTGAACGTGTATTATCTCATGCAAAAAATTCAAAAAAGTTTATTACTACCCTCAGCGGATTAACATTTGGTGTCTATATTGTGCACTACGCTATTTTGGATTTTATTTTATCTTTTAATGTTTTCCATTCAGGATTATTAAGCACGATTATATTGACGCTACTAGTATTATGTGTTTCATTCATTGCTATTTTGTTAATAACAAGAATTCCTAAATTTCCTAAATTTATATTTCTTACAAAATAAGTCAATCGACTGACTACTTTACTATAAAGGCCATACTTCGGAATGCTTCCGCAGTATGGCCTTTGATTATCTATATACTGACATGTACCATCACTCTGACTAATTGTTAAGGTGTCAGTTAAATGATAATATTATTTTTGGTAATTTTATTTCAGAAAGGTAATTATATGACAGCCTCTAAAAGAAATCTCTCCTTTGATATTGCGCGTGCCATAGCGATTTATCTCGTAATTATCGGTCATTCCATGACTGGTCTATGGGACACCTATCAATCTAATTTTATATTTGCAGCTAATTTGCCGATATTCTTTATCATTTCAGGTTACTTCTATCATTCAAAAAGGATCAAAGATGTTGTTCAAACGGGTGTTAATACACTGCTAATTCCCTTTTTCATCGTTACCTTACTCTATATAACCTTACGAACAGCTTTGGGCGAAATCGTCCAACACGTTCACTATCTAAACTTTCAAAACCTTATCCCACTTATATATGGTAATGGCGCAACAGGTCACTCGCCATTTGGGTTTGAACTGAGTTCTCACGCCGGCGCTGTTTGGTTCTTACCAACCATGTTCATTGCCAACATTATTTTCCATTGGTTAATGAAGTCTAATAAAGAAATTATCCGTTTCACGATTGTTATTATACTATTTGGATTGGGTTATTCATTAGCTCAAGTCGCTTACTTCCCCTGGTCACTACAAGCAGCTTTGGAAGTTCAAATTTATTACCTATTTGGTTACTGGTTAGCAAAACTTATTAAGCAATATTCACAAAAAACTATTTTTGCTAATCCATACATCCTATTAGTTTCACTAATCTGCTGGATTCTAAGTGCAACGAGCGGTAGCTATGAATTAAACCGTGGCTTGGCTGATAATATGTTGATCGCAGTCCTTGGTGGTTTTGGGAGCACCGTTGTACTATTAGGTATTGCATTTTTTATTGAAAAGCATTGGCATCAAATTGCTAAAGGTCTTTGTTATGTTGGTCAGTATTCGTTAGTGCTACTATGTGTCCATTCCCTTGATATTGGCTTATTAGACACTGAAGTCATGAAATTTTTAGAATCACAGGTCTGGTTCTCAGACTACAGTCTATTTGCTTACCTAGGATTAATGCTATTAAGAATTCTATATACAACATGCTTCACATGGATCTTACTAAAAATAAAGTTTATTTATAACTTATTAGTCGACCGTAACTTTCCCCTTCAAAAAGCTTAAAAATAAAAAGCATCTTGACTCAAACACCCACTACTTCATGTAGCTGCGTTTTTGACAAGATGCTTTATTTTATTTTTTAGTAAAACTCTTTGACAGATAATGTTCGCCTGAACTCAAGTCATATTGCACTAACTTAAATTCATGTAGTAACTTTTTCTGCTTCTTAGTTAAATCTTTTGTTTTTAAGGTATGACCATTATTATCAACAAATTTACCACGTGTATAGTTTGCGAATGCTGGTAATTCTTTCGTTACCTTGGTTTGCAAAGCATAGAATGGTGTTAATTTACTATTCGTTGCTTCTAATGCCAATGCTGGGAAATCACTTGGTGACGCATAGGCACGCTGGTTGCGATCCGTCTTTGCCTTACTCTTTTCACGAGCAGCCTTATTTTGGTAAATAAAGTAGTCCGTCTCATGAGAACGCTCTAGTTGCTTATCCTGATTAACAAATGTAAACACGCCTGGCCAATGATCACCATAAAAGACTAGAGTCACTGGACGAGAAATATTTTCTAGTTTATTAACCAAATTCTTAGTGGCTACATCAGTGTAATGAACACCTGCAATATAACTCTCGACAGTTTCCTTTGTATTACCTGAAACCGCTGGTTCTGACATCTTGTAATTACTACCAGGATACTGGTTAGCAGAATAAGGCATATGATTCTGCATTGTCATCAACTGTAAGAACTGTGATTTGTTCTTATTCGCTGATGTAATTTTCTTTGTTAAGTAGGCATAAGAAGATTTATCGGCAGGATAATTATTCTTAGAACCAACAGGCTTCGTATACTTGTCTGGATACTTATATTGCTTACCATCAGTTGTATAGAACTTTTGAATGCCGATCTTTTTATAAGCATCACGACGATTATAGAATGTTCCAACATAAGGATGAATCACTTCACGATTTTGGAACAAGTTGGTAATCGTTGGTATTTCATTAGCAACCGTTACTAATTGCGTATAAGGTACCACCATTTCTGGTGCAAAGGTTGCTAACGGGAAGCCTGCCAAAGTCATATACTCGATATTCGCAGTTCCACCACCGTAACCTGAAGACAACATTCTACCAGAAAAAACAGAATCCTTTTGTATTTGTTTAATATTTTTAAATACATCAGTCCCTTTATATTTTAATCCGGGAACTTCATCAGGATTTGTCAGTGACTCACTTAAGACATAAGCCACCGTTTGTCCCTTAAGATTATCCTGCCTAGTTTTATTTAACGAGTCAGAATATTTTGTATATTTCTTTTGTAATGCAGCCATTGATTTTTCTGAATAACCAGCTGGTTCTCGCATAATAACACTTGAAATATTAGACACAAAAGTCATGACAGGTCCATTCAGCATCGCATCTTCACCAGTATTAAAACTCTGCCACTGATATTTAAAATGGTCCAATATCGCGCGGTTCTGATCGGCATTGGCGACAAAAGGCGCTGCCAACGTTAGAAATGTTGCTAATAATACCGCGATACGTGTACCTGTTTGTTTAATCATCATTCGCTGAATAGATGCCGCGAAACGGCCAGCCTTTTTACGATGAACCCAAAATTCGAGTAACCCGGCACCAACAAAAACAATAACGATACCAATAATCGCAATGATCAATAGGTTCTTATCAACCATTTGTGTCAAGCCACCAACAGCAGTAACTTCTGACATATCACTAAATAAAATAGGCTCATTTCGTGACTTCATCTTCATGTATTCCGCCATAAATGTCACAACTGCTAGCGTCAAGTAAATAGCTATCCCGACAAATAAGCGGTTTACCAGAACGACGATAAATACAAATAAAATCAAACAAGCAACAATCGTAAATAATGCTTGTGGGCGGATTAGAAAATTAAGAGATGTCCAAATAGCTTGGCCCAAATCTAAGGTCTGATCAAAACGCCCCCACACTTGAAAATACATTGCAAATTGTAAAACAACAGTCGTTAAGACACTTAAAGACAGCCCAATAAGTAAAAATTTCATCCAATTATTGAATGTTGGACCATTAAACTGTTGCTTACTTAAAAACTTTTTCATATCAATCACCTTTTTGATCACGAACGACATTTACGGTCTTAACAATACCGAGCTTAATGACGAAGCTAATAATTAACATGAGTAACCAGATAATGATAAAGCTAATCATTCCGGCAGGTAATATACGACCAATGTAATTATTCATCGGTATCATTGTTTTAATGAATATGAACACAGCGAGGCTTAAACTAAAGTAGCTACCAATATTGATAAATAAGTTTGCTAGTTTAGCTAGTAAAGTACTATTTACAAGTTTATTAGCTACCACAACTAACCCAGCCAAGCTGATCAAGGCAGTTAACGTACCCAAAATCCAAAATGGTGTGTAGGCAACTTCCATGGTCAAGCCTGTTGAAGCTGACATTGTCAGATTTACTAGCAATGCCGCCAAAATAGTTGCAGTACCCGCTGACCAATTAACTAATCTATGATAATAAAGACCAAACAACATAAAAGGCAAAGCAATAAATGCTGGTTCTAGTGACCAAGGGAGTTGAATGAAAGTTGCAAGGTAAAACCCAACACCAGCTAACAAAATAACAATTAAAATTGCCAATGGCACTTTTTTAACTTTCGCAATAAGAACCGTTAAAATCGTACCGACAAACAACGCCATTAGTAACCAAAGTAACCCAATTCCTGTATCGAAAAAGCTAAAAATAGTTGTAACAGGTGTGCCGTTACCATATAAGAGAGCCTTCAATCCAGTACGCATTGCCGGAAATGGTGCATTGACCCACGTGTTTAATTGCAGGAGCTGAACTACTTTATTAATGACGATCATTAATAAACCAACCACCAGATACGGTATTAAATAACGTTTAATCGCTAAGACAATAGATTGTCCAATTTTTAAATTAATATTGATATAATAACCAGCAATAAAGAAAATTGTTGGCCAAGTTAACCATGTAAAAAAATTATACAAAATACTATGATCTTGTGGATTGATAATGCTAATAAAAATCAACATTATAATTGCCAAACCTGCCAGTATTTGTACCGTTCTATCTTTACTATTCATCACCATTCCAGATGCTCCCATATAAAAACATAAAGGAGTCGGATAAATATAAACCCGGCTCCCTTAATTACTTAAAAGTATTATAAATTATATTCCAAAAACCAAACATAAATTTTTCTTATTTTAGTAATCCATTAATGATAAAATATCATAACCTGCAAGCTTTTCACGACCATGTAAGTCATTCAATTCAATCATAAATGCTAGCCCTGCAACTTCACCACCTAATGATTCAACCAATTTAATGGTAGCAGCAATTGTACCACCCGTAGCAAGTAAATCATCAGTAATTAAGACTTTCTCTCCTGGTTTAATCGCATCTTTATGCATTTCCAAAGAAGCTTCACCATACTCTAGAGAATAATTTTCACTAACTGTTTCCCGTGGCAATTTGCCTGGCTTACGAGCTAAGACAATCCCAGTTCCCAATTCATGAGCTACTGGTGCCCCAACTAAAAAGCCGCGTGATTCTGGACCAACCACAACGTTGACATCACGCATCTTTGCAAAATGCGCGATGCGATGTGTTGCCTCTGCATATGCTTCTGCATTTCCCCATAGTGGTGTGATATCACGGAAAATTATACCCTTTTCTGGAAAATCCGGAATAGAGGCAATATAGTCATTCAAATCCAACATCAGTCTAGCTCTCCTGCTTACTTAATTTCATTAATAAAGTTTCTAATTCAGCTGTTGTACTGTAAATTAATTGTTGTTCAAGATCTCGCTGCGCCATAAATCGTTGAAACGTCTGAGTCTGTGTTAACTTCATCGGTGTCGGATTTGGCACAGCATTCAAAACACCATTGTCAATTGTAACAAATTTTGCCTCTAAAAACACCTTTAAAATTAGTTTTAGTGTCATATTAGAGATTTTCAGATGCTTAACCATCGCATCAAATTGCGTTTGCAAATTAATATCCTTGAAAGAAAGCACAAACTTATAGACATTCGAAAACACTTGCTTACATGGTACTTTCTGGAGATAAACTGGTGATTGCACATAAAACATCGGTGCAAGTCGACCAGGTGTACTTGTTTGTAATAAAGTATGCAGTTGATCTAATGAATCCGGCAAATCCACTAGTACCATGGTCTGTATATTTGACATTTGCAATGCATCTTGCCACATCAACGCCTGAGCTGCAGGATCAACATACGCTGCCAGCTGCTGTAAATGTTTTTCTTTGAAAAAGACATAGGTCACTGGCTTACTAAATGTTTGTTTTGTCAGATGGCTTGTTCGCCAATCTAAAATAGCCGCCCCTTTTGCTGACATATCCCGTAGCATTAATTGATATGATATATTTCCTCGATACGAATTTTGGCTCATCGTACCAACAATCTGTAATGAAGAAAAATGACCGGCAAGTGCACTAGCTTGGTTCCCCCAGCCGAAGGCAACGACAGGTAATTGATCAGTATCTGTCTGTGCAATAAAACGTAGGTGCTTCCCCTCACTCATGGTCTTGACTTGGTTCACACCGCGTAAGTCCAACATAAATAATGGTTCTGGATTACCTTCACCAAATGGAGCTAATACTTGTAAATTATCAAAATTTTCCTTGGTAAAGTCGGCAGCTGTTACCGTTGTTGCGATTTGCATGTCTGCTTTTTGCGCTGTAGCTAACTGTTGTTGTGCTGCCTCATCACGTAAAGCAGCTCTTAAAGCTGTTAAATTATTGGTTGGTACGGTCATCCCCGCTGCACTGGCGTGGCCACCAAAGGTCGTCATTAGATCTCGATGTCCGTCTAGGGCCGTGAACAAATCAAAGGCAGCCACTGAACGACCAGAACCTTTCATCTCATCACCATTCACATTTAAGACAATCGTTGGTTTACCAGTCTGTTCGACCAATTTACTAGCAACGATTCCCAATACCCCTTCATGCCAGTTTTCACCAGCAACTACAAGGACAGGATCCTCGCTTAGCTGCGCCGCTTGTTCTTGGGCAGCAGTCGTAATTTTTGTGACTAATTGTTGTCGTTCCTGATTTAAAGCATTGACATGATCAGCCAAAGGCTTTGCTTCTTCAGGCTCATCCATTAACAGCAATTGGACACCAGTTGTTGCATTCTCTAATCGACCGAGTGCATTTAATCGAGGCGCAATTGTAAAACCAATTGTTGAAGAATCAATATCCGATAACTGAGTACCAGCAGCAGCTAGTAATGCTGCTACACCTGGCCGTGGGTCTAACTTTAGACTCTCAAGTCCTTGCTTAACAATAATACGGTTTTCATCTGTCAATGACATGACATCAGCAACAGTACCTAAGGCAGCTAAGTCTAAGACCTCGTCGGCAGGCTCTTCAAGTAAGGCAGACACCACTTTAAAAGCAACGCCTGCTCCTGAAAGGCCACCAAATGGATATGAACCTTCTGGATGACGTGGATGAACAATGGCTGTCGCTACTGGCAATTCTTCAGGCAACTCATGATGGTCAGTGACAATAACATCAATACCTTGTGCCATTAACCAAGCGATTTCGTCTTTTCCTGAAACCCCATTATCAACAGTCACTAATAACTGCATCCCTTCAGCAGCTAACTTCTGATAATTAGCTAAATTAGGACCATAGCCATCGCTAAAACGACTCGGCACAAAATAATCGACGTTAGCGCCCATTAATTCTAATGCCCAGGTCATAATGGCTGTACTCGTCATACCATCGACATCATAATCACCATAGACGATAATCTTTTGACCACTATCAATGGCTTGCATCAACCGTTCAATCGCTTTATCCATATCATGAAGTAAAAATGGATCATGTAGACCTGACAACTCAGGTCGTAAAAAGGCATTCGCAGCTTCAACAGTATCATAACCTCGATTAACTAAAATCTTTGCAATCAATTCAGTGATGCCGAATGTTTCACTGAGTGTTTTAATTGCCTTTTGATTGCTTACCTCAGGAAAACACCATTGATAACGTGAATTAATCATACTGCCTCCTTGCTACTCAACCTCATTTGTTACGGTTAATTTCATCGGTTTCGTATTTCCTTGCTTACCAAACGGCACATCAAAAACGTCAAAATCATTGACGACACGAGTATTAGAAAAAATAGCTCGTGCTTGATAGGCCAATTCATTAGCAGCCTTACCAGCATAGCGCGCCGAAATATGCGTTAATAGCAATCGACCCACCTGCGCTTGATCAGCAATAGCGGCTGCTTGTACACTCGTTGTATGGAAGTGATTACGGGCTTGCTTACCTTCCCCCTTACCATATGTTGATTCATGTACCAAAACATCTGCATTCCTTGCAAGGGTCATCGTATTATCTGTTTTACGGGTATCACCCATAATGGCGACACAACGTCCTGGTTGTGGATCTCCAATAACATCTGCACCGTGAATCGTACGACCATCGGCCAACGTCACATCCTTACCTTGCTTTAATTGTCCGTATAACGGACCAGCGGGTACATTTAATTCTCGCAAGCGTTCAACTAATAGCTCACCTGGATGTGCCTGTTCAGTTACCCGGTACCCAAACGAAGTGATGCGATGATCTAGTGGCAATGCAGACACTGTAAATTTCTCTGTCTGTAAAACATCCCCACCAGTTTCTGGTAATTCAACGAATTTAATTGGGTAAGTTAGACGTGTCTGTGATACACGTAAACTAACTTCAACAAACTGTCGAATACCTTTGGGACCGTAAATCGTTAATTCATCTTCACCACCCTGAAATGAGCGTGACGAAAGTAATCCTGGCAAGCCATAAATATGATCACCATGTAAGTGTGTAATGAATATTTTTGTTACCTTGCGAGGACGAATGGTCGATCGTAGCATTTGACGTTGGGTTCCTTCACCAACATCAAACAGCCATACTTCATTAATTTCTTCAAGTAAACGTAACGCAATACCAGTTACATTACGAAAGTGTGCTGGTGAACCAGCGCCAGTTCCCAGAAACTCAATTTGCATAGTTAGGAACTCCTTATCTTTTTTTAAATGTCTGTTCATGGATAAGTATCAAACTTATTCAAAAAGAAAACCGCCTAAAACGACGGTCAATACTACTTATAATATTATCATTTTTCAACGGTTTAATACAGCTGTTTCAATCTGTTAAAACGTAATTGTATTAACTGCAGAAGGTTTTTCAATTTCGTTACCGGCAGAATCTTTTACCGTGGCAAACTGCACATTAAGTGACTTTAAGTTCGCAACGTCCTTTTTCGGTACCAAAACGGTTGTCGTTGTAACAACCGTACTATATGGCACAACACCAGCCGTATTCAACTGACCATCATTGTAAATACCACTCAATGCTGACATCGTCGTACTACCAGGGTACTTAACCGCTGTAATACCCGGTCTTATAGCCGTCACTGCGTTATTATTAGTCACTCGGTAATTAATTACCAAAGTCGTAAACTTATCAGAAATATTTCGATCATTTAATGTATGTCTAGCTGATACTAAAGCATTTTGTGTCCTAGCCGTATTTTTGATGACATTAATTTGTTCAATCTTGTAGTTAAGTGTACCGTTAGTAATCGTTTGATTCACTTTTTTACTATCGACCCACTTCTGAACAAGACCGTTCTCGGTAATCTGATATTGGCCGACTTTTTTAATTTGCCCAGTTTGGACAAAGTTTTTGTTGGCTAAATCTTTTTTCGTTGGTTCATACTTACCATCATCATCACTACCTTTTTTTGCAAAAGGTTGCTTATTATGTTTTAGGTTTACCTCAGCCATCGTTCGAACACGGGTAGGCTGCTCATTACTACGATATAATACTAAGACAACAATAATGGCAACGATGCCGATAATTGTTGCTAAAAGCCATCCGATTCGTCTTTGCATACTTTCCTTCCTCAATCAGCCCAACACAATAACATCTTGAATAATGCGGTAGCCGTAAATTTTGTGTAACACTTGATCACGATCACGAACAACTATTTCTAAGTTATCATCTTGATACTGTTGTAAATCATTGACTGTTGTTACCTGATTCTTGTCTATTTCTAAAATCAAATAGTGCCCATCTTTGCCAACGATTCTAATTGATTCAAAATTAGGGACAAATAGGCGGGTTGCAATTGGGCGACTCAAAGACATACCATTTATCGATACTTTTAATTCCCCTAATTGCATGTCGCACACCCCTATCCGTCAATATATTATGACATATAAAAAAACAAGCAACCTTAAACAAAGGTCACTTGTGGTTATTTATTAACCGAAAAATCCTTTTTTATGCTCGCCAGTCATTGTCTCACGGAAAGCTTCAAGGGCCTTCTTTTGCTCCTTGTTCAATTTCTTTGGCACTTCAACATATAATGTCACGATGTGATCACCATTGGTGTTGTTATTACGCATATGAGGGGCACCCTTACCACGCAAGCGGAAATTAGTCTCCGTTGCTGTTCCAGCTGGTACCTTAAGCTTTACTTCGCCGTTTACTGTTTTAACGGAAATTTCACCACCTAATGTTGCAGTAGCAAAGTCAATACCCATTCGTGAATAAACCGTAGCACCTTCACGCTCGAAACCATCCTTAGATGGTGCAACATGGAATACAACAAACAAATCACCATAAGGTCCGCCGTTAAAGCCAGCTTCACCTTGACCAGATAAGCGCATTTGTTGACCATTTTCAACTCCTGCTGGTACAGTGACCTTCAGTTCTTTGCTTTCTCGCTTTCCATCATCAGTAGAACGAGTGTACGAAATTGTCGTATCTTTACCGAAGACTGCCTCTTCGAACGTCAAGTTCATACGATATTGTAAATCTTGTCCTTTACGAGGGCGATTTGGATCTTGAAAGCCACCACCAAACATTTGGCTAAAGATATCACCAAGGTCAGAGAAGTCACCATATTGGGCACCACCGCCACCGAAACCGCCAAAGCCGCCGAAACACCCTTGGCCGCCACTAGGTTGGCCATCAGTAGCACCATATTGGTCGTACATGGCACGTTTTTGCTCATCACCTAGCGTCTCATAAGCTTCTTGAACTTCCTTATATTTTTCCTCGGCACCTGCCTCATGGTTAATATCGGGGTGATACTTCTTAGATAACTTACGGTAAGCTTTCTTAATTTCATCTTGTGAGGCATTTTTATTAATACCTAAACGCTCATATAATTCAGTATTATTCATGAGGCAAGTCCTCCTAAAAATTTAAATATGTATCGCCCCGTGAGCTGCTATTCTCACAAGGGCGTATAATCTGTAACGTAGGGTTGTTCAGATCAGATCGTTAATTTTTACTTTTTGTCATCATCTGAGACATCTTCAAAGTCACCATCAACAGTGTCATCATTACCTGATTGACCGTCTTGTGCGGCTCCGTCATTGCCTCGTTCTGGTTGTGCTTGTTGATACAACTTAACGGCTAATTCTTGAGAAACCTTCTCCAAAGCTTCCTTCTTTGCCTTCATATCTTCTAAGTCGTCAGCTTCCTTGGCTGCCTTCAAATCAGCAACGCCGTCTTCAACTGGTTTCTTATCATCATCTGACAACTTGTCGCCTGCTTCTTCCAATGTCTTTTCTGATTGGAAAATCAATTGGTCAACTTCGTTACGCAAGTCAGCTTCTTCCTTACGCTTTTGGTCAGCTTCTTCGTTGGCCTTTGCGTCATTCATCATACGCTCAATTTCATCTTCTGACAATGAACCTGAACTTTGGATGGTAATCTTTTGTTCCTTGTTCGTACCCAAATCCTTAGCAGAAACAGATACAATACCGTTACGGTCAATATCGAACTTAACTTCGATCTGTGGTACACCACGAGGAGCTGCAGGAATATCAGCTAATTGGAAACGACCCAATGTCTTGTTATCGGCAGCCATTGAACGCTCACCTTGCAAAACATGGATATCAACGGCTGGTTGGTTATCAGCAGCAGTTGAGAATGTTTGTGACTTTGATGTTGGGATCGTTGTGTTACGGTCAATCAACTTTGTGAAGACACCACCCATTGTTTCAATACCCAATGATAATGGCGTAACATCAAGCAAAACAACGTCCTTAACGTCACCAGTAATCACACCACCTTGAACAGCTGCACCAAGAGCAACAGCTTCATCAGGGTTGATTGAGTGATCTGGTTCCTTACCAGTCAATTCCTTAACTGACTCTTGAACGGCTGGAATACGAGTTGAACCACCGTTTAGGATAACCTTATCAATGTCACCCATTGAAAGATCAGCATCCTTCAAAGCACTACGAACAGGTGTTTCAGCACGCTTTACCAAGTCAGCTGTCAATTGATTGAATTGCGCACGTGACAAAGTTGTTTGCAAGTGCAATGGACCTTCGTTAGTAGCTGTAATAAATGGCAAATCAATTTGAGCTTCAGTAGCTGATGACAAAGTCTTCTTTGCAGTTTCAGCAGCATCCTTCAAACGTTGTAATGCTAATTTATCATTCTTTA
>JACYYK010000153.1_pt1 | contig 15788 bp, 11 predicted proteins | sample 8236871 | NCBI WGS metagenome assembly JACYYK01 (sample SAMN14103087, study PRJNA606662) | landfill metagenome | isolation source: landfill solid waste inoculated with endophyte fungus Paravalsa indica | place: India:New Delhi, Okhla landfill site | collected 2017-11-05 | reverse complement strand
TCTTCTGGCCCATGAGCCACACGAAGCAGATGGTGCAGCTGTACCGCGAGCGCTACGAGCACTACGGCCACGGCAGGGCCCACCAGGCCTACGTGGGCCTGGGCGGCCAGGCGTTCATGCGCAGGAACTCGCAGGACGCGGTCAGCGAGTTCCGTCCCTACTTCGACAACGCCCCCGTCTACGGCGGCGGCCCGTCGATGGAGGACTTCACCGCGCAGACGCCGCTGACCGTCGGCTCCCCCGAACAGGTCGTCGAGCGCTACCTGAGCATGGCCGACCACGTGGGCGACTACCAGCGCCAGATGTTCCTGCTGGACCACGCGGGCCTGCCGCTGAAGACGGTCCTCGAGCAGATCGAGCTGCTGGGCACCGAGGTGGTCCCGGTGCTGCGGCGCGAGCTCGAGGCCCGCAAGCCGGCCGACGTCCCCGAGGCGCCCACCCACGCCGGCCGGGTCGCCGCCGCGGAGGCGGAGCGCGGCGCCTTCGACGACAGCTACCGTTTCGAGACCGGCGACAACTGGACCGGCCTGCGCGCCGAGGATGCGAAGGAGAACCAGCGATGACCCGCCCCCACCGGATCCTGGCCCTGTCCGCAGGGCTCTCCACCCCCAGCTCCACCCGGATGCTCACCGACCAGCTCACCCGCGAGACCGCGGCAGCGCTGGGCACGGGAAGTGCCGAGGTCGAGGTGACCACGGTGGAGCTGCGCGAGTACGCCCACGACATCACCGATGCGCTGCTGACCCGCTTCCCCAGCGAGCGGCTCGCGATGGTGATCGAGCAGGTGCGCGCGGCCGACGCGGTGATCGCGGTGACGCCCGTGTTCAACGTCGGCCCGTCGGGGCTGTTCAAGATGTTCTTCGACGCGGTGGACATGGAGCTGTGGAAGGGCAAGCCGCTGCTGCTCGGCGCGACCGCCGGCACCGCCCGCCACTCCCTCGCGATCGACTACGCGATCCGCCCGATGTTCGGCTACCTGAAGGCCGAGGTCGTGCCGACGGTGGTGTTCGCGGCCTCGGCCGACTTCGGCGCCGACACCGAGGGGCAGGCCGACGAGCAGCCGCTCGCGGCCCGGGTGCGCCGCGCCGCCGCGGAGCTCGCGACGATGCTGCGCGCCGGTCTGGGTGAGACGGCGGCCGAGGCCGATGACGCCGCGACGGACGAGGCCGACGCGGAGCAGCCGGCGAGCGGGCGCCCGGCGCTGGATGCGGAGTTCTCGGACTTCGTGCCGATGGGCACCCTGCTCGGCAGGCGCTGAACACCGTCCCTGCCGCATCCATGACCGGCCCGGTCCCCTCGGGGCCGGGCCGGTGCGCGTGGGTGCTAGACGGTCGCGGGGGAGGCGAGGGAGGTCTTCCACCGCTCGTGCAGCGCGGTGAGCTCGGCGACCACCTCCGGGTGGTCCGCGGAGACGTCGGCCTGCTCGCCCTCGCTGCCCGGGGCGGGATCCGGGCCCATCGGCACGAGGGAGATCCCGTGGCCGATGTCGGTGTGCTCGACGGCCAGCAGGTGCTCCCGGTGGCCGGTGTCCCCGTCGACGCTGCGCAGCTTCCACTGCGGGGTGCGCACCGCCCACTGGAACCCGGTGTCGAAGTGCAGCGCCTCGTGGCCGGGGCTGCGCCCCTCCCAGACCGGGCGCAGGTCCATCCCGTCGATCGGGGCCGACGGGGGCACCTCCGCCCCGGCCGCCGCCGCGAAGGTGGGCAGCAGGTCGAGCGAGGAGACCAGCGCCTCGGAGTGCTCCCCGGCCGGGACGGTGCCGGGCCAGGAGAGGATCACCGGCACCCGCACGCCGCCCTCGAGGAGGCTGTACTTCGTGCCGTCCAGCGGTGTGTTGTCGCCAAAGTTGCAGGTCGAACCGCCGTTGTCGGTGAGGTACACGACCAGCGTGCTCTCGCGTCGGCCCGTCGCCTCGAGGTGGTCGAGCAGCCGCCCGATCTCGCGGTCCATGATCTCGAGCTGGGCGAGGTAGTACTCGCGCCCGTGCTCGAGGTGGGGCGAGATCGCCCCGTCGTACCAGTCGATGTAGTCGGCGCTCGCCGGGTCGAAGTCGTCGTGGCGGGGCAGGGCCCGGGCGTCGAGCTCGTCCTGCGGCAGCTGCCAGGCGAAATTGTGCACCGCGTTGTACGCGACCATGCAGAAGAACGGATCCTGCTCCGCGTCGCCGTCCCCCATGAACTCCAGCGCGCGGTCGGTGAACTCGACGGTCAGGTGCTGCTCGCACTCCACCTCGCGCCCGTTCTCGCGCAACGGGTCGACGCCGTGCGCGGGCGCCGCCTCCCCGTACTCGTCGGCGGCTGCGCGGGAGTGGTGCAGGTAGTGCAGGCGGCCCATGCTCAGGCCGGCCAGCCCGTACAGGCTCTCGTCGAAGCCGTGGTTCTCGGGGCAGGCGCGGTCCCCCGGCCGCTCGGGCCCGTAGTGGACCTTGCCGAAGTACCCGGTGCGGTACCCGGCCTGCTGCAGCACCTCGGGCATCACGGGCTGCTGCGGCGGCGGGAAGGCGGAGGTGTCGAACCACTGCGCGCTCCATCGCTGCTGGTGCGCGCCCGCGATGAGGCCGGCGCGCGAGGGTGAGCAGATCGGTGCGGTGACATAGCCCTGGTCGAAGACCATGCCCTCGCGGGCCAGGCGGTCCAGGTGCGGGGTGCGGGCATCCGCGCGGCCGCGCGCGGAGCGGTCGGCGTAGCCGTGATCGTCCGAGATGATCAGCAGGATGTCGGGTCGGTCAGAGGCGGCGCTGCGCATCGTGGGTCTTCTCCTGGGTGTGTCCTCCGGTGCGGTGGCGGCCGCCCGCTGAGCTCCGCCTCGAGCGTAGCGAGGGCGGCCCGGACCGGACAGCCCCAAGAAGTATGTAATCGGCGCTGCACGCCGCATCACTGCTTGAATACTGTCTTCCGGGGCTGGTTGGGTCACGGTGGCGGGCCGGGCGGCCCGTCCCCCGAACGAGGAAAGGGTCCTCTGATGAAGGCTCTCCTGGCCATGCCGCAGGACCAGCAGCACCTGATGTTCACCCCGGCCCAGCTCGACGAGCTGGCGGCCCTGACCGAGATCGACGTCGGCCGCACGGTGCCGGACCTCACGCAGGCGACGGACGACGAGCTGCGTGACGTCGAGGTGCTGCTCACGGGCTGGGGGTCGCCGCGCCTGGACGCGGAGGCGCTGGCCCGGCTCCCGCGCCTGCGCGCCGTCGTGCACACGGCAGGAACGATGCGCCGCATCGCCACCGAGTCGCTGTGGGCGCGCGAGGACATCGTGGTGACCACGGCGGCCCGCGCCAATGCGGTGCCGGTGGCCGAGTACACGGTGGCCCAGGTGCTGCTCGCCGGGAAGCAGAGCCTCGCGCGGGAGGCCGCCCACCGGCGCTGCCGCGGGCAGGAGCGCACCTCCGCCCTCGACCTCGGCGGCAACTACGGCGCCGTCGTCGGGCTCATCGGCGCCTCGCGCGTGGGCCGCGAGGTCGCCCTGCTGCTGCAGCACTTCGACCTCACGGTGCTGATCAGCGACCCCTACGTGAGCGACCGGGAGATCCGGTCGCTCGGCGCGGAACCCAGCAGCCTGGAGGCCCTCTTCCGGCGCAGCGACGTGGTGAGCCTGCATGCTCCCGACCTCCCGGAGACCCGCGGGATGGTGACCGGCGAGCTGCTGGCCTCGATGCAGGACGGCGCGACCTTCCTCAACACCGCGCGGCCCGCTCTCGTCGACCTCGATGCGCTCCGCGCGGAGGTGCTCGCAGGGCGCCTCAGCGCAGTGCTCGACGTCCACGACGATCTCGCCCCCGACGATCCTCTGTGGGAGGCGCCCTCGGTCTCGATCACGCCCCATATCGCCGGATCGCTGGGGAACGAGCTGCATCGCCTGGGCGAGAGCGCGCTCGAGGAGGTCCGGCGGCTGCGGGCGCAGGAGCCCGCCCGGCACCCGGTGGACCGCAGCTCCCTCACCATCGTCGCCTGAGCAGTCCGGCCGGTTCCCGGCCGGCCGCTCATCCCTCGGCCGTTCCCCGGGCGACCGCTTCCCGCGCGGCCGCTCAGCCCCCGGGCGGCCTGGCGAAGGCGGAGGCGCCGCAGGAGTCCCGGACCACCAGGTGCGGGCGCAGCTTGAGCTGGAGCACGGGCGAGCTGCGGCCGTTCTCGAGCCGACGCAGCATCACCTCGGCCGCCGCCGCGCCGAGATGGAACTTGGCCGGGGACATCGCGGTGAGCGGCACCTCGGCGATCTCCGCCAGCTCGTCGTCGTAGGAGACCACCGCGAGCTGCCCGGGCACGTCGAGCCCCCGCCGCGAGGCGGCCGCCTCGATCAGCGCCGCCTCCCGGTCCCCGAACACCAGCGCCGCCGTGCAGTCGTGCGCCCGCAGCTCGGCGAGCGCGCGATCCGCCCGCTCGGCGTCCCACGCCTCCATCTCCTCGGCGATCACCACCTGCTCCAGGCCGTCCGCCTCACAGGCGGTCCGGTACCCGGCCCGGATCCCGGGCGCGGTGTGCGGCGCCCGGCGCAGCACCAGGCCGATCCGCTCGTGGCCGAGCCCGAGGAGGTGCTGCATGGCGTCGAACGCCCCGCCGGCATGGTCGGAGACCACGTGCTCCGACGGATCCGCGGCCCCCAGCTCCGGCAGTGAGCGCTCCAGCAGCACGACGGGCACCTTGAGGCTCTGGAGCGCCTCCACCCGCCGCAGGTTCTCCCTCTCCCGCCCGGCTCGGAAGGTCGGCGCCACGATGATCCCGCGGACCCCGTCCGCGAGCATCGACTGCAGCGCCTCCCGCTCCCGCTCCTCCTCGTAGTTGCTGGTCGCCAGCGTGAGCGATACCCGTCTCGCAGCGAGCGTCGACTCCAGCCCCTGGAGCACCTTCGCGTAGTAGAGAGCGGTCTCCGGGATCAGGATCCCCACCCGTCCCTGCCTGGTCTCCCGCGCCGGCCGGCGCTCGGCGACGAAGCTCCCGGCCCCGCGGCGGCGCGTCACGAGCTCTTCCGCCACCAGCGCCTCGTAGGCCCGGCGGACGGTGGTCAGCGACAGCCCCGTCTCCTGGATCAGCTCGTTCTCGGTGGGCAGCTTGGTGCCCGGCGTCCAGACCCCGGAGAGGATCTGGCTGCGCAGCTGGGAGGCGAGCTCCTCGAACTTCAGACCTCTGCGCCCGCTGCGGCTCCACACCGACTCCGTCGAGGACGTCATCACCCCACCGCCTCCACCGACTTCCGAAAACTATCCCACCACTGACACGCGGAGACAGTAACACCGTGTGCGCCGGATCCCGGCATGCCCGCCATCGCCGCTGGCCACAGCGCATGCATGGTCGGTATCGCGGCTCCCTCGCCCGGAAGCGCATGGCATCGCACCGGGGGATCCGCGTCCCAGAACTCCTTGATTACTACCTTCCGCCGCTGGTCCTATAGGCGCACTTACTCTGAAAGGCCAGGTGAGTCGCGTGCTGCACTCCGCATCCCCGACACGACGTCAACTCTTCGCACTGGGAGCCGGCGGCGCCGCCGCGGCTGCCCTCGCCGGTTGCGGGGGCTCCTCCTCCGGCTCCGATGACTCGATCACGTACTGGTCGAACTGGAAGGAGGGCGAGTCCCAGCAGGCCGTCCTCGCCGAGGCCGTCGCCGCCTTCGAGGAGGAGACCGGGATCACGGTCTCCGTCGAATGGCAGGGACGCCAGGTGACGCAGAAGATCGTGCCCGTGCTCAACACCCCGCAGGTCCCGGACATCCTCGACGGCGCCTACGGCAAGCTCGCCCCGGTGCTCGCGGCGACCGGGCAGGTGCGGCCGCTGGACGACCTCTTCGCCTCGGACGTCGAGGGCGAGGCGATCACGGACGTGATCCCCGAGAAGTTCCGCAACGAGTCGACGATGCTGGACGGCAGCCCCTGGCTGCTCCCCGTCTTCCTCACCTCCGAGGCGATCTGGTTCGACAAGGCGACTCACCCGGAGATCGCCGAGGCCCCGCCCGCGGAATGGGAGCAGTTCATCGCACTGCTCGACGACCTCAAGAGCCAGGGGAAGACGCCCCTCGCCGCGGACGGCGACGTCGCCGGCTACAACGTGGCCTGGTTCCAGACCGCGTATCTGCACCTGACCGGTGTCGGCGGCCTGCACGAGCTCGTCTCCGACGAGAGCGGGGCGCTCTGGGACGAGGCCGCGGCGCTCGAGGCCGCACAGTGCGTGGAGCAGATCGTCCAGGGCGGGTATCTCGTCCCCGGCTACGACGCGTCGAAGTGGCCCGCCCAGCAGCAGACCTGGGCCACGAACGAGGCGGCGCTGCTGCTCAACGGGTCCTGGATCCCGACGGAGACAGCTCCCTACGCCTCCGAGGGCTTCGAGTACTCCTCCTTCCCGATCCCCTCCCCCGACCCCACGCAGGAGAAGATCATGAGGGCGGAGCCCACCGGGTTCGCCATCCCCGCGCGGGCGAAGAACCCGGAGGCCGCCGCGGAGTTCGCGAAGTTCCTGCTGCGTCAGGAGTACCAGGAGAAGATCGCCCTGGAGGGAGGCCAGCTCCCCATCCGCGAAGGCATCGAGACCATCCCGGAGCTGGCGGCCATCTCCGCCTCGATCGACGAGGCGGACAACACGTACCTGGCTGCGGACGGCATCTCCTACTCCGGGTACATGGAGACCGTGATGTGGCCGATCAACGACGAGCTGTTCCTCGGCAAGATCGGTGCCGAGGAGTTCATCTCGAAGATGAAGGCGGCCCAGGTCGACTACTGGGAAGCGCAGCTCTGAGATGGCAGCGCTCCTCACCCAGCATCCCGTGCGCCGCCCCCGCGGCGTCAGCCTCATCGAAGCGCAGAAGCGGAAGCTGTTCATCCCCCTGGTGGGTCCGGCCTTCCTCCTCTACACCCTGCTGGTGGTGGTCCCCTCGGCCGCCGCCCTCTGGATCAGCTTCCACCGCTGGCCCGGCTCCGGGCCGATGGAGTTCGTCGGGCTGCGCAACTACCCCCGCGTGGCCAAGGACCCCCTCTTCCAGCAGGCCTTCATCAACACCCTGCTGATCCTGGTGGTCGTGGGCGTGACGATCTTCGTCCTCGCCTTCTCGATGAGCCTCGTGCTGCGGAACATGTGGGGCAAGGGGATCGTCCGCTCGGTGATCTTCTTCCCGCACCTGATCAACGCGCTCGTCTTCGGCGCGCTCGCCGGCTTCGTGTTCAACCCGCAGGGCCTGATGAACACGCTGCTGCGTCCGTTCGGCGTCGACGAGCCCCCGGCCTGGCTGGCCCAGGACAACATCTTCGTGCTCATCATGATCACCCTGGTGCTCACGCACACCGGGTACTTCACGACGATCCTGATGGCCGGCGTGGACCGCATCCCCCCGGACTACTTCGAGGTCGCCTCTCTCGCCGGCTGCAGCGCCTGGCAGCGCCTGAAGTACGTGATCGTGCCGCTCACCTGGGAGGTCTTCGCCACCTGTGCCGTGCTGTGGACGATCAGCTCGGTGAAGATCTTCGAGCTCATCTGGGTCTTCGGCGGATCGAGCGGTGCGGGCATTCCGCCCACCAGCAGCTGGACCGCCGCCGTGTACACCTATGTCACCGCGTTCTCCGGGCAGTCGATCCCGGCGTACGGGGCGGCCACCGCTTCCGCGATCATCTCGCTGGTCATGGTCTCGATCCTGGTCCTGCTCATGCGGCGGGTCATGCGTCGCGACGCCATCCAGTACTGAACGAAGGACGCCGACGTGACCACTCTGATCCCTGCTTCCGCGGCCGCCGAGCCGCACACCCTCGCCGAGGAGCCGCCGCCCTCCCGTCGCCGTCGCAGCCGCGGCAGCCCCGCCTCCCGTGCGGAGCGCAACCCGCTGCGCTTCGTCCTCGTCGGCCTCCTGTGGCTGGCCGTCACCGTCGGGATCGCACTGCTGCTGTGGATCATCGTGCAGTCCGTACGCGATACGCGATCGATCCTCGCGGAGCCGTTCGGCATCCCGACCTCGATCGAGGTCGGCAACTGGAGCCGGGCCTGGACCGTCGGCGACTTCGGGCGGGCCGCCTGGAACAGCGCCTGGGTGACGCTGGTGAGCTCGGCGCTCACGGTCGTGGTCGCCGCTCCGGCGGCGTACTACCTCGGTCGCGTCGACACGCCCGCCACACGGTTCCTCAGCAACTACTTCGTGCTCGGCCTCGGCATCCCCGCTCAGGTCATCATGATCCCGCTGTTCGTGATGCTCTCGCGCCTGTACCTGACCAACAGCCTGATCGGCCTCAACCTGGTCTACATCGGGATCTCGATGCCGTTCACGGTGTTCCTGCTGATCTCGTTCTTCCGCACCCTGCCCGTCGAGCTCGAGGAGGCCGCCGCGATCGACGGCACCTCCCCGCTGGGGACGATGGTGCGCATCATCATGCCGCTGGCCAAGGGCGGCATCTTGACCGCGTTCATCCTGCAGGTGATCTCGCACTGGAACGAGACCCTGATGGCGATGACCCTGCTGAGCTCGACGGACAAGTACACCCTGCCGGTCGCGCTGATCGGCTTCGTCCAGCAGCAGACGTACTCCGGGGCCGACTGGGGCGGGCTCTTCGCCGGCATCTGCATCGTCGTGCTGCCGATGCTGATCATGTTCCTGTTCGTCAGCCGCCGCCTCACCGAGGGCCTCACCGTGGGGATGGGCAAGTGACGAACCTGGTGCTCCTGATCGCTGACCAGTTCCGGGCCCAGTGCGTGGAGCCGGACGGCGATCCGGTGCCGACCCCGCACCTCGACGCTCTCGCCGCGCGGGGGATCCGCTGCGAGGCGGCCCTCAGCTCCTACCCCGTGTGCAGCCCGCACCGCGCGATGCTGATCTCCGGTCAGACCCCGCGGGAGAACGGCGTGCCCCTCAACGTCAACTCGGCGACCGCCCCCGCAGGGGTGGGGCTCCGCTCCGACGCGGAGAGCTGGGCCGCCGTGATGGCCGCGCACGGCCTGCACACCGGCTGGATCGGCAAGTGGCATCTCGAACCGCCCACCGCCGAGGACGAGATCTGGGGCGAGGGCCGCCGGGAGGACGGGAAGGTCTGGGACGCCTTCTCCCCTCCGGAGCGCCGCTTCGGATTCCGCACCTGGTACTCCTACGGCTGCTGCGACGACCACCTGCGGCCCCACTACTGGGCGACCGACGGCGGGCGCGAGGACCGCATCGATGTGGAGCAGTGGTCCGCCGCCCACGAGACGGACCGCGCGATCGATTTCCTCGACCGCCATGGTGAGGACCCCTTCGCCCTCGTCGTCTCCTGGAACCCTCCCCACCCGCCGTTCGAACAGCTCCCCCACGGTGTGCACGAGGAGCTGGCCGGGCGCGGCGGCGAGCTGCTGGTCAGGCCGAACGTCACCGACGAGATCCGCGCGGAGGCCGAGCGGCTCGCTCCGCTGTACTTCACCGCGGTGCACGAGATCGACCGGCAGGTGGGGCGGATCGTCGACGCGCTCGCCGAGCGCGGCCTCACCGAAGACACCCTGATCGTGTTCACCTCCGACCACGGCACGCAGCTGGGCAGCCAGGGGCGGATCGACAAGAACGTGCCGTTCGAGGAGTCGATGCGGATCCCGCTGATCGTGTCTGGCCCCACGCACCTCTCCTCCGGCGTGTGCTCGACCCTGATCGGCTCGCTCGATCTGGCGCCGACGCTGCTGGGTCTGGTCGGGCTCGGCGATGCCGTGCCCGAGAGGATGGTGGGGCGCGACCTCAGCGAGCGGATCCTCACCCTCGCCGCGGCGGAGGCGGACGCCGCGGTCCCGTTCTTCCACGACGAGGCGGATCCCGAGGGGCTGCAGCAGCGGGGCATCCGCACCGCCACGCACATGTGGGTGCTCTCCTCCCGCGCCGGCGAGCTGTGGTCCACATGCCACGATCTCGTCGCCGACCCGTTCCAGCAGCACCCGCTCGAGGACCCGGTGCTCGAGGCCGAGCTCGCCGAGCGGGCCCGGCGGATGCTCGAGGAGCTCGGGATGCCGTGGCCGCCGCTGGAGTCGTGGCTCGCACGCGTCGGAGAGGCCTGACCATGACGAGGAACCTGCTGTTCCTAATGGCGGACCAGCTGGGGGCGCATGCTCTCGAGGGCGCCTCGCAGGAGTTCCTGGCGACCCCGCACCTGAGCCGGCTGCGGGCGGAGGGGACCGCCTTCACCCGTGCCTACACGCCGTTCCCCCTGTGCGTCCCGGCCCGCAGCGCGCTGATGGCGGGCCGGGCACCGCACGAGATCGGCATCGACCGCAATCGGCCGACGCAGGAGGCCGTCGACCGCTTCTGCGCCGGGCAGACGCTGCCGCAGGCGCTGCGGGCGCAGGGAGTGCGCACCGAGTGGGGCGGGAAGTGGCACGCACCGCGGGTCGAGGTCGCCGAGTCCGACGGCTTCGCGCTGACCCGGCCGTTCGGGGACGTCGGCCTCGCCGACTGGGCCGCGGGACGGCTGCACGAGCTGGCGAGTCGGGACGAGCCCTTCGCACTGTTCGTCTCCTTCGACGACCCGCACACGATCTGCGAGTACGCGCGCGGGCAGCCGATGCCCTACGGCGACATCGAACCCGTCGCCGCCGAGGACGCACCCCCGCTGCCCCTGAACCACGGACCTCTGCCGTACGAGCCGGAGGCACTGGCCCATGAGCGGGCGGTCGCGCAGAACGTCTACGCCACCGGCGGTTGGGGCCCGGACGAGTGGCGGCGCTACCGCTGGGCGTATGCGCGACTGATCGAGCGGGTGGACCGGCAGATCGGGACGGTGCTCGGAGCGCTCGAGGCCTCCGGCGCCGCCGACGACACGCTCGTGGTCTTCACCGCTGATCACGGGGACGGGGACGCCGCGCACCAGTGGTCGCAGAAGAGCGCCCTGTACGAGGAGTGCATCCGGGTGCCGCTGCTGCTGCGCTCCCCGGGCGGGCCCTCCGGCCGCACCTGCTCCACCCCTGTCCTCACCACCTCCCTGGTGCCGACGCTGTGTGCGGAGCTCGGCCTCGCTCCCCCCGCCGGGATCGGCTCCGGCAGCCTGCTCGACGGCCCGCCGGTGCAGGACGTCGTCGTCGAGACCCGGATCGATCACCCGGCGTCGACGACGACGGGACGCTCCCTGCTGCACGGGGAGTGGAAGTACACCGTCTACTCCTGGGGCCGGCATCGGGAGCAGCTGCATCACCTGGGAGAGGACCCGCTGGAGATGCGGAACCTGGCCGTGGAGAGCCGTCACGGCGAGATGCTCGCCCGCCTGCGCCGCCGCCTGCTGGAGCAGTGCCTGCGCGCCGGGGATCCCTTCGCCCGGAGGATCCCGCTGCCGCCCGATCTGCCCGAGGGGCTCCGCGAGAAGATCTTCACGCCGCCCTACTGACTCCGGTCCCCTTCAGCCGGCGGGCGCCACCTGGCCGGTGCCGTCGATGGTGGAGTGCCAGCCGTCCAGCGCCTCCGTGCTGTGGCGCGCGAACCAGTCCGCCAGGGCCCCGGTGAGCTCCCGGAGCGTGTCGCCGTGCGCCGGGTCCGCCGAGAGGTCGCGGGTCTCGCCGGGATCCTCCTGCAGGTCGTAGAGCTCTGTGGGGCCCTCGCGGCGCAGGACCAGCTTCCAGCGCTCGGTGCGCAGCATCCGGTTCGCGCCGTACTCGTCATGGATCACGACCGGCGCTCCCCCGTCCTCGACGATGCCCGGCTCGTTCGGTGCCCCGTCCGCGTCGCGGAGCAGGCGCGGTGCCAGCGAGCGCCCTGCGCGCAGAGGGTCCTCGTGGGGGACGGCGCCGGTGAGATCAGCGAGGGTGTCCAGGAGGTCGACGGCGGAGGCGGGGCGCTCGTCCACCGCACCGGCCGGGATCCGGCCCGGCCAGCGCACGATGCACGGCACCGTGATCGAGGGCTCCCAGAAGTTCAGCGGGAACGTCCCGTTGCCCTTCCCCCAGATCCCGTGGTGCCCGCAGGAGAATCCGTTGTCCGAGGTGAAGACGACGATCGTGTTCTCGAGCAGCCCGCGGTCCTCGAGCTCGTCCAGGAGCGCGCCGATGCTGCGGTCCACCCCGCTGACCGCGGCGCAGTAGCCGGCGAGCGCGCCGTGCCGGTCCGCCACGGCGCGCGGGAAGTTCTCCGCGATGAACCAGGGATGTGCCGGCGGTGCGGGCACCGAGGGGAAGTCGGTGTCCGCATAGAGGTCGAGCAGCTCCTGCGGATGGTTCCCGTCGAACCAGGGGTCGTGGGGCGCCGTCCAGTTCACCTGGAGGAAGAACGGGGCGGGTTCGTCCTCCTCGCCGGCGCGGCGCAGGAAGTCCAGGCCCTGTCGGGTGATCGCGTCGGTGAGGTAGCCCGGTTCCTCGGTCGGCTCCGCGGGCCGCACGGGCGTCCCGGCTTCCTCGTCGAACCGCCAGATCGGGGCGCCGTGATAGGGGCCGCCGCCCAGCTGATGCGCCCACCAGTAGTCGAAGCCCGGCGCGGGGCGGTCGGAGGAGCCGATGTGCCATTTGCCGACCATCCCGCAGCGGTACCCCTCGCGCGAGAGCATCTGCGCGATTGAGTCGGCGCCGCCGGCGCGCTCGAGGAAGTCGGGGGTGAACGGCGGCGTCGGCGAGCCGGCGCGGGCGAGGGCCTCGGGCCGGATCCAGTCATGGACCCCGTGGGCGGAGGGCATCCGCCCGGTGGTGAGGCTCGCGCGCGCCGGCGAGCAGACTGGGGAGGCGCAGAAGAACCGTTCGAAGGTCAGGCCCTCCCGCTGCAGCCGGTCGAGTGTGGGGGTGTGCAGCTCGGGCATCCTCGAGCTCAGCGCCCAGGCGCCCTGGTCGTCGGTGACCAGGAGCAGCACGTTGGGAGGCGTGCCGCCGGGTGCGCTGCCAGCCATCGTCACCGTGACCTCCCGGAATCGGAACGGACGTGCCATCACGCTATCGGCAAACGCTCGCCGCGGGAACGGTTGCGCGGCCGGCAGGAGAGCAATAGGTGAGTGCTCGGGCTCAGCGACGCCCGCAGCGGCCGAGCCGTCCGACTTGTCCGTTGACAGAGCTCCCGGACGCGCTAGCGTCGTGGAAGGAATGCGATTTCCCTCACCGATCGTCTGCTCGGCGCACCGCAGCATCGCCGCCGCGGGAGCCGTGCAGCAGACCCCGGAGGTCCCCATGCAGCCCACTCGTCGTCATCTCCTGCACACAGCCGGCGCCGGCGGCCTCGTCGGCGCTCTCACCCTGCTCGTCCCCGACCTCGCCGCCGCGGCACCGCAGCACGAGGACGACCAGTTCGAGGAGCTCGCCTCCCGCTGGGTCGACCAGCTCACCGGCCGGCACCTGCTCACCCCCGGCCAGGCGCGCTTCGACGACCTGATCGCGGACATCGACGCCGACGCGGACAAGTTCCTGGACCAGCTGAACCCCGCCGGCTCGGCCACCGTCTTCAGCGATCTCGACTACGAGCAGGACCCGGACGTCACCACCACCATCCGCCGCCTCACCCACCTCGCGACCGCATGGGCGACACCCGGCTCACGGCACCACGACGACGCGGCGCTCCGAGAGCTCGCCATCGTCGGCCTCCGCGATTTCCGGGCCCAGATCTACAACCCGTCCCAGCCGGAGTACGGCAACTGGTGGACCTGGGAGATCGGCGTGACCCGCGCCCTCGCGGACGCCATGGCGATCCTGCGCGAGCACCTCACCGACGAGGACATCACCGCCTTCGGCGAATCGATCGACTTCTACGTGCCCGATCCGTGGGAGCAGTTCCCCGAGGAGCGCGGCCGGATCACCTCCGAAGGGGCGAACCGCGTCGACCTGTGCCAGGCGGTGATCATCCGTTCGATCGTCGGCCGCGACCGCGAGAAGCTCGCCCACGCCATCGCGGGACTCTCCGCCGTCTGGCAGATCGTCGACGAGGGCAACGGCTTCTACGAGGACGGCTCCTTCATCCAGCATTCGACGATCGGCTACACCGGCACCTACGGCCTCGTGCTGCTCTCAGGGCTGTCGAAGCTGTTCGCCCTGCTCGCCGGCACGGCGCACGACATCGACGACCCCTCTCGCGCGAACCTCACCGACGCGGTCGAGCGCTCCTTCGCCCCGCTGATCCACGAGGGCCGGATGATGGACGCGGTGCGAGGCCGTGCGATCTCGCGGGAGGACGAGCGCTCCGTCGACAACGGCAACGACGCGATCGAGGCCGTCCTGCGGCTGTCCGAAGCGGTCGACGACGAGACCGCGCAGAGGTGGCGGGGCCTGTGCCGGGGATGGATCGAGGACAACGCCTCCGCGACCGTCCTCGACGAGGGCCCGATCACCCGCCTCGCCCTCGTGAGCGCGCTCATGGACTCCGACGTGGTCGCGCACCGCCTGCCGTCGGGACCCTCCGTCTTCCCGCAGATGGACCGCGTCGTCCACCGCGGGACGGGCGGGTGGACCGCCTGCGTGGCCATGTGCAGCGACCGCATCGCCTGGTACGAGTGCGGCAACGGGGAGAACGAGCACGGGAGCCTCACCTCGCAGGGGATGGTCTACCTGTATCTGCCGCAGGACGACGACCACTTCGACGACGAGTTCTGGTCCACGTGCGATCTGCAGGGGCTGCCCGGCATCACCGTCGACACGACACCACTGCCGCCCCGGGTCGAGGGGCAGTGGGGCGAGTCCGTCCCCGAGGAGGCCGAATGGGCCGGCGCCACCGCTCTCGGGGGGACGACGCTGGCCGGTCAGCACCTGATCGCGCCGGGCGGCACCGGCCTGACCGCGCGCAAGACGTGGCTGCTGCTCGAGGACCGGATCATCGCCCTGGGAAGCGACATCAGCACGGGCACCCGAGCCGAGACGAAGACGGTCATCGAGCACCGCAATCTCGGCTCCCGGCCGGGCCGGCTGGTCGTCGACGGCGAGGAGATCGGCGTCGAGCCCGTCGAGGCCGACGGCGCGGCCTGGGCCCATCTGGAGGGGACCGGCGGGTACGTGCTGCTCGAGGGCACGCACCTGCGCGCCGTGCAGGCCGAGCGTGAGGGCAGCTGGAGCCGCAACCACACGGCAGGGAGCGAGGAGGTCCTCCGGCGGCACTACGCGACCCTCGAGGCCGTGCACTCCGCGGAGCACTCCTCGTACGCCTACGCCGTGCTGCCGGGGGCCGGAGAGGAGGCGACCCGTCGCGTCGCCTCGGATCCCGGGGCGGAGGTCGTCCGCAACGACGAGGTGGCCCAGGCGGTCCGGGCGGGCCGGCTCCTCGCGATGAACTTCTGGGCGGCGGGGCGGGTGCAGAACGTCACGGCACAGGGCCCGGCCTGCGTGCTGCTGCGCAGCGCCGGGCGCACGCGTGAGCTCAGCGTCTCGGACCCGACCCACCGTCAGGACACTGTCTCCCTCCATCTCGCGGGGACCCCGCACCTGCGTGCGCACGAGGCGGAGCGGGTGAGCGTCTCCCGGGTGCGAGGAGGTCTCGAGATCACCGTGGACACCTCCGGCCTGGGCGGGCGCGCGGTCACCTTCACCCTCGCGCCGTGAGGTGCGGAGCCGGAGCGGCGGGACGTATGCCCGCGCCACGGATAGACTGGGAGGGCAATCGCTTTCCGCCGTGGTTGCGGCCCGTTCCGGCCCACCGTCCCCCGAAGGAGGACCCTCCGTGATCAGACCCGGCCTCTGCTCCGTCACCTTCCGCGACCTCGACGTCGGGGCCGTCGTCGGCCATGCTGCGGCGGCCGGCCTCGNNGTGCATCGAGTGGGCCGGCGACGCCCACGTGCCGCCCGGGGACGTCGAGGCGGCGACGCGGGCGCGCGAACTCACCGAGCAGGAGGGTCTCGCTGTCGCCTCCCTCGGCTCCTACCTGCGCTTCGAGGATGACGACGAGGAGGCGAGCCGGGCCGAGGGCGAGGCCGTGCTCGCCACCGCCCGCG
>JACYYK010015090.1_pt1 | contig 15802 bp, 17 predicted proteins | sample 8236871 | NCBI WGS metagenome assembly JACYYK01 (sample SAMN14103087, study PRJNA606662) | landfill metagenome | isolation source: landfill solid waste inoculated with endophyte fungus Paravalsa indica | place: India:New Delhi, Okhla landfill site | collected 2017-11-05 | reverse complement strand
GACCAGCTAACAGAGATTGAAAAGGATGTTTTTTTAACAATCAACACGCAGCTTGCATCCTTAGATAGCTTGCAAACCCCGACCATGAGCCAAGTTATGGATTATGTCACCGATTCTAGCTTTAAGGCAATATTCGCTGTTATTTCACAGCAGGAGGCTGTCCATAATGAATCGTATTCTTATATTTTGAGCTCATTGGTTCCTTTAAATGTCCAAAATGATCGATTCAATCAGGCGAAAAGGGACCCAATTGTGCAAAAACGCAATCAGCTTATATTAGATGCTTATGAAGCGTTCCGAGAAAAACCAACGCCACAAACCTTATTACAGCTAGCAGTTCATTCCATTAATCTAGAAGGAATATACTTCTATGCGGGCTTTGCTTTCTTTTATCATCTTGCTAGACAACAAAAAATGCTTAAAACAAGTACGATGATTAGTTATATCCAAAGGGACGAGATGCAGCATGCCTATTTTATCTCTCAGTTTATACGTATTTTATTAACTGAAAATGCGGAGCTGAATACAGAAGAAAATATGCAATACATTTACAATTCAATAAAAAAAGCAACAGAGCTCGAGAAGGAATGGGCACATTATATTTTGCAGAATATTAACGGAATAGACTTAACGGAATTTGGATTTTATCTAGAATATTTAGCGAACAAACGTCTACGTCAAATTGGACTAGATAACCTATTCACAGAACGAGACAATCCGATGCCATGGATACACGTCTTTAGTGATGAAATGATGAACGAAACAAAGTCTGACTTCTTTGAGCAAAAATCAAGAAGCTACTCAAAAGTTACCGAATCCAATGGGTTTGATGAGCTGTAGATATTATGAAAATAGCAATAGTGTATACTTCGGTAACTGGTAATACGAAAGAACTTGCAGAAATGCTCTTCAACATATTCAAAGCCGATTTTCCGAGCATCGAGTTCTATACTATTGATGAGTTTCCAATGGAGAGGCTGCATCAATATGATGGTATTATCATTGGAACGTATACGTGGGGGAATGGAAATCTACCAAGACAAATGCGAAGTCTTTATAGCGCCTTTGAGAATCAAGAGACAAAACATATTGTAACCGGAGTTTTTGGTACTGGAGATCGATTCTATCCAAACTTCTGTGGTGCTGTAGAGCATTTTCGAGACATGCTTTATGTTCAAACGGATTTAGCAGTAACCTTAAAAGTAGAACTACGCCCCCAATCTACTGATTATCATCGTTGTATAGCATTTTTACAGTCCTTTCGGAAAAAGGCATTGGAAAAATTGGTCAGGTAGGGGTTGTCTATTTGCCCGAAACAGAGCGGGAGAGTAAAAACCGGTGACATAGGGGCTGTCAACGTGCCCGAAACAGAGTGAAAGGGTAAAAACCGGTCACATAGGGTTGTCAACGTGCTCGAAAGCGAGTCAATAAGCGAAAAACGGTTACATAGCAATACTTACAACCCCCGCTCTCAAAAAAATATATATGCCAGCATTAATATTCATAAAAAAAACTAAGCTGCGGAAATACAAGGAGACTCCTGTGGAAGGCAGAGTGTATTTCCGCAGCTTTATATAAGCATTTAGCTTGTACAAAAGGTCTATTAACTCACAATCATACTTCATTCAATCGAAACAAAATCTCAAAAAGAAATTCTAAAGGACGCTCTTTAGATCCTCTTCTATCTTTTCTGGATCGGTTGTAGGAGCGTAACGTTTTACTACTTGACCCTCTCGATTTACCAAAAACTTAGTGAAATTCCATTTGATGTTTTTCAGTAGCGCTCCTTTTTTCTGCTCCTTTAAATACACAAATAAAGGGTCAGCATTATCCCCATTCACATCAATTTTCGCGAACATCGGGAAGGTCACCCCGTAATTTGCTTGGCAAAATTGCGTCGTTTCCTCTATATCATCAAATTCTTGGTTGTTGAATTGGCTACATGGAAATCCCAACACTTCAAATCCTTGCTCTTTATAGGATTCATACAGCTTTTGTAAGCCTTCAAACTGCGGTGTGAAACCACATTTACTCGCAGTATTGACAATGAGTAGGGCTTTTCCTTCATAATCTTTTAAATCCTTCATTTCTCCATTGGGCATTTTTACTTGAAAATCATATACACTTCCCACTCCAATTCCTCCTTATTCATTTTTCAGTCTTAAAATTCCTTCTTCAATCGTGTCTGGAAGCTCGAAGCTACTAGCTGGAAAGATAAAGGTCCAGGGCATGCTCGTTTTCGGTTCAATTCGGAGAGGCTTGATTGTAAATGTATGTTCACCTAAGACTGTATTTCCATCAAGAAATTGTATCGCTGTTTTGTTGATGGTAACGTCGGTATTTGATTGATTATGTATTAATGCGGTAACTAATAATTCCTCTTTATAATTTTCCGCAATCCAAACCGTTGTAAATTGAAGCTCGTCTTCCAAGGATGGTATGGAATTAGTGAAGATTTCTTGTATCTCTTGCCGGTCTTTATCTGCTAACGTTTTATCCCATGCTGCTTCAAATTTAAGCTTTTGCATGTAAACACCCCAATTATATTCGTATTCACTTCATTATACCTTCCTTTTCGAATTTCCAAAAATAATAGGTCATCTTTTTAAAAGGCAGTACCATAAATTCAGGAATTTGCTTCTATTCCCATATGCTAGATACATAAAATAGGGTATTAAATATAATTCGCGTAAGTAGATTTCTTTTAAGTAAAAGAGGAGATGAGGAGCATGTCATTAGTAGGTGGAACATATGTGGAGGTAGCTTCTGGGGTAGAATTATTTGTGCAAGATGTTGGAAGTGGGGATCCTATCGTTTTTATTCCAGGATTCACCTTTACAACAGAAGTGTTTGAAAAGCAAGTAGAGCATTTTTCCAAAACAAATCGTGTGATTGTAGTAGACCCTAGAAGTCACGGAAGATCAACTGTGGTACTCCACGGAAATGACTATGTCACACATGGAACAGATTTAGGAGTTGTTTTACAATCATTAGATATACAAAATCCAATCCTCGTTGGGTGGTCTTTTGGTTGCTTTACGGTTTGGGAATACGCGAAGCAGTTTGGTTATGATAAGGTAAAGGCTGCTATTTTAGTAGATATGCTGCCAAAGTCTTTATCGACGAGCGCGGATGATTGGGTGGAAGGTTCCTTAGATGATATTGCAGCTATTTATAATGCTTATTTAATTCATTCAAAGGGCCAACGAGAATTTATTACCAGCTACATAACCTCTGTTATGGTACAAAGGGAGCTGGGTCAGGAGGAGCTTACTTGGCTAGTGGAGCAATCATTAAAAACACCATACTACATTGCCGGGAACTTATTTGCATCGGGTATGTTTGCGGATTATCGCGAAGCAGCAAAGCTTGTAAGTGAAAGCATTCCGACATTAACGATTGTAGCAGAGCATTGGTCAGAAACAGCTATTGCCTATACGAATAAGCTAACACCTAAGTCAAAGGTGGAGGTGCTTGGAGGGCATATGATGTTTTGGGAGCATAGTGATATTTTTAACCAACTCGTAGGCGACTTCTTGTCCAAATAAAATGGTGCCAATCTACAAGTAGTTTTTCATAATGGAAAAGCTATTTGGGATTGGCACCTAAAAATTATGGATAGAACTCTTGCAGCATTTCTTCAATAGCATAGCCTACTCCATGCTCATTATTTGTCAAAGTGGAATACTTACATACCCGTTTTATCTCTGGAGCGGCATTGCCCATTGCAACGCCTCGACCAACAGCTTCTAGCATGCTTTTGTCATTGAGGTTATCGCCAAGTGCCATTATATCCTTCATATCAATACCATACGCTTGTGCAACTTGCTTTAAAGCAATGCCTTTTTTGGCATCTGGGTGATTGATTTCTACATTAATGTTTCCGGAAGAGGTGATGGTTACACCTGGTTGTTTGATCAGCTGTGTATAGGCACCCTGCAGTTTCGCTTTTTCTAAAGAAAATCCGAGCATTTTGAACACCTCAATAGATGCGTCTTGAAAGATGACATCGTAATCCTCAAGGAAGTCCACATCCTCCTCTTGAAACCGCATCGATACTCTTTCTTCAACTTCCTCGTCGGTTACATGCGGATTCGCCGTTCTTAAAACATCCGCCATTACTTGCTTAAAATATGCACGACTACCAGAGTATGTCCCTTTATTAGTGAAAAATTCTACATACATATCAAATTCGTTACAAATAGAGAAGACATGTTTACAAGTCTCTTTATCTAAGGGAACACTTGTAATGACGCTTTGCTTATCATCATAAACCTTTGCTCCGTTTAAACAAATAATTGGGGCGTTCAATCCTGCCGCTTGTAATGGCTTTTGCGCAGCTTTAAAGGATCTCCCGGTTGCCACGACAAACTTAATTCCAAGATCCATTGCTTTTTTTATTGCTTCCACGTTCTCTTTGCTTATTTCGCCTTCTTCGTTTAAAAGTGTGCCGTCTAAATCGGTTGCTATTAGTTTCATAATAATCTTGCCACCCTCATGTAGTAGTTAGTTGAATTGCAGGTATCTTTATTTTTACTGTAAATTCTTCATTTTTATAGGTGAAGTCTAAATGACCATTATGTTTTTTGACCATCTCATCAATAAGCTTTGTTCCGAGTCCTTGATAATCACCCTCTTTTGTAGTATTTCCATATGAGCGAAATAAATCATCTAATATATCATTTGGAATAGGGAGGCTGCTGTTTTTACATAGGAGTACATATAAACCACTCCGCTTGTAAAATTGAAGTGAAAGGAATGGATTTTGATGGTGCTTTTTTCGCCATTCCATACAAGCCTCTATACTATTGGATAACAAATTTCCGATTAACGTGACAAGGTCTTTATCGTTTATCGGTAAAGTGGAAATGGGAACATCGATGTCATATACGGCATCTATGTTTTCCTTCTTTGCCAGTTGATACATATGATGAAGAACCCCAGCTATCGTACCCCGCTCTCCTTTTATGGACAAATTCGTTTCCTCGTATTGAGAAACTAATTCATCTAAGTATTGCTTTGCATCATCCGGGTTATTCTGTTCAAGTAGAAAATGAATAGCGGAAATATGCTTTAAAAACTCATGTCTTTCACTACGTACAATTCGAAAGGTTTCATTCATGTGCGCACGTTCTTTCGTAAAATCAGCTACGGTTTGGTTGAGATTATAAATGGTGTTGCACATTGAAATACGTACTACCTCTGTACCTATAAAAGAAAGGAAGAGGACCATATAAAACCAAGATGGATCCATAACGATATAGGTTAGTATAAATAGGATTTGCATACTATAGAAAAACAGATGCCAACCCTTTTTTAGTCCAGAGAATGGTAATAAAATCTTTTTCTGTAAAAGGGAAATAATCAATAAAACGAAAAGGATTGTTACATAGATTGGTATTTTAATTGATAGATTTTGAACCAATCCATAAAAATGAAAACTTGCTAATACGCTAATCGTACCCCAATAAAATAATGAGTTTCTAGAAATCTCTACCACCTCTTAGAAGTAATGATGTTGAAGGAATTCTACTTTTTCTTTCGTAATCATTGCTTTTTCCTCAATTCCTTCAAACGTTACAACATAGGAATTTTTCGCATACAGAGAAAAGTTTTTAATGTAATGAACGTTAATAATATACGAACGATGAGAGCGTAAAAAATCCCGCTCCCGTAGTTCTCCTTCTAACTCATTTAACGTTTGATATATTTTAATTTGCTCGGCTTTCGTATGTATTGTTGTGGAGCGACCTGTCCGCTCGATGAAAATGATGTCCTTTTTTTGAACGATGTGTATGTCATTTTTCTGTTTTACATAAAGTCTTCCTTTTATTTCTGCCGTTTTGGTTTTAGCGATAAGTCTTTCAATCGATTTTATTAATCGTTCTTTCGGATACGGCTTCATTATGTAATCATGCACGTTCAGCTCAAAAGCATGGACAGCATACCCGCTATTACCAGTAACAAAAATAACGGCAATATTCAAAGCATGAGAATGGATAATATCCGCCAACTCATATCCGGATAGGTTTGGCATCTCAATGTCGGCGATTAGTAAATCAATTTCTTCTTTTTTAATGTGCTCATATGCTTCTTCTGCAGATTGAGTAGAAAAGACCAGCTCCAAATCAGCTAATTGAGAAACAATCCCTTCTAATTTATCTAAATCGATAAAGCGGTCATCTACAATACCAACTTTCATTATGGTCGCCTCACAAACTATAAGAAAAATTACTTTTCCAAATTATGCATTTATTATAGCATCTAAAAATGGAAAATTGCCCTTTTTACGACATGAAATGGAATTTTTACGACATAAGTGCTGATTATTTGATTTTTCCTTTGTAAGATAAAATCAAGAAATGACTTGGTGAGGTGAAGAAATGATTGAGATTAAAGAGGTAACAAAGAAATTTAAAGATAAAAAGGTGCATGTGACAGCGCTAAAACATATTTCTCTTACAGTAGAAAAAGGGCAAGTAGTAGGACTTTTAGGAGAAAATGGTGCAGGTAAGACGACACTGTTACGGTCGATTGCGACGCTTTTAACTCCAAGCGAAGGGTCTATAACAGTAGATGGTTTCGATACGGTGAAAAATACGAATGACATTAAGAAAAAAATTGGTGTATTGTTTGGAGGAGAAACGGGGCTTTATGACCGTTTAACAGCTAAGGAAAATTTAGAGTATTTTGCTACTTTATATGGATTAGGAAAACATGAGACAAAGGTTCGTATTAATGATCTATCAAAAATGTTCGGTATGAAGGACTATTTGGATCGAAAGGTTGGCGGATTTTCAAAAGGGATGCGTCAAAAGGTAGCCATTGCAAGAACACTCATCCATGACCCAAGCATCATCTTATTCGATGAGCCAACAACAGGTCTCGATATTACCTTTTCGAATGTGTTTCGTCAGCTTGTTCATCAATTAAAGCAAGAAGGTAAGACGATTGTGTTTTCTAGCCACATAATGGAGGAAGTATCTATGCTTTGTGATAGTGTGGCAATGATGCATAAAGGGGAAGTCGTTTACAAAGGAAATTTAGAAGAGCTTTATGAAGAAGAGGGTAGCCGTGATTTGAACTATATATTCATGAGTAAGCTTGTAAGGGGTGACGTATAATGTTTAAAATCTTTTTAAAAGAAATGAAGGATTCGTTCCGTGATCGCCGTACGTTAGTTTTAACTGTACTTTTACCAGTAATTATGATGACCGGATTAACATTATTCTATGAAAATATGATTTCCGGTGATGAGGAGAAGACGTATACGTTAGCTGTAGAAACAGACATTGCTCCTGAAGAAGAGGGTATTCTTTCGTCCATTGAGAATATTGAAATGGTGAAAGTGGAGGATATAGAAGAAACGTTAGCCGAGGGCGATGCTCAAGCAGGTATCCGCTTTTCGGAAGCATTTGGAGAAAACGTTAGCAATGGGGAAGCTGCTACCGTTCAAATATATGGAGACTCTTTAAGTCAAAACTCTGCTAGTTTAATGAGTCTACTAAACAATATACTAAGTGAATACGAAAAAACGGTAATAGCAGATCGTTTACAACAAGAAGAGGTTGATATAGCTCTCATCCAGCCATTTACAGTGGAGCAATTCGAAATATCGGAGGATGATATTGGGTTATCCATGCTAGCCATGTTGATTCCGCTTATGTTAGCCATTGCAATTGGGGTTGGTTCTGGACCTTCAGCTTCTGACTTGTTTTCAGGAGAAAAGGAAAAGAAAACAATGGAAGCCTTATTAATGTCACCAATTAAGCGTTCTACCTTAGTATTTGCAAAATGGTTAGCGATCTCTACAATCGGTGCAATTACAGGTATTGTTACGTTAATTGTCGTATCACTTGAGATCGCCTTTTTAACGGAAAACCTAAAAAATGCAGTATCATTCGGTGATAACGCAGCAGTTATTATTGGAATCGGTGTTTTGATTACCATTGTTTATGCGATGTTTATTGCTTCGCTCCAAATGGTGACAAGTATTATAGCGAAGACAGTAAAAGAATCCCAAAGCTATAGTACACCAGTTATGATGCTGCCGGTATTTCCAGTTATGTTTGTAACCAACATCGGCATTAACGAATTAGCTTTTCATCATTTTGTCATTCCGTTTATGAATCTATTTAGTTTAATGAAAGAATTGTTATTCGGAATCGTGAACTATGAGCATATATTGCTTACAGTAGGTAGCAACATTGCTTTCATGATTGTTTTCTTTATAATTGGTAGAATTCTATTTATGAAAGATAAGTGGGTCATGAATTAACGGATGAATCCCTAGGCCAAATCCTTAATGGTGGTCTAGGGATTTGTTTTTCTAATTCGCTATGTTATAGTTTAAGTACGATTAGGAGGTTGATGCGATTATGCAAAACCATACATTTGAAGTGCAGCATCATCAAAAGACCATTCAGCTTAAGGCGACAAAATTGTTTATCTATCACCAAGCGGAAATCATAGAGGCAAAAAGCAAGAAAAGGGAAGTTTATTATTTGATTTTTTATAAGTATCAATTTATAAATGCTGTAAAAGCTACGAAAATACGACTCAACTCCTTTCTAGCACGAGCTCTTCAAACAGACATGGCCTATACACCATCACACCCATTCTGCGAAAAATTGCTATCTTCTCACAAACCATATAAAATGATGCCCTACCAAGCGCTACTGACAAAATTGAAAAAGCACTATACCCCACAAGAAATGGCATACATCTTAACCTTTTTTGAATCCTTTTACCCGAAGAAACAATTGTATCAGGAAATTAAATCCATTTTTTATGAATATCGACGCAATGGTCAGCTGTTCCTTGGCTATCGAATTTTGCGTGTTTTAATGGGATTTGCACCAGGAAGTAAGTTTGTAAAAGACGTAGCGAATGATCTGACTTTCCAAAAGTATGAAGCTCTGTATCGCGATATGTCTGATGAATTATACAAAAAGGATCTGCTTTTTACCGAAGTTTGGTTAAATCAACATCTCAATCATGACAAGAGTTTTCAGCAGTTGCTACATTTATTAAAGAATGAAGAAAGATGGATCGATGTTCTAGGCTTGTATGCACATAAGCTAATGCAAAATCCATCTGAGTTTTTCTATTTACCCCTTATTAATCTTCTTCAGGAACATTTCAATGAAAAGGAAAGACTGCTCTTTTTAGAACAGCTATCTTCTAAAACCCCGACATTTTTACCTTTGTTACAAGACTTATTTGATCTATACGTAAAGATGGAATATATGGATCAAGTACTTACCTTGTTGTCGACAGGATCCTTTAAGTTTCATAAAGAGCAAATGGTAAAGTTAAGCGAAATGCTCGAAACCCAAAAAATGAACACGGATGTATTGGAACCGAAAAAACTCCAAATCGTCATCAAACATATTCTTCATAAATTTCCGGAAAAAGCAGAAGGTTTACTTCATAAATATGTGAAGGAATTACTTGAGATTAAGGAGCCAGCCTATATAAAAGAGTGGTTAACTCCCTTTTTAGAGCTTTGCAGTGATCAAACGATTTTTGAACAAATTGAAGTTATGGAAAAGGAGAGTAGGGAGCTTGAAAATATGCAAGCCCTAGGTGAGCTTTATTATGAATTTCAGCAATTTGATAAAGCGCTCGAATGTTTCAGCTGGGAGATGGAATTAAATCCAAGTGATCCAAAGCCTCTACAATGGCTATCCAAGGTTTACGCTGATATGGGAAATACAGATGAAGCCGATGCCTATCGGAAACTATGTATAGAACTACAGAGGTTCGCATGAGCTTTGCTTCTCCTCCTGTTTCTGTGTAAACTACAGGATAGATACGAAATCGATCTAATAGGAGAGGGATACACATGGATTTACAGTTAAAAGGTAAAAATGTCTTAATCACTGGTGGTTCAAAAGGTATAGGAAAAGCAATAGCTCAAGGCTTTGTTAAGGAAGGCGCCAATGTAGGTATAGCCTCCCGAGGTATAGAAGCTTTAACAGAAGCAAAGAAAGAGCTTGGTGAACAGGTTTCCATTTTCCCAACAGATATTACAATCGCAACCGATCGAGAAAAATTAATGGAGACATTTGTTAGTGAGTTTGGAAGTATTGATATATTAATTAACAATGCTGGTGGTAGCAGTGGTACAACCGTAATGGAAACCGACATGGATTTATTTCACCAGGCACTGGAACTAAATTACTTTTCTGCTGTTCATTTAAGCAAATTAGCTGTAGAAGAGATGAAGAGAAAAGGAAATGGCGCCATTATTAATATTTCATCCATTTATGGTCGGGAAAGCGGCGGAAAGCCAACCTATAACAATGCGAAGGCTGCTTTAATTAGCTTTACGAAATCGTTAGCAGATGAAGTCAGAAAAGATGGGATTCGAGTAAATAGCGTTGCTCCAGGAAGCGTTTTACATGAATCTGGGAATTGGAAGAAACGATTAGAAGCAGATCCTGAGGGGATTGGTGCATTTGTGAAGCGAGATATTCCTGCAGGACGTTTTGGAAAGCCGGAAGAAATCGCTAACGTTGTCTTATTTTTAGCATCGGAAAAGGCTTCTTGGGTTGTAGGGACTAGTATTAATGTGGACGGTGGTCAATCTAAGATGAATTTTTAAGGATTACATTTTTTGAAAGTGAAAGGATAATAAGAAATGCTGTAAAGGGGGTGTTGTCATGCAAGAAATCAAAAAAGGACAAGGGCGTTTTTATGTTGGGGAAAGTGAAGATAACCTAAAGGCTGAGATTACATTTGTAGAATCGAAAAACAATGTTCTAACAGTGGACCATACATTTGTATCCGAAGAATTACGTGGCTCTGGAATGGCGGGGAAATTAGTAGATAAAATGGTGAACTTTGCGAGAGAAGAAGGCAAGAAGATTGAACCAATATGTGAATATGCAAAGAAAAAGATAGAGAAAACACCTGAGTATCAGGATGTTTTAGTATAGTAAATGAAAAGATTAAGTGGAAGGAACTTTCTGCTTAATCTTTTTATGTTCTTATTTGTGAACGAAATCTGTTGAAGTAATGAAAAGTTTAAGTATAATAGAATTATAATGTTCTTAATTGAGAAAAATAATTCGTTGGAAAGGATAGCTGGATGAAAAAGAAAAGTATTACATTATTAGTAAATAGTATTACTACGATATGTATTCTCATTGGAATCATTTCTTTCATCGCAGTTCTCCAGTCAAAGTCCGGACAAGCACAACCACCTACACTATTAAACCATCAGTTCATGACAGTACTTTCTGGAAGTATGGAGCCTCTATTGGAGCCTGGTGACCTCATTATCATTAAACAAACAAATCAAGCAGAACGAAATGATGTTGTAACCTATCAAAAGTCTAATAATACCTATGTAACGCACCGTGTGACCGAAATTGTGAAGGAGAACGGAACAACAGCTTTGCGGACAAAAGGTGATGCAAATAATGTTGCCGATGCGGATCTTGTTCACTTGGATCAATTAGTGGGTACACTAGCGTTTACGATACCTAATGGTGGATATATCATTCAATTTCTAAAAAGTCCTATTGGAATCATAACAGTTATCTCAGCTTTTATTGTGGTAATAACCATTTGGAAAACAATCCAAAGACATAGGAATCTAACAAGGAAAGGTTCCTCATCATCGCTTTCAAATGGAAAAATATAACTCTATTATTTTGGAGGTGAACCATTTTTTGATGCAAATGAAGTACTTAATTTAGGAGGAGAAGAAATGATAGCTTATATGAAAAAGCATAAATTTTTATTTAGTGTTATAGGTTTGGTATTATTTTTGGCTGCCATTGCTGGAACTACAGCTTATTTTAGTAAAAGCTTTTCGAGTAAAAATACGGCAATTGCAGCAAGCTTTGATGTAGATGTTGTGAATGAGGATGGTACAAAAATTGGTGACGGACAGTTTAACTTAGATGAGGAGCTCTATCCTGGAATGGATACTTTGGAAGCGTACCATTTTGAGATAAGAAAAAATAATACAAGTCTTCCAACAGAGTATCATGTAAACCTAGAAGGTAGTGGAGGTTTATTCCCATCAAGCGGAGACTCACCAATTTCGTTAACACTAGAGAAGAAAAATGGTGATAAGTGGGAAGTAATCGATCATCAATCCTCTTTTAAGCTAGATCAAGACACCGAACAGTTCCGAATTTTAGTAGATTGGCCACATGGGGATAATGATATTCAATTCCAAGGAAAAAAAGGGAATATTAAGTTAGAAGTTATTGCTACACAAGTAGATGAGGAAGAGGAACCAGAAGGCCCACCATATTATACAGGAGCAATCGAATTTAAAGTGACACCGAATGGGAAAACATTTAAAACAGCAGATAAGGAAGTAAACTTTTATGTAGAGAATGGAATGAAAGTCATAGAGGTTTATATGGGAGAAGAAGATGAGGAATTCAAAGAAAAAGTAGGAGATCTCAGAATAGTAGAGTCTGTTGATGATAATGGAGAAACATGGTATCGAGTATATTCGGAAAATGAGTATTTTGCGAGTGAAAATCAAATGTGGCGAGTAAGAGATTCTAGTGTGGATGCTTCTACTAATGGCGTTCTTTTATTTGATAAAACGCTAGCACCATACTTATCTATTGAATCGCAAGTATTATACGATTGGTTTTTAGCGAATAAGTAAAAAGCAGGAAGACAATCATTGAAACGATTGTCTTCCTTTTTTAATGTGACTTATTTAATAGAATAAACAATAAAACCAATAGAACAATATCAAGTCTAGCTTGGAAGGCAAACTGTAAAAAGCCAGAATGTAGGATTGGAACTTTTGTAAATAAAATAGCACCAATCATAATAATCATTAAAGGAATTGTGGCGTATTTTACATATCTGTTTGTAAGGAGTAAAAGACCGCATCCGACTTCTAGAAAGGCGATTACATACAATGTTTGCTGAGGTAAAGGTAATCCTAAGCCCATAAAATGATTGGCAACTTCTGAGCTTAACACTTTCATAATACCTGAAACGATAAATACATAGGCAACAACATAACGAATGAAACGTAACGTTTGAACTGATGTATACATGTCCATCCCCTCCATAATCATTTGTATGCACCATTTCGGACAAACAGTATAAAAAACAGTTATGATTTTGTAAAATAATAATAAAATATTCTGAAAAAGTGTAGAAATTGGAAAAGATTCCTGTAAAATGGAAGAAGTGTATAATACGCTGAAAGTAGGGGAGAGCATGACCATATTAGAGGTTAAAGATTTACATAAATCCTTTGGGGAAGTTCATGCGGTACAAGGCATAAGCTTTACTGTTAAAAAGGGTGAAATTTTCACGATTATTGGACCGAATGGAGCCGGGAAAACGACAACATTAGAAATGATCGAAGGGCTAGTTCCACCTGACCAAGGAGAAATCATAGTTGATGAATTGAATTGGAAGGATCACGCAGAGCAAATAAAAATGAAGATTGGGGTTCAACCACAATCTAGCGCTATGTTTGACTTACTCTCACCAGAGGAGAATTTAAATCTCTTTGCATCCTTTTATGATAAGTCCNNAAATTTTGGAAATGGTTAGTTTAACAGAGCACCGAAATAAGCATGTGAAAAAATTATCTGGTGGCCAACGACAACGACTTGCAATCGGTTTAGCAATGATCAGTGATCCAGAAATTATTTTCCTTGATGAACCTACAACTGGCTTAGACCCGCAAGCACGCCGCAACATTTGGGATATTGTCCTCAAGCTTAAAGAATTAGGTAAAACCACAATATTAACAACCCATTACATGGAAGAAGCAGAACAATTAAGTGATCGAGTATGTGTAGTCGACCAAGGAAAAGTTGTTACATTAGATTCTCCTGCAGCTTTAATTGATAAACTAACGGAGGAAAGAGAAATTCGACTGTCTTTCCTTGATGGGGAAGAGGCAGCGATGGAAGGTGAACAATTCGCAAGCAATCTTAATACGGTTACGAAGACGGAGCGAGATGGAGCGGCCGTGAAGCTATGGACAATAAAACCGGAAGATACGTTATACGATTTGTTTGGTTTTACAAAAGAAAAAGCATACCAAGTAGAACAAGTGTCCATCCATGAAATGAGCCTGGAGGATGTCTTTATTGCCTATACAGGAAAGGAGTGGAGGGACTAAAATGAACCAGTTCAAGCAAATGTTTTTAGCACAATTAAAAATTACTTTACGGGAAAAACAAGCATGGTTTTGGGGGATATTCTTTCCGGTCATTTTAATGGTCATCTTCATGGTGATTTTTAGTGGTAGCTCTGAGGAAGACTTCAAAGCTGAGGTTGCAATTGTTAATGAAAATCCAAATGCTACTTCAGAAATGATGCTCAGTCAATTGGAAGCAATTCCAGTATTAGAAATGGAAGAGGAATCGGTGAGCAGAGAAGAAGCAGAGGAGCTTGTAAAGGAACAAGAGATAAGCGCTGCAATCGTTTTACCAGAGTCAGAGGAAGCAACTGATATTCTGCTTATTGTCAATAAAGAAGATGAGCAAGGAACCACCACCCAAGCTGTGTCAGGAATTTTAAATAACTTCGTTCAACAAACAAATCTTTATGCTGCAGGGGCAACACCGGTTTATAGCCTAGACTTTGAATCTATATCTGCAGGAAGCGATGACTTAGATTATCAAGATTTTCTTTTAACAGGTATGATTGCATTAGCCATTGCACAAGGCGGACTGTTTGGAATGGTGGACCTTGTTGAGATGCGAAGAAAAGGGCTTCTGAAACGACTACGAATGACACCTGCGAAAATGGGAATCTTCGGGTTTAGTGACATGGTAATGCGTGTGATTTTTAGCGTCGTTCAGATTCTATTGTTGTCTTTAATTGGGGTTTTTGTGTTTGGAGCCAATTTACATATTAACTTTTTAAGTTTAACGATAATCTTTTTAATTGGCGCTTTATCCTTTAATGCTTTAGGATATTTCTTTTCCTCCTTTAGTAAAACAACGGAAGCGTATATGGGCATGGCGAACATTGTGAGCTTTGTGATGATGTTTTTAAGCGGGGTTTTCTTCCCAATTGAACAAATGCCAGACTGGCTACAACCAATTTCTCAAGTTTTACCTCTAACATATTTTGTGGAAGGATTACGTGATAGCATGGTTTATGCAACAGGCATTGTTTCCGGCCCACTGTGGATTGGTGTCGGCGTACTAGTTGCATGGGGAGCGGTTTCCTATTTACTAGGCTCCTGGTTATATAAAACAAAATCGATCGTTTCTACTAGATAAGGATGAAGGCGGTTCCTATGGGGGGCCGCCTTTGTTGTGGTTTTGTGAGCAGAGTCGGGGCTGTGGGGTAGAGTTGTGGCTGTGGAACATAAATGGGGCAGGTTGGTTGAATAAGGGCGTGATGTGAATCAATGGCCCGGTGCGGTGGAACATAAATTTGGAAAGGTGGAACATAAAATCCAGATTATGAATCATAAACCACATCCCTTTAAGAAACCTTCCATTTTAGCAGTTAAAACTCCGTATGTTATCATTAAAGAAAATGTCAGTCAGAAAAGGTGTATAATGATGCAAAAAGTAATCGTGGTTGGAGCAGGAATCTTAGGGGCGTCTACAGCTTATCACCTTGCTAAATCAGGGGTAAATGTGACCATTGTTGATCGACAGGATAAAGGTCAAGCAACCGATGCTGCAGCTGGAATTGTATGTCCCTGGCTTTCGCAGCGGCGAAATAAAGCCTGGTATCAACTTGTAAAAGGTGGAGCGCGATATTATCCAGAATTAGTAAAGGAATTAGAGAGCGACGGCCAATTTGATACAGGATATCGAAGAGTGGGTGC
>JACYYK010007344.1_pt2 | contig 15856 bp, 11 predicted proteins | sample 8236871 | NCBI WGS metagenome assembly JACYYK01 (sample SAMN14103087, study PRJNA606662) | landfill metagenome | isolation source: landfill solid waste inoculated with endophyte fungus Paravalsa indica | place: India:New Delhi, Okhla landfill site | collected 2017-11-05 | reverse complement strand
ACCAGGTTCGCCTTGCCAGCCTCCGTGTCCCGCAGCCAGCGTGAGTAGAGCCGGTTGCAGGGCGCGTACTCCTGCGTGTTCTGGATGCAGAACAGGACCGAGTCGACGAATCCTTTGCCGGACTGGATGTCACGCTCATCGCACGAGCAGTGCAGGCGCTCGGCCAGCGCCTCGGACTGCATCCAGTCCACGTGGGCCTCGGCCAGCGGCTTGATCACGGTACGGTCGAGTTCGGCGACGCGGGTGGTCCACTGGTCTTCCCAGCTGGCAAGCCGCCGGTGGTCGTACTTTTTCCTGTACTTGTCCCAGGCATTCGCCCGCGCGTCCCTGACCTGTTCCAGCGAGGGATTCCGCCACTGCTCGAAGTACTCTTCTCGCTGCTGCCGGAGCCGTGGGTTGAGGGACTCCGCCAGGGCCATTCCTGCGCGGGCGGCACCTCCTCCGTCTCCCAGCCCCATGTAGGCCGGATCCAGCGCGTTGCGCGCGGCACGTTCAGACTTCCAGAACTGCCGGTTCTCCGCGTCGTCCTCGATGAATCTCCGGATGTTGTTGATGGCGACGGAAACCGCCAGGGGACGCTCGTGCTCGGGTGCCGCCAGGGTCTCCTGCATCCGGGTCGCCATGAGCATGGCCAACTCCGCGGTGACGCCCACGGGATCGCCCACCATGGCGAGCATCGGGGATGCCCCGGCCTGCTGCCCGGCTTCCGCGGCCCAGGCGACCAGCCCGCCGGCCTCCTGCCCACAGAACACGAACGAGTGGTGCGAATGGGAGAAGGCAACGGCTCCAGCGGTGCCGCGGACGGCACCCAGCAGCGCCTGCGTTTCCTTCAGCTCACCCGAGTGCCTGCCGATCACCCGCGCCTCGCCGATCACCTGCCCGCCGCTCGGGTCGTCGGGTGCGTGGGCGGCGAACTCGTTGACCACCCGGGTCAGCTGATCGAAGGGTGCGGTGTTGCATTGCTCCGTGTCTCCCGCCACCCACTGCCCTACGTCCACGCGGGTCATGTGGCGCTCGCGGTACGCCTGCTTGCGGTGCCTGTCGAGCACGGCTGCCGTCCATGCCACATCCGAGAAGCCGAGCCAGACCGCGCCGGCATTCCGGGCATCGGGGATGGTGAGGCAGCGGGCGACGTACTCCTCGCCCGTACGGAAGCAGCTGAACTCGATGCGATCGGCATCGGGCGGTGTGGTGTCCTCGACATCGAACTCGTACAGGTACCCCAGCCCGGTGACCAGGTAGGCCTTCCACTCGCCGCGCACCTCATTGAAGACGTACAGGTAGCCGGGGCGCAGCAGCCGCGCCGTGTACTTGGCGCTCCCCGGGGGCAAGGCGATATCGGCGAGTCCAGCGCCCAGCGTCGCGGCCAGGTCGAATGCGGGTGGACCCATGTCTTCGCAGTCGGTCCGGGCGACGGCCGGGCGCAGCGGCAGGATCGGAAGGCCCTGCTTCTCACAAAAGGGGCAGCGGTCGGTGGCGGGTTCGGTCATGCCAGCATCCTTGTTGGCGGCGCAAGCTCGGAGGCGAGGCTGCGCAGGGTGGAATCATCCAGGCCATCACACGCGGTGGCGTAGCTGGTCGTGCCTGCCCGCGCACTCGCCAGCCGCTTGGCGAGGCGCGGATGGCCGTGAATCCGGGGGTGGTACACGATCGCCTGTGCGGCGAAGAGGCAGCGATCCATTGCGTCGGCGAGGCCATGCTGCCGGTACGCGCTGGCCAGGAAAGCATCGGCGCGGCAGGCGAGGCCGTCGTCGATCTCCAACCCGGGGGCCATGCGCGCGATGTGGCGCAGGCACTCGTTGAGCAGGCCGAGGCGCTGCAGGGTGTCCCATTGCGCGACATGCAGCCTCAGGCTGGGCAAAGGCGAGTGCCCGCCACGATGCTGCGTCTGCCATTGTCCAGACCCGTCGCACCAGCACCAGGCTTCAACGCTTCCCAGCAGCAAGCCGAGTTGCGCCTCGTCAAGGAGCCAGCGCAGGTGCCTGAAAACCCGGGGATCGAAGAAGCGCAGGAGTGCACGGGACCGATCCGGTGCCGTGACCAGCAGCTTGCGGGACAGCTCCGCAGCAAGCTCGCGCGCACCGGTGCCGGAGCGGAGCAAGGCGGAGAAGTACGGATGGCGGCTGCCATGCCCGTGGCGGCCACTGCGCTCGAGGAGCTCGACGCGCTGCGCGTATTCCAGGCTGCGGAGCTCCAGTAAATGAGGGAGGAGGGGGCGGGCGGAATCGATCGCGGCGTGCACCAGGGGCACCGTCGGTAGATCGCTCCACAAGCCGCTGTCGACCTGCAGCGGGTTGATCAAGGCGAAGTCCTGCGTGAGCAGGAAGCGGTGGTCGAGTGCGCTCACATCACACCTTCAGCTTCACCACGCCGGCGCCGGCCGCGTCGGCGCCCCGCGTCCGGTACTCGCACAGGGTGGCTGCGGCGCCGGTCAGCCGTGGCACATCCGTCGAACCGCTTCGTCCGCCTTTCCACTCCTTGCACGCGGCCTGGAACTCGATCACGCCGGGGGCGCCCAGCTCGATGTGGTCTCCATCCAGTCGCAGGTAGGCCCCGGCGGCGGCCGCAAGCAGTCGGCTTTCCGGAGCGCTGATCTCCACGGCTGCGCCGGTGCTGGCGATCGTCACGCCCTGGCGGGCTGCGACCTCCAGCAGGCTGCTCGCTGCCCGTGCGCTCACCTTCCCGTGCGCGGCGTGCAGGGCAATCCCGGGCTGCCGGTTCGGCTTCCCCGCCGGCGCTGCGCTCCCATGGCTGTACAGCGCGACGCCGCCGGCTGCGGCGATGACGGCCTCACCCTGGGTCAACCACTGCAAATCCCCACTGGCGCCAAGACTGGTGTGGGTGCCGGATGCCCACAGCTGGTCCGCGGGGGTCACCGCCGCAATGCCGTCCGGGCTGGCTCCGAGCAACACCGGACGTGACCACGCGGGAGCTTCGCCGTCGCCCCCTCCCGTTCCGCGCGACGCCTGACCGCCGGTGGCCTTGGCGGCAAGGCTGTCCAGCAATTCGCCCGAAGCCACCGCCGACGCAAGCCGCTCCGGCTCACGCGGGAGGTCCGCACCCTGCTGGCGCGCGCTCTGGTCGAGGCCATCCGCCAGCTGCTCGCCTTCGGCCAGGCGGACGAGCGCGTCATCAGCGGAAAGCTGGCGCCCCGCCGTGTGCGTGGCGAGTAGCAGTCCCGCTCCCGCACGCACGGCGCCGCCCGCGCCGGTCGCCAGTTCGGCACCCAGGCCACGCTCGCGCGTACGCAGGTTGCCGCTGCCCCCCTTGAGATGCCCAAGCATGAGGCGGGTGCCATGCTGGGTGGTGCTCATCTCGGCCCTGCCCTGCCCTGGGGTGTCGTCCAGGCGCAACTGCTGGTATCCACCCGTGCCGGACTGGCTTTCCGCCAGGGCCTGGCTCTTGAAGCCAGTGAATACGGCCGGGTGGTCATTGCCGTCGAACCACGCCGGCGCATTCCCGGTCGCGCCGGCGGGATCGCCAGTGACCTGATTGTGCGGCGCATCGGGTTGCCCGCTCCCGTTGTACAGCGCACCAACCACAACCGGCCGATCCAGGTCCCCCTCCAGGAAGGCGACCAGCACCTCCTGACCCTTGCGCGGCAGCAGCACGCTGCCCCAGTTGTCACCCGCCCATGCCGTGGAAACGCGTACCCAGGTCCCCGCCGAGGCACTCCCGGGAGCGTTGTCGCCACCTGATGGGTGATCGAGTCGGCTGCTGGCACCACTGCCTCTCTGCCAGGGAAACTGCACCCTGATGCGGTGGTCGCGATCGGTGAGCAGGGGGCTGCCTTCGCTCACCACCACCGCCACCTGGGTGCCATGCACCGTGGGCCGCGGATGGACGCGCTTGCCATATCCGTCCTGCGTCCGCGGCCGGAACGGTACCTCAAGGGGAATCGCCTGCAGGCGCGCCTCGTAGAAGTCCACGTCCCGCTCCACCTGCGTTGCAGCTCCGTGCGGGTTCAGCGCCCGCGGCAACTCCAGTGCAGGCGCGCTCACCAAGCCGAGCTGGCGCTCGACCTCGGACCAGACCTCCGCGCCCAGGTTGTTGCGCGCGCGGTGATGCACGCGGGTGCACGCGAATCGCGCGTCTTCGCCGGCATGACCGGGATGCTGGACCAGCTCGAAGCGACCGCCTGCACCGACGGCACGCCAGCTGCCCGCTGCATGGATGATGTGCCGGCTCGTCCGCAGTGCCTCCAGTTGACGCTCCGCCATCCGCTCCCCGGCCGCACGGTCCGGCCACGCATACGGCCCCGCGGCATCGACGTCCTCCGCGGCTGGTGGAATGGTCGCGCCGGTCCCCGCCTCCACCTCGCGAGTCCCCGGCGCACGGTAGTCCCAGCTCGTCCGCCGGAGCCGGCCGGCTTGCCAACACCGGGTTTGTGCCCAGTCGGTGAGGCTGTCCTCCCGCTCAGTCACATCGCTACGGTGGAAGCGGACGGACCCAAGGTCGCGGAACGCCTGGTTGTGGTCGGCGAGGACGAGGGTGTGGGAGCCCAGGGTTTCCTCGCCCGGCGCGCCACTGTGTTCGAACCAGTAGAACACCCCCTCCTCCGCAAGCAGCCGGTCGACGAACGCCAGGTCCGACTCTTCGTACTGGGTGGCCATGCTGCGCCTGCGGTACGCGGACGGATCGGAAAGGTCCCAGCGCCAGGCCGGTGCCAATGCACCCTGTCCCACGTAATCGGCGAAGACGGACTCGACGATCTCCATGACGGACATGTCCTGGAACACGTAGCTGTCCACCCGGTGGCGGAGCAGCGCCAGCCAGGGTTCGATTACCAGGCGGTAGCGCGCCAGGCCCCCGTTGCTGCCGATGCGTTCGAAGCACGTCACATGGCCGTGGAACGGGCGCAGGGCCGTGTGCCCTGCAGCGGTGAGCAGCTCCAGCAGGACCGGCTGGCCGGGCAGCTCGCCCAGGTCGACATGCGCGTCGACGGAGAGCGCAGTCAGCTCCAGCCGGTAACCGGCAGGAGAAAAGGGCGCGGGACCCAGTGCCTCATCGCCATCCAGGCGCTCGGCCACCAGGGCTTCGGACCCCAGCGGGGTATGCAACCGCAGCAGTCGATCGTGCTGCCGGGGACCGGCGGCGAACGCCGACAGGAGCGTGGCGAGGACATCCATGGCATCCGCCTCCATGCGAATCCGCCGCGGCCATCATGGCCGCTGCCGGGATCATAGCGTCAGTTGATCCGGTACTTGAAGCGGCCCTTCCTGTCAGCCGATGCCTTGATCCTGGTGATCGTGCCCCCCTCGGCCATCGTCGCCAGCACGGTCTCCGCCACCTCCGGCAGCAGGGTTCCGCCGAGGATGTGGTCAACGTTGCGCGCACCGGAATCGACCTCGGTGCAGCGGGCCAGCACCGCCTCGACAAGGCCGGCATTCCACTCGAAGGTCGCCTTGTGGTTGGCCGTGATCCGGTCGCGGATGCGGGTGAGCTTGAGCTCGATGACCCTTGCCAGCACGTCGTCGCTGAGCGGGTAATACGGCACCACCTTCATCCGGCCCAGGAACGCGGGCTTGAAGGTCTTCATCAGCACGGGCCGCAGGGACTCGGCCAGTTCGTCGGCGGTCGGGAGCCCACCCGCCGGCTTGTTGAGGCAAGCCTGCATGATCTGGGGCGAACCAATATTGCTGGTCAGGATGATGAGCGTGTTCCTGAAGTCGATCTCGCGCCCCTCCGCATCCTCCATCTGCCCCTTGTCGAAGATCTGGAAGAACATCTCCAGTACGTCGGGGTGTGCCTTCTCGACCTCGTCCAGCAGGATTACCGAGTACGGGTTGCGCCGGACGGCCTCGGTCAGCACGCCGCCTTCGCCGTACCCCACGTACCCGGGCGGGCTGCCCTTGAGGCCGGACACGCTGTGCGCCTCCTGGTACTCACTCATGTTGATGGTGACCAGCTTCTTCTCGCCGCCGTAGAGGATGTCGGCGAGCGCGAGGGCGGTCTCGGTCTTTCCGACTCCGGAAGGGCCGACGAACAGGAACACGCCACGCGGCTTGCCGGGATCCTCCAGATTGGCCGAGGCGGTGCGCACGCGCTGGGCGATGGACTCGAGCGCGTGGTCCTGGCCAACCACGCGCCCGGCGAGCAGCGCAGCCAGGTTGCGGACGGTGCGGATCTCGTCCTTGACCATCCGCCCCAGCGGTATCCCGGTCCACGCGGAGACGATTCCGGCGACGACGGTGCCGTCTACCTCGAGCGGGACCATCGGGGCTTCGCCCTGCAGGGCGCGGAGCTCAGCGAGGAGGAGGTCGAGTTCGGCTCGCCGGGCGGTCGCGGGCGTGTCGGGAGGGCTGGTCGCATCGGCTTCGAGCTGCGCCCGTAGCTCCTGGACTCGCGCGGCGATCTCCACTTCGCGTTCGAGGCGGCTGCGACTGTCGGCCAGTACCTTGCGCGCATGCGCCTGCTGCTTTCGCAGTTCGGCCAGCCGTTCGCCGTGCGGGGCGCCACTGGCCTCTTCGCGCTCCAGCGCACCGATCTCCACGGCGACCCGCTCCAGGTGCTTGCTGGTTTCCTCGATGATCGCGGGCGTGGCGCTCCGGCCCAGCGCGACCTTCGCGCAGGCCGTATCGAGCACGCTGACGGCCTTGTCGGGCAGCTGGCGACCGCTGACGTAGCGGTGGGACAGGCGCACGGCTTCGGTGATCGCCTCGTCGACGACGCGGATGCCGAAGTGCTGCTCCATCAGCGGCACCATGCCGCGCAGCATCGCCGCGCATAGCGCCTCGGATGGCTCCTCCACCTTCACCACCTGGAAGCGGCGGGCGAGCGCGGCGTCTTTCTCGAAGTACTTCTTGTACTCGCTCCAGGTGGTCGCGGCGATGGTGCGCAACTCGCCGCGGGCGAGCGCGGGCTTGAGCAGGTTGGCGGCATCGTTCTGACCGGCCTGGCCGCCGGCGCCGATCATCGCGTGGGCCTCGTCGATGAACAGCACGATCGGATGTGGACTCCTGCGGACCTCGTCGATCACGCCCTTGAGCCGGTTCTCGAACTCACCCTTTACGCTGGCGCCCGCCTGCAGCAGGCCCAGGTCGAGGACGTGCAACTCCACTCCCTCCAGCACCTCCGGGACATCGCCTTCGGCGATGCGCGCGGCCAGGCCCTCGACGACGGCGGTCTTTCCCACTCCGGCTTCCCCCGTGAGGATCGGGTTGTTCTGGCGGCGCCGCAGCAGGATGTCGATCATCTGGCGGATCTCGGCGTCGCGGCCTATCACCGGGTCCAGCTCGCCGTCGCGCGCGCGCCGGGTAAGGTTGGTGGTGTACAGGTCGAGTGCCGGGGTCCTCGAGAGTCCGGGACCAACGGGGGCGGTCGCCTCGCTCTCCGTCGCCGCGTCCGCCAGGCGAACGCCACCGGCCTCGCAGGACCCGTCTGTCAGCTTCGCAAAGTCGTGCTTGAGCTCTTCACGACGGATCTTCGCGAACTGCGCGGAGCCACGGCTGGCCAGCTGCGCGAGCGACGGCTCGGTCAGGAGAGCCAACAGGAGATGACCGCTGCGGATGCGCGTGGCATCGGCGTCGAGGGAAGCGAGCAGCCAGGCATGTTCGAACAGCGCCGGCAGGTGCGGGGAGAACACCGGCGTGCGTGCGTTCCCGGCCCGGAAACGGTCCAGCTCGCTTTCCAGGTCGCGGCGCAGCGAGTCCACGCCGATGCCGCTGCGTGTGGCAATTAGTACCGCGTCCGACCTTGGCTCCTCCAGTAGCGCCAGGAACAGGTGCTCGAGGTCGACCTCGTAATGACCGCGCGCGATGCACAGATTCGCCGCGTTCTCCGCCGCCCGGCGGCAGGTGTCGTTGAGCTTCCCGATCAGGGTCTTGAGATTGCTGCTCATGTGCGTTCCTTGCAGTGATGCGCGACCGTCAGTGGAGGGTGTTGATTCCGTAGCGAGTGTCGGACCGCGGCGCGGTCGACGGCCGCGAACACAGGTAACTGTCGAAGCCCAGCCGTGCGCCTTCGCCGGCGCCATCCCCAAGCGCGATTCCCTGCACATGCTCGGCGCACAGCACGAGGCGGACTTCGAATTCCAGGCAGGCGCCGACAAGCAGGGCCAGCCATTTGACCAGGGCGTTGGCCGCTCCTCCCCCGGGCAGAAACCCGTCGAATGCCTCCCGGTTGAGCGGGCCGATCCACAGCCGCATGCGCAGGTCCCGCTGCCAGACGCGCTCGCCGGCCAGTGCGGTACGCCCCAGCACCGCATTGCCCGTACCGAGCCGGGTGCGCTGTGACTGCGGCACCGGGTACCAGGCCCCGACGAACTGCTCCACCCGCAGCGGCACCCGGAAGTAGCCACCCAGGATCTGCTGGAGGGTGCTGGCCGACACCGGACGATGGCGGACCAGCCCGGCGTAGTGTGCGACGGCCTGGTCGAACAGCGGTCCGTTGCCGGTGCGCATCCGCCCACGCAGCGACTCCATTCCCAGCCCCGTCAGCGAGAGCACCAGCGGCAGGAAACGTTCATCGCGATCCAGCTCGTACTGGAAGCCGAGGCGGTAGCGCTTCCATGCGGCGTAGTGCAGCGCGACCGCGCGGTTACTGAAGATGTCCAGGAACGCACGGGCGGCCCGGTCACGGCCGTACGTCTCGCGTTCGTTGATGGTCTCGGTGTAGTGCAGCGGAAGGGCGCCGTGGCTGCCCAGCAGCCCCATGAACGCCGGCGTGACGTGTACTTCGCCCAGCTCCTCCATGGTGATCGCATGGGCCACCGCGGCCTCGCGGTCCAGGGCGGTGCCGTCGGCGGAATAGGCGACGGCGGCCTCGATCTCACCCGGTGCGAACCCCAGCGCCACCGAGTTGCGGAAGCGGATTCGGCGCGCGACCGCCTCCCCCGCCGGCACGCCCTGCCGAACGAACAGGCGTTCCAGCACGCGCACCGCCTGGAAGAATCCGAAGCGATGGGGCGCCGATAGCAGCTGCTGTGCTACGCCAGCATCGAGTCGCCGCTGCGGGGTTCGCATCGGAGCAATTCCTCGTCGTTGGCGGCCGATACCAGCACCAGCTGGGTGAAGCTGTTGGCGTGCACGTACAGGCCAAAGAAATGGTCGAGCACGCGTGCGAACGCGGAAATGCCTTGGCCCACGAAGGCGGCCTCGTCGATTCCGAGGCGGATCTCGACGCCCCGCACGACGCTGGCGAAACTGCGGCCCGGGAGCCACGCGGTAGTGGGGATGTGCTCGATGCTGGTGACCCCCTCTACCTGGCGGCGCGTCACGCCAGTACGCGCCATGTCGTACAGGCGCAGCATCTCCTTGAAGGCAGGCAGGCCATCTTGCGCGAGCGACAGGTGATTGAGCGCCAGGTGCGATACCAGGCGCCATTGGAGACCGCGCCCCCGCTCAAAGCGGCGCGTCGGCGTCGGTTTTCGCAGCAGCGAGATCACCCGCGCGGGCCCGCCACCCTCCATGGTCAGGTCACCGCCCTGTACCCCGTACGCCAACTGCGCGGGCAGGTCGCGGTTGCTGCACGTCAGGTGCAGGCTGACCACATCGGTCTGCGGTTGGACCGGATTGAAGTCGAGGTCCACGAACGACAGCTCCGTCTCGTAGCCCGGACTGCTGCGGGCCACCTGCTCATCCCTGCGGGCCAGCCAGTAATGGCCGGTGTCGTCCGGGGTTTCACCGTGGTGCAGTGCATAGAAAGGCCGGAACTCGGTGACGTGCTCGCCTTGGGGTCCCTGCCGGGTGCGCTTTACGGAATCAATGGAAACGACTTCGTAGGCGAACGCTCGACGCGCATCGGCGACCACCGGGTACGCAATGCTGCGGTGGTGGATGCGGATCGGCTCTCCGGGCTGTTCGAACAGGTTGACCACGGGCGTACAGCCAAGCCGGAAATTGTCGGCGCAGACGCCCTCGAGCACGCGCGTCGCCGGCGCATCGCCGGGTCTGGACCGCAGGATGAGGTGCAGGGTGAAACTCGCGCCTGCCAGCCCGCGCAGGGGACGCAGGTCGATGTCGTGGAAGCCGAACTTCTCGGGGAACGCGAAGAGCTCGGTGAGGAGCCGGTAGGCTGGCTGCGAGCGCCGGTCGTAGTCCACCAGCGCCTCGTCCGCGTGGAACCCGACCGGCTCCAGCGGCACGGCATCAAGCCGCTGCCAGCGCCCGCTCCCCGTCAGTTCGACGTACGCGGCGTGGACTTCACAGGCAAGGGTGTCCCGCAGGGCTGCACGGACAGAATCGTCGCCGTCGGTGAACACTCGCAGGCGCTCCAAGCCCAGGTCGTCAACACGCGAGCACTCGCCGAGCAGTTCGAAGTCCAGCGAGAGTTGCCCCCCGCTGTTCTGAGGCAGTGACGTTGCCAGCGGCGCCTCGGCCACGGCAAGGAAGCGAGCCGCGGCAACCCGGACCGGTGCCAGTGTCACCTCGTATGCGGTACGAAAGCGGCAAGCCACGCCACGGACCGGGCGCGAGTGCAGCAGAGTGTGGCGCGGCACCCGCACCGGTGCGGCCAGCTTCGACAAGGCAGGCCCCATGTCGAAGCTGGCAATGGAGCACGAGGGGAACGGCCGGAGGTAGTGCGGATACAGAACCTCCAGGAGCGCCTCGGTGAACTCCGGGTAGTCGTCCTCGATCTTCTTGCTGATCCGGGCACTGAGCAGCGCGAAAGACTCGACGAGGCGCTCGACATGCGGATCCTGACTGCCATCGGCCGAAAGCAGCAGGCGGCTGGCGATCTTCGGATAGCGCCCCGCGAATTCGCGTCCGTAGCTGCGTAGCCAGGCCAGCTCGCGCTCGTAGTGGGGCAGCAGGTCCTCCATCGACTTCAGGCCGCCACGGCACTGCGGCGCAGCCTGCTCACCGAGTACTGGAATGTGTTGGGCTGGAGCATGGCATCGAAGCTGACCGGCTCGCGCGCCGGATGCAGGTCGAGCAGCGCGTGGATGGTGAAGTGCAGCGTGCCCGGGCCCCGCCCGTTACCCTGGAGACTCACCTGCACGTTGTGCAGCCTTGGCTCGTGGCGGGCGATCGACTGCTCCAGCGAGCGGCAGATCTCGGCGCGGTGGCGGCCATTGGCCAGGCTCAGCCCGGAGAAGTCACCCAGCCCGTAGGTCATCATCGAGCGGCGGCAGTTGGGGAATGCATCCAGGTCGTCCTCGGCAAACGCCGATCGGCTGTTGAGCAAACCTTCCAGGTCGCGGGCGACCGATTCCTTGTACTGCTCGAGTGAAACCGCCTTGAAGACGCCCCCGGCCGTGGTACGGGGCGCCTCGTCGAACAGCTTGTCGAGCAGGCTGGGTTCGAATCCCTTCATCATTCGCGTCCGTGCGGGCACGTTCCCGTGCTGCAAGACGGTGGCGACCCGAAGGCCGCCACCGAGAGACACCTCAGGCGACCGTGTAGGTCGGCTTGTTGTTGGTGTTGCTCCACTGCGCCACGGTCTTGCCGCCTGTGCCACCCCCCTGCTTCTGCTGGGTGTAGGACCACTTGATTGCGCCGAAGCTCAACTGGACGTTCTCGGACGGCATGCCGTCGTGCCCCATGTTCGTGGTGACGCGGTGCACCAGCACGTTCAGCAGTTCGATCGTGTAGTAGTTGATCGCGTTGCCATCCTTGTCCGCACGCATGAACTCGATGCGCGCCTTCGGGAAGGTGGTACCGCTGGCACAGGCCTGGAACAACGCGGTGGAGGCGAGATCGACCCGCTTGTTGAGCTCGATCGGTGCCATTTCCACCCGGGCCGCGGTGCTTCCACCGGCGCTGGACGCGGTTGCCGACCGCGGTTGCAGCACGTCCTGGTTGAAGGATTCGATTTCGATCCAGTCCTTGTGCTCGGCGTCCTTCGACTCGCCCTTGATGGTGTCGATGCTCAGAAAGGCGTGTTGCATGATCTGGTTTCCTTTGTTCCGTTCTTCCATGAGATGGGTACCGGGCATTCCCGGTGCGGGTACAGCCGACCACTTGTAGGAGGGCGCGTCGCGGTCAGGACTTCATGCCGGCAGGCAGCTCCGCCACCAGCCGCAGCGACACCGACAGCTCGTCGAGCTGGAAATGCGGTCGCAGGAATGACACGGCGCGGTACACACCGGGCCTGCCGGGAACCTCCGACACCTGGACCGAAGCCTCTCGCAGCGGGAATTGCGCCTTCGCTTCCTGCGTGGCGTTGTCATCGAGCAGCACGTACTGCGCGATCCACCGGTTGAGGAAATCCTCGACGTTGCCCGCCGAGGCAAAGCTGCCGATCTTCTCGCGCATCATCGCCTTCAGGTAATGGGCCACGCGGGATACGGCAAAGATGTACTGCAGCTGGGCCGACAGCGAGGCATTGGCGTTGGCCGCATCGCTGTTGTACTTCTTCGGCTTCTGCACCGACTGCGCGCCAAAGAACGCGGCATAGTCGGTGTTCTTGCAGTGGACCAGGGGGATGAAGCCCAGGTCGGAAAGTTCCTTTTCGCGGCGGTCGGTGATGGCAACCTCGGTCGGGCACTTGAGCGCGACCTCGCCGTCGTCGGTGCGGAAGGTGTGTGTCGGGAGCTCTTCGACCAGACCGCCGCCCTCCACGCCGCGGATGGCGGCGCACCAGCCGAAGTCCTCGAAGGCACGGGTCAGCCGTGCGCCAAAAGCGTATGCGCTGTTACACCACAGGTAGCTGGAGTGGTCGGCGCCATCGACCTCCTCGACGAAGTTGAAGCCCTCCACCGTCGTGCCTTCCTTGGGGTCATACGGCAGTCGGCCGAGGAAGCGCGGCAGGGTGAGGCCCACGTAGCGGCTGTCTTCGGAATCGCGAAAGGACTTCCACTTGGCGTACTCGACCGTGTCGAAAACCTTCGCAAGGTCCCGGGGCTTGCCGAGCTCGGTGAAGCTCTCGACACCGAACATCTCCTCGGAGGCGGCAGAGATGAACGGCGCGTGCGCAGCGGCGGCCACGTGCGACATCTGCTCGATGAAGTACATGTCCTGCGGCTGGCGACCAATCTGATAATCACCGATCAGGGCGCCGAATGGCGCACCGCCGAAGGTGCCGAACTCCTCTTCATATACCTTCTTGAACAGCGCACTCTGGTCGAAGTCGATCGCCGACTTGAAGTCCTTGACCACGTCCGCCTTCGGCGCATTGAGGACCTTTATCTTGAGCAGCGCGCCAGTGGAGGTCTGGCCGCACAGGTAGTGAAGGCCGCGCCACGAGCTCTCCAGCTCCTGGAACGCCGGTGCGTGCATGATTGCGGTGAGCTGCTCGGAAAGCATCCGGTCCAGCTCCGCCACCCTCGCGTCCAGTGCGAGGTTGAGGTTCTCCGACACCACCACGGTGCCCTCGAGCACCTCGCGGGCAAGCTCGGAAATGATGTCGCGGGCGCGGCGGTGCTCGGCGTCCGAACGCGCGACCTTGCTCTGCTCCACGATCTGGTCGAGCAGCCCCGGGGCCGCGGCGGTGGCAGCCGGCGCGGCGGCAATGGCCTCTGCATTCATGGCTTACTCCTGCCCTTCCGTCTGTTCCGCACCCAGTTGCCGTAGCTGCTCGGTATTGGCCAGCACGTCGTTGAGCAGGTCCTCCAGCTTCTCGTTTCCGGCGACCTTGTTGCGCAGGTCGGCAAGCCGCGAGCGCGCTTCCAGCAGCTTGCGCAGCGGCTCGACCTGTTCGACCACCGCCTCCGGACGGAAATCATCGATGGAGTTGAACTTCAGCTCGACGGCGAACTCGCCGCCCTCGTCCCCGAGCTTGTTGGGCACGCGGAACTGCGCCCTTGGCGCCATGCCCTCCATCACCTCGTCGAAGTTGTCCAGGTCGACGTTGACGAATTTCCGGTCCTTCAGCCGTGGCAGTGGCCGCTCGGGCTGTCCGCTGAAGTCCCCCAGCACTCCAACCACGAACGGGATCTCCTTCTGCTCGATGGCGTCCCCTTTCTCGACGTCATAGGTGAGCTGGACGCGCGGGGGCCGCACCTTCTGCAGGCGCTTCTGTACGGACTCTTTCTTGGACATCTCATCGTCTCCCTGACGAGAAAGGCGAGCGGTACGGCTAGCCGCCGATACCGCCGAACGGATTGGCGATGGCCTCGCCGGAAGCCCGGGCGGGCCTGGATGCCGCAGCCGGTGCGGCGGCACGACGCGCCGGGGCCGCCCGCCGTCGGGCAGGCCGGGGCTTCGCAGCCTCAGGCGCGACGAGGATTTCCGCACCCAGGGTCGCCCGCATGGTGGCGGCGAGGCGGCCAGCCTCTGCGCGCGCCGACTCGGACGCGATCGCACCGTTCCCCCGCAATCGCTGCAGCGACTGCTCCGCGACGCGAAGGCCGGCGACCGTGAGCACGCTGTCGGCGACAGGATCGCCGGGATCGCGCTGCAGGACCTCCTCCGCGGCCACGATTGCCCGGCCGTAGTTGCCGGCATCGAAGTGGAGCTGGGCCATGCGCACCCATGGCTCCTTGCGCAAGGGGTCGGCCCGCGCGGCATCGTTGAAGGCAAGCACCGCCGACTCCACGCGCCCGGCGCCGACTTCCGCCTCGGCGCGGTCGATCAGCTCGGCGAACGGCGGTGCTTCACGCGTGCTGCCGGTCGTGTTGCAGGCGGCCAACACCACAACCAGCGCGACGGCCGCGATGGAACGGCAGACGGATTCCGGGCGGAATGCGGGCATGGGGTCACTCTCCTTGTGAGCGCGCACGGTGCGATGCGGCCAATCCTTTGGTCTTGCGATTGCCCCGACCGGAACCGGCAGGGCAGGCGTGCACCGGGCGCTAGGTATAGTAGCCTTGCCCGCCCGAAGTCAACCCGGCATGCACGCCGGGGTTGCGGGGAAGCAAGGAAGAACGGAGCGAAAAGGATGGAGCGACTCACCACGGAGGGTGTGCACGGCCACGGTCGTGCGCGTGCGGGCATCAGATCGCTGATGCTACTGGCCACGCTTGCCTGTGCCGGCTTGGCCGGCTGCGGCGCTGGCAACAACGTTCGCATTGCCTTCGACACGACGCTGCAGAAGGTGGGCCTGCGGCAGCCGGAGCCGGAGGCTCGCCAGGTCCACGTGCGCCTGCATGCCGGCGAAAACCTCAATGCCGGTACTGGCACCCGGCCCCTGTCGCTGGTGGTGCGGGTCTACCAGTTGCGCGACCGCACTCGCTTCGAGCAGGCACCGTTCGAGGTCTTCGTCGACGAGCAGCGGGAGATCGACGTGCTCGGTGGCGACGTGCTCGCGGTAACGGAGTTCCTGCTCGCTCCGGGGCAGCGCCACGAGGTGCTGGAGCAACTGCCCGCCCAGGGGCGGCACCTGGGCGTCGTCGCACTGTTCCGGCAACCGGCCGCGGTGCGCTGGCGCCTCACCTTCGATCCTGCGGCCGGGGCGAAGGATGGCATCACCATTGGCCTGCATGCCTGCGCGATGACCACGTCTTCGCTGGGGGCGCTGCAGACGGCGCTTGCAGGCGAGGCCCACAGCCTTTCCGGCAGCCGTTGCAGCAGCACCCCCGGTTGAGCAGCGGCCACTTTGCGCTACCCTGCTACCGCCCGGCCGCAGGCAGGCGGCCACGGATGGCACCCGATCCAAGGACGAGGAACGCATGAGCCGGATGTCGAAGGTCTTGTGGGGCGAAGGGCTGTTTCTGCGCCCGCAGCATTTCCAGCGCCAGGACGCGTACCACGAAGCCAGGCTGCAGGCTGTTGCCGGTGCGCTGCACCCATATGCCTGGGGCGTGCGTGAAGTCGTATTCGACGACGAATCGCTGGCGGCCGGCACGCTGCGCGCCCAACGGCTATCGCTGGTCTTTCCGGACGGTGAGCCCTATGACGCCCCGGGCGGGGACCTGCTTCCCGAGCCGCTGCGGCTGGACCAACTGCCCGACGGGGTGCAGGCCACAACCATCCATCTGGCGTGGCCGTTGCTCCGCGACCACGGCGGCAATTGCAGTACGGGCGGTGGCCGCGGC
>JACYYK010000192.1_pt2 | contig 15888 bp, 11 predicted proteins | sample 8236871 | NCBI WGS metagenome assembly JACYYK01 (sample SAMN14103087, study PRJNA606662) | landfill metagenome | isolation source: landfill solid waste inoculated with endophyte fungus Paravalsa indica | place: India:New Delhi, Okhla landfill site | collected 2017-11-05 | reverse complement strand
AGAACTGGTAGTACAGGAACGGGCTGAAGGTGCCCGTGGCGACGAGGATGGCGGCGTAGAGCGCGCCCACCGTCATCACCGTGACCCGCAGCGCGGCGGCGGGCTTGGTGCGAGCCGACTCCAGGAGCGGGCCCGTCACGGGGGAGGCGGGCAGGAAGAACACCACCAGCGCGAGCAGGAGCAGGACGAGGCGTTGGTTGGTGAACGCCGCCCCCACGACCTCGGTCAGGCCGGTGAAGTCCGGCAGCAGCATGTTGCCGATCATCGTGAACGCGTATCCGAGGTCGGGTGCCCGGAAGAACACCCACCCGACGATCACCAGCACGAGCGTGAGCACGCGGCGTCCCACCCGTGCGCCCGGCGTGTGCGGTGTGCGGTCACGGCCGGTCGCGCGCTCGACCACGAGCAGCACGCCGTGGTAGACGCCCCACACCACGTACGTCCACGCGGCGCCGTGCCAGAAGCCGGTCAGCAGGAAGACGATCCACAGGTTGCGGTAGGTCTTCGCCGCACCGCCCCGGTTGCCGCCGAGCGGGATGTAGACGTAGTCGCGGAACCAGCGCGACAGCGACATGTGCCAGCGTCGCCAGAACTCCGTCACGGTCACCGACGAGTACGGGCGGGCGAAGTTCTCCGGCAGGCGGAAGCCCAGCATGCGGCCGAGACCGATGGCCATGTCCGAGTAGCCGGAGAAGTCGAAGTACAGCTGCAATGTGTAGGCGATCGCGCCGAGCCACGCGATCGCGAACGTCATGTCGTCGGACGGGGTGGAGAAGCAGGCGTCCACCAGCGGGGCGAGCGAGTCGGCGATGACCGCCTTCTTGCACAGGCCCAGCGCGAACCGGGGGAAGCCCGCCGCGATGTCGTCCAGCCGGTGCGACCGGTGCTGCGGCAGCTGGTCGGCGATCTCGTGATACCGCACGATCGGCCCGGCCGCGAGCTGCGGGAACATCGAGATGTAGGTGCCGAACGCCACCGGGTTGCGCAGCGCGGCACGTTCACCGCGGTAGATGTCCACCACGTACGAGATGTGGTGGAACGTGAAGAACGAGATGCCGATCGGCAGCGCGAGTTCGGCGATGGGGAAGTCGCCGCCGAACAGTTGCGCGAACCAGGCGATCTGCTCGGTCGCGAACCCCGCGTACTTCCAGACCAGCAGGATCGAGAGGTCGAAGGCGATGACGCAGATCAGGAGTGTGCGCCGTCGCGATTGCAGGCGAGGACTCCACGGGTCGGGCTCCAAGGCAGGCCCCGCCGCGTAGTTCACCACCATGCACGCCAGCAGCAGGAGCGTGAACGCGCCCGCGCCCGTGGCGTAGAAGATCAGGCTGCCGACCGCGACGATGCCGTTGCGCCAGCTCCGCGGTAACACCAGCACCGCGACGAGCACCGCGGGCATGAAGTACCACAGGAACAGTGGCGAGACGAACGACATTCAACGGCCCCCCGGTCACGATCGCGCACGGTGACTCTAACGGAGGGCATCCCTCGATGAGGCGAATGTGGTGGACATGCGATCGAGGCACCCGGAGTACGGGAAGTGCGGACACGCGTACCGGAAGTGCGGACACGCGTACGTAGGACGCGGACACGCCGGTGGGTGGTCACCATGCCGGCGTGTCCGCGACTCAGGGACGCTTGTTCGCAGTTCCGGGACGGCTCCCGGGCAGGCGTACTACACGCGGCCCGCGGCGCGGCGGCGACGTGCGACCTCGGCCAGCAGCACCGCACCCGCGACGGAGGCGTTCAGCGACTCGACGCCGGCGGCCATGGGGATGGACACGGTGTAGTCGCACGTCTCCCGCACAAGCCGCGACAGCCCGCGGCCCTCGGATCCGACCACCACGACCAGCGGGTCGACGTCGATGTTCATCGTGTCGATGTCCACCGAACCGTCGGCATCCAGCCCCACGATCATCAGGCCCTCGGACGCCCACTCGCGCAGCTGCCGGGTCAGGTTCGTGGCCATACCCACGGGAAGCCGTGCCGCCGCGCCGGCGCTCGTGCGCCACGCGACGGCGGTCATCCCGGCGCTACGGCGGCTCGGCAGCAGCACGCCGTGCGCGCCGAACGCGGCGGCGGAGCGGATGACCGCGCCGAGGTTGCGCGGATCGGTGACCCCGTCGAGCGCGACGAGCAGCGGAGGCTCACCCGACTCGCGGGCGGCCTTCAACAGGTCGTGCGCGCTCGCGTAGGAGAACGGCGGCACCTGGAGCCCGAGCCCCTGGTGCACGGCCTTGTTGGTCTTGCGGTCGAGCTCGTCGCGGGGCACTTCCAGGATGGAAATGCCCCGGTCCGCGGCGACGCGCACGGCCTCGGTGACACGGTCGTCGGCGTCGACGTTCAGCGCGACGTACAGGGCCGTGGCGGGCACTCCCGCGCGCAGTGCCTCGACGACGGGGTTGCGGCCCGCGATGATCTCGGGGGTCTCGGCCGACTTCTTGGCGGCGGTGCGCTTCTGCTCCGCGCGAGCGGCGGCGGCAGCGGCCCTGCGTTGAGCCGGGTGCCCTGGCCGCATCTCCGCCTTCGGGGTCGGGCCCTTGCCTTCGAGGCCCTTGCGGCGGTTGCCGCCGGAGCCGACGACGGAACCCTTCTTCGTGCCCTGCTTGCGCACCGCTCCACGGCGATGGGAATTGCCTGCCATACGTCAGTCTCTCACTGTCCACATGGGACCATTAGGGGTGTCTTCCACCGAGATGCCCGCTGCGGCGAGCCGGTCGCGGATCTGGTCGGCCAGGGCGAAGTCGCGGTCGGCTCGGGCCTGCTGCCGGTCGGCGAGCATGGCGTCGACCAGCCTCGACAGGGCCGCGGCCTCGGTGCCGGTGTCCTCGGCCCACTGCTCCGACAGCGGGTCGATGCCGAGGACGTCCACCATGGCACGGACCGTCTCGGCCAGTTCGAGCGCCTTGTCGCCGTCGGAGGCGTCGAGCGCCGCGTTGCCGTCGCGCACCGTGTTGTGCAGCACCGCGAACGCGTGCGGGGTGCCGAGGTCGTCGTCGAGTGCCGCGGCGAACTCGGCCGGCACCCGACCGACCCGCACGTCGCCCGAGGACCCTCGCACGCGCCGGAGGAACTGCTCGATCCTCCGGTAGCCCTGGGCGGACTCGGAGAGAGCGGCGTCCGAGTACTCGATCGTGGAGCGGTAGTGGGGCTGGATGAGGTACGCCCGGAGCTCCACCGGCCGGTACCGGCGCAGCATCTCGGGGATGGCGACCACGTTGCCCAGCGACTTCGACATCTTCTCGCCGGACATCGTCACCCACGCGTTGTGCAGCCAGTACCGCGCGAACCCGTCGCCCGCCGCCAACGACTGTGCGCGCTCGTTCTCGTGGTGCGGGAAGACGAGGTCCACACCGCCGCCGTGGATGTCGAACTCCGAACCGAGATAGGCGGTGGCCATGGCCGAGCACTCCAGGTGCCAGCCGGGCCGCCCCGGACCCCACGGCGTCGGCCAGGACGGCTCGCCGGGCTTGCTGCCCTTCCACAGCGTGAAGTCGCGGTGGTCGCGCTTGCCCTCGGCCTGGCTCTCGCCCTGCTGGACGTCCTCCATCCGCTGTCCGGACAGAGCTCCGTAGCCGTCGAACGACGCTACGGAGAAGTACACGTCGCCCCCGGCCGCGTAGGCGTGGCCGGAGTCGATCAGCCGCTGGATCAGCTCGATCATCTGGGTGATGTGCCCGGTGGCGCGGGGCGTCGCCGAGGGCGGGAGGCAACCGAGCGCCGCGTAAGCGTCCTCGAACGCGCGCTCGTGGGTCGCCGCCCACTCCCACCAGGGGCGGCCGGCCTCGGCGGCCTTGGTGAGGATCTTGTCGTCGATGTCGGTGACGTTGCGCACGAAGAGCACGTCCAGTCCGGAGTGGACGAGCCACCGGCGCAGCACGTCGTAGTTCAACGCGCCCCGGACGTGCCCGATGTGCGGTACGCCCTGCACGGTGGCCCCACAGACGTAGATGGACGCCGTTCCACTGCGCGCGGGATGGAACTCGCGCACCTGCCTGGTCGCGGTGTCGAACAGTTGAAGGACCACGTCGCAAATGGTACGGGTCAGAGCACCGAATGCTCGCGCAGGGCGGTGCGCAGCCCGTCGGTGCGCTCGGTGGTCGGCAGCGGGTCGACCAGCGCGAACGCGCAGCCGAGCTGGGTGGCGCCGCCGTCGGCCTCCTTGCTGTCACCCACCATGAGGGTGCGTTCGGCGGAGACCCCGAGCCGGTCGAGCGCGATGCGGAACACCGCCGGGTCCGGCTTGATGGCGCCGACCTCGTACGAGAGCACGAAGTCGTCGACGTGGGTGTCGTAGCCGTGCGCGGCGAACGCGGGCCGGATGTCGAACGCGATGTTGCTCAGCACGCCCACGGTGACGCCCGACGCCGACAGGCCGCGCAGCACCTCACCAGTGTCGGGGTAGGGCGTCCACTCCGACGGGTCGATCAGCCTGCGGTAGAGGGCCTTGGCCTGCTCGACGCGCGGGATGCCCGACTGGCGCAGCACCTCCAGGTACACCTTGCGGTGCAGGACCGGGTCGAGGTCGCGGTGGTGCCACGCGTGCAGGTGTTCCTCGTCGAGGTCGACGGTCAACGTGACCGGGGCCGTCATGCGGCGCAACAGTTCGGCCTGCGCCTCGACGTCGAGCGGATCGCCCCGGTGGTCGGTGAGGTCGGTGAGCCAGCTCGCCTTGTGCTCCAAGCGGAAGAGGGTGCCCGAGAAGTCGAACAGCACCGCCTCGATCGCCACGTGTCAGCTCCTCTCGGTCGGCAGCAGCAACGCCGTCGCGATGGCCGCGACGCCTTCACCTCGTCCGGTGAGGCCGAGCCCGTCGGTGGTGGTCGCCGAGACCGACACGGGACCGCCGACGGCGTCGCCGAGCACACGCTGCGCCTCGTCGCGGCGCTTGCCGATCCTGGGTCGGTTGCCGATGACCTGGACGACCGCGTTGCCCACCCGATACCCGGCGTCGGTGATCCTCGCCCGGACCTCCGTGAGCAGCTCGACACCGTGGGCGCCGGCCCAGCGGTCGTCTCCCGTGCCGAAGACCGAGCCCAGATCGCCGAGCCCCGCGGCGGAGAGCAGCGCGTCGCACAGGGCGTGGGAACCGACGTCGCCGTCCGAGTGCCCCGCGCACCCGTCGGCGTCGGGCCACCGCAGGCCGACGAGCCAGCACTCGCGGCCCGCTTCGATGGGGTGTACGTCGACGCCCTGGCCGATCCTCATTCCCGTCCCTCCAGCAGCGCTTCCGCCACGGTGCGTTCGAATGCGGTACTCACCCGGATTCCGTTCGGGTGTCCGGAAACGGTGCGGACGGACACGCCCACGAACCCCAGGGCTTTCGCCAGGTCCGTCCGGGAGAGGAAGTCCGCCGCGAATCCTCGCGGTGACTGAGCCCGCCGCAGGCTCTCCCGATCGGTCGTGCGCGTGATGACGCCGTCGGCGCCGACGACCTTCACGGTGTCGGTCACCGGCTCCACCGGAACGGCTACGGGCGCCCCCGCCCGAACCGCGTCGACGACCCCGCGGATGCTCTCCGCGGGCGTGAACGGTCGGGTCGCGTCGTGGACGAGCACCACGTCCTGGGTTGCCGGTTTCGCGGCTCGCAAGGCCAGCCGGGCTGATTCGATGCGGTCACCGGCACCGGAGACGAGAACGACGCGAGGATCACCCACTGCGGCGAGTGCGTCGGCGTAGCCGCCGTGACACGGTGGCGGACCGGCCACCACGACGTGGTCGACACAGTCCGCGGACACGATGCCGCGCACGACATGTGTCAGGAGTGCTACGCCTCGTACGGGCGCGAGTGCGCCGAATCCCTCACGATCTTCGGCCCCGAGCGGGACCAGTGCGATGACGTTCGGCAGCGACTAGACCACCGCGGTTTCCAGCACCTCGTCGAGCAGCACCTCGGCCTTGTTCTCGTCGGTGCCCTCGGCGAGCGCGAGCTCGCTGACCAGAATCTGCCGCGCCTTGGCCAGCATCCGCTTCTCGCCCGCGGACAGGCCACGGTCCTTTTCCCGCCGCCACAGGTCGCGCACCACTTCGGCCACCTTGTTGACATCGCCGGAGGCGAGCTTCTCCAGGTTGGCCTTGTACCGACGGGACCAGTTCGTCGGCTCGTCGGTGTGCGGAGCCCTCAGCACGTCGAAAACCCGGTTCAAACCGTCCTGACCCACGACATCACGCACGCCGACGACCTCGGCGTTGTCAGCGGGGACGCGAACCGTAAGATCACCCTGCGCGACCTTGAGGACGAGGTACTGCTTCTCCTCGCCCTTGATCACGCGGGTTTCGATCGCTTCGATGAGTGCGGCACCGTGGTGCGGGTAGACGACGGTCTCTCCGACCTTGAAAACCATGTGTCCTCTGCCCCTTTCGCTGTGTCCATCTTAGCACGCGGTTTCGGCTCCGAACCAGAGACCCGACCTCGTTGTCGCAGGTCAATGGCCTGATTGTCGCAGGTGAGGGGGTTGACAAATGCGTAATTCGCATACTCACGCAGGTGGCGACGGGGGCTTTCGGGAGCATTCCGGTAATCCATTGTGGACGCGTTTGTCGATGTTGATCTCGGCGCCGCGGTGAAGCCGGGGTGAAGTCTGCGCCACACCCGTGGGGCACCGGGTGACGTCCTCGACGCGCGCCCGGGATAGTCTCGGCGACAGGCAGCCCTGAGTAGGAGGGACTCCAGAGTGAAACGTCGCACGGTGGGTTCGAGGGCCGCATCGGTGGGGCCGATCGTGGCCGCTGTCGGTGCCGCACTGCTCGTCACGGGATGCGCCGCCGGGCAGATCACGCAGACGGACACCCAGGTGGCGGCGATCGACGGCACCTCGGCCGAAGTCGGCCCGATCGCGATCCGGAACGCGGAGGTCGCCCTTCCGGAGGGCGCCGGGCCCGAGGCCCCCGTGTACCCGCAGGGCAGCGACGCCGAGACCATGATCTGGATCGTCAACCAGAGCGACCAGGCCGACGAGCTGGTGTCGGCGAGCACCGAGGCGGCGGACAACGTCGTGCTCGAGGGCTCCCGCGCCGTCCCCGCGTACCGCACGCTCGTGCTGGGCCAGGACGCGCCGGCCACGGGTGACGAGGTCACGGGCGACCCCACGCGGGGCTCGCTCACGCTCCAGGGGCTCAAGCGCGAGCTGCGTTCCGGCCAGATGATCGACCTCACGCTCACGTTCCGTGATGCGGGACAGGTGACGTTCGAGTTGCCGGTGACCCTGCCCGACGAGCCGCGGACCAAGTCGCCCGAGCCCGAGGGCGAGGGCGGCGGTCACTGACCCCGGCCCGTTCGACTCCACCTCGCCGACTGTCGGTGGCGCGCGTTAGCGTCGGCCCGTGGTGAGGAAGGGATCGAGTTACCGCTGCGCGGAGTGCGGCCACGAAGTCGCGAAGTGGGTGGGGCGCTGCCCGGAGTGCCAAGCCTGGGGAACCGTCGAGGAGCGGGCCGGCTCGCGCGCGCCGATCGCCACGGTGGCGGCGGGGGCGCCCAGTTCGCCGGCCAAGCCGATCGCCGAGGTCGACGTCGAGGCCTCCCGTGCCAAGCCCACCGGGGTGTCGGAACTCGACCGAGTGCTCGGGGGCGGTCTCGTTCCGGGCGTCGTCGTCCTCCTCGCGGGTGAACCCGGCGTCGGCAAGTCGACGTTGCTGCTGGAGGTCGCCTACCAGTGGGCCGCGCGCAGCGAGGCTGCCGCACTCTACGTGACCGGCGAGGAGTCCGCGGGTCAGGTGCGGTTGCGGGCCGAGCGCACGGGCAACGTGCACGACCGCATGTACCTCGCCGCGGAGAGCGATCTCGCGGCGGTGTTCGGGCACGTCGACGACGTGAAGCCGGGCCTGCTCATCGTCGACTCGGTCCAGACCATGTCGTCGCCGCAGGCCGACGGCGCTCCCGGCGGCGTGACGCAGGTGCGGGCGGTGACGGCCGCGCTCGTGGCGCTGGCCAAGGAGCGCGGGCTCCCGGTCGTGCTCGTCGGGCACGTCACCAAGGAGGGCTCGGTCGCGGGGCCGAGGGTGCTGGAGCACCTCGTCGACGTCGTCCTGCACTTCGAGGGCGACAAGCATTCGACGTTGCGCATGGTGCGGGGCGTGAAGAACCGGTTCGGCGCCGCCGACGAGATCGGGTGCTTCGAACTGCACGACGACGGCATCGAGGGTGTACCCGATCCGTCGGGCCTGTTCCTCAACCGCCACGCCGAAGCGGTTCCCGGCACGGCGGTCGCGGTCACGGTGGAGGGCAAGCGGCCCCTGCTCTGCGAGGTGCAGGCTCTGGTCGCCGAGTCGGCGCTGCCGCAGCCCCGGCGCGCGGTGAGCGGACTCGACTCCGCGCGCGTGAGCATGGTGCTCGCGGTGTTGGAGAAGCGCTCCGGCAACCCGATCGGCGGCAAGGACGTCTACACGGCCACCGTCGGCGGCATGAAGGTCACCGAGCCTGCGGTCGACCTGGCCGTGGCGCTCGCCGTGTGGTCGGGAATGCGGGACCTGGCGCTGTCCCCGAGGCTCGTCGCCATCGGGGAAGTGGGCCTGGCCGGGGAGGTGCGTCGGGTCACCGGCGTGGGCAGGCGACTGGCCGAGGCCGCGCGCCTGGGCTTCACCCACGCGCTCGTGCCGCCCGACTCGGGTCCGTTGCCGGACGGCATCAAGACGCTGGAGGTCGGCGACCTCGCGAGTGCTCTGCGCGCGGTGGAGTACGTCCCCGGCACGCGCCCGGCGGACCAGACCGCGTCGCCGTCGGCGTGAGAGGGGCGGCCACGCGCGTGTGCGGGCGGCCGCCCCGTCGTCGTCAGGCCTCCGACAGCAGGCGGGCGCAGCGGATCAGCCCGATGTGCGAGTACGCCTGCGGGTGGTTGCCGAGGGAGCGTTCGGCGATCGGGTCGTACTGCTCGGGGAGCAGTCCCGTCGGGCCCGCGGCGTCCACGAGCTGCTCGAACAGCTCCTGCGCCTCGGTACGCCGCCCGGTGAGCAGGTACGACTCGATCATCCAGGCCGCGCACAGGTGGAAGCCGCCCTCGTTGCCCGGCAGGCCGTCGTCGCGCCGGTAGCGGTAGACGGTGGAGCCGCTGCGCAGCTCGGCCTCGATGGCGGTGACCGTGGACTGGAAGCGCTCGTCCTGCGGGTCGATCAGCCCCGACAGCCCGACGAACAGCGACGCGGCGTCGAGGTCGGTGCCGTCGTAGGCCGTGGTGAACGCCTGCACCTCCGAGTTCCAGCCGTGGGTCAGCACGTCGTCGGCGATCTCGTCGCGCAGCTCGACCCACCCGGTGGGCACCGGGCGGTCGTAGACCTCGGCCAGCTTGATGGCGCGGTCGATGGTCACCCAGCACATGACGCGCGAGTAGACGCGGTGCCGGGGGACGTGCCGTTCCTCCCAGATGCCGTGGTCGGGCTCCGACCAGCGGCGGGTGACGGCTTCGGCCATGGCCCGCACCATCTGCCAGTCCTCGTCGCGCAGCTCGCCGCGCGCCTCCGCCAGCGTGACGACGAGTTCGACGACGGGGCCGAACACGTCGAGCTGCACCTGGTGGTTGGCGAGGTTGCCGACCCGCACCGGCCGCGAACCCTTGTACCCGGGCAGCGAGTCGATGACGGCCTCCGCGCCGAGCTGGGTGCCCGCGAGCGTGTACAGCGGGTGCAGGCGCTCGGGGCCCGCCAGCGTGGACAGCACGCCGTGCAGCCAGCGCAGGAAGCCCTCCGCCTCCTCCAGCGAGCCGAGCGTGACCAGCTCGCGCACGGTCATGGCGCCGTCGCGGATCCAGCAGTAGCGGTAGTCCCAGTTGCGGACGCCGCCGATCTCCTCCGGAAGCGAGGTCGTCGCCGCGGCCATCACGCCACCGGTGTCGGCGTCGGCGAGCCCGCGCAGGGTCAGCGCCGACCGCGCGACGAGCTCGGGCTCCACCTGCGGCAACTTGAGCGTGGTGGCCCACTCGCTCCAGTAGCGGCCCGCGCGCGCCCGGCGTTCCACCTCGGACAATTCGTGGGCGCCGAGGTCGGTGGTGCCGCAACGCAGTTCGAGCACCACGGGCTTGTCGCGTTCGGGAGTCACCAGCGCGCTCGCGGTGTCGTGCAGGCCGTCGTGCGTGATCTCCCACTGCACGCCGGGGGAGCGCAGCACGAACGGCTCGGAGGTGCCGAGCACGCGCAGCCCGTCCTCCTCGCGCAGCAGCCGCACGGGCACGCCGCCGAACTCCGGGCGCGGCGCGAACACGACGGACGCCGTGGTCTCGCCACTGATGACGCGCACGAGGTCGGTGCGGTGGGGCGCGCTCTCCGGCTCCAGGTAGTCGGTGACGAGCAGGCGGGACCAGCGGGTTTCCACGGTCATCGTGTTGGGGAGGTAGCGCTGGCCCAGTGGCAGCCCGTTGCGGTGCGGCTTGATGGAGAAGTGCCCCGCGCTCTCGCCGCCGAGCAGGTCGGCGAACACGGCGGGGGCGTCCGGGCCGGGGTGGCACAGCCACGTCAGCTTGGCGTCCGGCGTCAGCAGCGCCACCGAACGTTCGTTGGCGAGCATCGAGATGCGTTCGATGGGCGGCGCCTGCTGGCCGTACAACCAGTTGCGGCGTTCCTCCAGCAGGAACGCCAGCATGGTGGCGACGTCCTCGGTGTCGTCGATGCGGTACTCGGCCAGCGTGTCGCCCTCGCCGACCTTCACGCCGAGGTCGGGGCCGGTCAGCCGCGCGAACGCCTTCTCGTCGGTGACGTCGTCGCCGACGAACACGGCGGCGGTGGCGCCCGCCTGATGGCGCAGCGTGTCCAGGGCGCTGCCCTTGTCCGTCTGCACCACGGCGAGTTCGACCACCTCTTTGCCGTCCGTGGTGGTGACGCCGTCCCACGTGGCAGGCCCTTCGTGGACCGCGGCCACGAGCTTGCGCGCGTCCTCGCGGTCGGCCCGTCGCACGTGGACCGCCACGCTCGCGGGCTTGACCTCCAGGGCCGCGCCGTCGACGCCGTCCACGAGGCGCGCGAGCTCGGTTTCGAGTCGACGGTGCAGGTCCCGCGCCTCGGGGTCGAGAGCATGCACGAACCCGATGTCGAACTCGGAACCGTGGCTGCCGACGAGATGGACCTCGGCGGGCAGCCGCGACAGGATCGCCAGGTCGCGTAGCGCACGTCCGGAGATCACGGCGCACGTGGTCTCGTGCAGCGATGCGAGGGACCGCAGAGCGCCCACCGACTCGGGACGGGCTCTGGCCTCGTCCGGATTGGTCGTGATGGGGGCAAGCGTTCCGTCGTAGTCGCAGGCGACCAGCAGGCGCGGCGTCCGGGCGATCTGCACGATCGCCCGCCGCAGCTCAGCAGGCAGGGCCTCGGCGGTCAACACTCCTCCTCGGGGAGTTGAGCAGCGGGTCTGGGGAGAAGGTCAGGCGGCCGCTTCCGTTCCGAGGGCTTCGAGGAACGAGCGCGCCCACCTATCGACGTCATGCGTCAGAACCTGGCGACGCAGGGCGCGCATCCTACGCCGACCTTCTGCAGGGTCGAGCGTAATAGCCTGCTCGAGTGCGTTCTTCACCCCATCCAGGTCGTGAGGATTGACCAGGAACGCGCTGCTCAGCTCGGCTGCCGCGCCCGCGAACTCCGACAGGACGAGCGCGCCACCGAGATCGTGACGGCAGGCGACGTACTCCTTGCAGACGAGGTTCATGCCGTCCCGCAGCGGGGTCACCACCATGACGTCGGCCGCCGAGAAGAACGCCGCGAGTTCCGAGCGGTTCACCGACTGGTGCAGGTAGTGCACCGCGGGGTGGCCGACGCGGGAGAACTCGCCGTTGATGCGGCCCACCATCTGTTCGATCTCGCTGCGCATCTGCTGGTAGTGCTCGACGCGTTCCCGGCTCGGGGTCGCGAGCTGCACGAAGGTGACGTCCTCCGGCTTGACCCGGCCCTCCTGCAGGAGTTCGTGGAACGCGGCCAGCCGGAGGTCGATGCCCTTGGTGTAGTCGAGGCGGTCGACCCCGAGCAGCACGGTCTTCGGGTCGCCGAGCTCGCGCCGCACCTGCCGGGCGCGTTCCTGGACCGGCTTGCTCCGCGACAGCGAGTCGAGGCCGGCGGCGTCGATGGAGATGGGGAACGCGCCGACGCGCACGGTCCGGTCGCCGACCTGCACCATGCCCGGCCTCGACCGCACACCCACCGAACCCCGGCTCGGTTCGAGGCCGATGAGCTGGCGGGCCAGCCACAGGAAGTTCTGCGCACCGCCCGGCCGGTGGAAGCCCACCAGGTCGGCCCCGATGAGCCCGCGCACGATCTCCGCTCGCCACGGCAACTGCATGAACAGCTCCACGGGTGGGAACGGGATGTGCAGGAAGAAGCCGATGCGCAGGTCGGGCCGCAGTTCACGCAGCATCGTGGGCACCAGCTGGAGCTGGTAGTCCTGCACCCACACGGTGGCGCCCGGGCCCGCCACGGCCGCGCTCGCCTCGGCGAACCGCCGGTTGACGCGCACGTAGCTCTCCCACCAACCCCGGTCGAACACCGGCCTGGCCACCACGTCGTGGTACAGCGGCCACAACGTGGCGTTGGAGAACCCCTCGTAGTAGTCGCGGACCTCGTCCGAGGTCAGGGCCACCGGGTGCAGCACGAGGCCGTCGTCGCTGAATTCGTCGACCTCCACGTCCGGCACCCCGGGCCAACCGACCCAGGCGCCCTTGCGCGACCGCAGGAACGGCTCCAGCGCCGACACGAGCCCGCCGGGGCTCTGCGTCCAGCGCTGGGTGCCGTCCGCGGTGCGTTCGAGGTCGACCGGTAGCCGGTTGGCGACCACGACGAACTCGGCTCGTGCGTTCGACCGCGGGGTGAACGTCGGGTTCGAGGGCAGCTCCGAAAATGGCGCGGAAGGCATGTCCAAACAGTAACTCGCCTGGGCCTATTCGAGGGGGCGGCCAGTGTTCAGGGGGCCCGCCATTCGGGGGCCGGAGAGCTTGCGTTCGAGCCGTCCGAGCCCCGTTTTCACGGGCTGTGCCAACCACTCGCCGAGCACCACTCCGGCCGCGAGAGCCAGGCCGATCGCCGCCGCCGACATCAGGATCTTGATGTCGCCGTTGTTGACCAACTGGGACATACCGCGGTAGGTCGAGAACCCCGGAAGCAGTGGAGTGATACCGGATACCGCGACCACCAGAGGGGTGACCTTCAGCCGCCGGGCGAGCACGCCGCCGCCGAAGCCGACCAGCGTCGCCGCGATCGACGCGGCGATGATCTGGTTGTACCCGGCCAGGCTCAGCGCACCGTAGGCGCCCGCACCGACTGCGCCCGCGACGGCGGCCACGGCCATCGGGCGGATCTTCGAGTAGGACGCCAGCGCGAAGCACGCGGCGGCACCCGACCCGGCGACCACCATGATCGGCAGCGTCAGCGGCGAGGCCGTCGGCGTGGCAGGCACCGGAGTCCGGGTCGCCCCCAACTCGGCGGCGAGGCTGATGGCGGCACCCACCCCGGTGATCAGTCCGGCACTCATGATCGCCACTTCGAGGGTTCGGCCCGACGCGGTCACGTAATAGCCCGTGATGGCGTCCTGCACGGCCGACACGGTCGAGAGCCCGGACAGCAGCACCGTCAGGGCCGCGGCCACGACGAGGGTCGGTCTCTCCAGGTCGAAGGCGTCGATGTTCACGATGGCGATGGCCGACAACGTGGCGATGAAGCCGCCCACCACCTGCTGGAAGAAGAACGGCAGCGCGCCCTTGTTGAGGAGCCTGCCCACGCGGTCCACCACGGCACTGATCACGAAGGAGATGAGCGGGAGCCACCCGGTACCGCCCAGCAGCAGGGTGATGAAGCCGGCCATGCCGCCCCACGCGAGCGTCGACACCCACCGCGGGTAGGGGTGCTCGGCGTTCGTGAGCCGCGCCAGCTCCGTGTAGGCGTCCTCGGCGCTGATCCGCCCGCGGATCAGCAGCTGCACGAGGCGTTCGGTGTCGGACAACCGGGTGTAGTCGAGGCTGCGGGAGCGCACGACGCGCAGTGCGGTGACCGGCGGAAGGTCGCTGCCTCGCAGACAACTGACGGTGATGGACGTGAAGATGACGTCCACCTCGCAGTGTGGGAGGCCGAGAGCCCGCGTCAGCGCGAGGATCGTGGCCGTGACGTCGGAGGCGCCCGCCCCGCTGGCCATCTGGACCTCACCGATGCGTGTGACGAGATCCAGAACCATGTGGACGGTCGCTTCGTCCGGCAGTTCCGGGCCGATGGCCGCGTCCTGCAGCGGCTCGACCGCGGGCAGTTCGCCCGTCGGCGGCTCCAGGATGTGCCAGGCGCGTTGCCGGATCTTGCGGCCCGGTTGGCGTTGCGCGCGCTTCTCGGCCTGTTCGTCGGCTGGTGCTTCCAGGATCTGCCACGCGTGACGGCGCTTGGGTGCGGCCGCACGAGCGCGCGGCTTCAACTTCATCTCCACCTCCTCGGAAGTCCAGCTGTTCCCCCCGGGAGAGCATCGGCAGCGCGGCCTCGACCGTTGCACCCTGAGGGTCGTGGCGTATACCACATCGTTGTCCGAACGTGACCTCGAACTACGGTAGTCGCGATATGGGCCCTCAGCAGCGACGTAAGGCCGTGTGGGCGCCCGCTGTGGCGCAGATCGCGCCGGATATAGTGGGGACGGGTCCGCACGTCTTCGGGCGCGAGGATTCAGGCCGGCATAGCTCAGCTGGTAGAGCATCTGTCTTGTAAACAGAGGGTCGCAGGTTCGAGTCCTGTTGCCGGCTCCGTCCATTCGTTCGTTCGTCGATCAGTTCGCTTCGCCGCGGTCTCCCGGCGGTCGCCGCCGTGCGCGCTCGTGCGCCCTGCTCCGGGGCCGACCGTCGACGTCGCCGGGGCGTTCCCGTGGCCCTGCGCGTTCGCCCGCTCACCCGCCGAGAATGTTCGGACTCGGTCGGTCCACGGTGGGTCCTGAGGGTCGATTCGTCCCGTACAGTCGGGTTTTGATGTCCTCTTCACCGAGGAGTCGGCTGTGAACGCGGCTTTCGATCGAGCACCCCGTGAACCATCGGAGAGTGACCTCGCCGGAACGCCTCAGCCCGGCGACTGGGCCCACGTGCAAGTCATCGGCGAACTGTCCCGGCAGCTCGCCGGGTCGCTGAACGTGCGCCGCACCGTGTACCGGGCACTCGATTTCGCCGTTCCCCATTTCGGCGACTGGGCGATGCTCGCGTTCTTCGACTCCGACAGCGTTTCCGTCTACTCCCGCAGCCGCGACACGCGGGTGTCGGGTCCTGTGCTGCTCGGTCGGCTCGATCCCCGGCAGGCGTTGGGCCGGTTCCGGCGGCGCGGAGTCACCGGACGCTACGCGGCACCCGGCGACGACGTGGACGCCGCGCTCGCCGACCTCGTCCCCTCCACACCGCTGCGGGACGAGGCCGCGTCGCACCGGCCGTCGACGGTGCTCGCCGTCCCACTCAACATCGGGGGCGCGACCAACGGCGTGTTCGTCGTGGTGCGCGGGCCGGCCGGCGGCGTCGACGGCGGCGACTACACCACCGGCGACGCGCTCGCCGCCGAGGAGTTCGGTCGCAGGGTGGCCGCAACTCTGGAGTCGGCGCGGCTCTACGAGGAACGCGGCGAGATGGCCAACGCCCTGGAGCAGGTGCTGCGTCCTCCCGAGCTGCCCGAGTACCCGGGCGTCTACATGGCGGCGCGGTACCGGCCGGGACAGCAGCGGTTGCGGATCGGCGGTGACTTCTACGACGTCCACGGCGACGCGGACGACTTCACCGTGGTCATCGGCGACGTCTGCGGCAAGGGCATCGACGCGGCGGTGTACACGAGCCTCGCCCGCCAGACGATCCGGACGGCGGCGTACTTCGACCGATCGCCCGCCAAGGTGCTGGGGGCGTTGAACGAGGTCCTGCGCCCTCAGATGTCCCAACGTTTCGTGACGGCGGCCTGCGTGCGTTTCCGCCGGAACAGCGGCGACGA
>JACYYK010012864.1_pt1 | contig 15925 bp, 19 predicted proteins | sample 8236871 | NCBI WGS metagenome assembly JACYYK01 (sample SAMN14103087, study PRJNA606662) | landfill metagenome | isolation source: landfill solid waste inoculated with endophyte fungus Paravalsa indica | place: India:New Delhi, Okhla landfill site | collected 2017-11-05 | reverse complement strand
CGCTCACCATCCGGCCCGGCTTTCCGGTCAGGATTATTGTGACCCGCGACCTGGTATTCGAGCCCGCAGGAGGTTGAGCATGACAAAACTGAAACTCGGTCCCATCGTCGAGGACAAGCCCGTCAAGGTTACGGTAGAGCTGCCGGGGCCGCTTCATCGCGATCTTGCGACCTATGCCGAGGTGCTGGCCCGCGAGACCGGCCAACCCGCCGCTGATCCTGTCAGGCTGATCGTGCCAATGTTGGAGCGCTTTATCGCCACTGACAGGGGGTTCACGAAAGCACGGCGCTCCGTCCTGTCTCCGAAGTCGCAGGTCTGACGGCCATTGCTTTCGCCAGACTGAGAAAGCGACGGAAGGCGGGATTGTCGTTGCTCGCCGACCAGACGGCCGAAAAGGGCAGAACCTCGCCGAGGATCGGTCGGTAAACCACACCCGGAAATTGTGCGACGGTGATGGCTTCGCTCACCAAAGTCAGCCCTCGGCCGAGGGCGACAAGCGGCACCAGATTATCCCGACCGACATATTGCACCTGGATCTCGGGATGCCTGCCGAGATCCGCCAGCCGCCGCACCAGATGATCGTAAATTTCCTGTCCCGGAGCAGTCTCGCTGACGATAAAGGACTCGTCGGCCAGATCGCGCCATACGACTTCCTCCCTGTTGGCTAAGGCATGATGGTCAGGCAAGACCACGAACACACGCTCCGACCACAAGAGGACGCGTTCGCAATCCGGCCAGTCTCGTGTTCCAGTGATGAAGGCGACGTCGAGATTGAGTTGCCGGATCGCTGCGACATGCTCTGCGGGGTTCCCGTCAGCCACTTCGATTCTCACCGCGCTATGTCGCCTGCCGTAAACTTCCAGCAACTCCGCCAAAAAGCCGGAAGCGATCGAGGAATAAATACCGATCCGGACACGTCCCTTTTCAGAACGACCTGCGGAGGCAACCTCTCGAGCGCCTTCTCCAACAGTCCTGATGACCCTGCGGGCGTGTACGAGGAATCGCTGGCCGGCATAGGTTTGCGATACGCCCCATGTATGCCGGTGAAACAAGGAGGCGCCAATCTCGTCTTCCAGCTTGGCAATGGACCGACTGATTGCAGCTTGCGACCGTCCAACCGCAGCTCCTGCTTTGCGAAAGCTGCCATGCTCGACCACAGCCACGAAATAGCGGAGATGGCGAAGCTCGACTTTATCCGAACACTTGACCCCTTTCCGCATTATGCGGCCACCTTGCTTCTGGTCGCCAACATCAATGTCTGGAGAAAGCCCAAACGAATCCGTATGTCGGCACCATCATCGAGGTCCGCGGCATCATCTGCATAAACGTACCCTTCCGCGATCAGCGAGCCGAATAATTTGTCGACGGACGAACGGTTCTTCGCTTGGTCCTTCATTTCTGCCGCCTTGCATTGACGAAACGGGTATCAAGCAAGATCGTGCAGCCTCCAACCATTGGAAGGTCAAGACCGAAATTGCTTAAGTCCCGGTCTTAACCGCAGCGTGAAGATTGCCGTGTCGGCGATAAGTGCTGCTGCCTGCTTCAACGAACGCATTAGCGGCCCGCTCTTCAGCGGTACAGGCATCACATCGCCAAGAAGCCTTGTTTGTCAGTCATCAAAGTGCTCCTCGTCGATGTGGGTTGCCATGTCGATCAGCATGTCGCTCACGTGACTGTCTGCCACTTCGTAGAAAACCTGCTTTGACCGACGCTCCCCCCTGACGAGCCGTGCACCTCTGAGCAGGCGTAAATGGTGGCTAACCAGTGTCTGCGACAGTCCCAGGCTCTCAACAATGTCGCCGACGGACTTTGGACCCGGCAGGCAAAAGAGCAGAATTCTCAGCCGTGTAGGATCGCCCAGCAGGCGAAAAGTCTCTGCCAGTACGGTTACGTCGTTCTGCGACAGGGACGGGGCTTGCTTCAACGTTCATGCTCCTGCTTGCTGTGGACATGCTCAGGCCCATGGTTGTGGTGATGCCCATCATGGTCGTGTCGATCCCCATGCGCGTGCCCCGTCAAGGCAGAGGCTTGCGACAGGCTGCACGCGTCCGCATCGTCATTCCAGTCGATGGCGATGGTCGGATGTTCGATCTTAAACTGTGACTTCAACTCACGCTCGACCGCGCGCATCACCGAGCGAGCATCGACATCGGCTTTCGGCCGCACATGTAGGGTGGCCAAGGTCCGCCCGGACGTGATCGACCAGACATGGATGTGGCTCACCGACGCCACGCCAGCGATGTTCTCGACAAGATGGCGTTCGATCTTCTCGGGCGTCGCGTTATCTGGCGCACCTTCAAGCAGGATATGTATCGACTTGCCGAGGAGATTCCACGCGGCGCGCAGGATCAGCAGGGAGACAAACACCGAGAGGATAGGATCGATCAGCGTCCAACCCGTGTACATGATCACGATGGCGGCTGAAACCGCTGCCACAGAGCCGAGGAGGTCGCCCAACACATGAAGGATGGCACCCTTGATGTTCACGTGCTCGGTATCTCCGCGCGTCAGAATCCAGAACACGAGAATATTGATGAGGAGCCCCGCAATGGCGACGCCAAGCATCGGACCCGCGAGGATAACATGCGGTTCCTGAAAGCGCTGCCAGGCTTCATAGACAATCCAGACGACGATCGCGAATAGCGTGATTGCGTTGATAAAACCGGCAAGGACCTCGAAACGCAGATAGCCAAAGGTCCGCTTGGAGTCTGCCGCCCGCCGTCCGAACCGAAAGGCGGCATAAGCTAGCGCCAGCGCAGCCGCGTCGCTCAGCATATGTCCAGCGTCGGCGAGCAGCGCCAGCGATCCTGAGATCAGACCGCCGATCACCTCCACGATCATGAACGTGAGGATCAGGAAGAACGAGAGAAGGACCTTGCGCTCATTATCGCTCGTGACGGTCGGCGCATGGGAGTGATCATGGGAATGGTCATCATGAGAATGACCATGGCTGTGTGAATGGGACATTTCAGGGCTCATGCGGTTGACATACAACACATGAATATGTGTTCATATGTTGTATGTCAACCGCTCCGCTTGCAATTCGTCCAAGCAGGCGTCTGCGCAAGGCCTACGGCGGGTAGCGCGCCACGGAACCGCGCCGTAGGCTTAATGACTATCCTGTCAATGGACAGCGATCGTGCCGGTAGAAACCTGTCCCCTCTTAGCGTTGACCAGAACCGCGGCAATGACTGCGGCAATCACGAGGGCAGCTCCAGCTCCCGCAAGCGCAAGACCATAACCGTGGAGCAGCGCATCGCTGGCCGATCTCACTTGCCCGGCGTCACCCGTCTCCCGCCCGCGATAGAGGGCGGCGAGTGCACCCGGCAACCTGCCAGCCGTGGCAGAGACTGCGATGGTCGAAAGGACGGCCAGCCCCAAGGCGACGCCGATCTGTTGCGAGGCGTTGAAGAGCGCCGATGCGATGCCCGTCTCCTGTGTCTGCACGCCTTTGACGGCGGTCAGCGCCAGTGCAATCACGGCCCCCACGAAACCGAAAGCGGTGAGGAAGGCCGCGGGCATGAAGTGCCACATATAGTTGAGTTCCTGTCCGATATTGGCGAGCCAGAACAAGGCAGCGCCGCCTATTAGTGCGGCGGGCGCTGCCACCTCGCGCGGCGCAAACCGCGTGACAAGCTTGGAACTGACAATGGCCCCAACGATAATACCCGCACCGAATGGCAGGAACGCCAGCGCGGTCATGATCGGGCTGTAGCCGAGGATGTGCTGCAAATAGAGCGTCAGCAGATAGATCATCCCCATCGGACCGAAGCCCAGCAGCAGCATGGCGAGGTAGGAACCCGCCCGGTTGCGCTCCTTGAACAGACGTGGCGGCAGAAGCGGGTCTTTGCTGCGCGACTGCAAGATCAGGAACAGCGGCAGCAGGATCGCGGCGGTAGCGAACGAGGCGAGCGTGATGCTGTCCGTCCAGCCATGTTCGCCGCCACGGGTGATCCCATAGACGAGCGCGGCCATGCCCACAATGCTGGTGAGCGCGCCGGTGAAGTCCGGGCGGCCTTTGTGCAGTTCCGCCTCGACAAGCGTTCTTGACCCCGCCAGCACAGCCAGGCCGATGGGAATGTTGATGAAGAAGGCCCAGCGCCAGCCCAGCAGCCCCGTCAGCAGCCCGCCGAGGATCAGCCCGGCGATGATACCAAGGCCGGACATTGCTCCGTAAACGGCCATCGCTCCGTTGCGCGCCTTGCCTTCGGGGAAGGTCGTCGCGATCAAGGCAAGAGCATTGGGGGCCGTCAGCGCCGCACCCACGCCCTGTAGACCGCGTGACGCGATTATGCTCATGCTGTCCTGGGCAAGCCCGACGAACAGGGAAGCAATGGTGAAGATCGCCATGCCCGCCTGCAGCATGCGCCGCCGGCCATAGATATCGCCCAACCTGCCGCCGAACAGCAGCAGTCCACCAAAGGCGAGAACGTAGGCGTTGATCACCCAAGGCAGGCTCGCAGCCGACATTCCGAGTTCGTTCTGGAGTGTCGGCAGGGCGATGTTCGCGATGGTATCGTCAAGCACCACCATGAGCTGAGCCGTCGCAATGACGGCCAGCGGCAATGTCGTGCTTGCAGGTGACGAAGCCACCGGAGGCTTCGGCGTTTGGGGGGAGAGCGTAGACATCCGGAGTTCCTGTTATTTTTCATGGGGCGTTCAGATGTCGCAGACCCCTAATCCTTCCAACGGCTGGAAGGTCAAGAACAAATTGCTTCCCAAATCCGCTGAAACTTGATCTATAAGCCGATGAGCTGCACATCGCCCACATTTTGCATGCGAGAAGCGCCGATCAGGCAATGGCGATCAGTGGTCTAGCTGGCCATGACATGACCAGATTCGTCGTTCACGGACGGGCCGAGCGGCCTGGCGCGGCAGGAACGGGCGGCGGTCAGACGGTCCTAGCAGCAAATTCGCCGGAACAAGGTTCGTCTTGACATGCTTCCTTCCTGATCCATTGCACCCCAGATGGGGCTTCCAACAATGGGAAGGTCAAGGCCGCCTTGGCCGCGATATCATTTTTCCTCGTTGACCCTTGACCTTGCCAACGTGGCAAGGACCAGATTTGTCCGTGAACGCCCAACAGAGGAGAGTTCGCATGTTCCGATTCACTGCTCCCGACATGACTTGCGGCGGCTGCGCGCGCCGGGTCAACAACGCGCTTCTGAGCGTCGATCCGGCGGCTGATGTCACCACCAATCCACCCACCCGCGAAGTGACGGTCACCACGAAGGTGGACGAGCAGGTACTCCCCGCCGCCTTAACCGAGGCAGGCTATCCGGCCGAACGCAAGGACCAGTCGGCGGCCGCGTGAGGCTTCTGGGCGCGGTGGCGGCTCGGCTGCGCCCCTTCGTCTCCGCCATTCTCAACAGCTCGACTCGACGTGCAAGTACACTCAAGAACCGCTCCACCAGAGAAATGCGCCGGCGACAAAGAGATAGCGTGCCGCTTTGCCGATCGACACGAATATGAGAAAACGAGAAAGGTCAACTCGCAGTGCTCCTGCCACAACTGTCAGCGGATCGCCGATAATCGGCAGCCAGGACAAGAGTAGAGACCACACGCCATAACGTCCGTACCAATCTGATGCACGGCTAAATGACCTGTCGTCAATCGGAAACCAGCGATGGTCTCGAAACCCTGAGAGGAACCTGCCCAGCGCCCAGTTCACCAAGGAGCCGAGCACATTTCCTGCCGTTGCGACGCCCACTAGGGTGACGAGGTTGGCCTGTCCCATTGTTAGAAGAGTCAGGAGCGCTGCCTCGGACGACCCTGGTAGGAGGGTCGCCGACGTGAACGCGCTTACGAAAAGGGCGGCATATGCGACAAGATCAGTTCCGATGTCTGCAACCAATGCCGTGCTGCCTCGAAGTTCGTCATGCACGCCGGCTCTGCTCATCGACGCCAATAGCTATTCTCAATTCTCAAGTCTGGCGCCAGAGCTGTTTCGCTCCGGCGCCGCGCTGCTTACTGGTTCGATCCGGCGTAGACTATGCCGTTCGGGCGATCGCCGACCGGCACGGTCTTGAGCACTTCCTGGCTCGCCACGTCGATGATCGAAACGCTGTCATCGGCAATGTTCGTTACGAACACGAATGCCCCGTCAGCCGATGCCGAGACGCCGTGTGCCCCGTCTCCCGTGGTGATCGTCTTGAGCACCTGTCCAGTTGCGGTCTCGATTACGGAAACCGTGTCGTTCGGCTCCGCCTCGGAGCCCTGGTTGGCCACATAGACGTAGGCTCCATCGGGGGTGGCGAACATCTGGATCGGGTTCGGCCCGACGTCGATCCTGTTCGTCACCTCGCGGGATGCGGTGTCGATGACGGCCACCCGGTTCTCGTCACGGAGAGAGACGTAGACCTGATCGCCCGAGGGCGTGAACCCGACTTGGACCGGGGCTGCGCCCACTGGAATGCGCGCAATCTCCGTCAGGTGCTGGGTGTCGATGACGGAGACCGAGCCGTCCTCGACATTGGCCACATAGAGCTCGCTCTCATCCGGGTTGAGGCGCAGCCCGTGCGGATAGGCTCCGGTCGTGATGTGCTCGATCACCGAAGCCGCTGCGAGATCAACGACCGCAATCTCGTTCCCGCCGGACAGCGAAACATAGGCGCGGCCGCTACGATCGGCGACGACATGCGCCGGATGCGCACCGACTTCTACAGTGCCGACGGGTTGTGACAGCTGCTGCGGATCGAGCACCACCAGAAGCCCGTTGCCGGCATCGGCATGTCCCTGGTCATCCGATCCGTGAGCGTGATCGGAGGCAGCGCTCCCGACGGCGAGCAACAGCCTCCCGTCCGGTGTCCGATCGACATTGTGCGGTGAGACTCCGATCTGCACCGTCTCGACCGAACCCGTGCCGAGTTCGATGGCGCTGATCGAATTGTCGCCCTCGTTGGCGGAGTACACGGTTCCGCCTGTCTCGACCAAGCCGGCAGGCTGCTGGCCGGCATTCCTGTCCAGCCACGCCTGCATTTCGGCGATCTCACGTTCCTGTGCTTCAATGATCTGAGACGCCCACTCTCTTGTCTGCGGGTCATCTCCGTATCGCTGCACGATCTTCGCCATGTCGACCGCACCCTGATGGTGCGGGATCATGCCCCGGATGAAAGCGACGTCCGGGTCCTCGGCCATGACGCCCTCCATCATCGGACCGTGCATCTCCTCCATCGCATCGACATAGGCCTTGGTGAAGTCGGCGACATCGGCGTCGGCTGGAGCCGACTCTCCGCCTTGGGGAGCGGCCATCCCACCGTGCATCATGCCGCCCTGCATCATCTGCTGCATGGCGTCCATGCACGCTTGGGGCATGGTCTCCATCATGGCCCGGCATTCCTTCGGCATGTCCTGCATCGAAGGCATCTGTCCTGAAGGGGACATGGAGGCAGGGGCCCGTTCCTCCTGGGCCTGCGGCGTCTGAGGGTGATGGGCGTCATGCTCTGCCTGCTGCGCCAGAGCAGCGCCGGAGACTCCCATCAAGAGACTGGCAGAAAGGGCAACTATTGTTCGGTACGTCATGGTTCATCCTTTGGCACCGGAGAGCCGCGTCTAATTTCTGGACGCGCGCCTACCGTGGCTTCGTCTGACTGTTTGCTGCTTGAGTGCCGAGAAGAACACCTCCCGGCCGATGCGTTCACTACGCAGGGGCGGTCAGACGCGGTGGTGTCAGGAGGACTGAAGGATTTCGGCCCAGATCGCTGGCCTGGAAACCGAGCAATGGCTCGCCGTCCGAGGATGGCATCACAGGCGGCGCCTCGGGTAGCAGGGCAACAATGGTGCAGAGCTGGCCGCAATCGCGGTCCGGCGCCGTTTCAGTGTGACAGCATCGTTCGTCCGCAGCCTTGCTTCGGTCGTCGGAGTAATTCGAATGGGCCTCATGCTGTGCACCCGCAACGGTCTGATCCTGATACGAGCCGTGTGTGCCCGGGCTGGCATGCGCCGCTGCCAGGAAAACAAAAGCGCTGAACGCAAGCAGCAGCAGGCCTGTCAGGAACTGGCGGAGCCAGTCGCCTTTCGATCCGAAAGCCGCAGTCGAGCTCCTGCTCATGGCTTGGCTTCTTTGTCGAGGTCGGGATGGAGAGTTGCCACGCACCAGATGACATCCTTGCGGCCGTCAGTATCCGAGCCCAGGCAACCAGAGCTCCTGACAAAGGCAGGGTCTGCCCCGCAGGCCCGGTTCTGGATCGGACTGATGGCGACCGGATGGATCATGAGCACCGTTCCACTCAGATCTCCCGCGCGCCGCGGAAACGCCCGAAGGTTTTCTGGACGGAAGGGCCGAACAGGAACACCTCGTATGGCTCGGGGACCACGCCGGGAAAGTCCATGCCGGGGGAGCCGGCGGGCATTCCGGGAACCGCAAGCCCTGTCGCGAGCGGGCGCGCGGCCAGGAGGCGGCGAAGCGCGGCGGCCGGCACATGTCCTTCGATGACATAGCCGTCCACTTCGGCCGTATGGCAGGAGTACAACGCCGCCGGGACGCCGAGCCGCTGCTTGAGGCTTTCGACCTCGCTCGATTCCACGACGCTCACCGGGAAGCCGGCCGCCTCGATATGCTCGACCCATGCGCCGCAGCACCCGCAATTCGTATCCTTGGTGACGGTCACCAGAGGCAGTCCTGCCGAGCGAACCGTTCCCGCCGTTGAGAGCAGGAGGGGGAACGCGGTGGCGCTGGCGAGGAAGGAGCGCCTGCTGATCATATGGATGGTTTGCATCTCAGTTCCTCCATCTGGGCCGCAACTTCGTCAAAGCTGGATCACCGGAAAAATACGTATTTGATCAAAGCGGCGGCGGTAAGGAGCACGAGCACCAGAAGAACGATGCCCCACATCATCCCGCCCGACATCATGACATTGCATCATGGCCTGTTCTGCCCTTCCGTCGCAAAGATACTCATAGCGGCCCCCTTCGCCGCAGACTTTGACTTAGCGCAAGGATGGGACGGTATCCGGGCTGTTGGCGCCACCATCGTCACCAATTTTTCCAGATGGAGGACCTTCGCCCACGTCAGCCTCCTACAATCTCGTGACCCGCAGCCGGGAGGCGTTCGCGATGACGCTCACCGACGACAGCGCCATGGCGGCGGCCGCGATGATCGGCGACAGCAGGATGTCGAAGAACGGGTAGAGCACCCCGGCCGCCACCGGCACGCCGAGCGCGTTGTAAATGAAGGCGAAGAATAGGTTCTGGCGGATGTTGCGCATGACAGCCTCCGAGAGCCGGCGCGCGCGGACGATGCCCGTGAGATCGCCCTTGAGCAATGTGACGCCTGCGCTTTCCATTGCCACATCGGTACCGGTGCCCATGGCGATGCCCACATCGGCCGCCGCCAGCGCCGGTGCGTCGTTCACGCCGTCGCCTGCCATCGCCACCACCTCGCCTGCCGCCTTGTGACGCTGCACGACCGCGCTTTTCTGGTCGGGCAGGACCTCGGCCTCGACCTCGTCGATGCCGAGCCGGCGGGCGACCGCCTTGGCCGTGGTCCAGTTATCACCCGTAAGCATGACAACGCGGATTCCCTGCGCCTTCAGCGCGGCAAGCGCCTCGGGCGTCGAGGGCTTGACCGGATCGGCGATGGCGAAGATGGCAGCGATGCGGTTGTCCACTCCCATGAAGATCGCGGTTGCCCCGTCCTCGCGCAGCCGGTCGGCCTCATCCGCCAGTGGGGCGACATCAACGCCTTGCTCGGCTAGGAACTTGGCATTTCCAAGGGGAATGCGCTTGCCTTCGACCGTGCCGTAGGCGCCTTTGCCGGTCGGCGAGTCGAAATCCGCGACCGGTGCGGTCACGATCCCCCGCTCCTCGGCAGCGCGAACGATGGCCAGCGCCAGCGGATGCTCGCTGGCCCGCTCCACGCTGGCGGCAAGCCGCAAAGCCTCGTCCTCGGTGAACCCCGGCGCCGGCACGATTGCGGTGACGGCGGGTCGTCCCTCGGTCAGCGTACCGGTCTTGTCGACTATGATGGTATCGACCTTCTCCATATGCTCCAGCGCCTCGGCGTTCTTGATCAGCACGCCCGCCTGTGCGCCACGCCCGACGCCGACCATGATCGACATCGGCGTTGCCAGCCCGAGCGCACAGGGACAGGCGATGATCAGCACGGAAACCGCCGCGATCAGACCGAAGGAGAAGCGCGGCTCCGGACCCCAGATCGACCAGGTTATGAAGGCAAGGATTGCGACCACGATCACCGCCGGCACGAACCAGCCCGACACCTGATCGGCGAGGCGCTGGATCGGCGCGCGACTACGCTGCGCCTCGGCGACGAGCTGGACGATCTGCGACAGCATGGTGTCGCGGCCGACCTTCTTCGCCTCGATCACCAGCGCGCCGGACTGGTTCATGGTGCCGCCGATGGCGGTGGCGCCGACCTCCTTGGTGACCGGCATCGACTCGCCAGTCACCATCGATTCATCGACGGCGCTGCGTCCTTCCAGAACTTCGCCATCGACCGGCACCTTCTCGCCGGGACGCACCCGCAGGCGGTCGCCGACCCGAACGGTGTCGAGTTGAACCTCCTCCTCGGTGCCGTCGTCACGAATGATCCGGGCGGTCTTGGGGGCGAGGTCGAGCAGCGCCCGGATCGCGCCGCTGGTGCTCTCGCGCGCCCGCAATTCCAACACCTGCCCGAGCAGCACGAGCACAGTGATGACCGCGGCCGCCTCGAAATAGACCGCGACCGAGCCGTCATGCTGGCGGAATGCATCTGGGAAGATGCCCGGCGCCAGCGTGGCGACGACGCTGTATATCCACGCCGTTCCCGTGCCCATGGCGATCAGTGTAAACATGTTGAGGCTGCGGTTGACGAGCGACTGCCAGCCACGCTGGAAGAACGGCCAGCCCGCCCAGAGAACGACCGGCGTTGCGAGGATCAGTTGCAGCCAGTTCGAGACCTGCTGCCCGATGGCATGAGTCAGCCCGAACAGATGCCCGCCCATCTCGAGAATGAACACCGGGATCGCCAGAACGAGGCCGATCCAGAAGCGGCGTGTCATGTCGATCAGTTCGACATTGGGCTCGGCCTCAAGGCTGACCAGTACCGGCTCCAGCGCCATGCCGCAGATCGGGCATGATCCGGGGCCGTCCTGCCGGATCTCAGGATGCATCGGGCAGGTATAGACCGTCCCCTCGAGAATCGGTACTACCTCCGCCGCCGCCGGATCGAGATAGCTTTCGGGCTCGGCCAGGAACTTCGCGCGGCACCCGGCCGAGCAGAAATAATAGGGCCGGCCCGCATGCTCGGCCTTGTGCTGGGCCGTGTGGGGATCGACAATCATGCCGCAGACCGGGTCCTTGACCTTGTGCGTGTCGTCCTGCGCGACGGCCCCGTGATCATGCGCATGACCTTGGGCGGAATGAGCGTGACTCTGATTCTGGTGATCGTGTTCGGTCTTGCTGGCCATTTTCACGCCTCCTCGGCGTCTTATCCTAAGCTTGCTCTTCGCCTATTCTGCGCCTTCCAACCGTTGGAAGGTCAAGAGGTGATCGGAATCCGGGGTTCCTGCCAATCAGTGATTGTCGTGGATCTTTCCGATGCTGGTCCGTTCTTGCCCCGTCTGAGACTGCATGATGTCAATCTCGGCCGCAGAGTCCTCGCCGTCGAGGCAGTATTCCTCGATCTGGGTAGTCGAGAAATAGACGTTGAATCGATTACGCAGGAGATTGCTTGCGTGTCGCAGCACCCGTTCGCCTTCCTGAAAGTCCCCAACGCAGACGTGGCTTGAGAATACATTGCGCCCGGATGTCAGACTCCAGGCATGGACGTGGTGCACGTCGGTAACCCCCTCTAGCTGCCGTATGGCCTCGATGGCGGCCTCCAAGTCGAGGTCTTCGGGCGTGCCTTGCAGCAGGATGTGCAATGCCTCNNTCATGCCGCAGACCGGGTCCTTAACCTTGTGGGCTGCGTCCTGCGCGACAGCCGTGTGGTCATGCACATGATCGTGCACATGCCCGTGGGCCGAATGATCGTGCGGATGCTTCTCGTGATCGTGTTCTGTCTTTCTGGTCATTTTCACGCCTCCTCGGCGTTTTCATCCTGAGCTTACGTTTCACCTGTTCTGCGCGTTCCAATCGTTGGAAGGTCAAGAGGTGATCGGGAAAACGGGAGTCAGTGATTACCGTGAATGTTTCGAACGTTGCTCTGTTCTGGCCCGGTATGTGACTGCATGATATCGATGTCGGCTGCTGTCTCGTCACCGTCGAGGCAATATTCCTCGATCTGCAACGTTGAGAAGTAGATGTTGAATCGCTCGCGCAGGAGATTGTTCGCTTGCCGCAGCACCCGTTCGCCGTCCTGCCAGTCCCGCACGCAAATGTGGCTCGAGAAGACATTCCGCCCGGATGTCAGGCTCCACGCATGGACGTGATGCACATCGGTAACCCCCTCCAACCCTCGGATGGCCTCGATAGCGGCTTCGAGGTCGAGGTCTTCCGGCGTGCCTTGCAACAGGATATGCAATGCCTCGCGCAGAATGCCCCAGGAAGCCCATAGCAGCACTAGCCCGAAGGCCATGCCAAGCAGCGGATCGATGGCCACAAAGCCCGTGAATCGGATCACCAGCGCCGAGACGATGATGAGGAAGCTGCCGACGAAGGTCTGCAGGATGTGCCAATACGCACCCCGCATATTCAGGTTGTCCTTCTGGCGCTCGTACATGAGCCAGAGCGCGACAAGCTCGGTGGCGATGCCGCCCGCTGCGGCGATCAACATCGGCGTCGTGGCCAGTTCGATGGGCTCCATGAGGCGCATCGCGCCCATCCACAGCACGTAGAGAGCCATGGCGACGAGGAAGAGGCCGTTGAAGAGGGCCCCCAGGATCTCCGCCCGAATGTAGCCGAAGGTGCGCGAGGGGCTGGATTTTCGCTCACCCAGACGCATGGCGACCAGCGCAATGAGCACGCCGCCCACGGCCGAGAAGGTGTGGAAGGCATCCGACATGACGGCGACTGAGCCCGTCCAGATGCCGATCCCGAGTTCCACGATGAAGTAAAGGCCGGTAAGCCAGCCCGAAATGACGAGCGCTTTGCGATCACCACTCGCCGGCATGTGGCCGGCATGACCGCCGTGAGACATTGACATAGGGTTCACCTCCTTGTTGCACAGGAGGACGCCGGTGCCGGCGTCCTCCTGCCAGCACGCTGCCTATGCGCTGACCGCGAATTCGGTCATCATGCCTGTTTCAAGATGCGGCATGTGATGGCAATGCAGCATCCAGCGCGCGGCTTCTCCGGCATCGAGTGCCACGTCGACCATCGACATCGGCGGCACATACACCGTGTCCCGCTGCGCGCCCGTGACCGCACGTCCATTCAGCCCGACGACCTGGAACACATGGCCGTGGAGATGCATCGGGTGACCCATCATCGACATATTGTGGAAGGACAGCACGATCCGTTCGCCGCGCCTCGCGGTAACCGGGCGATGCTGGCCCCAGACGGCACCGTTGATCGTCCACACATAGGGCTGCATCGAGCCGCCCAGCATCACCATGTGGCTGCGGTCCACCGGCCGCTCCGGCAAGGATTCGGAAGCGATCAGGCGCGTCTCCTGCGCAAGGTCGGTGTCAAAGGCCGGTGCTTCGGTCTCTGCCAAAGCATCAATGTGCCGTATCTCGGCGCCCGGAGTGGCAAGGATCAGACCGGTGCGCTCCCGCGCGCCTTCTCGCAGCGCGAGGATCGGCCAGGCACCGCCCTCCGAAGGCAGGTCGATCTCAAGGTCGAGCCGTTGGCCCATGGCCAGACCGAACCTCGTGCCGGAGAGCGGCTGAACGGCATGGCCATCAACCGCGACGAGCCGGGCCTGCGCTTCGCCGGTGTCGAGCCAGAACACCGTCGCCGCAGCGGCGTTGATGACCCGCAGGCGGATACGCCCGCCGCGCTCGACCTGCACCACTTCCGGGTCCGAGAGCGTACGATCATTGGCAAGATAGGCGTCCCAGTCGTAGTCGTTGAGGTCCATCGTCATGCCGTCCATGGTCCCCATTCCCATCATGCCGCCCTTGGCGCCGTGATCCATGCCAGTCATCGGCATGTTTCCCATCGCGCCGTGGTTCATACCTGACATTCCGCCCGTGCCTGTGCCTGTGCCGCTTCCGTGATTGCCCGTGGCACCATGGCCGGACTTGATCTCCGCCATCACCTCTTCGGGTGCCTTGAATGAGAAATCATGCAGAAACAGTACCACCTCCTGCCGGTCAGCGGCGACATCCTCGGCGCTGCGCACGATCAGGGGCGCGGCCAGAAGGCGCATCTCGTGCAGCGGAACATGCGCGTGCATCCAATAGGTGCCGGGCAGCGGTGCGAAGTCATAGGCGCGAGTCTCGCCGGGGGCGAGCATCGGCAAGGGCATGTCGGGCACGCCATCCTGCGCATTGGGCGGGATCTGGCCGTGCCAGTGGATCAGTGTGGCGGTGTCGAGTTCGTTCGTTAGATCCACCCGGAACGGCATGCCGGGATCGAGTGTCAGGCCCTGTCCGGATGGCCCGGCAAGGCCCCAGACAGTGGCGGCGCGTCCGTCGATGTCGAGCGTGCGGCTGGCGGCGCGAAGCGATAGCGGCGTGGCGTCCTGCGCTGCCGCCATCCGGGGCACCTGAGCGTAGGCCAGCATGGCCGCGCCAGCGGCGAGAAAGCCGCGTCGTGAAAGGGTATTCATGGTCGTCTCCTCGGGACCGCAGTCCCGTTCCTCAAAGCTGTCGGAAGGCCGCGGGCCGAATGCCCGGGCGCGATCAGAGGAGACGGATCTTCGGAGGGCGTTCGTTCAGTCCGAGCGCCCGACCGGGAATGCTGGCATCAGGCGGCAGAACATAGGCGGTTGACGTGTATTGGTTTCCAGAACCACCGCTCGGTGATACGAGAAAGATTGAAAAACCTGCACAAACCAGTTCACAGGTTCCCGCATCCATGTCTGCCGATCCGCAGTGTTTGCTGGTGCATGCAGGCTCAATGCCGGCTGCAGAGTTTGTAATCTCGCCCACATGCACAGCCTGTTCCGGCGGTATGCTCATTCGTGCCGCGTGCGCGGAGAATGCCATCGTCATGACGGCGACGCCGATTATGGCAAGCATGGAGACAACGCGCGCAAACATACTGGAACGATAGGTACTACTCACCGGAATGTCTATTGCAAATGGTGTCGCACCACTGGCAAATCCTCCTTGCCATCTCGTGCGTTGCAATTCCTCGTTACTGAACATGCGTGCCATGCGAAAGAAGCTCCTAAATACATTCTGGGCAGGGTCGCTCCTCGCAGGTGCGATCGTGGCGACATTGGCTGGGTGGCATTACGCCCGTTCCGAATCCATCGCTGCGGCATCAGCGGAGGTCGTCGAGCAGGGCCGACAAGTCTATGCGGATCAATGCGCGTCTTGCCACGGTGCGAATCTCGAAGGGCAGCCGGACTGGCGCTCGCCGCCTCCCTCCGGTCGGCTGCCCGCACCGCCGCACGACGAGAGCGGCCACACCTGGCACCATGCCGATGAGATGCTGTTCCGCATCGTCAAGGAGGGTACAGCGGCCATCGTCGGAGGGAGCTATGAGAGCGACATGCCTGGTTTTGCCGATGCCCTGAGCGACGGCGAGATCCGGGCTGTCCTCGCTTTTATTAAGAGTACTTGGCCGGAACGAGAGCGCGGATATCAGGAGGAGGTCTCCCGCCGCCGCTGAGTTTCGGAGTCCCGCCTACGCGGGCAGTTGTTGACCTGCGAAGTCGGCATTGACCCGTCCCGTTTCCGGCTCATCCATCCTTGGGCCTCATTGAACGGATGATGTCCTAGTGATGCCGCTGACATTTTTTCGGAGGCACAGGAAGTTCTCCGATAGCCAGATAAGCTTGAGACAACGGCTTGTGCGAAGCTGCGACGCCGAGCCCTCGCGCATCAATCAGTTCAAGAGCCTGCAATAGCTTCTCGGCAACTTCCATGTCGCC
>JACYYK010001853.1_pt1 | contig 15950 bp, 14 predicted proteins | sample 8236871 | NCBI WGS metagenome assembly JACYYK01 (sample SAMN14103087, study PRJNA606662) | landfill metagenome | isolation source: landfill solid waste inoculated with endophyte fungus Paravalsa indica | place: India:New Delhi, Okhla landfill site | collected 2017-11-05 | reverse complement strand
CAGCTCGTCGGCGAGCCGCAGCACGTGGGCGGTCACCGGGTGCGCCGCATCGAGCGGGTAGGGCGTGACCTGGGCGATCGCCAGGGGGTCGGCGGAGCTCACGCTGAGAGCATAGGGCGACCTATCGAGGACCGGCGGGGCGAGGGGCCGGGCGAATCCCGTGGTCGCCGGCCGGTGACGATCCCGGAACCAGCAGCGGCCCCGTGGGGCCGCTGCGCAGCGGCCGTCCGCGGTGCGCNNGCGCGGACGGACCGAAGGGCCGCGGTCGGAGCCGACCGCGGCGGCGTCGTTCAGGCCTTGATGCCGGCCTGCTTGCCCTTGTTGTCCGTGATGAACTGCTCGGTGTCCTTGCGGGCGATGTCGTCCGGGCGCTGGTTCTGCGGCGACTTCATCAGGTACGACGACGGGCCGTCGAGCTGACCGGCGACGCCGTTGTTGAGGCCGAGCTTGACCAGGCGGGCGGCGTCGATGATCACGCCGGCGGAGTTCGGCGAGTNNCCTCGAGCTTGTACTCGAGGTTGAGCGGCACGTCGCCGAAGGCCTTGCCCTCGAGGCGGATGTGCGCCCACTTGCGGTCGGTCAGCCACGGCACGTAGTCCGAGGGACCGACGTGGACGTTCTCCTCCGGCAGCGTGACGCCGGCGACCGAGGTCACGGCGTTGGTCTTGGAGATCTTCTTCGACTCGAGGCGCTCGCGCTCGAGCATGTTGAAGAAGTCCATGTTGCCGCCGACGTTGAGCTGCGACGTGTGCTCGAGGCGGACGCCGCGCTCGTGGAAGAGGCGCGCCAGCGAGCGGTGGACGATCGTCGCGCCGACCTGCGACTTGATGTCGTCGCCGATGATCGGCAGGCCCTTCTCCTTGAAGCGCTTGTCCCAGTACTCCTCGCGGGCGATGAAGACGGGGATGCAGTTGACGAAGCCGCAGCCGGCCTCGAGCACCTGCTCGACGTACCACTTGGTGGCCTGCTCGGAGCCGACCGGCAGGTACGAGACGACGACGTCGGTCTTCGTCTCCTTGAGGATCTTGACGATGTCGGCGGTCTCGCCCGGCGCCTTGGTGATCTTCTGCGACAGGTACTTGCCGATGCCGTCGTGCGTCATCCCGCGATGGACGGGGACGTTCAGCTTCGGGACGTCGGCGAACTTGATCGTGTCGTTCGGGGACGCCCAGATCGCCTCGGACAGGTCCTTGCCGACCTTCGTCTCGTTGACGTCGAAGGCGGCGGTGAACTCGATGTCCTTGACGTGGTAGCCGCCGAGGTCCACGTGCATCAGGCCGGGGACCGGCTGGGAGGCGTCGGCGTTCTTGTAGAACTCGACGCCCTGGACGAAGGAGTTGGCGCAGTTGCCGACCCCGATGATCGCGACGCGGACCTTGTCGCGCTGGTAGCGAGCGCTGTCGCTCGGGCCGTCGGAAGCTGCGGCGTTGCCGTTCGGAGGCGTCTTGCTCACGGTGATTCTCGAAGTCCTAGGTCTCGGTTGAAGCCGGCTGCGGAGACGCGACCTCCGACAGAGGGCGAGGCGCCACCTTCCGGTGCTTCCGCCATGGGTGGAGGAAGCCCAGAGCCACAAACCCCGGATCAGGGGGGCGGTTACAGCCGGGGATCTTAGGCCCTCCGGCGGTCGTGCGGCTCGCCGCCCTCGCGGGGCTACCGGGCGTCGGGCCCGGTGCCGGTCTCACGGAGCTGCGCGCGCACGTGCCACATCCGCTGCGCGGTGGTGAAGACGCCGAGCGCGGCGAGCACCCAGATCGACGCGGGGAGCAGGTCGACGCCGCCGATCAGCTCCTCGCCGCCCAGGCAGAGGCCGACCGAGAGGATCGTCACCCGGACGGCCCGGCTGCCGATCCCGGCCTTGCCGTCGAGGCCCAGGCCCTCCGCCCGCGCCCGCGTGTAGCTGACGAGCAGCGAGCTGACCGCGGCGAGCGCGGCGAGGCCGGCGTTGACGTCGTCGCCGTGCTTGGCGTAGACCATCACGACCGCGGTCAGGACGATGCCCTCCTCGATCCGGTCGAGCGTCGAGTCGAGGAACGCGCCGAAGGTCGTCCCCTTGCCCGACATCCGCGAGTAGCGCCCGTCGAGCGTGTCCATCACCGAGCCGAGGATGAACGCGATGCCGGCGAGCAGGAAGTGCTCCTGCCAGATCAGCACCGCGGCGATCAGGTTCCCGAGCAGCCCGGCGATCGAGATCGCGTTCGGGGTCAGCGGCAGGTCGATCAGCCACTGCTGCAGCCTGGTCGGGGACGAGGCCGAGCCGGAGGCGGAGGGATCGGAAGCGGAACTCATGGGCGGATGGGAGCCTACGGCGCGCCACGGTCGTACGCGCGCTCGGGTCGCGGTGCATCGTTGTTGCGCACCCGCCGGGCACGCACGGACGCGTGAGCAACGGCGGGCCTCCACGCCGGATCCCTGCGCACCCGCCGGTCGCGCACGGACGCGTGCGCAGACGTCGTGCGCCGCCCCGCTCGCGGGCCGCTACCCTGAACGGCGACTGCGCGGTGCGATCGACGGTCGTCCTCCGGTCGGTGCCAACCCGGCGCCGAACGACTCCGACCCGGATCCACCTTGATGCACGCATGCGATTCGGCTGCGCCGTCCGCGGCCCGGCCCTCCGACGCCCCGCCGGCCGCTGATCCCGACGCGCGCGTCGCCGACGGGATCGACCCCGCCGACCTCGCGGTCGCCGTCCGGGTGCTCGCGGCCGTCGACGACCTGCCGCTCGACCATCCCGACGCGCTCGCGGTCCAGCGGGCGACGTCGCGGCTGTACAAGACCGTCAAGCAGCGGCGCAGGACCGAGAAGCGGCAGGCGGTGCTCGCCCACGACGCCGCGGTCACCGCGCTGACGGCGACCGGGGCGCCGGGCCGGATCGACGACGAGACCCAGGGCCTGCCGCTGGTCTCGAACGCGAGGGGAGCGATCGCGGGCGTCCTGCAGCAGGACCGCGCCTGCTACGTCTGCAAGCAGGGCTACCGCGAGGTCGATGCGTTCTACCACCAGCTCTGTCCGGCGTGCGCGGCGTTCAACCACGCCCGCCGCGACGCCCGCACCGACCTGACCGGCCGGCGCGCGCTGCTGACCGGCGGCCGGGCGAAGATCGGCATGTACATCGCGCTGCGGCTGCTGCGCGACGGTGCGCAGCTGACGATCACGACCCGGTTCCCCAACGACGCCGCCCGACGGTTCTCGGCGATGGCCGACAGCGGCGACTGGCTGCACCGCCTGCGGATCGTCGGGATCGACCTGCGCGACCCCGGCCAGGTGATCGCGCTGGCCGACGAGGTCGTCGCTGCGGGCCCGCTCGACATCCTGATCAACAACGCGGCCCAGACCGTCCGCCGCTCGCCGCAGGCCTACGCGCTGCTGGCCGACGCCGAGGCCGCCCCCTTCGAGGCGCTCCCCGGCCAAGGCTCCCCGGGGCTCGTGGTGCTGGGACGCCCGGATGGGGAGTCGGGGGCGGTGGCGCGCCCGGCGGAGCTGGGAGCCGGGGACCCGATCGACGCCGCGGCGCTGGACCACCCCGCCGACGCGGCGGCCGTCGTGCCCGGCGGTCACTGGGCGCCGACCCCGCACGCGCTCAGCGCGCTCGCGTTGCAGGCCAACTCGGCGTCGTCCGAGCGGGTCGCGATGGGCACGGCGATCGACGCGGGTGGCCTGGTCCCCGACCTGCACCACACCAACAGCTGGGTCCAGACCGTGGACGAGGTCGACGCGACCGAGCTGCTCGAGGTCCAGCTCTGCAACCAGACCGCGCCGTTCATCCTGATCGGCCGGCTGCGCCCGGCCCTGCGCGCGTCGTCGGCCCGCCGCACCTACGTCGTCAACGTCTCGGCGATGGAGGGCCAGTTCGGGCGCGGCTACAAGGGCCCCGGCCACCCGCACACGAACATGTCGAAGGCGGCGCTGAACATGCTCACGCGGACCAGCGCCCAGGAGATGCTCGCGTCCGACGGGATCCTGATGACCGCCGTCGACACCGGCTGGATCACCGACGAGCGCCCGCACCCCCAGAAGATGCGGCTGGCCGACGACGGCTTCCACGCCCCGCTCGACCTGGTCGACGGCGCCGCGCGCGTCTACGACCCGATCGTCCGCGGCGAGGCGGGCGAGGACGTCCACGGCGTCTTCCTCAAGGACTACACGTCCCACCCCTGGTAGGGCTCGGGCGACGCCGTCGCGGCGCGACGCGCGAGCCACCCCGATCGCCGAGTGCGCAGAAAGCCTCGCCATGCCGACCTCGTTGCGCACACGGCGCATACGGGTACTCGCGTGCGCAAGCGGACCCGGCGCCCCGAACCACCTGCCCGCCCGAACCACCATCCTCCGCCGTCCCGTGCATCCTCGACCACTGGAACCCGCTCAAAACATCTGATACAACTGGACTGAGATTTCGCCAGCCGCGATAGGCTGTCCGGAACAGGACCCCGTCCATCCCCGCCGCCCACCCGGCTCGCTGCGCCTCCGCGCCGATCCCGGTGCGGAGCATGGGGAACGGACGGGACTCCCACCGACGTAGAGCAGAAGCAGAACCAGAGGACACGCTATGGGCAAGATCATCGGAATCGACCTCGGCACGACGAACTCCTGCATGGCCGTCCTCGAAGGCGGCGAGCCGACCGTCATCGAGAACTCCGAGGGTGGCCGCACGACCCCGTCCGTCGTCGCCTTCGCCAAGGGCGAGCGGCTGGTCGGCGCGGTCGCCAAGCGGCAGGCCGTGACGAACCCGACGAACACGATCTCGTCGGTCAAGCGGTTCATGGGCCGCAAGGAGGCCGAGGTCCACGAGGAGGAGTCGATCGTCCCGTACAAGGTCGTCGCCGGTCCCAACGGCGACGCCCGGATCGAGGCCGAGGACAAGCAGTACAGCCCGCCGGAGGTCTCGGCGATCACGCTGGCCAAGCTCAAGGCCGACGCCGAGGCGTACCTGGGCGAGACCGTCGACGGCGCCGTGATCACCGTCCCCGCCTACTTCAACGACGATCAGCGCCAGGCGACGAAGGACGCCGGCAAGATCGCCGGTCTCGACGTCAAGCGGATCATCAACGAGCCGACCGCCGCGTCGCTCGCCTACGGCCTGGACAAGGAGTCCGACCAGACGATCCTCGTCTTCGACCTCGGCGGCGGCACGTTCGACGTGTCGGTGCTCGAGATCGGCGACGGCGTCTTCGAGGTCAAGTCGACCGCCGGCGACAACCACCTCGGCGGCGACAACTTCGACAAGGCGATCGTCGACTGGCTCGCCGCGGAGTTCAAGAAGGACCAGGGCATCGACCTGAAGAACGACCCGATGGCCCTGCAGCGGCTGTTCGAGGCCGCGGAGAAGGCGAAGATCGAGCTGTCCTCCGCCCAGGAGACGCAGATCAACCTGCCGTTCATCACCGCCGACGCGTCGGGCCCGAAGCACCTCGACGTGCGGCTCACCCGCGCCAAGCTGACCGAGCTGGTCGGCGACCTGCTCGACCGGCTGGTCGCTCCGGTCCGTCAGGCGATGGACGACGCCAAGGAGAAGGGCGCCGGCTCGATCGAGCACATCGTGCTGGTCGGCGGCATGACCCGCATGCCCGCCGTGCAGGAGAAGGTCAAGGAGCTGACGGGCAAGGAGCCGCACCGCGGCGTCAACCCGGACGAGGTCGTCGCCGTCGGCGCCGCCGTCCAGGCCGGAGTGCTCGCCGGTGACGTCAAGGACGTCCTGCTGCTCGACGTGACCCCGCTGACGGTCGGCATCGAGACCAAGGGCGGCGTGATGACCAAGCTCATCGAGCGCAACACCACGATCCCGACCCGCAAGTCGGAGATCTTCTCGACGGCGGACGACAACCAGCCGTCGGTCGAGATCCACGTGCTCCAGGGCGAGCGCGAGATGGCGTCCTACAACAAGTCGCTCGGCAAGTTCCAGCTGACCGGGATCCCGCCCGCGCCGCGCGGCGTGCCGCAGATCGAGGTCACCTTCGACATCGACGCCAACGGCATCCTCAACGTGTCGGCGAAGGACCTCGGCACCGGCAAGGAGCAGAAGATCGAGATCAAGGCCGGCGGCGGGCTCTCCGACGAGGAGATCCAGTCGATGGTCTCCGACGCCGAGGCGAACGCCGAGGCCGACAAGTCCGCCCGCGAGCTGGCCGAGGCCCGCAACGTCGCCGAGCAGGCCGCGTACCAGTCCGAGAAGCAGCTCGCCGACCTGGGCGACCAGGTCGACGAGGCGTCGAAGTCCGAGATCGAGACCGCGATCACGGACGTGCGGACCGCGCTCGAGGGCGAGGACGTCGCCAACATCACCGCCAAGCGCGAGGCGCTCGAGCAGGCCTTCCACAAGGTCTCCGAGCAGCTGTACCAGAAGGCGCAGGCCGAGCAGGCCGCGCAGCAGCAGGACGGCGCGGCCGGCGACGCGTCGTCCGACGAGGAGGACGTCGTCGACGCCGAGGTCGTGGACGACGACAAGTAGTCCCGAGCGCCGGATCGGACGCCCGTCCGCTGCTCGCGCCCACCCGCCGCCGGCTCGCCCGGCCGGCGGGTGGCCGTGACGGCGGGCGCCGCGCGATCCGGCCCCGAGTTCCGCCCGTCCCCGTTCGCACCCGTCCGCAGGAGCCCCGCATGACCGCCCAGCCGCCCGAGAGTCCCAAGCCCGCCGAGCCCACCGAGGAGCACGAGGGCCTGGTCGTCGATCCCACGGCGCCGAGCGACGAGACGCCGCCGATCGACGCCGACGCGGTCGAGGAGCCGTCCGCGGAGGACGCCGACGCCGCGTCGGCGTCCTCCGACGAGGAAGCGGCCGAGGCGGGCGGGGCGCCGGTGGAGGAGGAGCCCGACTGGAAGGACCGCTACCTGCGGTCGGTCGCCGAGCTCGACAACGTCCGCAAGCGCGCCCGTCGCGACGCCGCGGCCGGCGAGGTTCGCGGCGTGACGCGGCTGGCCAAGGAGCTGCTGCCCGCGATCGACAACCTCGACCGCGCGATCCAGCACGTCGGCGAGTCGTCGGAGGCCGAGTCGCAGATCGTCGAGGGCCTGCGGATCGTCCACCGCGAGCTGCACGCCGCGCTGTCGCAGGCCGGCATCGAGGCCTACGACCCGACCGGCGAGGAGTTCGACCCGCGCTTCCACGAGGCGATGACGACCGCGCCCGCCGACGAGGGCGTGCTGCCCGGCACCGTCACGATCGTCTACCAGGTGGGCTACCGCCGCGGCGACGACGTGATCCGGGCGGCCAAGGTCGTCGTGGCGGGCTAGCCGGTCGATCCGATGGCCACGCAACAGGACAAGGGGCCGGATCTCTACGCGGTCCTCGGGGTCGACAAGAAGGCCTCGCAGGACGAGATCAAGAAGGCGTATCGCAAGCTCGCCCGCGAGTACCACCCGGACCGCAACCCGGGGGACACCGCGGCCGAGGAGCGGTTCAAGCAGGTCGGCGCGGCCCACGACGTCCTCTCCGATCCCGAGAAGCGCAAGGAGTACGACAAGGCGCGCGCGTTCGGCGGGCTCGGCGGCGCGTTCTCGACCGGCGGCGCCGGCTTCGACTTCGGCGACAGCGGGATCGGCGACATCCTCGGCTCGGTCTTCGGCCAGGCGACGGGGCGCGGCGGCGCGGGCCGCGGCGGCGCCGGGACGCGCTCCCAGCAGCAGCGCGGCCGGGATCTCGAGGCGGAGGTCACGCTGTCGTTCCGGCAGGCGATGGACGGCGCGCAGATCCCGATCAGCGTGCGGACGACCGCGACCTGCAACACCTGCGCCGGGACCGGGGCCAAGCCGGGCACCAGCCCGTCGGTCTGCCCGCGCTGCCAGGGCCGCGGCGTCGAGTCGCAGGGCCAGGGCCTGTTCTCGATCAGCCAGCCCTGCGGCCGCTGTCACGGGTCCGGCACGGTGATCGAGGATCCCTGCCCGACCTGCCACGGCGAGGGCGCCGTCCACGCGACCAAGAAGTACCGGGTCAACGTGCCCGCCGGCGTCAAGGAGGGCTCGCGCGTGCGGCTCGCCGGCAAGGGCCAGGCGGGTCGCAACGGCGGGCCGCCCGGCGACCTGTTCGTGGTCACGCACGTGACGCCGTCCGACGTCTTCGAGCGCACGGGCAACGACGTCGAGGTCGTCGTCCCGCTGTCGATCGCCGAGGCGGTGCAGGGAGCGGACGTCGAGGTCCCGACGCTCAGCGGCCGCAAGAAGCTGCGCGTCCCGCCCGGGACCAAGCACGGCACGCTCCAGCGCCTGCGCGGCGAGGGGCCGGCGCGGCTCGGCGGCGGATCGAAGCCGCCGCGCGGCGACATCCGCTACCGCTTCGTGATCGAGGTCCCGGAGCCCGCGACCGACGAGCAGCGCGACGCCGTCAGTCAATTCGGGGAGCTCTTTCCGGCGGCCAGCCGTGAGAGGCTGTTCCGCGAGTCGTAGACCGATTCGAGTCCGCCGATGCCGACGCCCCGCCGCACCCGTCCCGACGCGACCCGCGTCACCACCACGGTCGAAGTCGACGCCGATCGCGGCGTCTTCATGATCTCGGTGGCGGCGGAGCTCGCCGAGATGCACCCGCAGACGCTGCGGATGTACGAGCAGCGCGGGCTGATCGAGCCGAAGCGCTCGCCGAAGGGCACCCGCCTCTACTCGCACAGCGACGTCGAGCGGCTGCGGCGGATCCAGGAGATGACCGGCGACCTCGGGCTGAACCTGGCCGGGGTCGAGCGGGTGCTCGACCTCGAGCGCGAGCTGGAGCACGAGAAGCGCCGCTACGCCGAGGCCGCCGCGCGGCTCGAGCAGCTGCAGCGCGAGACCGTCGCGATGCGCGACCAGCTGCGGGCCGAGATGCAGGCCGAGATCGACACGTTGCGTCAGCGCAACGAAGTGGTGCTGTTCCGCGGCAGCCGGAGCACCGATCTGGTGCGGGTGAGCCCGCGCGATCGGCGGCGCGGGTGAGCGTGCCCACCGCCGCGTCGGGTCCGGTCCGCCCGGATCCGGCCGCTGTTCCGCTGCCCGTCGGCGCCACGCTCGACCGCGGCTTCGCGCTGCTCGGCCGCCATCCGCGGCCGCTGCTCGTGCCCGCCCTGCTGCTCCACCTGGCGCCGTTGCTCGTCGCCTTCGGACTGGCGCTGGTCGGCATGCTGCTGCTGGGCGACATCGAGACCGTGCCGGAGCAGGTGCGGGAGTCGACGTTCTTCGGCGACAGCACGCTGGAGACCCGCGACGTCGCGCAGTTGACCGACGGCCAGTGGGCGATCGTCGTCGCCTTCGGCGTGCTCGCGGCGATCGCCGTCACGTGGTTCAGCCTCGCGGCCTACGCGGCGACGATCCGCGGTGCGCAGCGCGCCGCGGCCGGCGCCGACCCCCTGCCGCTCGGCGCGGCGCTGCGCGACGCGTTGCGCCAGGCTCCGCGGCTGTTCGGGCTGACGCTCGTCGCGCTCGTCGTGCTCGCGGTCGGGCTGCTGATCGCGGGTCTCGTGCTGCTGGGGGCCTACGCGCTGTCGACGCCGCTCGCCGCGCTGGTCGCCCTGGGCGTCGGCCTGGGCCTCGTCTACCTGCTGACGCGGCTGCTGCTGCTGCCCGTCGTCGCGGTGGTCGACGCGCGCGGACTCGCCGCGTTCTCGCGGGCGTGGCGGCTGACCGCCGGCCGGTTCTGGACGTTGCTCGGCCTCGGCGCGCTGCTGACGGTGGTGGTGATGGCGGTCAACGTCGTGGCGACGCTGGTGCTCGAAGCGGCGTTCGGCGTGCTGGGCGCGCTCGACACGACGGTCGGCACCTGGGCGCTGATCCCGTACGTCGGGCTCAGCCTGGTGATCGGCGTGGTCTTCGCCGCGGCGTTCCTGCCGCCGCTGGTGGTCGCCCACCGCACGCTGTCGGGCGAGCACGTCCGGTCGGCCGCCGCCGACGTTCCGCCCGCGGCGTAGCTCCCGAGCTCCGGGCCGGTCCGCCGTCTCGTCCGGACACCGGTCGAGCGCTCACGTCGCGTCGGCGGCAGGAGCGGGACGATCGGGTCGTGCCTTGACATCAGTCGGCGCGTCCCGCAAAATCTAAGTCATTGCGACTGAGATGTTGGGCGAGGGGGATTTCCCGCTCCCTCGACCGCGGGCGTAGCCTGTCGAGACGTCGCGCCCATCAGCGTTCCCCCGAAAGGTGACGACATGCAGCCCGACCGCTTCACGATCAAGACGCAGGAGGCCATCCAGGCGGCGAGCCAGCTGGCCGAGCGCCACAAGAACCCCCAGATCGGTCCCGAGCACCTGCTGCTCGCGCTGATCGACCAGGAGGGTGGGCTGACCGGGTCCGTGCTGAAGAAGCTCGGCGTCCCGGTCGACCAGATCCGCCGCACCGCCGAGGCGGCGGTCGCGGACCTGCCGACGGTGACCGGCGGCGGGCAGGCATCCGGGCCGTCGAGCGAGCTCGTCGCGGTGCTGCGCGCCGGCGAGGAGCAGATGCGCACGCTCGGCGACGAGTACCTGTCCACGGAGCACCTGCTGCTCGCGCTCGCCGCCCACGACTCGAAGGCCGGCGACGCGCTGCGCGGCGTCGGGGCGACCGGCGAGGCGCTGCTGCAGGCGGTCAGCGAGGTCCGTGGCGGTCACCAGGTCACCGACCAGAACCCCGAGGACAAGTTCGAGGCGCTGGAGAAGTACGGCCAGGACCTGACCGAGGCCGCCCGCGAGGGCAAGCTCGATCCGGTGATCGGCCGCGACGAGGAGATCCGTCGCGTGATCCAGGTGCTGAGCCGCCGCCGCAAGAACAACCCGGTGCTGATCGGCGAGCCGGGCGTCGGCAAGACCGCGATCGCCGAGGGCCTGGCCCAGCGGATCGTCGACGGCGACGTCCCCGAGTCGCTGCGCGACCGCCGCGTGATCTCGCTCGACATGGGCTCGATGATCGCCGGCGCCAAGTACCGCGGCGAGTTCGAGGACCGGCTGAAGGCGGTGCTCAAGGAGGTCGCCGACGCCAAGGGCCAGATCGTCCTGTTCCTCGACGAGCTGCACACGATCGTCGGCGCCGGGGCGAGCGAGGGCGCCGTTGACGCGGCCAACCTGCTCAAGCCGATGCTCGCCCGCGGCGAGCTGCGGGCCGTCGGCGCGACGACGCTCGACGAGTACCGCAAGTACATCGAGAAGGACGCCGCGCTCGAGCGGCGGTTCCAGCCGGTGCTGGTCGACGAGCCGACGGTCGAGGACACGATCGCGATCCTCCGCGGGCTCAAGGACAAGTACGAGTCCCACCACAACGTCCAGATCCAGGACGCTGCGCTGATCGCGGCCGCGACCCTGTCGCACCGCCACATCGCCGACCGCCAGCTGCCGGACAAGGCGATCGACCTGATCGACGAGGCCGCGTCGCGGCTGAAGATCGAGATCGACTCCAAGCCGACCGAGATCGACGAGGTCGACCGCCGGATCATGCAGCTGGAGATCGAGCGGACCTCGCTCGAGAAGGAGGACGACGAGGCGTCGAAGGAGCGGCTGGCCGCGCTCGACCGCGAGCTGGCCGACGAGCGCGAGCGCTCGGCCGGGATGACCGCCGAGTGGCAGCGCGAGAAGGAGTCGGTCGACGCGGTCGGCCAGGCCAAGGAGGAGCTGGACCAGAAGCGTGGCGAGGCCGAGCGGGCGCAGCGGGCCGGCGACCTGCAGCGCGCGGCCGAGCTGACCTACGGCGAGATCCCCGAGCTCGAGCGCCAGATCGCGGAGATGGAGGAGCAGGCCGCCGAGGTCGACCAGGGCGAGTTCAGGTTCCTCGAGAACAAGGTCACGGCCGAGCACATCGCCGAGGTCGTCGGCAACTGGACCGGCATCCCCGTGGCGCGTCTGCTCGAGGGCGAGGTCGAGAAGCTGGTCCACATGGAGGACCGCCTGCACGACCGGGTGATCGGCCAGGGCGAGGCGGTCGATGCGGTCTCCGCCGCGATCCGGCGCAGCCGCGCGGGCCTCGGCGATCCGGACCGGCCGATCGGGTCGTTCCTCTTCCTCGGCCCGACGGGCGTCGGCAAGACGGAGCTGGCGCGGTCGCTGGCGGACTTCCTGTTCGACTCGACCGACGCGATGATCCGGATCGACATGTCGGAGTACATGGAGAAGCACGCGGTCTCGCGACTGGTCGGTGCGCCTCCCGGCTACGTCGGCTACGACGAGGGCGGCCAGCTGACCGAGGCCGTGCGGCGCAAGCCGTACTCGGTGGTGCTGCTCGACGAGGTCGAGAAGGCCCATCCGGACGTCTTCAACATCCTGCTCCAGCTGCTCGACGACGGGCGCCTGACGGACGGGCACGGCCGCACGGTCGACTTCACCAACACGGTGCTGATCCTGACGTCGAACATTCCGGGCGGGCGGGCGGGGGCCGAGGCGCACTTCCGGCCGGAGTTCATCAACCGGCTCGACGACATGATCGAGTTCCACAGCCTCGACCGTGAGCACCTGGGACGGATCGTGACGATCCAGGTCCAGCGGGTGATCGACCGGGCGGCGGAGCGCGGCGTCACGCTCGAGCTGACCGACGATGCGGCCGAGCTGCTGGGCAACCTCGGCTACGACCCGACCTACGGCGCGCGGCCGCTGAAGCGGACGATCCAGACCCACCTGACCGACCGCCTGGCGCTGGCCCTGCTGAAGGGCGAGGTCCGCGAGGGAGACACGGTCCGGGTCGGCGCCGCCGACGGCGAGATCACGCTGGACGTGGCCGGACGGTCCGTGGCCGTCTGAGGCGACGACGGGGCGGACGGGAGCGGAAGCGCCGCCGTCCTATCCGTCACGCGGGGCGGCGTCCGCCCGGTCACGATCGACCGGGCGGACGCTCAGCCGAACAGCTCGCCGACCGGGGCGGCGAAGCCGGGAAGCAGCGGGCTGGTCAGCGTCTCGTCCTCGCCGGCCTCGAAGGTGACGTCGAACGTCGCGGACCCCTCGGTCCGGCGGAAGACCAGGACGGTGCGGGCCGACGGATCGACCAGCCACAGCTCGCGGACGCCGTCGCGCTCGTAGATCTGCTTCTTGCGCCCGACGTCGCGGTGCCAGGTGGACGGCGATCGGACCTCGACGACCAGGTCGCCGAGCGGCCACGGCGGCTCGGTCCTGCCCGGTAGCTCACGGCCCTCCGAGTACCACTGGAGGTCGGGGACCAGCACGGTCCAACGGTCGATCGCGGTGTCGATGTCCAGCGTCGGCTTACCGCGTCCGGGCGCTTCGCGCGTCCACAGCTTGAGCTGGAAGGCGATCTCCATCACTGCGTCCTGGTGCAACGGGGTCGGCTTGGACAACACGACCTCACCGTCGATCAGCTCGAGCCGGGCGCTGTCGTCCCGTCCCGGCAGTGCCATGAACTCGTCGGCGGTCATCCGCTGCGGTGCGACGGAGGGCATGGCGTGCATCGTACGCCGTGCCGACGCTACCCGTCGGTCAGCGTCGCGCCGATCCGCACCGTCATCACGTCGCCGTCGACGCGGCCGCGCAGCGTGTCGATCCGCAGCGCGTCGTTGGCGAACAGCGGCACGCGGATCGCCGACGCGATCCCGGCGTCGCCCGCCGCCTCGAGCGCGCCGTCGCGGGCCCGCACGACGATCGGCACCTCGACCCGCTCGCCCAGCAACTCGAGCGACGCCCGCAGGCGCGGCTGGCCGTCGGGGTGCGGCGGCTCGGGGACGACCGTCGCCCCGGCGGGCAGCTGGTCGGCCAGCTCCGGGATCGTGATCTTCGCGGACGCCTCGACGCGGCCGTCGTCGAGCGTGGCGACGACGTCCCGGATCGCGACCGGGATCCCGTCGACGGTCAGCGTGCCGATCGCGATCCGGCCGTCGTCGACCTTGCGGGCGCGGCGCAGCAGCGCGGTCAGGTCGTCCCGCTCGACGCGCAGGGTCGGCGTCGTCGCCCGCAGCTCGTCGACGTGGCCGAAGACCAGCTTCCACGCCGGGAAGGCGCCGATCTCGACCCGCGCCCGGTCGTCCCCGAGCTCGTCGCGCGCGACCCGCTCGGCGATCGCCGGCAGCGCGAACTGGCCCGCTACGAGCACGACCGCGACGACGAGCAGCGCCCCGACGATCAGGCGGCGTCGTCGGGTCGCGCGGCGTTCGGGCATCCGGCGCATCGTACGGGGCGGCGAGGCCGCTGCGGGACCGGTCGTCGCGCCGGCGGGCCGGGATCCCGACCATCGGTAGGGTGCGGTCGTCCGCGGGCGGGCTTGGCGGTCCGGTTGCCTATGCAATGCTTAGGCGCATGACGCGGCCGGCGGCACCCGGAGATCTCTCGGTCGGCGAAGCGGCGGCGGCGCTCGGGATCAGTCCCGACACGCTTCGGCGGTGGGACCGGGCGGGGCGGATCGCCACCGTCCGCGACGAGCGCAACCGGCGGCGGATCCCGGCGAGCGAGATCACCCGGCTGTCGTCGGCCCCGGTCCGCCCGCCGGTCGACGATCGGCTCTCCGCCCGCAACCGCTTCCCCGGCGTCGTCCGGTCGGTCCAGATCGACGGGATCATGGCGCTCGTCGAGATCGAGGCCGGCCCGCACCGCGTGACGTCGGTGATCACCCGCGACGCCGTCGAGGAGCTCGGGCTCGCGCCCGGCGTGCCGGCGACCGCGACGGTCAAGTCCACCTCCGTGATGGTCGAGCGGGGGACGGCGTGATCGTGCGGCCGGCCGCCGCGCTGCTCGCGATCGCGGCGCTCGCCGGGTGCGGCGGCGAGGCGGACGGCACGGAGCCGGCCGAGCGCCCGACCGTGACGGTGCTCGCCGCGGCCTCGCTGACCGAGCCGCTGACGACCTGCACCAAGCACTACGCGCCGGCGCGGGTCCGCCTGTCGTTCGGCGGATCGGACGAGCTGGCCGCGCAGATCCGCCGCGGCGTCGGCGCCGACCTGTACGCGGCGGCGAACGCCGACCTGCCCGCCCAGCTGGCGGCCGAGGGCGTGGTCGACGCGCCCGTCGGCTTCGCCGGCAACGAGCTGGTGCTCGCCGTCCCGGCCGACGACCCGGCGGTCACGAGCCTCGACGACCTGGTTCGCGACCCGTCGCTGAAGCTGGCGATCGGCTCGCCGTCGGTGCCGGTCGGCGCCTACGCCCGGACCGCCCTCGACCGGCTGCCGCGGGCCCAGCGCACGGCGATCCTCGACCGCGTCCGGACCGAGGAGCCGGACGTCAAGAGCGTGCTGGCCAAGCTCCAGCGCGGCGTCGTCGACGCGGCCTTCGTCTACCGCACCGACGTCGGCGCGACGGGCGGCGCGGTCACCGCGATCGCGCTTCCGGACGCGGTCCGGCCGCGAGTCGCCTACGACGCCGCGGTGATCGCGGATGGTGACCGCCGGGCCGCGGCCGCCCTGCTCGACGATCTGCGCGCCGGCGCCTGCCAGGACGCGCTGCGGACGGCCGGCTTCGTCGCCCCGGCCCCGGGCTGAGCCGTGCGGCGGCCGACCGTCTTCGGGGTGCTCTGCGCGGTCGCGCTGCTGGCCGTCGCGCTGTTCCTCGCCCTGCCCGTGGTCGCGATCCTGACCGACGCGCCGCCGTCCGCGCTGTGGGCCAGCCTGCGGACCAGTGAGAGCCTGACCGCGCTCGGCCTCAGCGTCGCCGCGTCGAGCGCCGCGGTCGTGCTGGTGGTGCTGCTCGGGACGCCCGCCGCCTACCTGCTGGCGACCACGCGGTTCCCCGGTCGAACGCCGCTGCTCACGCTGCTCGAGCTGCCGATGGTGCTGCCGCCGGCGGTCGCCGGGATCGGCCTGCTGGCGGCGTTCGGGCCGCAGGGCCTGCTCGGGGCGCCGCTCGCGGACGCCGGGGTCAGCCTGCCCTTCACCTTCGCCGCGGTGGTGATCGCGTTGGCGTTCGTGGCCGGGCCGTTCCACCTGCGCCAGGCGCACAGCGCGTTCGCGGCGGTCGACCCGGCGCTGCTCGACGCGGCGCGGACCAGCGGCGCGCGCGAGTCGGGGGTCTTCCTGCGCGTGGCCGTGCCGCTGGCCGCCGGCGGGCTCGGGGCCGGGGCGACGCTGACCTTCGCCCGGGCGCTCGGCGAGTTCGGCGCCACCATCA
>JACYYK010005549.1_pt1 | contig 16040 bp, 18 predicted proteins | sample 8236871 | NCBI WGS metagenome assembly JACYYK01 (sample SAMN14103087, study PRJNA606662) | landfill metagenome | isolation source: landfill solid waste inoculated with endophyte fungus Paravalsa indica | place: India:New Delhi, Okhla landfill site | collected 2017-11-05 | reverse complement strand
GTCTGCGAACTGACTGCGGCCTGTTCTACGAGATATAGGTTGGCCTGCGCCAACGCCCGACGAAGCGCTGATACCGCGTTTGTCTCACTGCCTTCGTAGCCTTTGATCTCAGCATAAATCGCATCACCCATTCCCACGATGACCTCGCACGAAACCACCCGCTGCTTGCTGCGCATTGATGTGAGATAGCTCGGGGATTTCTTGAGCAGCCGCTGCGAAAATTCGCCCTTGGACCGGATTATTCCGGCCTCGTGGAGTTGCTGGTAAGTGTTTTCCAGAAATTCAATGCCTTGTGTCACGCGCGTTCGTCCTGTTGTTGGATTCTGGGCAGCAGCTCGTGAACGGCTGCTGTAGCGGTATTTAGCCGATCGGCTTCAGCAGCTCACAAATGGTCTGCAACAAACGCTGCGCAGGGCAGTGGGCACTCTCTGCGCAAGATCGAGGTCCCATCAAGCTTCGCAATAGCAAAGAAGGGGACATTGCAAATTGCAATGTCCCCCAGCGATGTCCACAAGGTTGATCGGGTTAGGGCGTCAGGACCAAACCTAGCTTGCGTTGTTTGGTGGCTTTTGTCGCCGCTACGCGAGCATCAATGTGTTCCTGCGATTGTTTTGTACCTTTGCGGGCTCTGCTGATAGCAGCCTTGTGCTCTGCGGAGCGCTTCCGCCCACGCTGTGCATCTCCAATTCGCTTCTTCGCATCCTCGCTATGGGTTTCTCCCGGCTGGAGATAGAAGCGCTGACGGCTCTTTTCACGTGTCAGAATGCGAGCCGTCGTTTTGTCCATGACGCCAGCCTTTCTATCCGCCTTGGATCGCCACGACAGAACAAACCCCCTGTCCCTGTGCTTCATCGCCGACACAAGGCGGTTGTGCTTATGCCAGTAGATCAGTTTTTCTAGCTGATCCTTTTTCCAGAGCGCCTGGTATTCGAGGAAGGTGAGGTTAAACGTGATCCCCTGATCCGTTTGATAAGCTTTAGCTCGGCTGTATTGGCCCCAGAGCCATGTGATAATACCTACAGGTAGTGACTCAGCCATATTTTTCTCCTTGTTTTTATTGGCTATGTCTAAATTTAGCAGGCACGACGTCTTGGCGTCACTATTCATGTAAGAAAGAGCATTTATTATATGATCTACTGATCTTCTTCGGAAGAAATGGCTTAAGAAAGAACTATCTATCTATAGATAGATATTCCCTCCCTAAGGCATCCCATCCAAAGAACATCAGGCGAACGACAGCGCCTTTGGCGGCGCGTTTCTTCGCTCGCAAGCTCACTCAGAACCCGCTTGCCAAAAGGCGCTCTCGCAATGGCTTTCGCCCTCGGCTGTTGGCCGTGCCAACGAGCCGGAGGTCTTCACGCACCAGTTCGCTGAAGCTCACTGGCACGTGTCATTGGCCTTCAGCCAATGGAGAGACGCCGTAGGCGTGAGAAATTGAGGGAGAGGGTTCCGCGCGACGACGAACACATGAGCCGAGGCACCAATAGCCAAAAGAACGTGGAATTCGAGTTTTTCTTCCTTGGAAATCAAGGCGCTAGGAAACCCTCATAGCTGGCCCCCATATGGGGTAGCTGAGTGGTCAAACCTGCTCATGATGAATCGGAGTTGCTTGAACGAGCAGTGGACTGGAGCCGCCGTTCGAACTCAGTGCGGGATCTAGGTCAGCTGGTGTCAGCAGGCGAACCCCATGCCGGCTATTCACAGTTTGACGGCGACATCCCGATGCTGCGATTAGTCACGCAGGCCCTACTATGTCGGCTTTGCGACCTACTCTGGTCCTTGTAGTATATTTGGCAGCTCACAAAAAGTGGTCGTACGACCTGACGATGTAAGCGGTGGTGGCCAATAGCAACTCAGTGATGCGAATGATGTGACCAGAAGGCATGAGCCGCTTCTGCCTGCGCTGCGACACCCGTGAGCGAGCGCGAGTGTATTGATCGTGTCGATCCATTGGCCGTTAGTTGTGTGGCGGACCCACGTGATGGTTTCTGTCCGCGCCACGGCTTCGTTGACTCGGAGAATATGGACTAGGTGATGGTTCAATTGCCTCCGGATCAAAGGTTGTCCGAAGGGCAGGTAAGCGCGGTCCGCACTCCACTAAACCTTTGAAGATATGATCCGCAAACGTCTTGATCGGCCGGGCTTCATTCGCCGGAACTGTTTAGGGTATCGATTGCCTCATGCTGCGACAGAAAAACTCGCCCGGTCAGATGCGCGAAAAATTCCGAACGCTTCAAGCGATCCATGACCGGCCCCTTCACTTCGGTGAGGTGAAACACGATGCCCATGTCTTTGAGCCTTTCGTTGATGGCCTCTAGACTCTCGAGAGCCGACATGTCGATGGCATTAACCGCCGGGCACACCAGAATGACGTGACGGGTATCAGGATTGGCAGTGACCTTTTCCAGGATCACGTCTTCAAGAAAACGCGCATTGGCGAAATAAAGGCTTTCATCAACCCGCAAGGAGATGATGTCGGGGCGGGTTTCCACATCGTGACGTAGGACATTGCGGAAGTGTTCGGTGCCCGGCACCCGACCGACGACTGCGGTGTGCGGCTTCGAGGTACGATAGAGAAAGATCAGGATCGAGGCTGCGACGCCGAGGGAGATCCCCATCTCGACACCGAAGATCAGGGTGACGAAGAGGGTTGTCGCAACGGCGGTGAAATCGGCCTTAGAATAGGTGAAGGTCTTTTTCAGGATCGAAAAATCCACCAGCGCCAGGACGGCCACCACGATCGTTGCGGCAAGGGTTGCTTTGGGCAGCAGGGCAAGGAAGGGTGTTAGCAACAGGGTGGCTACGGCAATGCCGATCGCAGTGAAGATACCGGCAGCTGGCGTTGCAGCACCGGCGTCATGATTGACGACCGAGCGGGCAAAGCCCCCGGTGACCGGATAGCCCGATCCGAGTCCGGAAAAGATATTGGCGGCGCCCAAGCCCATTAGCTCCTGATCGGGATCAATACGTTCGCGCTTTTTGGCAGCCAGCGTCTGAGCAACGGAGATGGACTCCACAAAGCCTACGATCGAAATGATGAAGGCCGGGCCGATCAACACGGTGATGAGGTCGATAGAAACGTTTGGAATGGTGAGCAATGGAATGCCTTGCGGCACCTGGCCTACAAGCGCCACACCCTTGCCGCCCAGATCGAACACGGCAGATGCAGCTATGGCGGCGAGCACAACCACTGCTGGTGCGGCCCGTACCAGGAAGGTTGCAATGGCTGACGGCACACCCCAACTCGAGAGTCGTTTTTTCATGTCCAGCCGGACCCAGGCGAGCACGGCCAGCGACGCCATGCCGACTGCGAGCGTATAGAGGTTGATCTGTCCCAGATGCTCAAGGATTGACGCCACAAGCTCGGGCATGGCGTGGCCGTGCGTCTGGATACCGAGCAGGCCGCCCAATTGGCTCGTGGCGATGATCAGCCCGGAGGCTGTGATGAAGCCGGCGATCACGGGGTGAGAGAGGAAGTTGGCAACAAAGCCGAGGCGGAAGAGCCCCATCAGGGCCAAGATCCCGCCGGAGAGCAGTGCAAGAACGATGGCAGCGCTGGCATAATCAGTGGTGCCCTCCGCTGCAATGCGCCCCACCGCCGCCGCCGTCATCAGCGAGACAACGGCAACGGGTCCTACCGCCAGCGACGTGGACGAGCCGAAGATGGCATAACCCAACAGCGGCAAGATCGAGGCGTAGAGGCCGACCTCTGGCGGCAGACCCGCCAGCAAAGCGTAGGCCAGAGACTGTGGGATCAGCATGATCGTGACGATCACCGCTGCGGTGAGGTCACGGCCGAAGCGGTCACGAGAATAGCGTCTGCCCCAATTGAGAATGGGGACGTATTTGGCAATCATGGCTTCGGCCTAACGGTTCAAGGTTGCATAAAGGCTGCCGGCACGGGCACCGGAGCGGCAGTAGCCCAGGACCGGTCCATCCATCTCGGCCATCGCCTGTTCAAACTGGATGATTTGGCCTTCGCCTAGAGGACCGGAGACCGGAATATGGACAGCTTTCAGTCCTGCCTTTTGAGCGGCCGCAGCCACTTCCGAATAGGCGGGCTGCCCTGCCTCTTCGTTATCGGGACGGGCACAGACGATACCGACAAAGCCTTTGGCCTTGATGCCTTCGATATCGGAGGGGTGAACCTGACCGGTCGTTGCGAAGCGGTCGTTAATTGTCTTGATGTTCATGGCAGATATTTCCTTGTTGCGGATCAGGCTTTCTGCGCACTGGCGCGATTGCCAAGCGTATTGCGGGCCAGGCGGGCCAGAACGAGACCGCCGACCATCGCGGCGACAAAAATCAGAGCGTCTGGCTCGCCCAGTCCCAGAGCGGGAATCGAACCACCCGGACAGAAACCGGTGATGCCCCAACCAATGCCGAAGACGGCCGAGCCGGCAAGCAGCGGTGCATCGATGTCTTTGCGCGTGGGTAAGTGAAAGGTCTTGTCAAAGACCGGTGCCGGGCGCTTGAGGATGAAAAAGTAACCGATTGCAGTGACTGCGAGTGCGCCGCCCATCACGAAGGCCAAGGATGGATCCCAGGTTCCTGCGAAGTCGAAGAAGTTGAGAACCTTGGCGGGGTTGGCCATGCCGGACACAGCGATCCCCGTGCCAAAAATCAGTCCAATGAGGCCGGCGACTAAAACTTTCTGCATTACAGCACTCCAAGAACGTGACGGACGATGAATACGGTTGCGGCGGTTGTTGCCATGAAGGTCAGCGTGGCGAGGACCGAGCGGACGGAAAAGCGTGCCATGCCGCATACCCCGTGGCCCGAGGTGCAGCCGCCGCCGAAAGTGACGCCGATGCCAACGATCAGGCCGCCCGCCACGAGCCATTCGACAGGCATGGGGCTATGAAAGCCGATGGCGTCACGACCGGCAAACGCCACGATGAGGGCAGGGGCGAGGATGGCGCCGGCGAGAAATGCAGCGCGCCATGCCCAGTCCGAACCAAGGGGTGGGATTACGCCTGCGACAATACCGGTCATGCCCGCGATGCGGCCATGGAACGCCATGAGCATAACGGCGGCGAGCCCGATCAGCGCGCCGCCGAACAGGGAAACCAGAGGTGTAAATTCCGTCATCAAGACTGCTTTCTGAAGGTGGAGAGATTGAACAGGCGATAGAGCGGGCAAAAGCGCACAAGCGACGTGACGATGAGGACAAGGCCCACGACGATCGATATGATCATCGCTGCCTGACCCCAGCCCAAAACAAGGGGGAGCGCGATGAGAGCCAGGCCGAGAACGATGCGGATGATGCGATCAGGTGTTCCGACATTGAGCATGAGGTGATCCCTTCACTGAAGTGCCCAAAACGACTTGAGATCGCGCTTTCCGGAGGGAAAGCGCTAGACGCAGAAAAGCTCGTACATGGTGGCGATGAACCGCTCGACGCGGGCATCGGCCAGGGAATAAAAGACCTGCTTGCCCTCCTTGCGCCCGACGATCAGGTCGGCGGATCGCAGTTCGGCAAGTTGCTGTGAAAGACCGGGCTGGCGCAGATCGAGGGCATCCTCTAGCTCGCGCACAGAGCGTTCGCCCTCGACCAACGCACAGCAGATCAATAGTCGATCGCGATTGGCCAGCTTTTTCAGGAAGGCCGACGCGTCGTCGGCCTTCTCCTTAATTGCGATGGTTTCTTTGGAAAGTTCTGTAACGCTCATCGTCTCACCATGATGCGCCTTCGAGCGCATTGAGCGGGATTTTCAGATAACGCTTGCCGTTGGTTTCGGGTTCGGGCAGCCGCCCGGCATTGGTGTTGACCTGCAATGCGTGCAGGATCAGCTTGGGCATTGGCAGCGTCTTGTCGCGCGCGTTGCGCACCGCGACGAACTCTGCCTCGGACTTGCATTTCGACATATGGGTATTGGATGCCTTCTGCTCGGCAACCGTCGATTCCCATTTCGGCTCACGCCCGCCGGGTTGATAATCGTGCCCCGTGAAAATGCGTGTCTCGTCCGGTAGCGCGAGAATGTCTTGGATCGACGTCCAAAGAGCCTTGGCGCTGCCGCCGGGGAAATCGGCGCGAGCTGTGCCACTATCGGGCATGAATAGCGTGTCGTGTACAAAAGCCGCATCGCCAATCACATAGGTGATCGAGGCGAGCGTGTGGCCGGGCGAAAACATCACATGGGCATCGATATTGCCGACCTTGAACGTCTCGCCCTCGGCAAACAACTTGTCCCACTGGCTGCCATTGGCCCGAAAGTCGGGCCAATTGTAGATGCCCTTCCAAAGCTTTTGGACCTCGGTCACCTTCTCACCGATCGCGGTCGGAGCGCCGGTCTTGTCCTTGAGATATTGCGCGGCAGAGAAGTGATCCGCATGCGGGTGCGTATCGAGGATCCACTGGACCTCGTATCCCTTCTCGGAAACAAACTTCAAAATCTTGTCGGCCTCGATCGTATTGGTCGCGCCGGACTTTTCATCATAGTCGAGGACCGGATCGACGATCGCGCATTTCTTCGTTTCCGGATCGGCGACCACATACTGGATCGACCATGTCCGTGGCTCGAAAAAGCCGGTCACTTCGGGTTTGGCAGTCATAGACAATTATCCTCAAATTCAGTTTCGGAGCGAGTTCAACCCGCCGTTGACATGCATATAATCTCGCTTGCATTTTTTTGCAAGCGAGATTTTGATAATAATAGTCGAGCTGTTTGAGGGCGCTGCTACGGCACAAGGAGTGTGCTTATGAGAAGCCCCGACGGCACTGACCACTACTAAACGTGCCGACCAGAGTGCGAAAACCACATCACGCGCTTGGCCGGCCCATCGCAGCCTTAGTGGTCTCTCTTCAGAAGGCCATGTATCGGTCACGCAATGTCTGAAAGAACGCGGCTAGCCCTGCATCAGCAGTGTGCCGCCGGGCGTCAGCGTCCTGATCATGCCTTTGAACATCGCATCGCGCAGATCAGGCCCTGCAAACTGAATGAAGATGGCCACAACGAGGTCGAACGCTTCGGCGGGCCACTCATAATTGACGATGTCGACGTGCTGGGTTTCCAGAGAGACGCCGCGGCGACTGGCGAGGTCTTGCGCCTTTCTCAAGGCGACCGAGGAGCTGTCTATGGCCATGACGGCAAGGCCCTGTTCGGCCAGCCCTACGCCATTCCGTCCCTCGCCATCGGCCACGGCGAGCGCGCGCCTGTGCCCTTTGACACGGTCGATGTGGCTCGCCAGAAATGCGTTCGGTGCTTCGCCGAAAACATAGTCTGCGCGATCGTATCGACGGTCCCACTCACTCATTTTCGGCTCTTTCCGTTCAGCCTGCGCAAAGCATGTTGTCGCCCATCGGGCCCTGCGGTAGCAATCAGACGCCGAGTTCTGTGCGGGCCGCTGCCACGGCTTCGCGGAACTGGTCGAGATCGAGGGCGCCGTTGATGAAATAGGGGCCGATGAAATAGGCGGGCGTTCCTGTAATCCCGACCTGTTCGGCTTCAGCAAGGTTGCGGCGCAATTGGTCGAGCAGCGCCTCGCCGTCGCTTTCGATCGTTGCGTCGACGGCATCCATATCGACAGGCGAGGCCAAAAGCGCCTCACGCATCTGCTCTTCGGGAATACGCATGCCCTCGATACCCATCAGGGCGTCATGGGCATCGAGATACTGTCCGTTGCGGTGCGCGGCAAGTGCGGCCTGACCGCCATAGACAGACGCTGCTGTTAGGATTGGCCAGTCCTTGTACATGACCTTGAGTTTGGGATCGCTCTCGCGCAGGGCCTTGAGATGGGGGGCGCTACGTTTGCAGAAGGGGCAATTGTAGTCGAGAAACGCCACCATTGTAACGTTTGTGTCCGGTCCGCCAAAAGTGGGCGTGTCCGGTGTCCCGAAAAGTACATCGAGATTGGGCGGCAGTTGGGTTTCCTGCGCGAAGCCTGGAATGGCATAGGCTGCCAAAGCTGCGGCCGGGGCGAGAAGGGCAAGGCGATAGATGTCGCGACGTGTCATTTGCTTGGGCATAGGCAATCCTGTCATGTGCTAGTGTCACGACGCTCGGCGCGCCACCTTAAGCCAGCCTTAAGGCTGTCATTGTGCAAGCAGATCGATACCGCACCGAACAGGAGTTACCCCGTGCGCATTCTGGTGGTTGAAGACGATGCCATCCTCAACGACGGTCTCTTGACTGGTCTGAACCTTGCCGGCTTTTCGGTCGAAGGCGCGTCCACACTGGATGAGGCACGCGCTGCCCTTACCGCGGGTAGTTTTTCGGCAGTCGTGCTCGATATCATGTTGCCCGACGGGTCAGGCATCGACCTTTTGCGGGAGTTGCGCGCCCGAGCCGACAACCAGGCGGTCCTGCTTCTCACCGCGCGAGACACGGTTTCAGATCGAATTTCCGGGCTCGATGCGGGCGCGGACGACTATCTGGGCAAACCCTTCGATCTTGATGAACTTTCCGCGCGCCTGCGGGCTCTTGTGCGCCGCTCCAATGGGCGCGCCAGCGCGTGTCTGGTCTGGGAGGCCATCACGCTCGATCCCGCCACCATGCAGGTCGAGGTCAAAGAGCAACCGGTCGCGCTGTCGCGTCGCGAGTTTTCGGTTCTTCATGCGCTCATGCAATCGCCCGAGATCATTCAGTCCAAATCCCAGCTCGAAGAAAAGCTCTATGGCTGGCAGGAGGACGTCGAAAGCAACACCATTGAGGTGCACATCCACTATCTGCGACAAAAGATTGGCCGATGCGCCGTCGAGACGATCAGAGGGCTGGGGTATCGTATGGGGCGATGCCCATGACCTCGATCCGGGGGCGCCTCGTTATCATCCTTATGCTCGCAACGAGCCTGGTCTGGCTTTCGGCCGTGGGATGGATCTATTTCAGCACCCGCGCCGAAGTCGAGCGGGTTCTCGACGCGCGGTTGAGCGAAGCAGGGCGCATGGTATCCTCACTCGTCTCCAGTCGCGAGATCATGGTTGCTGACGCGGCCGGTGTCGTCGACGACATGCTGCCTGCGCCATCCCATATCCCCTATGACCGACAATTGTCCTGCCAGCTCTGGTCGTTCGATGGCACCATGGTGGGGCGCTCGGACGGAGCCCCGCAAGAGGCGCTGTCCACCCACGACGACGGGTTTGCCGAAACCCAAATCGATGGAGAGCGCTGGCGCGTCTTTGCCATCTCCGATGCCGAGACCGGTATCCGTGTTCTGGTGGGCGACAGCATCGCTCTGCGCGAACGGCTTGTCGAGGACGTCATCACGGGTTTGATCGTCCCTGCCGGTCTGACGCTGCCGCTGATGGCGGGCCTCATTCTGGTCGCGGTCAATCGGGGCCTTCTGCCACTCGACAGGGTTGCCGGCGATCTCGCGAGGCGACGTGCTGATGAACTCGATGCGATCGAGGATGAGGGCCCGCGTGAGGTGCGGCCTATGCTTGGCGCTCTCAATGCGCTGTTCGCCCGCGTGCGCCAAGCCCGCGAGCGCGAGCGCAATTTCACAGCTTTCGCGGCCCATGAATTGCGCACGCCCCTCACCGGTCTCAAAACCCAGGCCCAGATCGCTATTCGAAGCGAAGACCCTGCCGTTCGGCAAAAGGCACTTGAACAGATCGTTTCGGGCGTCGACCGGACGTCGCGCATGGTGAGCCAGCTTCTCGCTATCGCCGCGGTCGAAGCTGCTGCCGATGCGACGGCGCCGGTCGTCGAGGACGCTGGACAGAGCCTGCGCACGCTTTTGAGCACCATGAGCCTGCCCGAGACCGTCGCGATCACTGGCCTCGATCAGCTTGATGGCGTCGGCCTGTTCATTGCCGCCACCGACTTCGATCTCATCTTTCGCAATCTAGTGGAAAACGCTATCGCCCATTCGCCGCACGACGGCACGATAACCTTTTCCCTCACCCGCAGCGCTGAACATGTCGCCATCTCGGTGCTTGACGAGGGCGCCGGCATGGCCGGCGACGACATCGCTCAGGCCAAGGACCATTTCTTCCGTGGGCGCAACAAGACAGCACTTGGAAGCGGGCTGGGCCTGTCCATAGCTGACGCCGCGGTCAGGCGCGCCAATGGCAGTCTCGACATAGAAAACGCTCGACCCAATGGCCTACGCGTGCTCGTCACGCTTCCTTTAAGCTCCGCTTAAGTTCGCCCGCCCACAGAGCCGGCACCTATCCCATCTGGAGTGCAACTCATGGCCCTACTGCGGTTTCTTTTCGTCCTGCCAGTTCTTTTGCTCGCTACGCTCGGGCAGGCACAGGAGGCCATGCCGCTACGGGTCGACGAGGCCTTCATACTCTCAGCAGATGCAGCGCAGGAAGGTGTCGCGCTGACCTGGCAGATCGAGGAGGGTTATTATCTCTACCGGGACCATATCGAAGTGATCGGTCCCGACGACCAGCCAATCGCGCTGGACCTCCCGCATGGCGAGGTTACGGAGGACCCGACCTTCGGCACCACCGAAACCCTCTGGGATGACTTTACCACGGTCGTGCCGGTCGATGACGCTGATACCCTTTCGATCCGGTATCAGGGATGTATGGACGGCAGCATTTGCTACCCCCCGGTCAACCGCACCCTCGATGTCGCGGCGTTGAGCCTCTCGGACGATCTTGGCTTCGGCATGCTCGCAGGCGGGAACCAGGCCTCCGCTTCTTCGCCGATCACTATCGCGCAGGATACCGGCGGCGCACTGCTTTCCCAACTGGCGGAGCAGGGCGGGGCATTCTTCGTCCTGGGCGGGTTTCTGCTCTTTGGTATTGCGCTGGCTTTCACACCATGCGTCTTTCCCATGTATCCCATTCTGGCGGGTACGCTGACGCGGGCGGGCCAGACACTTTCAACGACACAAGCCCTCCTGATTTCGCTGACCTATGTACTGGGCATGGCCACCGCTTTCGGCCTTCTCGGCCTCGCCGCCGCCTGGTCGGGCCAAAACCTGCAAATGGCGTTGCAGTCTCCCTGGGCGGTTTGGGGCGTTGCGGTCCTGTTCGTTGTTCTCGCAACCTCGATGTTCGGGGCATTTGAATTGCAATTGCCTTCGTCCTGGACGACCGCAATCACGCGACGCTCCGGCGGCGGCGGTGGTTTTACCGGCGCGGGAATTATGGGGTTCCTTTCGGCTCTCATCGTGGGCCCTTGTGTCACTGCGCCTCTGGCCGCCGCGCTCATCTATATTGCACAGACCGGTGATGCGGTTCTGGGAGCGGCGGCGCTGTTTGCCCTGGGCATGGGCAAGGGCATCCCGCTGATCATTTTCGGGACCGTGGGCGGCAAAGCGCTCCCGCGGGCTGGCGCCTGGATGGAGCGCGTCAAGCATGTCTTCGGGTTTGTCTTCATCGCAGCCGCTGTCTGGATGCTCGAGCGAGCGCTTCCCGGAGCTGTGGCGGTGGCTTTATGGGCCGCGCTTGCCGTCGGCATCGCCATCTATGTCTTTTGGCTCATTCCCGCCCTACGGTCAGGGTGGCGATTCGCCGGCGGGGCGCTCGGCGCGTTGGCTCTGGCTTATGGCGGTGTGCTCGGCTTTGGTGCAGCGACGGGCGCCACCAGCCCTCTCGAACCGCTTGCAGGGATCGCGCCCGCGCGTTCGGGGGGTGAGACACGGACACTCACGGTCGCTGGCCTTGATGGGCTCGACGACGCGGTCGCGAGCACCCAAGGTCACAATCGTATCGTCTATTTCACCGCCGATTGGTGTATTTCCTGCGCCGTGATCGAACGCGAGATCTGGGACAGTCCAGAGGCGCTGGCCGGGCTCAACGATACCGCAATCATCAAGGTCGATGTCACAGAGAATAGTCCTAGCGACCAGAGGATCATGCAAGCGCTGCAGGTCTATGGGCCACCCACACTGCTTTATGTCGACGCCAATGCTGCTGAGGTTGAAGGCACACGCCTGATTGGCGAAATCGGCGTAACTGATTTCCGTGAAAAGGCCCTCGAAGCGGGAATGCTGTAATGAATGCAATTGCCCTTGGCCCGCTACTGTTTTCGGCCGAGCGTTTTGCCGCAATTGTCGGCATCGTGGCGTTCTACATCGTCATGGTCGCAGCCGGACGGGTCGTCAAGCGCCCCCTCGGCGATCTCGCTCTGACCATGATCCTGGCCGGAGGTGTCGGGGCACGGTTGGTCCATGTCCTCTTCCACATTGAAAGTTTCGCTCCAGAGCCGCTGCGCATTCTCTACATTTGGCAGGGCGGCTTCAATATCTGGGGCAGCATCCTGGGCCTTCTGGGTGTCGCGCTCTGGAAGGCGCGCCGATTGCCGGTCTTTGCCGGCACTGCGGCTGCGGGCGTTGTCGGGTTCGGCCTGTGGGGATTTATCCTACTGCTCTCCCAGCAGACGTCCGGTGCGCCGCTCCCGCGAACAGCCCTCGAAACCTTAGACGGCGAACGTATCAATCTTGCCCAGTTTCAGGGCGAACCACTCGTCATCAATCTATGGGCCACCTGGTGCCCGCCCTGCGTGCGCGAGATGCCAATGTTTGCCAAGGCAGCACAAGATAATCCCGACATTGCATTCGCCTTCGTCAATCAGGGGGAGGGGCGATCTGAAATCGAACAGTTCCTGACCGCCCAGAACCTCGATCTCGAACACGTCATTCTCGACCCGTACTGGTCGACCTCTGGACACTATGAATCCCGCGGGTTGCCGACAACGCTCTTCATCGACGCCGACGGCACGATTTCGGCCACTTATCCCGGGGAAGTGTCGCCCGAACTGATGAACGAGCAACTGGCGGCATTGCAGTGAGCAAAAAAACTGTAAAGCTGCGGGCAGCCTTAAGCTGGGCATAAGGTAGAAAACCAAACCGTCGGCGAGATCGCCAACAGCAAGAAAGTACCGCTGTGTTGAAAGACAAAGCAAGTTTGCCCAGTCGTCGCTTATTCCTCGCGGGCGCGGCGTCGCTGGCTATGGCAGGATGCGCATCGACCGTTCAGCGGCCGCAGATGGCTCAACCGGTTATGCCGCCGCCAGCGCCACCAACGCCTCCGATGTACTACGCCATGGCTAATGAGCGGTTTCCGATCCCGGAAGTCGACGTGTCGCAGGTCGACCCCAAATGGTGGCGCACCGAAGTCGACTATCCGACAACCGAGAGGGCCGGCACGGTGGTAGTCGATACACCGAACCGATATCTCTATCATGTGGGCTCGGGTGGGCGCGCGACCCGGTATGGTGTGGGTGTTGGCAGAGATGGGTTCTCCTGGGCGGGCCGGGGCAGGCATATTGCCTACAAGCGGGAATGGCCGCGCTGGAATCCTCCCAACGAGATGGTGGCACGCCAGCCTGAACTTGAGCCGGTCAGTATCGCAAACGGCGGCATGGCCCCAGGGCTTGATAACCCCCTCGGCGCCCGCGCGTTGTACATCCACGAGGGCAACCGCGACACAATCTACCGCATTCACGGCAATCCGGAGTTCTGGAGCATCGGTCGGGCAGTTTCGTCAGGCTGTATCCGCATGCTCAATCAGGACGTCATTCACCTTGCCGACAATGTCCGCGATGGCAGCCCGCTCGTCGTGATCGCTGATCCTATGATGGAGCATCTGCTGGTTTAGATCGTATAGTGGTGTCAGTGCCCGAGCCCGGGAACAAGGACAAACCATGGACTGTCCGAGGTATCACAGCCTGAGAACCAGATTGGGACCTTGTTCGCCGACCCCATCAGGGGCCAGCAGCCTTTCGTGGCTGCATCAACAGGCCGGACAGAATACTGCACCGGTCAACGCACCAGAAAGTCAAATTATCTCTTGCAATGCGGGAGCCATCCACAGAAGCAGACTTCAAAAGGCATCTAAAGCGACAACCGAATAGCCAAACTGGTCGCTCAAAACATGCATCGCCGGAGCGATGCATGCCTGTCCGGGTTGGTCAAATCAGATGCGCCATTAGTTCATCCGCGTTGAAGTATTTCTCACCGATCAATGCCGCTGAAGCTTTCGGTGCGCTGTCGAGAGCTTGACGAAGTGCCTTCTCCAGCAGCGGTTTGTGCTCGACGTAGCTGTCCCAGCTTTCGGTCCATTTGCTTGGGTAGAGATACTCGTCCGGATACATCTCGCTGTAGGAGAGCCGGTTGGGGGCAAACGGCACCGCCCCGCACAGGAGACCCTCATAGAGCCCGATACCGAGGGTTTCCTGTAGGCTGGCCGAAAAGACCATTGTGGCCTCGCCCAGCAGCCGGTGGTATTCGCCCTTGGACAGTCGGGTGTCCTGACAGACGCGGAACTCGTAGTCGGGAAACGACGCCGCCAGATCGCGGAAGATCTCGACCTGCTTTTCTGGGGCGAGCCGATGGGGGAACAGCACAAGATTGCGTTTGGGCCGATCCCGGAATGGCGCGAGCGTGGTCTGGAGGTATTCCATCGGCCATCCAGTCCGCAGGATGCGGTCGTCGTCCTTGATGCCCATTTCCGACTTGAAAAGGTTGATGTGGAACTGGGTAGCGAAGCAATTGACGTCGAGTGCATGGAACAGGGAACGTTCGAAATGCCGTGCCCATGTGGTGTCGGGAATGCGCCTGAGGAAGTCGTGCGGATCATAGGAACCGGCATGCCAGAGACCTAAGAGCTTGACCGGCACCCCGAGCAAATCGCTCATATAACGCGTGGTGATCACGCCAGGGTGCCACGCGTCGGTGAACAGGAATCTATCGCCGGGCTCGACCTGCCCCTGGGCGAATAGCTCAGCGATCTGGCCGATCTGCGCAGCCTTGAAGATGTTGGTCTCGGCAAAGTTCAGGAACGCCCCTTCAGTGGTGGTTTGAACCGTGTGGTGGCCTTCCACCACACGGAGATCTTCGGTTGAGCCAGCATCGTTGAGGACCTTCTTCACGAGGTCGGGTAAACTGGTCGCCCATTCGCTCGTGTAACGCTGTTCATGCTGTTCTAGGCCGATGATAAAAATGGTCATTCCATGTCCTCCTGCTTGGCTTCGACCCACTTCAGACCGACCCAGAAGACCAGCGTGCCGATGAGCTTGATGACGATGCCCAGGATCAGCGAAAGCGGATCGAGGATGTCGAGCAGGGCATAGAACACGGCCGTATCCATGGGAACGCTGATGAGCGAGGAGATCACGACACGCTGCGACATCGGGCGCTTGGTCACCGAGTAGATGACCCAGTCGGCCAGCTCGGCAACGAGGAAGGCCGAGGAACTGGGAATGGCGACCTCTGGGCCGGCCAGCCAGAAGGTGGCGCAGGCCGCAGCCACAATGGCGATCAGCACGAAATGGCCGATTTCCCGCTGGGCAAAGTCGCGCAAAACAAACACGAAGCCCGATGCGAAGATCGCCGGTGGAATGGCCGAGCCAGCGACGAACAGCGGATCGAACCAGAGCAGCATCATGTTGGCGAAAACAATCGTGCCGAAATACCCCAAGGTCCAAATGGGGAGGCGTCTGGGCGAGCGAATGCCGGTGGAAGTAGTGATGATGGTCATTTGATTTCCTTTTTTCGAGACGCACCGGTCCCGTCCGCTGAAACAGCAGATCGAAACGGCGCAGAGGTTTTGGGAGAGCCGCTGCTCAGCGGCGGAGGATGCGGCGGCGCTTAGCGGTCGGCGTCGCCGTAGTCTTCGAGCAGCTTTGTGTTCCGGCTCTTGTGCCGGAGCATGTCCAAAAGGACTTGATGCTGGTCGATCATCGTGTGCGAGTTTTCGCGCACGAGGATTTCTTCGATGATTTCGGCCAACTCGACGATCCGGGGCGGCAACCACAGATTGCGATTGGCCGAGGGGAGGCTAAGCCGGTGGTTGACCAATGCGATGGCCCGACACATCACCCAGACATTATGCACGGCGACGAGCACGTGCGAGAGCGTGTCCCAAGCCGACTTCGGATCGCCCTTGCGCACATTGAGGTCGCCCAGGCCGAGCCGGTTCGCGAAGGGGCTGGAGACGGGCCAGGGATGATCGCTGCCGACGTAAATGTCGCCATGCGGCATCTGAGCGATGGTCATCTGCAAACTCTTGCGATTGAGGGTGGGCACGCCCAGCGCCTTCTTGTATTTTCCGGCCATAATGAATGGCGTGGCGCTGTCGAAGGAGACGTGAATGTCCCCGCCGATCGTTTTTTGAAGCCCCGATTGCACGGCGCTGA
>JACYYK010017060.1_pt1 | contig 16076 bp, 16 predicted proteins | sample 8236871 | NCBI WGS metagenome assembly JACYYK01 (sample SAMN14103087, study PRJNA606662) | landfill metagenome | isolation source: landfill solid waste inoculated with endophyte fungus Paravalsa indica | place: India:New Delhi, Okhla landfill site | collected 2017-11-05 | reverse complement strand
GGTTTTAAATGCCTTTTTGAATTTTAGCTCTTAGAAGAAATTCTTAGATAATATCCGTCTGGATCGATAATTCTAAAATCATCCAGCCCCCATGGCCTACTTGTCAGTTCCGTTTCGATGGGATGCCCACTTGTGACTACTTTTTGATAAATATCTTTCACTTCTTCTACTTCTAAAACGATTTCTACGCCTAAACCAAATGGCTGTCCCCTACGAGCTTTCAGGGGATGACATCCCGGCAAATTTTCCATTTCACTTATTCCTAGCACCACATCCCCTTTCCTTACAGGTAGGTAATTTTTATTCCTATCTTCTGGCAAGCTAAAACCTAGCACATTATGATAAAATTCGATGGACTTCTCTATATTCCTCACGAATAATTCCAGTCTTAGTTTCATTTTGGGATTTCCTTTCTTAAAAACTACCAGATTTCCTTATTATGTTCTTCAACATCTCCCATATCCAGTACTCCACCTTTTTCAACCCTCAACGAATATTTCAAATAACCATGCGTCTCTGCCTTCAATCCTTCCATATCAAATCCACTTCCATTATATAATACAGATTCATATTCATAACCTTGTTCATCGAGAATATTTTTTACCTTTCTAGCTGCCGAAAGAAAATCTTCTTTTGTTTGTTCCGTTGAATCTAGTTGTACAAAAATTTCCATCGGTTTGTCTAGTGCTAGTTCCTTACTCCATTTGACATCATCTTCAAATTTTCCTTTTAATACTTCCAATTGGATTTCCACAAGATGAATTGTGTCCATTTTCTCCGAAAGCAGTGGGGAAATTTCCTGGTGTGCCTGTTTACTTAAACGATTCGCCATTTCTTGGTCTAAATTTTCATAATAGATGCCATCCCAGCTGACGGTTGGATTGAAAAAGCCTCTGACCTTAAATTCATATTGCTTTACATTGCCTTCTTCGTCTGTAGAACCAACCTCAATGACGGAATATTGATATTCACTGAATTTAAAATTATAAAATCCTTCTTTAATTTGAAGCTCTTGGTCGAAATAGGTTTCTTCCAAATAGTCTTCTAAAACCTCTTTAGAGATATATTTGCTTATTGGATTTCCATTAAACGCATTGTATAAAAAAAGCACAAATCCGATTATCACCACAAGAAGCACAACGAAGAATAGCTTCTTTTTATTCATAAGATGTCCTCCTTTTTTTTCAGCTTTTTAAATAAAAGTCCAATGACACTTCCAATTAATGCGAACAAATAATGTATAGCGGATACCATAACTGACGCTTGGAGTACATCGAATCCATACATTAACATGGAAAATTCAGCATCGATTTGACCGGCCAAATAAGCGGAAATCCCTTCTATTACAGACCAAATAAAAATCGGAATAAATGAAAAAAGAAAGACCATTTTCATATCGGAATAAAAGAGATAAATCAATAGACCTAGTACAGTATACCAAAGAATGAAGCCAAAACTATCGTTTATTAATGCTGTTTTAATCGCTAATAGGAAAGAAAGTCCAACGAAAATAATTTGGTATAGGGAAAGTCTTCGATTAATCTTTTTGAACATCTTATCCCGATCAGACTCCGATGTCTCAGGGATCTCTTCTTTTTCTAAAGGATTCTGAAGTACTTTTGCAAGTTTTTGAAGCTCTTCATTTTTCTCCATTTGTTCTTCTATCCATTCCTTAGTCGCATCACTCAACAACCCTTCCTGATATAGAGGAAGGAGATCTTCTACTATATGTCCAACATGTTTATCCATTTTGATCATCCAATTCTTTTTGAATTATTAACTTAGCTCGATGGAAAATAATCCGCGTATGGTTTTCACTCTTATTGACTAATGTTGCAATTTCCTTAAAAGACAATTCACCATAAACTCGTAACATAACAATTTCTTTGGGGACATCTTCTAATTGATTAATAGCCTCATTCAACGTTTTTTGTTTTTCCTTTTCCAACAGTTGTTCCTCAGGAGAAATCGGGTTACGTTCCTCTTTGGGGAGCTTTTCTAGAAGAAGATTCTGATACCTTTTGCTTCGATAAAAATTTCTTAACCGATTTTTGGCAATCGCAAAGAGCCAAGTATCTAAGGTAGACTCATAGGAAAACGTATGAAACTTTTTAATCGCTTGATAAAAAACCTCTTGGGTCAGGTCTTCAGCTATTTGTTTATTAACTGTTTTCACATAAAAGAAGGCATAAATTCTCGGATACACCTCTTTGTAAAGTTCCTCTAGTTTCATAACGCTTCCCCTTCTCTTAGATCCTAACAGTTAAGCCCGTTTTTATCTGTTCATATGATTAGTAACACGAAAAGAGTGTTTGTTACAAAAAAAGTATTTTTTTTGATTGGATATTATTACTTTGGACATTTCTATATTAGTTTCCTGAACGTAAAAAAGACAAGGCTTAATACCTTGTCCGATACTTGGATCATAATATTTAATTATTTGTGTGCTTGGATTAGATACAGTGGTCAGGGGTATAAAACACCTCGTCAATTTTATTGTTAAAAGGTTTTAAATATAATATAAGCATCCATTCCGTGAAACTACGTTCTATTTTGCTATTAAATTAATGAAGTTACCTTTCTATCTTCACCCTTTAAACCAATCAAGTTAGATCTGTAAATTTCAAATTCACAAGAAAATACTATTTCGTCCCTTACGAAACTTTCAACTTCTACCGTTGTACGACGTTTTCCCAAATCTGTTCCTTTTACTTTCGCTTTCGCAATAATCATTTCATTTTGTTTAACCTGTTTTAGAAAATGGATGTTAGCCTTCGATGTTAAAGCCAATTCATCATTTATAACTGCTATCGCTAATGAATTAGCTTGTGCAAACAGGTAATGTCCTCGAACAATCTGATTACGACTAAACACATGTTCCTTTTCTTCTATTTCTAAAATAGATACTGCAGATTTCTCCAGTTCTAAATCAATAATCTCTCCGATTACTTCTTCAATAGGTAATGATCGAATCTCTTCCTTGAGATTATGATAGGCAATATCTTTTATGCGGTCTCTTAATCCTGGAATAGATAACTCAAGTCGGTCTAATCTTATGGTTTGTATACTTACGTTAAGTTTTTTTGCTATATCCTTATCCTTTATAAACGGAGTCTCCGAAATTAGTTGTTTTAGCAATGCTTGTCGTTTCTCTTTTTTCCCCATCATGTCACACACCTTTTGCATTACTTCTGGTTGGAGAGAACTTCGATTCCTACATCTATTGTTTTCTCTCTTCCCATAAAATTTAATAATATTTTCGCTCTATTTTTACGTTTATCTATCTTCCTAATAATACCTTCCATTCCTTTTAGAGGACCAGATTTAACCAATACTTTTGAATTTTCAATATATACTTTTGAAAAGTCAATGATGTCATCTTTACTAAGTAGCTTTAATAAAGGAATAATTTCTTCCTCATCTATCTTAGTAAACGTTTCTCCCGTATTTTTCGAATAATATCCGCCCCTGTTTACAAGTCTATAAAAGTTAGGTATCTTTTTAATTTTGTGGTAGATATAAGAATTCATATTAGTTTTTACTAGAACATAACCGGGGAATAAGTATCTTTTTACATGATAGACCTTACCTGATCTCCTCTCAGGAATCTTCCTTTTAGGAATGACCGAATCCAGTATGGTGTTATCAAAATTTAATTTAAGATTTTTTTGAACCTCTTCTTCCTTTCCAGACTCTACAAAAAGCGCATACCAATCCATCATAAACTACCTCTCTTTTGTTTATATTTAAATCTCACGCTCTAGGCATTTTGAAATGCAATAAACGTGAGTAAAACATCTTTTTTGAATTGAATGATGCTTTTGTCTCTTCCCACTTGGGAGATCTTTAAATAATTATTGTGTTATTTATTAGAGAATTGAAGTTCTTAAAAACTGGAATCATGCTTAACTTTTAAATAGTGGAATCATTTATGAAGTAACTTAGAAGAGAGTTTTTTATTTACTGGAAATGCTATTCATCGATATCTTTCCCATTAATATAACTGAAAAAATCACTTGGAGTTTTTTACTTATAAGACTATTTCTACATCGATTTACGATTTCCTCCTTTTTTTGATAAATTTTACACTTTTTTATTATACAAACATCAAATTGTACTTAGATTTTTTCTTTTTTCTTACATATTCTCTTGCACCCAGCCTTGATTTTCTACATACCATTTTATTGTTTTCTTTAGACCAAATTCGAGAGTATATTGGGGTTGCCAGCCCAATTTTTTAATTTTGGTTGCATCAATTCCATACCGGCGATCATGACCTGGACGATCTTTTACAAAAGTGATTAATGATTCCGGTTTTTCTAATTCAGCCAAAATCATTTTTACGATTTGTAAATTGGTCTTTTCGTTGTTACCACCAACATTATAAACAGATCCAACTTTACCCTTTTGCATAACCAAATCGATAGCCCGACAATGATCTTCCACATATAACCAATCACGTACGTTAAGACCATCCCCATAAATCGGCAAAGGTTTATGATTCAATGCATTCATAATAACCAATGGAATTAATTTTTCTGGAAATTGATAAGGGCCGTAATTATTGGAACAACGAATAATAGTAACAGGTAAACCATAAGTTTGATAATAAGAAATTACGAGCAAATCGCTGCCTGCTTTACTTGCAGAGTATGGGCTACTTGGGGCCAATGGAGTCTCTTCCGTAAATAACCCAGTCTCTCCCAATGAACCATATACCTCATCTGTTGAAATCTGTAGAAATCGTTCTACTGCGTATTTTTTTGCCGTATCTAGTAATATTTGAGTACCTAGGATATTCGTTTTTACAAAAATATCAGGATCGAGAATACTTCGATCAACATGAGATTCCGCAGCAAAATTTACAATCCTATCAATGCCCATTTTGAATATATCTTCTAGTAGAACTCTATCCGTTATACTACCTTTCACGAAATGAAAATTTGGATTTTTTCTAAAAGTAATTAAATGCTTATGGTTTCCAGCATATGTCATTGCATCTAGAATAATAAATTTATCATCAGGATGCTCACTGGACATATAATTTAGAAAATTACTGCCAATAAAACCTGCTCCACCAGTAACTAATACTTTCACTATTTTTCCTCCATTAAAATTCTAGAATACTTTCATCTATATTAGCTTTAGCAAACGGTTCATGATATTCGGCTAACCGAATTAGATATTTTCCATACTCACTTTTTTCTAAAGGAATGGCTAATTTAAGTAGTTTGTCCCTAGATATGTATCCTTTTCGAAAAGAGATTTCTTCTATACATGCAACTTTTAAACTCTGACGTTTTTCAATCGTTTGTATAAACAATGATGCTTCTATTAATGATTCATGAGTTCCCGTATCTAACCATGCAAATCCTCGTCCTAATAGCTCGACCGTCAATTGATTGGACTCTAAATATACCTTATTCACATCTGTAATTTCTAACTCCCCTCTTTTGGATGGTTGGAGGGTTTTAGCGATATCAACGACTTGGTTATCATAAAAGTACAATCCAGTTACAGCATAGTTTGACTTAGGATAGGGTGGCTTCTCTTCAATAGACAGAACAGTACCATCATTATTAAATTCAACCACACCAAATCTATTAGGATCACTGACATAATATCCGAAAATCGTCGCTCCCATTTGTTTTAAAGAAATTCTTTCTAGTATTTTAGTAAAGCCATGTCCATAAAAAATATTATCTCCTAATATTAATGCTACATGATCATTGTTAATAAATTTTTCCCCAATTAAAAAGGCTTGTGCAATTCCATTAGGAGAATCCTGTACGGCATAAGAAAGATTAATTCCAAGATGTGAGCCGTTCCCGAAGAGTTGTTCGAATCTAGGTATGTCTTTAGGAGTAGATATGATAAGAATCTCACGAATTCCAGCTAACATCAGTACTGATAAAGGGTAATAGATCATAGGTTTATCATATACTGGAAGTAACTGCTTAGAAATGGATTTGGTTAATGGATAAAGTCTTGTCCCACTGCCACCAGCTAATATAATTCCTTTCATTTGATATACCAACCTTTTCTATCCCTAAATATTTTTTAGTGTAACCAATGAACATTGCATCTTAAATGTTGAAATATCGGTGGGCTCACGCAAATTATTTCCCGGGTAAGAATTTCTTACCCGGCTAAACTATTCCACCGGTTTTTCACCAACGGCTAGGCACAATTGGCGGACAATGGCATGATGCTTATCTTGCACCATCTTTCTCCAGCCAACGGAAACCTTTGCAAGATCTTTACTGGATAAAAAACCATCCTTCATTAACTTATATGGAATACCTACACCTTCTGATTGAAAGAACATTTCATCCCCTAATAAACTGCTATGAGCATTGACAATATCAAACTGTACATTGGAGAACCCACCATCTTTTAAAAGGATCGGCAATTCCCTTCCAATTTTAGGATTGCCTCCTTCTGCAAATCTTGCCTGACAGTAGGCATCATATAACTCCCTTAAACCCGGAACAGGAGGGTAGGTCATAATATGCATTTCAAAATCATTATCCACTACCATTAACTTTCCGCCTGGCTTCAATATACGGTATATCTCCTGAACCGCTTTTATCGGTTCGGGTAAATGTTCCAACACCAAGCGAGTAATGGCAACATCATAGCTGTTATCCTCCATTCCTGTTTGCATAATATTACCTTCATGAACTTGCCATCTTTTTTGGTTTTTTTCCCTTAAATAATCTTTGGCATAATTGGCTAACAAGGGGTCAATCTCTAGTCCAGTTACATTTGCTTGTGGGATATGGTTTAATAGCTTCTCTATCAAAAAGCCTGGACCAGAACCTAACTCAATAATCGTTGTCGCGTTTGCCAATCCATGCTCTTGATAGTGCCTCCATTCATTATCCCAAAATAAATTAACCTGCGCCTTTAACCGTTTTATTTCACCTTGAACATCATTAGCTATAGAAGCAATCTGATAAGAACCCGACGAATTCATCATTTTTCTAGCAGGAAAATGGGATATTCCTGCCTTCCCCCCCTTCAAGAGATGCTAATAGATGCAAAAAAAGATATATTTAATCTTACTATCATCTAGAAAGATTAGTTGCTTGAAAGTTTTGAATGTTGACTATCATTGGGAGTGGGATGTTGATGTTTGACTTGGGGATAATTCTTGATCCATCTCATTTTGTAGTCGCTTTAAGCTGAAGGCAACAAATGCCACAGAAACAACTGCTGAGCAAAAATCTGAAATCGGTCCAGAAATGAATACTCCTTGGATACCTAAAAATTGTGGTAGAATTAGTAACGCAGGGATTAGGATCACCACTTGTCGGACTAAGCTGAGAAAAATGGATTGTTTGGCCTTACCTAATGCTTGAAAATACCCCGCCCCGATAATTTGTAAACCGATGAGTGGAGTAAAGAGCAGGAAAATCACCATCGCACGACCACCGAATTCAACTAATTCTTCATTCTGGTTAAATATAGAAACTAGGCTTTCTGGCATAAAATAAATAAAAAGAGAAGCAAACACGGCAAAAACGGTGGATAATGCAAATGCCGAAACTAGCATACTTTTAACTCTTTTATAGTTCTTAGCCCCGAAATTATAGCCAATAATTGGCTGAATTCCCATGCTAATACCCCAAATCGGGAGCATAATAAAGGTTTGTACTGCATTAACGACATTCATTCCTGCAATTGCCGTACTTCCACCATACTTTAACAGGACATTATTCAACACAATCATCTGCACGCTGGTCGCCATCTGTGTAATAAAGGATCCTACTCCCAAAGCAAAGATTCGCCCGACCAAAGTTCCGCTAAGCCGAAGGTTTTTTACACGAATTTTTAATACACTTTTACCTGTAAAAAAGTGAGACATTACCCAAATGAAGGATATCAATTGAGAAATTGCTGTTGCCAGAGCTGCACCTTCCATTCCCCAATCAAAGCCAAAAATAAAGATAGGAGCTAAAATGACATTAAGTATAGAACCAATCAACAAAGTGAGCATCGATTTTTTGGGATTACCATCAGCCCTGAGAAAATTATTCATGCCCGATCCCACGATCATAAAAATACTGGCTATGAGGATTATGCGCGTATAATCTGCTGCAGGTGTCAATATTTCTTCATTTGCACCAAACGCTGTTAGAACGGGCTCCAAAAAAATCCAGCAGAGAACCGTGAATACTACGGAAACCGAAATTAAAAGGGTTAATGCATTCCCCATTACTCGCTCGGCTTCTTCATTATTTTCCTCTCCTAGGCGAATAGAAGTCAGTGCGGTTGCACCTGTACCTATAAGATTGGAGAAGGCCATAATCGTCATCATCACTGGAAAGGCTACAGCAATGCCGGCCATCCCAATGTCACCCACCCCATTACCAATAAAAATCCTATCAACGATATTATAGGAGGCACCAACAAATAAACCGATAATCACAGGTAATGAATAAGTAAAGAGTAACTTAACTGTATTTTCCTCAAGCATAGCTTTTGTTTTGTCCATATTTCTCCCCCGTTTTTTAAAAATTTTTTATTTCAATAAAATGATATTTCTTCATAATCAATATCGTAAATTAGGCGTCCTACCTCCTTCATCCGGGCCTCATCCAACTGTTGCATAAACTCCATATATTTTTCCTCCCACTCCTCACTTGCTTCTGTACCATCAGCAACAATGTCTAGAAACTCACGATCATCCCCTCGTAATTCTTCATAAAAGACAATTTTAGCAAAAATAGCCAATTCAATATCTCCGAATGTAGCAAAAAGCGCATCATATTCGTCACCAAATAAGCTCCCCGAATTTAGTAAGTCTAAATAATCATGGAGAGAAACGAAATGATCCCGAATGATTCGAACTTTTTCTTCCAGATTGTCGCTTTCCATGATCTGATCTACCAATTCTCGCATTTTCATATCACTCATACGATCATTCTCATTTAACATTAGTACCATTGGTTTTTCGCGTTCTTCCTCTTCTCGAATAATCAGCATTTCAAAATTACCAATCTCGGTTGCGTTGTTTACCCTTTGAATTAATTCATCGCGATACAAATCGATATAATGGTTAAGTGCTTGATCCGTTTGAAGCTCCTCCTGTAATCTGCTAAATGCTTCATGAATTAACCTGATCCTTTGATCCGCATCACATGTTGTAAACATTCGGTTCAACTGTTCATATTGAAAATCAGAAATTCTAACCTCATTAGCCTTTCCTCCGGCAAGCAGTGAGAATACAGCATTGTTTATGATTAATTCAAAGATATTAAAAAGCTCAATCTGATAGTTAAAGCGGTGTTTTTTTCCGAAATTTTTCAACACATACATTAAATCTGAATGACTAAATAGATGACAAAATTTTGTCTCCATTAGCAATCGTTCTAGATACTGTTTCATATAAAAAACACCTTGAAGTCGCATATCATCAATGGCTAGAGGATAGTCAATACTTGCCATCGTATTTTGGGCTTCAAAAACAATATCATAATGGTTCATAAAAACAGGTAAGGATTCATCGATGGTCATATTATAAGCATCCACTGGGACATCTAGTTGCATCTCTACTACCTCTTGATACAGCTGTTTGGACTGTTCAAAATACTGACTAAGTAATTCTAGGCCTTTTTCATGTATTTTTTTTACACTGTCGGTATTTAAATGAGAAATAGCCTCTTCTGGTTCGTTAAAATGAAGGGTATAGGCATCCATGGCATACATCAGAGAAACCATAATCCCTTGTGCTTTATCCGATGTCACGGAAGTACTTTCCCCTTGGGTATGCTTCCGTATTAATTGCTGCAGGATCTGCATAATCTCTATCTGTATCTGGTAAACCTTCTGACCTGTAATAAGCCCCACCCGCTGTCCTTCATATAAAAGAGACATGGTATATTGATTTCGCGTTAACTGTGAACGATCAATCTTAATATTAGAAATGGAGCGTTTACCATCTTGCGAGTTATCTAATTCCATGTTTTATCATCACCTTCAAAGGAGGACTCATTACTTAACAAATCCCTTCTGAAATTTTCTGCGAGTTGCTCCATTCTACTTCTTAATAGCTCTACCGATCCAGCACAGGGTCCATTAAAATCCTCCATCATCTGATGAATAAGTTTCACATCCCCGATCTTATCTTCCGTTTCATTTCTAAGATGATAAAAAATCTCCTGAAGATCGTTTAGTGTCTCCACATAATGTTCCTGGTTCATATAAGGCGAGGCAGCAAATACTTCAATTAATTCCTTTAACACTTCGGTGCTTAATTCGACTCGTGCATAGTCATGAAGGACTTTATTTCTAGAGGTAATCAGTGTTTTGACATCATTTGGTGTAAGAACAAGGCCGTGTTCTTTAATTTTTTTATTTAAATCGAGTAATTCCGTCATTGTTTTCGACTGAGGAGATAGTTGGACGGAATTCAAAAAACGGGATAAATCCATAGCCTTTCTTCCTTTCTATAAACTTCTAAAAAATGTGTTGACTTTTACATTAAAATATGATATGATTATAGTGGAGCATTTTAATGTATTGTATTATGAATTTATCCCATTTGTTTACATATGTCAATAGGTTTATTCATCTCATTACATAAACGAACCCCCTGTTTGTGATTCTAACAGGGGGTTATTGCTGTCATAGACCTATTATGAGATATTTCTTTCCTCCTTAAAAATATTTAAAATCTCAACGGCTTTTTTATAGCCGCCCGCTTTCTCAAAAGAATGTTTGATTCTTCTCAAATTGTCACGATATTGGCTCTTTTGCACGGAGTCGAGCGCTTCTCTTAATATATCTGAGGTTAATGTTTCTTTATCTAGCGTTATGGATGCCCCCAGCCTAGCAAACCGATCAGCCATATAAGGTTGATCCCCACCAATAGGCAGCACTACAAAAGGAATTTCTTGATAGACTAAATCACTTGTGGTATTTAAACCGCCATGCGTAACAGCAACCTGTGTATATTTAAGTATCTCATCTTGGGGAACATAATTTCTCATAATCACATTATCTGGAATATCAAATGGAGAAAGATCCGTATTATAGGCAGTGATGACTACAACGGTGTCTTTTTCATGACGAAAGGCTTCAAAAAATATGTTGTAAACATCTAAATTCACTTTATTAAAGGCTGTTCCTAAGGAAATATAGATCACTTTTTTATCTTTCAGTTGATCAAAGGGAAAATCCATCTTTTCCTTTAATGTACTAACAGGTCCACCAATAAATCGAAAACTTTCATCATAATCGACGGGATTAGTAACAAAGTAATCAGAAGTGTAGGCAATATTCAGGTCGGCATAATGTGGGGACATCCCCATTAAATTTGGAACTTCTATACGATAAGCCTCATTCATCCTCTTTACCATGGTTTTGTATTCTTTAAAAGCTGGATGATCATACATTTTCTCCATTCCAGCCATATTTTTATTTGCTGGCAATAATTCTTCAGGCCTAGCGAAAACTGCATGAGAAGCGACAGTTGGAACTTTTAAAATTTGACCAATGATATGACCAATAGGATACATGGAATCATAAATGAGGTAATCAATGGATTCATCAGCAATTTCATCCAAAATATGATGAACCACCTTTTCTGTTGATAACACCATCCTTAAAGCTATATCAAAAAATTGCTCATTCTTCTTCAGATGAGAATTTTCTTTGGGTAGTTTGGCATGCTCTCCAAGACTTCTAAAAATTGCTCCCGTTTTAGCAATCTTCTTCTGATAATCATCTGTACAAAAGTAAATCACTTCGTCTCCTTGATCGACTAATTCCGTCACCAAGCCTAACGTTGGATTCACATGGCCATGTGAAGGTCCATTTAAAAATAATACCTTTGCCATTTATACCACTCCCCTGTTATATTAAAATATTAATGACGTAATCCCCGAGCCATCACTTGGTCTAATTGCTTTCTTAAATGCTCCATTCCTTGTCTTGTGGCATCTATTGCATCTAGCTCTCCTTCATATTCAAAGGAACAATATCCCTCATAACCATCTGATACCATTTTGGTAAATAGCGACGAATAATCCATTACCCCTTGGCCATGAGCCACTGATTTTAAATATCTCCCATCTACAGACTGGGTCTCCGTTTCCTCTGTTACGAACTGCCAATCTTTTAAATGGACATTCACCGTGTATTTTTTTAGCATTTCATAGGCTTTAAGAGGATCCTCTCCTGCCACTAACATATTGCCATAGTCAAAGGTTAATTTGAGTCCAGGGACTTGATCCAAAATATTTGTCACTTCAGCTACACTGCAAAAAGGAGTCTGGAGTGCAGGATAATTTTCAATTGTTAGCACAACACCTTTCGATTCGGCATAAGGTGTAATCTTTTGTAATGCAGAAATAATGCGTGGTAGCCCCTTTTGTTTATCTTCTTCACTGGCAATAAACTGTGGAATAGCCGGCACCAGCATTACCATTGGTGCGGAAAGCTCCACTGCCTTATCAATAATTTGCTGACAGAGTGCTATATTGTCTGAATGGGTATCCTCCTGCTGTACTGCTAAATCAACAAAGGCATTGATACATGAAATCTTCATCTGATGATTTTCCAACATTGTTTTAATTTCTCCGGTTGGCCGACTAAAATCAAACATCAATAACTCAATCGCATCAAATCCTTCATTTTCGGCAAATGCAATAACATCCTCCAACTTCATTTCTCCAGAACGCATCTTAGAAACTAGTGAATATGTCATTAAACTAAATTTCATTTTACCTTCATTCCTTCCCTTTATTTAAACTATTATTATTCATACAATTTCTTGCATAACGACACAATATCCGCTTGTGAAGCCGGATCGAACAGTAGTGTCATATGGCTAGTAGATTCTACATCTAACAGGTGAAAACGAGGGAAAACCCTCACCCACTCCTCCCAATAACTTGTATGATCAATACTAAAGTCATCTCTATCCGTTGTCATATAGGACATAAGCTCACCATAAAATAAACCGCTTTGATTTCGGACATAATAGCAAGTAACCTCGGAAGCATTCGGCAGGGTCGATAAAGTGTACTGCTCTATTTCAAATGCCTCCTGCATTCGTAAATGCCGCAGAAACAAATCCAATAATGCCTCCTCCGATAACGTTAAAGAAAGCCCTCGTTCTCTTCCAAGTCGGATTAGTTCTATCAAAAATGACTTCTCATCGTTATACTCAGGAATTTCTTTGTTATGAATCAGGTTTTTCAAAATGTGATCTGCTTCCTTCTTGTTACGATTTAACAATGCCATATTAACTGCTTGCAAGGCTTTGCTTTGAGGACTGAGCTGTATTTTTTCCCAACTAGAGAGATCAGGAGAATCTATCAATACCAGAGTGCTAACGGTCTCTCCTGCCTCCTGCAGTTGACGGATGACTTCATATGCCAATACTCCTCCTAAAGAATACCCACCTAAATCATAGGGACCTTTCGCCTGCTTGCTTTGGATTATTTTGACATAATAGGCGGCTATTGCTTCCACTCCTTTTATAGGAGTATGTTCTGTCAAATGTCCTTTCGCCTGTATCCCATAAAATGGTCGTTTGCTTTTTTCTGCAAGCATTTGAAATCCTTCTACTCCTCCACCTTCCCCGTGTATCCAAAATACCGGTCTTCCACTAAAATGCTGATTCAAATGAAGAAGTTCTGGAAATTTGGATGTGGCAGAGGCTACATGAAACGCTGGCATTATTTTTTCCATCACTTCTGGTCGATTGACAAGGGTTTTCTCTTGCATCACCCATTCTTTTTCTACTACCTTCGTTAAGTCTTCCTTTAGGTTTGTCACCATATGTTGCTTTAACAGTGTCAAGGATTCCCTCGGCTTCTCGGCCAATTCTCTCGCTAACTTAATTGCATAAGGCAAGACATCCTTTCTCGGAAGAACAGGAACCAACGCCCCTCGCTCGGCCAGTTCAGCACCCTTGAAATTTTTTCCGGTAAATAAAAACTCCTGTGCCAAAGGATGACCCAAAACACGAGGCAAAATCAACGTTGCTCCATCACCAGGTGTAAAACCATAACTCATATGATTACAGGCATATTTACTTTCCCGGCTCATAATAACAAAATCACAAAACATACCTAGGCATAACCCTCCTCCCAAGCCATGCCCTTGCATTGCTGCAATAACGGGAATATCACACTCCATCGACAAACTATAGAGATGAAGATCCGTCATTTTCGCTTTGCCCTCATACAGTGCCAACAAACCTTCTTGTGTGCCACCACAGGCAAAATACGTATCATAACCTGTAAGGATAACCACTTTGCAATTTGTATTGTTTTTCAACGATTCAAAAGCTTGCATAAGACCAGAAATCAATTCTGTAGAAAAAGTATTTTTATGTTTACGATCTTGCATGGAAACCTGGACAATCCCTGGTTCAATCTCTCGACAATCGACGACTGAATCTTGTAAAGCTAAGGCTTCTTTTTCCTTCCGTTTTCCTTGATCACCCCCTTCCTCTTGAGGTGATTGATCTAGAAAAGTCGCAAGCTCATCATAAGCTTGTTGAACAGTAATTTTATCTGATTGAAGCGCACGAAATATTTCCTTTGTATCCATAAATGCCGTTCCTCCCCTCATTTCCCAAATAGATTATGAATCCGTTCCCTTACTTCCTGTTGGTGAAAGGTTTTTTCATGCATGGTCACTTCTTGTTCGATAATGGAAGGTAATTCCTGACGTATCGGAGCAACTAGGTGATTTTTTAAAAGAACAAGGGAATACCTTGGTTTTTCAGCAATCTCACGTGCTAATTCAACCGCATGATTTAATACCTCTACTCGTGGCAGTACAGGAAATGGCACTCCCCTCTTTTCAAGATCAGCTCCCCTATAGTTAGCGGAAGTGATTAATAGCTCTTCAGACAAGCTGATACCTAGTTTTCTTGGCAAGATACAAGTGGCCCCCATACCCGGGGTAAAACCATACTTCATAAAGTTAGTTGTATAGACACTTTCCCTGCTTAAAATAACAAAATCGGCAAATAAGCCCATTATGAGACCACCCCCGATTCCATGACCTTGCATTGCAGCAATAACCGGAATATCGCAATTCAATGCCAAGCTATAAACATTTTTATCTGTAAACTTTTCTTTACCTTCATGAATGGCCAATAAACTTTCTCGTGTCCCTCCTGATGCAAAATAGGTATCATAACCAGTTAAAATCACCACTTTATAGGTTTGATTGGCTTGTATTGCATCAAAGGCATCAATCAATTCGTCAATTAATGCCTTTGAAAATGTATTTTTGTATACATCATCCTGCATCCTCAGCAATACAATTTCCGGTTCAATCTCTTCAATGTGCACAACAGACTTCATCTATTCCCTCCTCTCATCCCTATATCACTCCCAAGGAAATTTTCCTGTTTCAATATAACGGTAAATCCCTGCCAAATTTTGTTCGTCTGAAAACATTTCTTGATTCGCTTCCACAGCCAGTGATTTTTGTTCTTGCAACGGGCTATAAAGCTTATGTACATACTGTTTATACCGTGTAATGGCTGTTTTGGTTAACGGTTTGAGGCGAAGCAGATGTTTACGTAAAAGTGACTTGCTATTATCCTCAAAGGCATCAACTAATCCCCATGCATCTGCCTGCTGAACCGTAAAGGTCTTTGTCATGATCGTCAAATAGTTGGCTTTTGCAACACCTATTCGACGAATTAGAAAGGGAAGTACTGCTGCAGGGAAAACCCCAAATAACAACTCTGATAAACTAAATTGAGCATTACTTTCTGCCAATACAATATCACTTGCAGCCACAAATCCTATTCCTCCTGCGTTAACCCGACCTCTGACATGGGAAATGGTAATAAAGGGTCCAGTGGCTAACCTTAGCCACAAATCATATAACCGTTCTGGGTTTCGCTCACGTATTTGCCCACTTGCCATCGTGTCATGCAGTTCCTGAAAGTCTGCACCAAAACAAAAGACATCTGGTAATCCTTCTATTACCACAACGTTGATCGATTTCTCATAACAATCAAGTACATGATGACATTCCTCAATCATCTGGTCATTAATGGTATTATTTAATCCCCCTTTTTTGTTTGTATCTTC
>JACYYK010000768.1_pt1 | contig 16088 bp, 2 predicted proteins | sample 8236871 | NCBI WGS metagenome assembly JACYYK01 (sample SAMN14103087, study PRJNA606662) | landfill metagenome | isolation source: landfill solid waste inoculated with endophyte fungus Paravalsa indica | place: India:New Delhi, Okhla landfill site | collected 2017-11-05 | reverse complement strand
CCTACAAGAATTACTGTCGCTTGTTCAACCTGTTTGGCAATCTCTTTAGCAAACAACTGGCCTAAACCACCAGCGCCTCCCGTAATCAAATAGGTACCACCATCCCTAAAAGGTACAATATTATTAGTAGTATCGGCAGTAATCTCATCCAATCTCCTAACCGATCTTGACCCTTGTCTATAGCGGATATGCTGATCCTGGCATTGCCTATTTTCCTCAAGAATATTATTTATATCCGTTAGCTCATCTACTTCAATCAACTGGCCAAAGACATGCGGATGTTCTAATTGACCAGTTTTTAAGATAGCAGCCAGACCCTTGAGGGAGTGTTGATCATCGACTGCCGGAATCACTAATTGCAGACACTGTGGTTGCTTATCGTGTACATCGATCATGGATTGCCATTCCTTGAGAATCTGATTAGCATAATCCATATAGCGTTCAGCAACCCCTACTTTTTCAGATTGTAACCAACGAAAATCTCCCTCTATTGGATTATCAAATCCACAAAACAATACAAGACTTTTTTCATATGGTACTTTTTCTTTCTTTTGATTAACGGGTTGTTCAAACCAAAGTGGAGCTAGTAACAAGGTGTCTGTCTTCTCAGTCTCCTGTCCTTGAGTCAGTTTTCTAAGGGAAAGGCCTTTAAGTTTTGTACATAGACGACCCTGATCATCACAAAGATGTATATCTAGTTTAATCACGTCATCCTCTGCTTTGCTTCCTTCACTATACTGGATAAATGACCACATACGTGGCGAACACGGTCTACTAATCACGGCCTCCTCCAAAGCAAAGGGAATACGAGGGGTTATGTCATTCTCCGTACTATTCATCAATCCTATTGCTGCCTGTAATGCAGAATCCATCAAACCAGGGTGCAATTCAAAATCGGATAATGTCGTTACTGCTTTTTGTGGGAGTTCCAGTCTTGCTAGAATTTGCTCATTCCCCATATATATTTTTTCAATACCCTGATGGCTTGGTCCATACGTTAATCCAACCTCTTGAAAAGCCTTATATGTCTCATCTCGTGATAATACTTTCTGACTACAATCTTTCTTAAGAGTAGGTATATCCAGTGTGACAGTTTCTTCCGTCTTACAAATATCTGCACGACCTCGATGATAAATGACATCATCTGACAAATCATCCCGCATTTCATATACTATCTCGTCATCCTTTATAGCTGATAAAGTCATATGCATCTTTTGAGGCCCGTCTTCAACCAAGAATGGCTTTAACCAAACCATTTTATATAAATGGATGCTTAAGGGCACTGGTTGAACGACCTGTTCGATTGCCACTCTTGCCATTTCTAAATAAGCCATCCCTGGCATCATTCGTTTCTCATGCACTAGATGGTCTTTAAGAAAACATTCACCACCAGAAAACGTGGAACTAAACTGTAAACCTTGAAGATCCGAATTATTTTCCTGTAGAAGGGGGTGAATATTGGTCTGGTGTAATACTTTTTTCTCCGCCTTTTTCTTCTCATCACTTCGTTCATAATACTTCTTAGCAAACGGATATGATGGGAGGTGGATACGCTTCGGCTTTTCTAGCCCATATAATGCGTCCCAATCGATTTCTGTGCCTTCTACCCACGCCTTGGCAATCTTGTTCAGCTCACCATCAGACACCCATTGACTCACCACTTCTTTTGGAACTTCTTCCTTGTCTTGTTCAAGTAATCCATCGTTTGCCTCTTTACTCTTTTGCCCTTGCAAGGTATTAGCAGAAAGCTTTCCTGCAGCAAAATCCCTTAAGGCGCTAATAAGCTCACTCATACTATCTACCTGAAATATGACTCGTTCTACCATTGCCTCTCTACCAGTTTGCAGCGTATAGGCTAATGATGATATTGAAAGCTGGTGTAACTGTCCTTGTTGTTCCTTCTGGTTAAGAAAAGACTGCAACTTCTCAGCATATGCAAGTAAACGATCCTTTTTTCGTGCAGATAACGGAATTAACATAGAGCTCCCCCCTTAATCCTTTACTTCACTTGGTTTATGTTCCTGTACCACTAGATGCGCATTGGTTCCACTATGGCCAAACGAGTTAATCGCAGCGAGCAAGGGTTTCCCTTGCTTGGAAACCCATGTCTCTGTTTCTGTGTTAATGTAAAAAGGAGAACGATGTAAGTCAATTAGCGGATTTAAGGTTTTAAAATTAATTAGCCTAGGAATTTGACGTTGAGTAATGGATAACAGTACTCGTATTAAACCGATGACACCCGCTGCCGCACCAGTATGACCGATAGAAGACTTGGTACTGCCTATGGCGCAATAATGCTCTTTCGTCGTATATCTTTTAAAGGCACGGATAAGTGCATTTACCTCAATTGGATCACCCAATTTTGTTCCTGTCCCATGTGCTTCGACATAGGAAATATCATTTGGATCAATTTCGTACTTTTTATATATATCCATTAACAATCGTTCTTGCGCTAAGCCATTTGGGGCAGTAATCCCATTGCTAGCACCATCCTGATTTATTCCCGATCCAACAATGACACCATAAATAGGGTCACCGTCTATTTCGGCCTGGTGAAGCGGTTTTAATACAACAATACCTACCCCCTCTGATAAAACAGTACCATCTGCTTTTTCATCAAAAGTAAAACATTTCCCTGTCGGAGATATCATATCTATCCCTGACAATGCTACAAGGGAAGAGGTGTCCAAGTTAGCATAAACGCCACCAGCAATTGCCAGATCAGTCTCCCCCTTACGTAAGCTTTCACAGGCGAGATGAATAGCTGTGGCTGAAGAGGAACAGCCAGTATTCACGACCATTGCCGGTCCCATTAGGTTTAAGTAATAGGATAGACGGGAGGCAACAATTGCATCTGACGAACCTGTAAAGGATTCATGATAATAATTTGCTGGCTCTGCCCCAATAAATACCCCAACAGGTGCTTCTGACAATTTTTTAGGATTATATCCTGCATCCTCCAATGCCTTCCAGCTTTCTTGTAGTATAAGCTTTTGGTGAGGACTCATCGATGCTGCCTCCCGGGGTGTAATATTAAAAAAGAGTGGATCAAATGCATTCTTTTCCGTTAAAACCCCACCCCATTTACTGTAAGTTTTCCCTGACTGTTTTACCTTATCGAAATACTGTCCTTGATCGAGATAATTAGGGGGGAGTTCATGTACACCATCATGCCCTTTCCTAAGGTTTTCCCAAAAGGTAACCAAATCTGGTGCATCAGGAAACTGGCCAGTCATTCCTACTACAGCGATAGCCTGCGCGTTATCTTTTACCATTTTTGGTTCAATTTTTTGACTATTTTGCAGAGGAATCGATGGATTCCTCTGTGACAATTCTTGCCTAGAGTCATCCTCAGATGAATGTCCTTGATCATTATCCAGTTGACTTAATATATGATCATGATATAAATCCGCAATATAGTCTGTTAGACGTTGAACCGATGTATAGTCAAATAAAATCGCACTGTTTAAATCAATTTTGAAAAACTCATTTAACTGGTTAATAAAGGCTACGCCTAGGATGGAGTCCACCCCATATTCAGAAAAGGCAACTTCCGGTGAAATTCGATCACGGTTCACCTTAAGAGCGATGGCTAGCTGCTCTATCATGATACCTTTTACATAGTCTGTGATCTTTTTATCGGAAGGATTCACCTTGGTATCCGCTTTGGGGACGACTGAGTAGTCTTCCGTGACCACATGCTCTACTTCCCTTTTTACTTCTTGTGGTGCAGGTAGTCTAATCCAACCATCACTTTCTGCTACAATAATCCGCTGACCATTTTTAGGGCCATGCTCTCCTAAGAAAGTTACTTGTTTAAATCCTTCCTCCTCCATTACCCTTTGCCAGGTTGGGGGATCAATCAATGGAGACCCGTCTATTCGCAAATCGTCATCTTTGAAAAGCCACCAGCCATCCAATAGACCAAAGGTCACCGTGGCAAATAGATTCTTTTGGGTCATTTCATTTAAAAGGATCAATCCATTTGGTTTTAGAACCGATTTCACCTGTTTAAGGGTTTCTTTGATTGATTGAGTGGCATGAAGTACATTGCTTGCAATTACGATATCATAAGAACCTGCTTCAATCCCTTGCGTAGACAACGGTTGCTCCACATTCCAGGTTTGAAAAGTCAAATTGGAATAAGCTTCGCCATACTGCTCTTCTGCAAATAAAAGAAATGACTTAGAAATATCCGTATAGACATAATCTATATGATTGGAGTAAGGCTTGATTCGCTTTAAGACAGTAGCACTCGTTCCTCCAGTTCCTGCTCCTGCTTCAATAATTCGAATGCGCTTCTGGGGATGCTTAGCGACCCTTTCCTTAATATACATCTCCATAACATCTGCCAATATAGAATTAAAATAATCAGAAATGGCATTTTCTTTATAGATGCCCTCCACGTTTTGAATGGAAGAATTCGCAAAAAGCACATCTGTAGCTAAAATCCGACCTTCTAAGATGTCAGGTAGCTTTCTAAGACAGGAATCCAACAGTTTTATCTGAACCTTCCAATCTTGATCTTCACTATATTCAGAAACCGTTTTCTGCCAATCCTGCCATATTATATCCTCTGACTTTATATCTGCTACTGTTGACACTTGATCTTCCTTGTAATGAATATAACCATGACCCTCTAAGATACGTAAACACTCGGACAGCCAGCTATGATATTTTGTCTTGATATTACTTTTGTTGTATATATCCTTAATGTTAACGGTTGTTCCTCTTGGTGGAAGACCAAGAGGACAGAGCTGTACAAATAGTAAGGCTGCCACTCTCGCTTCCATCTGAGTTACCAGCCCTTCTTCAATCGCGCCTTGATAAACTCTATCTGGCCATTGTAAAAATGAATGAAGCATAGGTTCCGTCGTCGGACGATAAATCGCCACTTTACCTGATTTTACCTTCATCATTTCCTTTACAGCAGAGGTAGGTCTTAGACATAGATTTTGCTCTAACAGACCTTTGGTAAGAAGGTTTACACTTTGGACAAAACAGTCAAACCCTTCCCGGTCTTCCAATGAACTAGTGTGATTTTCCAAAGACGTGCCTGCAACTGACGAATTCCAAAAACCCCAATTAATTGTACCGACCGGAAACCTTGATCGATGTTTTAGGCTACGCACCCAGGTATCTGCAAATGTCACTCCTGTCGCATAAGCAGAAAACTGTGAAGCACCCGAGAACGAATAGGCCTGTCCTGAAGAAAAATAAAGCATAAAATCAAGCTCTTCATCCACGAAAGCCGAATAAAAGGATAATCCCCCTATCGTTTTCACATTAAGAATATTCATAAACTCCGCTTCTGTTGTCTGACGAATTGTATTTTCGAAGGAAAATACTACCCCGGAGAAGATTGCACCATGTATAACGTGAAATTGCTCTTTAATCCTGTTTACTGCCATCTTCATTTGCTCTTCATCCGTCACATCTGCTTGAATATAAGACAGTGAATCTTGAAAAGGCTCCATTTTCTGCTGGATTACTTGATCCTTCTCTGGCGTTCTTCCAATCCAAATGACGTGAGCTTCATAGTCAGCAATTAAATAGCGGGTAATAATCCGACCGATGGTACCACTTCCACCAACTATTACATAAATCCCTTTGTTCCTAATTCCGTTCGTTTCAAGGTGTCTCCTATCATCCATTTCATAAAAGACTTGATGATAACGCCTTCCATCGTCTAACTTAATTACTTCACCACGATGTGAAGGTGGTTCACTGACAACCTTTTTGATGACATCTTCTTTTACCTCTTGAATATCTTTAGTAGAAAGGTCTAGGTTACGTATCCTTAGCCGATGATCACCCTGTGCCGCGGAATAAACAAGCCCAGTAATGCCTCCACCATAAGGACTAACTGGGTGTTTGCTTAACGTATAGTTATCCGTAGTCACTATATAAAAGTCGATCGGCTTATTCATCGGTTGACTGTCATTTAACTCTTTCAACAGACGTAATAGCTGTACCTCATTACGGACCTGGCTTTGTTTTATTTTTTGGGGTTCAAGTCGATCCTCTTTATCGGCATGTTCCGCAAGAAAAAAAAGACGATCTATCGACCCACAATCAGCGAGACAGTGATGGAAAGCTGATTCATCATAAATGTCGCATTCCCATTGATCTGAGGCGTGTTGCCGAGTGATGTCGCCCAGACAGATTTGTACAATATGTGGCCTAGTAATCCCCATATGGTAATAGTCAATTATTGCCTCTTTTAAAGTAGCTGCTGATTTCTCATAAACAATGACAACCTGTTGATCAGGTGGTCTTTCACTAGGGACTACTTGCGCCTCTTCCCAAACCGGCAAATACATACATCCATTCAAAGAAGATGATGGTTGCTTCTGATTAGAAGTTTGCTTTGAATTTAGAGTGACATCAGGTTGTTCTACTTCCTTTCCAACATCTGAAAACCAACATTTTTGCCGATTAAAAGGATATGTAGGTAAGCTGATACGACGAGGAGTACCATCGCGATAAAGCATATTCCAATCAATCTCGAGGCCTTTCACCCACAATTCCAACAATTTCTCATATTTTCCTTTTGTTAACCAATTACCTATAATGACCTTCATCTCATCATCCGATGATATCGTCGATAACACTGCTTTTCCCGCCTGGGCTGTTCCATGAAATACTTCATTGTTTTCTTCTCCAGCCAGAAATGCCGTTAATTTCTTCTTAAGTTTTTCTATGGAATCAGCAGTTAAAGCTAGTCTCTCTTCCATTACCTCTCTACCAATCTGTAGTGTATAAGCCACATCCATTAAATGGCGTTCATCAAAAGACTCCATCGTTTCCACCAGGCGTTCAACCCTCTGCCTGAGTGCGGAGGGATCTTTAGCAGAGAGAACAATAATGGCAGGGTGAGCATGCTCATGATGCTCCATTATTTTGTCTGGATTAAATTCCTCTACCACTACATGCGCATTGGAACCACCAGCCCCAAAAGCGGAAATGCCCGCACGTCTTGGATACTTTTTTTCCTCCCCTTCCACATTAATTACTGGTCTTTCCCAATTTTCTAAGGTTTGTTGTACTTTAAAAGGTGTATGATCAAAATCAATGTGCGGATTTAAGACTTCGGTATGTAAGGAAGGGACCCGCTTCTTATATTTCATTTGTAGTAACACTTTGGTTAATCCAGCAATCCCTGCTGCCCCTTCGCAATGACCGATATTCGATTTTACCGAGCCAATCGAGCAAAACTGTCGATCACTGGTATAGTTATCGAAAGCTTTTTTTAGACCAGTAATTTCAATCGGATCACCTAGGACTGTTCCCGTGCCATGGGCTTCGAGATAAGTGATGGTTCGTGGATCAATATTCCCTTGCCTTAAAGCTCGTTCTATTACTTTTGTCTGGGCATTTGGATTAGGAACAGTATAGCCATTAGTCTTACCACCGTGGTTAACTGCTGTTCCTTTGATCACACCATAAATATTATCTTTATCGCGAATCGCCTCGGCCAAGGGTTTTAATAAGACTGCCCCTACACCCTCACCGGGAACATAGCCATCTCCATCCTTTCCAAAACTCTGGCACCGACCATTACTTGATGCAAAATTTCCTTGGCCAAGCAATAGATACTTATTGGGGTGAATGGAGAGATTAACTCCTCCAGCAATTGCCAGTTCACATTCCCCACTTTTGATGCTCTGACAGGCAAGGTGCAATGATGTTAAGGACGATGAACACATGGTATTAACTACCAAACTTGGCCCTGTAAGGTTGAAAAAATAGGAGACCCGATTAGCGATCGCTGATAGATTACTCCCTAGAGCAAGGGCATTTCCCTTAGCTTGCTCCTCGGAACCATACAACGGATATTCCTCATACATTGCGCCTACAAATACCCCAACCGCATCAGCAGTATGTAAGCCTTCTTTGGAATAGCCAGCGTCTTCCAATGTTTCATAAACACATTCTAGGAATAGGCGTTCCTGTGGATCAAGTACTTCTGCCTCTCTTGGGGAAATATTAAAAAAGAGCGGATCAAATTGATCTACTCCCTCGATAAATCCACCCCATTTACTGTTGACTTTACCCGGTTTATGCTTGTCCTCATCAAAATACAATTGATGATCCCATCGATTTGGGCTGATCTCGGTGATACTGTCTATTCCTTCTTCAAGATTCTCCCAAAATTGCGCAATGTTATTCGCACCTGGATATCGACCGGCTAACCCAATGATGGCAATCCCATCTTTTTGTTCCGAAGAGACCGTTTCGGACTTATCGTTTTTCGGTTCCTTTCGTTTCTTTGAAAAAAGTGACGGCTGCAAGTCATCTTGTCTTACAGCCGAATTCTCCTCGATTCCGTAAAGCTTGGCCAATATTTGCGAATGGGAGTTTACTAGATAGTTAGCCAATTCACGAATCGTTTGATATTCAAAAAATAGTGTCTTAGATAACGGTCCAAAATGTTCCTCTAGTTTTCTAGTTAGTTTCATAATCATAACGGAATCAATGCCATAATTCTCTATGGGCGCATTGGAATCTAATCGATCCACAGGTATTTCTAATACAGCAGATAAGCGCTTTTTAAGATAGTCAAGCGCAATCAACTCAAGCTGATCCGTTTTTGATTTTAAATTAGGACTGCTTTGTATCTTATCCACATGCTGTGATATATACTCTGCCAGCTCTTTTAGAGTGCCCTTTGCCATAATTTGAGCAGGTGTTAGCTCTATACGGTATTGCTGAAAGAGGCGTTCGGTTAATTGCTTAAGCAATACCTGATCTAATCCCAGCTCTAACCATTCTGCATCTTCACTAATAAGGGTTGTCTCTAGACTGAGTAGATCTACCAGGATTTGCTGCAATTCTTGCAGTATTTCAACCTTGGGACTAGATGAAAAGATTTTAGACATTCTTTTAACGGCCTCTTCCTTGTTAATGGTATTATTTTTAATTTGCTGGTATAAAGACTTAACCGTATCATTCATATGCTTCACCTCTTACCAAATAGTTTATGCCTAACGGTGGAATTGGAGCAGTTCAATAAACTGGTTCTCTGTCAGTTCGTTACTAGTAATCTGCTCTATCAAATTCAGATAGAACTTATCATCATTCTTCGTTTCTTCCCACTCCCCTACAAAATGACACAACTTATCACGATCACCTGCAAGCACCATCACTTGTTGATAAGGAGTGGACAATGCTTGATAAAAGGCACGAATGCCCGAATTTGGCGTTAATGCGACCATACCTGTTTCTTTCCACTGTCTCTTCTGTTCGGATGTAACTTTCATACCACCATCTTCCCATAGTGGCCAGTTAATCGAGATGGTACGTCCTTTTCTTCTATCGTTTTCGACAAGGGAGTGACGATAGTATGCATATTGATCCACAAAAGCATTGGCGGTGGCATAATCAGCTTGTCCGATGTTCCCCATCACACTTGCAATGGATGAAAAGATCACAAAGAAATCCAGGTGGCAATCCTTGCTAGCTTCATCCAGATTCACGGTACCCAATACTTTAGGGGCCAACACTTTGGAAACCTGTGCTTCTGATTTTTGGATGAAGAATTGATCATCAGTTACACCAGCACCATGAATAATTCCACTAAGATCTCCATATTCCGCTTTTATATCCACAATACAATGCTCAACAGCTTGCAAATCTGTCACATCAAGCATACAATAGCTTACCTCTAACTCGCTATCTTGGAATTCATTTAGCCATTGTTGCATATCCATAGTAGGCTGGGAACGCCCTACAAGAATAATAGCACCCTGACGAACATGTTGTGCTATCTCTTGGACCATGGTTTTGGCAATTTCTCCATTTCCACCGGTAATCAGATATACTCCCCTTTCTTGCCATGGCAGTGATGCTTTCCTTTCCGAGGATGGTACCTCTTTCCAAGTCAATACGTGCCGTTTATCGCTCTCTTGATAGGCAACCTGTGGTGTCGTCATTAACTGTCGATTAGCATGAAGAATACTTCGTATATGTTCACTTTTCATCTCATCATTTAAAACCACGCACTGTCCCACAATATTTGGATTTTCTAAATGTGCGGTTTGCAACAACGCTCCAAGTGCCTTACCAAAGGATTTTTCCGACTGGTTAAATAGAAGAATTTGAACAGGCACAATATTGGTCGGTTTTTTCTTCAGGACTCCTTGTATAATATGAAACGCCTGTAAGGCATCTTGGACAAATTGTTTTGCCAGATCAGATTTGTCACGATCATAAGGAATTACATGACACTCTTCATCTAATAATTGGTCGTTTATTTCCTTTGCTTTTTTTGGGTCTGCCCCATAAATAATCACATGACCGTTCTCCTCTTTAAAGGAGTGCTTTGTGGATAGGTCTTCGTTTTCCTCCCAATCCGGATAAAAGAGTATCATATCTTGTACTGGCTCTTTTTTTAATGTTAAACCTTTAATGAGTAGAACACAGTCACCCCTATGATCACAAACATCTATATCCACTTTGATTATGCCCTTACCACTATTCCTTTGGCGAACAAAAGCCCATTGTGATTCTAGACAGTCTCCAATGAGTAACAATTCATCCATAGCAAATGGTAATGACAAACCCTGTCCCGCCTCTGATAAGGTCAATCCAACGGCAGATTGTATAGCTACATCCAGTAAACAAGGATGTAAAGTGTACGCATCCTGTTTATTTTCCATGCATGCAGGCAAATGGATTTTGGCCAACGCTTGCCTCTCTCCCATATAGATCTTTTCAACACCTTGAAAATGAGGACCATATACAATTCCCATCGATTGAAAAGCCTGATAGCAATCCTCACCTGTCCATATCCGCTGTTGGCATTGTTCCTGTAGCTCGTATAAGTCCAAACGATGTGTCTCCTGACTAAAAGAATTTAGCTCTATTTTCCCATCACAATAAATGTTATCTTCCCCATCCATCTGCTGATAGATAGAATAGGTCATCGATTGATCATCTTGTGGGGAAATGCCAATAGTTAAGGGAGATTGTACGTCTTGTTTTCTAATAGGTTTAGCCCACATGACATCTTTTAGACACACCTCGCCATTACCTTGCACATTCTTCATAGACTTAGCTACAAAGCTGGCCATCTCTAAGAAAACAACACCTGGTAATACACCAATGCCATCAATGATATGATCTTGAAAATAAAATTCCTTTTCCTGTAGCATCACGCTATACTTAAGGCCCTTAACATCAGAGATATTTTGATAAACGAATGGATCCATTCTATTATTCTGATAGGTATCCCGTTTTTCTTCTATCCAGTAACGCTCTCTTGCAAAAGGATAAGTCGGCAAACTAATACGTGACGGTTTTTCATGCTGATAGAGGAAGTTCCAATTAATCGTTGATCCGTTAACCCATGCCTCCATTAAAGAACGATATTCCCCAATTTCTATCCATTGAGTAATTGATTCTTCTGGGGTAATAGAGGAACCACCATGAGCCGCACAACTTCCAGCTATCCAATCATGTTCCTCTTCCTGATGTATAAAAGAATCAAGTTGTTTACGCAAATCCTCAATAGAACTAACTGCAAATGCCAGCCTCTCTTCCATTTCCTCACGTCCTGTTTGCAACGTAAAAGCGATATTGCCCAAATGACCATCTGTATATGCATGTTGCTCGATAGCATTGACTAACCGCCTTGCTTGTTCCGTTAACTGTTCTTCTGTTTTGGCAGACAAGACAATAATTACCGGATGATTTGGTGTTATAGACATGTTGTCATTCTGGGCGTTGCGCGGAATATATTCCTCAATTAACAGGTGGGCATTCGCTCCTCCAGCACCAAAGGAGGAAATACCAGCTCGTCTAGGGGATTCTTGCATTTTTCCATCCTTATAAATGACTGGTTTCTCCCAATTCGCTAGTTTCTGTTGAACCATAAAAGGCGATCTTTTAAAGTCAATATCAGTATTAAGATCCTCAGCATGAAGGGAAGGAACTAATTGACGGTGCTTCATTTGTAATAGCACTTTCGTTAAACCTGCAATCCCAGCCGCACTCTCACTATGCCCAATATTAGACTTAACGGAACCAATCGCACAAAACTGACGATCATCTGTGTACTTTTCGAAGGCAGTGGTTAAGCCATGAATTTCAATGGGATCTCCAAGGGCTGTTCCCGTACCATGTGCTTCGATATAGCTGATAGTACGCGGATCCAAGTTAGCTCTTTTTAATGCCTCCATGACCAGCTGTGCTTGAGATTTTGGATTAGGTACGGTATATCCATTGGTTTTCCCTCCTGCATTAATCATACTGCCCTTAATGACTCCATAGATATGATCACCATCCGCTTCAGCTTGATCCAATGGTTTTAAAACAACTGCACCTATTCCTTCACCATCTACAATCCCATCCGCCTTTTGACTAAAAGGCCGACTTGTGGATCCAGGGGACAGCATAGTCATTGCGGACAGCTTAAGAAAATGATCTGGATGAACAATTAAATTAACACCTCCAGCTATAGCGCAGGTGCTGATACCACTATAAAGGCTCTCCAGCGCTAGATGAATAGCTGTTAATGAGGAAGAACAGGCTGAGTCAATCGCTAGACTAGGTCCTTGGAAATTCATCATATAAGATACTCTGTTGGCTATCGACCAATAACTCGCACCAGAAGGATAATGACCATTCATTGCTCCAACAAATACTCCTATTTTTCGGTCTTTACTAAGATTTGCCGGCGTATAACCTGCATCTGAGATACTTTCATAGCAAGCTTCCAAGAACACCCTTTCTTGAGGGTCCATTCGCTTAGCCTCTGCAGGTGAAAGATGAAAGAAATAGGGATCAAATTGATCAATACCGTCAATAAAACCACCCCATTTAGTATACATATAATCATCTTTTCCAGGCTCCTTGTCATAATACTTGCGCCAATCCCACCGCTCCTTTGGAATTTTAGTAATAGCTTGTTTACCTGATCTTAACAACTGCCAATATTCATCGATATTACTCGCCTTTGGATAGCGTCCGGCGATGCCAATAATGGCAACATCGAAAAGAGGTGTTCCAGATTTAGCCTCTTGCCTCTCGACGTGTCGTAAACTATCATGTTGACGTCTCAATCTTCTTTTTACTTTGCGTGGTGGTGAGGAAGCCTTATGAATCGGTCGGTCTACTGTTTCAGCTATTGTCAATAAGTCTTTCACCTGCTGCGAATAATTTTTAATTAAATAGTCGGCTAGTTCATCCAAAGTTTGATACTCAAATAATAGCGTGCTACTGATATCTGCAAAATCTTTTCGTAAAGCACTGGTCAATTGAGTGACCAAAATAGAGTCAAAACCATACCTCTCCAAAGCCTCTCTACTATCAATCTGTTCGGATGATAGATGTAAAATATCCCCGACTAAACGTTTAATATATGCCACACAGGCACTATGCAATGTGTCTTCCTTCTTGGTAGACTGTGTGGAAGACACTGGTACTTGCTTTTGTCGAGACTCCACACGTTTCGGTTGTTCATCGATCGGTTTATTTTTCCTTATCACGCCATTGCTTTCTGCTAGAATTATATGTTGCTGCCCATTGACAAGGGAGGGAACCATCGTACGAAAACCTTCTGACGCTAAGATTCTTTTCCACTGATCCACTGTAACTAGTGGGGACCCCGGAATTCGCAATATACCATCCTCGTATAACCACCATCCATCCAACAAACCAAAGGTAAAATGATTAAATAATGTTCGGGCCGTGGTTTCTGTTAATAAGAGTAATCCATTCTTTTTTAACAACGCCTTCGTATTTCGTAATGTCTCCCTCAGTACCGGGGTGGCATGGAGGACATTACTGGCAATAACTACGTCATATTTCCCAAGCTCCATCCTTTGATCCTCAAGGGGTTTGGTTACATCAAACAACCGATAATTAATCCGCTTATTCCAGTCACCAAAGTACTTTTCAGCCGATAACAAAAACGCCTTCGAAATATCTGTGTAAGCATACTCATCAATAATCTCAGCATATGGCTTAATTTGCTTTAATATTTCTTCAGTACTTCCACCTGTTCCTGCTCCAATTTCTAGGATCCGGACGGGCTTATTATTCTGATGGAGCTGTCTCTGTTGAAGATAGTTTACCAAAATGGCAGCAAGGTTCTGATTATAGTAATCTGCAATTGCATTCTGCTTATATATCCCTTCCACTAATTCAATGGAAGAATTAGGGAACAAAATATCTGTTGCCGTAACTTTTCCTATCAATATATCAGGTATATTCTCCAAGGCAGTCTCTATTAAGGTGAGATGGGAATGTACAGCTAGCTCAGCGCTCCAAATCCGCTTAAAATGATGCCACTCCTGCCAGCTTGCCTTGTTATCAACCGAGTTCGCTACAACTGAATAGACTTGATCCTCCCTCGAGAGGTATTTGTACTCCTCAAAGAGAGTCGCAGTTTCTTCCATCCATCGACCATAATTAGGTTGAAGCCCTCGGGTTAAATCTGTCAAACTACCCTGCTCGTCCTGAAACCATCCAGCCTTTTGTAGCTGACTCCACAACAATTTCACCAACAGGGGCTGAACTTGATCCATACGGTGAATAATTTCCATAACGGCTTTTCCTTCTGTTTCTACCAACTTAGGCACCGTAGATAGGAGACTATCCATACAAGGCATAATCTCCTCCTGGAATATGGAGAGAATCTCAGTTGTTTCTTTTTTCTGCTCCTGCCAAGGACGGAGGGTATGAATATAAGCTAGTTGTGGAAGAGGGTGTGACAGCAAAAAGTCCAGTGCAGCCATTCCCTCTGGTCCTTCAATTGAACCAATTCCAGCTTGAGTCATTTTGTTCTGATATTTTTCTTCCGCTACTGCACCGACACTCCCCCAATAACCCCAGTTCATAATCTTCACTGGACAAGACCATTCCCTCTCCATCGCTAAAGCAAACGCATCCTTAAAGTTGCAACCTGTTGCATAATTACTTTGTCCAGCTGCGGTTGCAAAAGATTGAATGGAGGAGAAGAACAGCACAAAATCAAGGGATTCATCGGCAAATACTTGGGCCATTCGAACACTGACATTTACCTTGGCAGTTAATGCCTCTCGAAAAGTTTCTTCGTCCATCTTTACGAGTGCCTGATCTCTTAAGACAATGGCTGAATGAATCACACCCTGTATCTCTCCATATTTCTGCTTAATTTGTTGATATGCCTTTTCCAGTGATTGTCTATTAGAAGCATCAGCTGTAATATATCTAGGAGCCGGACCAATGGTAGCTAATCGATTGATTTTGGTACGAATAGCTTCATCTTCTTCCCTCCTACCAATCCATATCACCCTCGCCTGATAGTGACGAATAACATGCTCACTCCAGACTTCGCCAATGCCGCCTGCTCCTCCAATTACTACATAAAGGCCACCTTTTTTGTAAGGAGCTTTGGGTACTACGGTTTGCTCAATCTGAATTAAGCGCTGATGGTACCAGGCCTCTTCTCGGTAAGCCAGCGTTTTATGTGGTAGACTTTGTATATTGGTAAGGGGCTGAAAATTATCTCCCTCTTCTAAGTCCAATAGGCGAATTAGCCAACCTGGATATTCATTTGCTAATGAACCTGCCAAGCCGTATAAAGCGGAAAGATTAGGCTGAATTGGCTCATGGGGATGAATCTGTTGCGCCCTTACTGTCACTATCGTCCATTTCAATTCTTTCGGTCCATAGTCCAATAAAAGTAATGCCTTAATCACCTTAAACATGGCCATCACCGTTTGTTCTTGATCAGAAATTAACGCATCATCTGTTACCAATGATACTGGGAGTTCCGGCATGCACCAGATTAACTCAGTCATATCAATTGGTTTAAATTTGGCCATAATTCCTTTAATGGTAGTCTCAGCATCAAAATGTAACACATGGGCCTGTGGGTATTGTTGTGCGACAAAGGCTGTTTTCTTATCTGCCTTTTGACCAATAATAACAACAGGGTGTTTTGATGAATTTGCTTTCTGTTCACTATTGTATTGAATTCGTTCCCAGACTGGTGTAAGCATAAGGTGACCTGGTGATCTATTCGGTTCCGCCTCTTCTGTCATAACGCGGGTGATCAGACCATTTATCGTTAGACAAAGATGTCCCTCCTTATCACAAAG
>JACYYK010004244.1_pt1 | contig 16128 bp, 15 predicted proteins | sample 8236871 | NCBI WGS metagenome assembly JACYYK01 (sample SAMN14103087, study PRJNA606662) | landfill metagenome | isolation source: landfill solid waste inoculated with endophyte fungus Paravalsa indica | place: India:New Delhi, Okhla landfill site | collected 2017-11-05 | reverse complement strand
TTAGTGATTAATCAGGACCGTTTACCAGTACCAAATACGGTATATTTTGATTCTGGTTTCCATGATGGTCGTATGTTATTCGTTATTCCACGTGCAAACAAGACCTACTTTGGAACAACAGATACTGATTATACCGGTGATTACTTGCACCCAAAGGTAGAAAAAGCCGATGTGGAGTATCTATTGACGGCCATGAATAATCATTTCCCTCATGCAAATATCACTGTTGATGATATTCAAGCAAGTTGGGCAGGACTACGGCCATTAATTGGTGGTACTGGTGATTATAACGGGAATACGAAAAAGAAGGTTGCATCTGATGAAAATCTACACACATTAGGTGAAATTCTCGATAAATATTTCAAGCATGAAATTGATCGTGAAGTCGTTGATGATCAGCTAGACAGTTTAGCAGGTAATAAGAAGAGTACTTCAAGTGTTTCACGTGGTTTCCAAATTAAGGCGGAAAACGGCATTGTTAATGTGTCAGGTGGTAAGCTTACTGATTACCGTCTGATGGCAACGGAAACAATGGAAGAAATCGCAAAGATTTTTGCTGATAAATTTGATAAAACGGTCACACCAGTTGATGCTACACAGTATCCTGTTTCAGGAGGTCACTTTGACCCAAACAATGTTGATGGTGAACTTGAAAAGTATGCTGAAGAGTTAGTGAAGTATGAAGTGAATGAAGTGAAGGCTAAAGAAATTGCTAGCCTTTATGGATCTAACACACCTGAAATTATTGAATATATCAAGACAGGTGTTTCAGCGCCTAAGTTATCTGTTGCTGAAACCAGTATGTTGCATTACGCCATCGAAAAAGAATTTGTCTTACGTCCAATTGATTACTTCTTGCGACGCACAAATTACTTATTGTTTAAGTCAGAGGACTTAGCACGGCTTGAAACGCCAGTGATTGATGAAATGGCTCAAATGTTGTCTTGGTCTGACGAAACGAAACAGGCTATGACGGAAGAATATATCAGCGCACGTGATGAATCACAATTAAAAGCGCTAAAAAAGGAGTTTAAATAATGGCAGAGAGAATTCCTTTAATTGTTGCAAATTGGAAAACAAATAAAAAAGTAGCAGAGGTTTATGATTTCTTACAAGAAATTCAAGGGAAATTACCAGATGCTAACAAAGTAAAAGTCGGGATTGCAGCACAAGATATTTATTTGCATGAAATGGTTAAGCAAAGTAAAGAACTAAAGCTACCAGTTTCAGTGATTGCTGAAAATGTTCACTGGGCTGATGAGGGTTCTTATACGGGTGAAACTTCACCAGCTGCCTTGGCAGATATCGAAGTTTCAGGATCAATTATTGGTCACTATGAGCGACGCAAGATGTTTAAAGAAACCAACGGATCAGTGGGACTGAAGGTTACGGCATCACTACGTAACGGGTTAATTCCAATTGTCGCCATTGCTGAAGATACCACACGCTATAATCCAGATGACGAGGATATGGCACCTTTGACTGAAATTGCAGTTGGGCTAGCAGGTGTTGATCGGCAAAGAGCGGAAAATATTGTGATTGCATATGAGCCAGCATGGGCAATTGGTGCTGCCGAAACACCTTCATTAGAAGTTATTGAACATGCAGCACGGGTTATCCGTAAGTCGTTAGCCATCTTATTTTCACAAGAAGTTGCTGATAAGATTCGTATTCAATATGGTGGTTCAGCTACGCCAGAAAATTCAAAAGATATTCTTGGGTTAGAGGATATTGACGGTTTGTTGATTGGGCGCGCATCACTTGAACCAACTGCATTCTTGAGTATGGTTAACGATGCTATTTAGGGGAAAATAAAAAAATGAAAAAGAAAATCTTTGGGGAAGTTTTTGGAAGTGCATTGTTGGTCTTCTTTGGACCAGCTTTGGTAGTTATGGGTGGGTACAATGACCTATTGGGACCTTCACTTGGTTGGGGTATTTCACTAGCCGTTTTGGTTTACGCATTTGGTCCTTTATCAGGTGCCCACTTTAATCCAGCTGTTACAGTGATGATGTTTTTAACAAAACAAATGAAAGCCGCTGAAACACTTATTTATATCGTTTCACAATTAGTTGGTGGTTTGATTGGTGGTTTGTTCTTGGTCTTGACCTATAAAGCTTACCTAAAGGGGGCTGGCTTGAGCTGGGCAACTGAAGTCGCTAAGAATAACTTGAATTCAACAGTATTTCCTAATATTTCTGCCGGTTTGGCATTTCTTGTTGAGGTAGTTTTGACCACAGTATTGTTAGTGGTTGTCTTGGTTTTGAACAATGATAAAACTAAGGTATATAACCTACAGGCACCAATCGCCATTGGGTTAACAATCGCTATTTTGGTCTTTGCTGCTGGTAACTTAACTGGTGCATCAATGAACCCGGTTCGTTCATTGTTCCCAGCGCTCTTCGCTGGTGGTATGGCCATGGACGATTTGTGGGTATATCTAACGGCACCATTTGTAGGTTCGATTTTTGGGGCATTGATTGATCGCTACATTTTGCGTGATTAAGATAGAAAATTAATACAAATTAAAAGAGCTGTTGACCTAACTAATAATTGGTAGGTTGGCAGCCCTTTTAATGTATTAAAAATAATTTTTATTGTTCCCTTTTATATCTTCGGTTCATAATCAACATCTAGTGTCGCTAACCGTTCTGTTCCCCAAGTAAACATTAATTCAATGATTGGCATCAAGCTTTCGCCAGTTGTTGTCAAAGCATAGAACACAGCTTTGCGATTTTTAACGAGTGTTTCGTGGCGGGTTACTAAACCATCTTCAACTAATTCATTGAGTTGCTGTGATAATACTTTATGGGTTGCGTTATCTAAAAGTTGTTGGATTTGGCTAAAACGCATTTGGCCATCATGTGATAAATGATAGATAATGACGATTTTATATTTGCCTGAAAACATTGATAGAGTATATTCTTTGGCACAATTAAAATCTTTTTTTTGAATTTTTTCAATGGCATATTTTCTGATGACATCAGTCATAAAGTGTACTCCGTTCATATTAGTGTTGATACGCACAAAAAAGTGCGTTATTGTGTTACGGTTTTATTAGGTATAAATTATATACCATAATAAAGGAGGTTGTTAATTATGACAAAGAAAGTTGCAGTTGTGGTTACCGATTTAGTAGAGGATATTGAATTTACTGATCCGGTTGAAGCAATCAAGAACGCAGGACATGATGTGACAACGATTGGTTTTGAAGAGGGCACTGTGGAAGGTAAGCATGGTACTAAGATTAACATCGACAAGTCTATTGCTGATGTAAAACCTGAAGATTTTGATGCTTTGTTTATTCCTGGTGGCTTTTCACCTGATCAATTACGTGCCGATCAACGCTTTGTTGACTTTGCAAAGGCATTCTTATCAAAGAATAAGTTGACTGCAAGTATCTGCCACGGTCCACAATTGATGATTCAAACTGGTTTGGTACATGGTCGTACAATGACTTCTTATCTAACTGTACAACCAGATTTGTATTATGCAGGTGCACGTATTGAGGATCAACCAGTGGTTGTTGATGGTAATTTAATTACAAGTCGTGAACCTAAAGATATTCCAGCATTCAACGAAGCTGTTGTTGCAGCCTTAGCATAGGCCCTAATTGGAATGATTTAAGTATGTATTAGTATTAAGATTAAAAGTTTAGCGTACCGAGTAAATCGTGTACGCTAAATTTTTGTTGTTATTTTTAATGACTGATATGATGGTGGTAAATTAAAGAAAGAGGGGGAATATCAATTATGGCATATACTGCTATTAATCCATATAATGGCGAGGTTATCCAAGAATTTTCGAATACAACAGATAATGAAATTCATGATATTTTGAATCAAGCTGAGAATTATTACCAAAAAGAAAAATCAGTTTCTTTTTCTAAGCGTGCGGAGCTACTCAATCAATTAGCGGATGAGTTTGAAAACCATTTAGATGATTATGCGCGTTTGGCATCCACCAACATGGGGAAGTTGATTGGAGAATCACGCACCGAAGTTGAAAAAATTGTGAGTTATGCTCGCTATTTTGCTGAACAAGGGCCAAAGTTTTTACAACAAAAGAATTATGATAAATTGTCTGTGGGTTCTAGTGCTCATGTTGAATTTTCCGGTATTGGTATCGTCTTAGCTGTGGAACCATGGAATTTTCCGTTCACTCAGGTGATGCGCGTGTTTGCACCAAACTTCATGCTGGGTAATCCAGTTGTTCTAAAACATGCAAGTATTGTGCCTCAAGCTGCTCAATCATTTGCGGATGCTTGTCAAGAAGCGGGCTTACCTCAAGGTGCATTTGCTAATATTTTTGCGACTCATGATCAAATTGATAAGATTATTGACGATCCACGTGTGCAAGGATTTGCTTTAACCGGTTCAGAACGAGCAGGTAAAAACTTAGCTGCTAAGGCTGCGAAGAATCTGATGAAAACAACCTTGGAATTAGGTGGTACGGATATCTTTGCAGTCTTGCCTGATGCAGACATTGATAAAGCAGCCAAAGATGCTGCTGAAGCTCGGCTAGCTAACGCTGGTCAAGTTTGCACGGCAGCCAAGCGTTACTTGGTTAGTGACGAAGTTTATGATGAATTTTTGGATAAAGTTAAACAAGCCTTTGATAGTTATCAATTTGGTAATCCACTAGATGAGAAAACTACTTTAGCACCGCTATCATCGCAGAGCGCGAAAGATAATTTGCAAGAACAAGTAGAGAAAGTTGTTGCAGGTGGTTCTGAAATATTGTACGGTGATCTGACTAAAAATGAAGGACCTGGATTCCAGTTTTCACCGTTGATATTGACGGGGATGACTCATGATAATCCAATGTACGACGAAGAATTATTTGGACCAGTTGCACAAATTTATCGTGTGAGCTCGGAAGAAGAGATGGTTGAGATAGCTAACGATTCTCGCTATGGGTTAGGTGGTGCAATTTATACAGCTGATGTCGCTCATGGGAACGAATTAGCTACTAAGATTGAAACCGGACAAGTGGCAATTAATCAAGTACTAGATGAACAAGCCGAAGTACCGTTTGGTGGCGTGAAAGACTCTGGATATGGTAGAGAGCTCAGTGATTGGGGACTCTTTGAGTTTGCTAACGTCAAGTTGGTGTTGAACTAGAACTGATAGTTTGAATTATTTGTACAGATAGTACTGATTTCAGAATTAAATAATTAAAAAAGCAACTAAATTCATCGTGAATTTAGTTGCTTTTTGTCTAGATTTGACATTTATTGCTATGAATTCTAATTAATAGAAGACAGAGGTAACCAAGTGAAAACTTTTTTAATTTCATTATCCCAGAAGGTCCAATCATGATCACCAGGAGTAACTGAGTAGGTTTCGTTCATGCCCAATGAATTCATAAAGTCAGTGAAATGGTCATTAGAGTCACGCATAAAATCATGATCACCAATTGACCGATACCACTGTATTTCTTTAAGTTGATCATTCGGCGCAGCTAATGCCAAGTTCTCTAAGTAGTTTTTCGGTAAATTTGGACCGAAAACACGTGATATATCAGGCATGATTGGAATGATATCACTTAAATTAACAGCAGGCGATAGTGCTGCAACTGCGCTGAACCATTCAGGGTGTTTAAAACCAAATTTTAATGCACCGAAGCCCCCCATTGAATTACCTATAACAAAGTTTTGGTTACGCAATGTACTTAGTGGCAGCATACGCCGTAATTCAGGTATCATTTCTTCGGTTAAATAAGTCCAGTAGGGTAGGCCATTGGTTTCATCCATATAAAAACTACGATATACATTAGGCATAATCACAGCAACTTGATATTGCGTTGCCAGATTTTCAATAGTTGTAAAACGATACCAACAAGATCCGTTTTCGCCTAGTCCATGTAGCAACCAAATAGTTGGTAGTGGCTTGTTAGGTAGATTATCCGGTAAGATAACACTAATTTTTAAATGTTCTTGTAAAACTGCTGAGAAGCGCGTGATATGAGTTAAAGACATTGTTCCTCCAAATTGTTCTCCCTTCAATAAAAATATCGCCTATTTTATTTAGTCTGAATAGTAAACATTTGCTTTTATGTTTTGGCGATGATTACCAAAATGTTCACCAAAAAGTGTTAGACCACCATAGACATCATTTTTAATTGGTAACACCGACATTTTTAAGGTTAATCGTGAACTGTCAGATAGATTTAAGTCGCTAATTTTAACGTTTGAAATACTATTACTATCAATAGAAGTATCAAGTTCACCGACTCGGAGGTGTTTGAGTAGACCGTATTGGCTAAACTTTTCCGGCCACCAATCGGGCGTGTAATTACCTTGAACATCAGAATAATTACCAGGTAGTTCGGTTTCACCAATATAGTTATCATTGATCCAAAAGCCGATTCTAGAGTGCCAGTTATTGTTAGATAGCGGAAATTCACTCGCCATTTCTAACTCAAATTCAATCATCTCAATTTTACTATCGGCTGGTAGTTCGTTTGGGATGATGTATTCAATTGTTCCCTGAGTAAACCACAAAATTTGTGAACGAAAACGTTCAGCTGAGAAGAATGCATTCACATCGTCCATTTTAGAAATTAGTGAGCTTTCAGATGATAAACCACAAGATGGCACGACATGGTTGATTGCAAAATAGTTACCAATGGGAATGTCGTAAGCTTTTTTATGGTACTCTGGAAATATTTTTTGTGGAAAATGGATATTAATCTGGTCGATATTCATAACTGGATAACTTTTTCGACTATCAGCATCTTTTTTGAAACTAATGATATTTGCTTTTTCTAAAATGTGTAAATTTTTAGAGATTGCTGCTTTACTGATATTCATTCTTTGAGCTAATTCAGTAGCAGTTACTGTCTCGCCGGAAATAATTTCCAGAATTTCCAATCTAACCTCGGAATCCAAGGCCTGATAGACATGTAAAGAATTTGGACTAATATCAATATCCATATATTTGTCTCCTTAATAAATTGGTTAACTTTTATGTTAATTATTATAAAGACAATTATCCGTATAAAGTGGATAGTTGTCAATATGATTAACCGCTTTCAATACTGTTTCAATAGCATTGACATCGCTTTCATAAAGCGTGATAATTCAATCGTTGGGATGGTTAATAATGATGTTAATTATTTAACAATGTAGGTTTATTAAGAGGGGATATTTATGAAAAAGGCACAAATTTTTGGTGCAATTATTGCATCATTTTTTTTATCATTTGGGCTAACAGAAGTGTTTAATCCAGTGGTTCATGCGGACTCTAACAAAGAAATTGTTTTTTGGAATCCGTTTACTGGTCCAGATGGTACGAGCATGCAAAAGTTAGTGAATGAATATAACAAGACGAATCCTGAATATAAAGTGAAGAATGTGTCACTGACTGAGGCGGATATGTATTCTAAGATTCCAACAATTGTTAATTCTAAAAAGGGAATACCCGATTTACAGATTGTGCATGTGGAGCGCATTAAGGATTATGTGAATAACGGGTTATTGGACAACTATAATCCTTACTTAGACGATTTTTCTGATATTAATAAATCGAATTATGTACCTGAGGCTTGGAATAATGGAGCCTATAAGGGGAAGCGGTATGGTGTGCCATTAGATATACATACAACCTTTATGTACTACAATAAGGCATTAGTTAAAAAGTATGCACCACATGCGCTTGATGATAATATCGTCACTTTTGATGAAATTAAAGCAGCTGGTGAAAAATCTCAGAAGGATGGCATAACAGGTCTAGGATTAACCTGGTGGAAGCCTAACTTTTTATCACTATATGGCCAATTGGGGGGTCAATTAACAAAGGATGGCAAAAATCCTAATTTAAATAATCAAACATCACGAAAAGTTCTCCAAATTTATAAAGGACTTTATGATAAAAAAATTACTTCTCAAGATGGTCAAGATCCAATGCAATTGTTCTTGACGAATAAAGAAATATTTTTCCCAGAAGGTATTTGGATGAACAATCAAATTAAAGAATCCGATGTGAAGTATGGGGTTACTAACGCAGCGCAATTATCAGATGATCCCGACAAAATGGTTAATTGGTCCTCAAGCCATCAGTTTGTACTATTAAAACAACCAAAGCGTGATAAAGCCAAGACAGAGGCGACTTTGAAGTTTCTTAGTTGGGTACGTACCAATTCATTAGAATGGGCAAAGGCTGGTCAAAACCCTGCAACGTTGGCAATTACTAAAGACAAGGAATATCGAAAAATGCAACAGTCTTTCTTATTAACTGATAAGACTGAACAAGAATCATTAAAGATATTTAATTACCGATATAACGGATACTTAGCAGACTATTTAGACCGGTATGCTTATGATTCAGTTTTTGGTAAGACTAGTATTTCTAGCTATTTGAATAAGTTACAAAACACTGTCCAGGATGAAGTGGATGCACAAATGACTGACTAGTCAAAAGGTAACTTTATTGCAACATATTGATAGGAGTAAAAAACAAATGGCAGATATTTCTTCTAAATCAGGAAATGTTAGTACAAATAGAAAAAAGACGTGGCACTTGCATGGGAAGAGTTTCCCTATATTATATTTGCTACCGCACTTAGTAGTTTTCACAATATTCTTTTTAATTCCATTAATTTTTGGTATTTATATAGCCTTTACGAAGTGGGATTTAGTTCGAACACCTGTGTTTGTTGGATGGGATAATTTCAAAACACTGTTATTTTCAGACTCAATATTTCATGACCAATTAACGAGTGGGCTATGGCACACAATTTTGTTTGTGTTGATTTCAGTGCCATTTTGTATTTTGGTACCACTACTTTTGGCGGTGGTGTTAAATACAAAACCAGCTTTTGCAAAATTCTTTCAAGGATTGTTCTATTTGCCCAGTCTATTTTCAATTTCTGCAGTGGTTATTGTTTGGTCACTAATTTTTAATCCTAATTACGGCCCCTTAAACACGTTGTTTCACTTAGACCAAGTTTGGACAGGTACACAACCATGGGCATGGATGACAATCGTTATTTTGACAGTTTGGTGGACTATTGGTGGAAATATGATTATCTACCAAGCAGCTTTAAACGGTATTCCACAAGATTATTATGAAGCAGCCGATATTGATGGTGCTTCACGATGGAAAAAATTTATTCACATCACATTGCCTAGCATTCGTGGGCAATTGTTATTTACCATCGTGACAACAACAATTGCGCAATTTAATATATATGGACAACCATTAATGATGACCAATGGTGGGCCAAATGGCTCGACAACTGTATTAATGATGAATGTTCAACAAAATGCCTTTGGATCTGGACAATCGTTGGCTGGTATATCATCAGCCATGGCGGTCATTTTAGGTATCTGTATAACGATTGTTTCAATGGTTCAATTATTTCTACTGAGAAATAAAGATTAATACGGGTAGGTGAGAAAGTAATGAAAAATAAGAAACAAGGATCAGTTCAGTGGCTATCACTAATTTTTCTAATTGTATTGGGCGTTGTTTGGATTACACCATTGTTGTATGGCTTGATGTCATCGTTTAAAAGTAACCTTGAAATGCAGTCGGTTGGTTTTAAATTTTTACCAATTAATTGGTTGTTTACTAATTACACCAGGTTATTGCAGAACACATCAAATACACCAGTTTTTCGCTGGTTTTTAAATTCAATTGTTATTTCAGGTGGGTCAACTATTTTGGTACTGGTTGTGACGTCGCTTTCAGCGTTCGCGTTTTCACGTTTACGCTTTAGAGGTCGTAACATCTTATTTATGTTTTTGTTATCGACAATGATGTTCCCGCCAGTTATGAATATTATTCCGCTATATAAAATTATGACAACTTTGGGTTGGGCTAATACGCCATGGGCGATGATTTTTCCGGCTGCAACAGGAGTGTTCAATATTTTCCTAATTCGACAGTTTATGGATAATATTCCAATTGCGTATGATGAAGCCGCCAGAATTGATGGTGCGAGTGATTGGCAAATTTTCAGAATTGTTATTTTACCATTAATCAAGCCAGTTTTGTTTGTGGTTGCGCTGTTTACATTTACGGGATCATGGAATGATTTCTTGTGGCCATCAATTGTCTTTTCAGATATAAATAAGATGCCGATTACACCAGGGTTAAAGTTGTTACAAGGAATGTATGTTGCCGATATTCCAACATTAATGGCGGGAGCAATTATTGCAATTATCCCAACGTTTATTTTGTATCTTGTTGCGCAAAAGTATTTCTTACAATCAATGTCTTTGTCAGTAGGTGTAAAGGGATAGTTGTTTATGTTAGATAAAAAGTGGGATAAAAAATTATTGATTACTTGTGCTACGTGGCAATTTATCGATGGGCTCATTACAATTATTTTAGGCTTTTTAAATATGACGAAAATGTCTGATATTAGTAAAACAGTGCCAATTAGCTCATTTAATGGTTTGGTGGGTACAATGTTTATTTTAGCTGGCTTAACCAATTTATTAATTGCTTATTATTTCTTGTCACAAAAAGAAATTAACAAGTGGATCATGCCAATGCTAGTTATGGAAGTGATTATTTCTTATTTCTGTATGGATGTTATTGCAGTTGGAACTTTGGTACCGGCCGTGATTATTATCAGTTTAAAGAAAAAAAGACAAAAGTTAGTCAATGCGCAGTAAAGAAAGTGAGAGAAAGTATGTATCGTACAGAATATCCGGAACCACAATTTCAAAGAGAACATTGGATGAACTTAAATGGTACTTGGCAATTTGCATTTGATGATCAAGATTTAGGCATTAAAGAAGGTTGGTATCAGCAACACGATTTTGAGAAGAAAATTGAAGTGCCATTTGTTTACCAAACTGAATTGAGTGGTATTGATGATCAAAGTGAACATGGTATCGTTTGGTATCAACGTCACTTCACTGTTAAAGAAGCAGAAGATTTTGCGACAATTTTACATTTTGGCGCTGTTGATTTTGAAACAGACGTTTGGCTTGATGCTCAACACATTGGCACACACGTAGGTGGACATACAAGCTTCTCTTTTGATATTACTGATTATATTTCAGCCGGGGAAGATCATGTCTTAACAGTCCGTGCAAAAGATCCAATTCGTGATGAAGAGCTTACCAGAGGTAAACAAAACTGGACAGGGGAAAGTGCAGGTATTTGGTATACAAATACAACCGGAATTTGGCAAACTGTTTGGCTAGAAATGAAACCATTAACCAATTTGGTAAGTATTAAATATGTGACAGATATTGATAAAGGTAATGTGAACATGACTGGTGAAATTGCTAATTTTATTCCTGGTACAGAAGTTGTTGCTGATATTAAATTTAAAGATGAACAACTAGCAAAAGTAGCTATTTATCCAGAGGAAGGATCATTTGAATTAAGCGTCAATGTATTAGGTAAGCATATTTTCCGGATGGGGTACCACAATGAGGGGTGGATGTGGTCGCCTGAGCATCCAAATTTGTTTACTGTTAATTTTCAGACAACCGCACCAGGTGCGCGAACTGATCAGGTAGCATCATACTTTGGTATGCGTAAAATTCATACTTCTAAGGGGATGGTTTATTTAAACAACCGTCCATATTATCAAAAATTAGTATTGGATCAAGGATATTGGCCAGAAGGGTTATTAACAGCACCGAATGATGAAGCCTTTAAAAAGGATATTACTTTAGCGAAGGAAATGGGATTTAATGGTGCTAGATTGCATCAAAAGGTTGAAGATCCACGTTTTCTATATTGGGCTGATCAATTAGGGTTTATTACGTGGGGAGAATGTGCAGCAGCGCCGGTATTTACGCCTAAAGCTGAAACAACGTTGTATCAAGAATGGTTAGAAATTATTGAAAGGGACTATAATCATCCATCAATTTTGACTTGGGTTCCTATTAACGAAAGTTGGGGTGTGCCACATGTACATATTGATCGGCAACAACAACACTTTACTCAGGCTTTGTATCATATGATTCATTCATTAGATACAACCAGACTTGTACAATCAAATGATGGTTGGGCACAAACCGAAACGGATATTTGTGCGGTTCACAATTATGCTCATGGGACGAAGGACGATCTTGAAACATATAACTATTACACTGAAACATTAAGTTCTTGGGAGAAGATTATACGGAATCCGCCTGTATGGGATATCTTTGCTGATGGTTTCTCATACAAGGGACAACCCATTCTATTAACTGAATTTGGTGGTATTGGTTACAACAAACAATCACCGTCAGAAGGATGGGGTTATACAGGTGCAAAATCTGATGAGGAATTCGTAAGTGAGTACCAAAGAATTATAAGTGCGGTAAGCCAATCACATTGCTTGTACGGTATTGTCTATACACAATTAGCGGATACGGAACAAGAGGTGAATGGCCTATTAACCGTTAATCGCGAACCAAAGGTTGATCCGAAAATTATTAAAAAAGCTAATGACTTTTTTATTCGTTCGTTTGTTGAAACGCCACAAAAAGATGTAGAAATTGTTGATGTTTTAGATGATAACTTGGACTAAGGGTTTAGTCAGAATTTATAGAAGGATAGGGTGACATTCTAATGGTTCAAATAGCGCTGGATCACATTTATAAAAAGTATGAAAATGCTACAAATTACTCGGTGACAGACTTTAATTTGCACATTAAAGATCAAGAATTTATTGTTTTTGTTGGTCCATCAGGCTGTGGTAAGTCAACAACTTTACGTATGATTGCTGGATTGGAGGACATCTCAAAAGGTGAGTTAAAAATTGAAGACAAAGTTGTTAATAATGAGTCACCAAAAGATCGCGATATAGCAATGGTATTCCAAAACTATGCTTTGTATCCGCACATGACAGTATATGATAATATGGCATTTGGTCTTAAACTTCGTAAATATGACAAGACTGAAATCGACAGGCGAGTTAATGATGCGGCTGAAATTTTGGGATTAAGCGAGTATCTAAAGCGTAAGCCATCGGCTTTATCTGGTGGTCAACGTCAACGTGTTGCCTTAGGGCGATCAATTGTGCGTGATGCACCAATATTTTTAATGGATGAACCACTATCTAATTTGGATGCCAAATTACGTGTTTCAATGAGAGCGGAAATTGCAAAATTGCATCAACGTTTGAATACAACGACAATTTACGTCACTCACGATCAAACTGAAGCAATGACGATGGCGGACCGAATTGTGATTATGAAAGAGGGAAAAATCCAGCAAGTAGGAACGCCTCAAGAAGTCTATGATAATCCAGCAAATGTTTTTGTTGGTGGATTTATTGGATCACCAGCAATGAATTTTTTTAATGTGATTTTTAAAGGTGACCGAATTAGTGACGAAGAAGGGAATTTTGAACTTGAAGTACCGCAAGGATGTGCTAAAGTATTGAACGATAAGGGATATCAAGGTAAAAAATTGATTTTTGGAATTAGGCCCGAAGATTTACATACAGAGAATGCTTTTTTGGACACTTTCCCCAATGCGGTTGTTTCTGCGACGGTTGTCGTATCAGAATTACTTGGTGCTGAATCACAATTATATAGTAAGATTGGTAATACAGAAGTGGTTGCTAAAGTTGATGGACGTGATATTAAAGAAACTGGATCAGAATTGAAACTTGGCTTTGATCTGAACCGTTCACATTTTTTTGATTCTGAAAGTGAAGTTGCAGTCTACTAATTAATGAATAGGGTTATAACCAGTATCGGAAATTTCTGATACTGGTTTTATTAATAATAAAACTATTTTTTAAACGTTTAGATAATTTTACGTCATGAAAAATATTGTTTTGAAAACATAAACAAAGTAACATGTGAATATAATTATTTGCTGGAAGGTTACCTTATGAAGTTTAAAAAACAATGTGTAATAGGGAAAAGGAATAAAATAGTTCCTGAAATAAAAGATTTTGAACAATTTTTAAAAAAGATGGGTACAAGTGATAGTTTATTATCACGTCAACAATTGACTAAGTTGACACAAACGAGTCAAGTAATGCTGCATCCGTTGCAATTACGTTTGAATGGAAAATTACCCAACCGACCATTAAATTTATCATTGATTGTTTATAAGAATGACTTACGGTTAAGGCGATTACATGTTCTTTTGCCCACGGGCGAGGTAGCCGAAATTTACCAATTTTTGAATCAGCTCAACGCGTTGTTAACAGAACTTATTTTTGAAAATGACTTCTATGATAATCTTATGATTAAATCTGAGCCAAGCGTACAAGTAGCAACAGCAGATAAGTTAAACCGTGCGAACCAGTCATTGAAACAAAGGATTAGACAGTTAACAGAAACGAAAATTCAACTAGCCTCACAGTATGAAGGTGCTCAAGCAAAGTTAAAGCAACAGTTAAATCAATTAGCGGTTAGCGATAAACAAAATCAGGCGTTACTGTTAAAAATTGAACAACTTGAGCAAACAATCAAAGATTATCAGTTTAAATTCACCAAGCAAAAAGAAGAAATGAGCATTATCCGTGAACAAATTCGTGTTAAGCAGACAAAACAGAACCAACAAAAATTGATGAAAAAGGTTCAAGTTATTGAACACGTCTGTCCGAAATTAGATGATAAACTTTTCAAAGAGGAAATTGTTGATTTACAAAAGCAAGTCGCCAAAGCACAACAAGAATTACAGATATATAGGAAACAACGTACTGCCGGTTTGCAAGTTAGTCGCTCGGAAAAGATAAGACAGTTGACCAGTGAATTGAATTTAACTTGCATTGATGATTATCATCCATTACTTCGTTTAGTTCATAAGTATAATGAATTAGTTGCTGAGGATTTAGTTTTATGGCAACAAATTCAAGGCCGTTTTGTAAGGGTCGATAATCGATGGCAATTTATTGATCAGAATAGTCAGGCTTATGAATTATCTGAACTATCTTTAAATGGCATTCTACTACAAACACTGACAACTAATTATTATTATTCAGCACGTCAACGGTCTGATACAGGTTATATCATGTTGATTAGACAATTAAATAATCAAGTGACTGATGGTCAAATTGAAACTCATAAAAATGAGACGAGTGGTCCGGTACGCCTAATGAATAAGCAAGTGCTAATTATCTCTTGGTGGGGTGAGACGGTTAAAAACGCAGCAAAAAAATTAAGCTATTTTGGTATAGATGTTGTCTGGTTGGATCCATCAGATATTAGTAATGATAAAATTATGCATGAGATGAATAAGACACAATATGACTTTGAGTTAATTGTCATGCGGGGCGCCCACCATGAAACGGTAACAGCAGCGCATCGTCTGCGCCGGTCTGGTAGACAAGTTAAGGTAGCAAATAATCCTGGGGCCAGTGCAATGTTTGATTACGTTAGTGGTGCGTTAGGGCTAAGTGATGGCTAGCGTATGTTTGATGTGCTAAAAATAACTTGCAGAATGGTTAAAAAATCAGTATTATAGGTTAGGTATTAGAAAGTAAATAACTCGACATCCTATCAAGAGTCAGGGAGGGACTAGACCCCGTGATCTGACACCAACTACCTTACGGTGAAGTGGTAATTTCTAGCAGATGGGCGCATATCGACTGAACCCCGACGTGCCGCCTATGTGTGGTCGTCGGGGTTATTTATTTTGATTTTCGCTATGTAAAGGAGATATTAATAAATCATGTCAGAAAAGCGTTTATTTACATCAGAATCAGTTTCAGAAGGACACCCAGATAAAGTATCTGATCAAATTTCAGATGCTATTTTGGATGCCGTTCTAAAAGATGATCCACAAGCACGTACTGCTGTTGAAACATCAGTAACCACTGGCTACGTTAATGTATTTGGTGAGATATCAACGAAAGCATACGTAAACATTAATGATATTGTACGTAAGACGTTGAAGCGTATCGGATACGATGATCCTGATGCTGGTTTCTTAGCTGATGATATTCACGTGGGCGTTACACTTGATGAGCAATCACCAGATATTGCGCAGGGTGTTGATGCAGCTATTGAACAACGTGAAGATGGTGGTATTGATCCACTTGACCAAATTGGTGCAGGTGATCAAGGTTTGATGTTTGGTTTTGCAACCAATGAAACCGATGAATATCTACCATTATCAGTTGTTTTGTCACATAAGTTAGTTAAGAAGCAAGCTGATATTCGTCGTGCTGGTATTTTGGATTATTTGTTACCTGATGCAAAGGCACAAG
>JACYYK010009287.1_pt1 | contig 16130 bp, 17 predicted proteins | sample 8236871 | NCBI WGS metagenome assembly JACYYK01 (sample SAMN14103087, study PRJNA606662) | landfill metagenome | isolation source: landfill solid waste inoculated with endophyte fungus Paravalsa indica | place: India:New Delhi, Okhla landfill site | collected 2017-11-05 | reverse complement strand
TGTACCCAATCGAGGCCATCCCAGGATACCATGTTTGACCAATCTTCATTTCTACTACATATACACCAACCGCTGGCAATCTCTCGCCTGGTGTTGTTTCAACATTGGCTGTTGGAAATCCGAGTTCACGTCCACGTGCTTCTCCATGCACAATGACCCCAGTCGTTTCGTATGGGCGCAATAATATATGTTTTAGCGTATCTAAACGACCGTCATCAACCATCTTTCGCGCAAGGGTTGAGGCACTTTCTTTACCGTCTACATTAACCTGTTGCACCTCAATAACATCAAAACGGTTTTGAGCATACTGTGGTAAATGTTTCATGTCCGCATTTTCAGGCCCATAGGTATGATCAAATCCGGCAACCACCGCCTGAGCATGTAATCCTACCATATATTGGTCGACAAAATCTTGTGGCTTTAATTGCGCAAATTCAGATGTAAAGTTAACGACATAAGTTAACTCCACACCAAGTTCTGCTAATAATTCCAATTTTTTAGGTAATCTAGTTAGATAAGTCAGAGGCTTATTATATGTTTTAAATGCAATCGATGGATGATGATCATAAGTTAAAACGGCTAACTTGGTTCCCCTTTTTTTAGCTTCATCGGCTGCACGTTTGATAACCGTACGATGACCAGCATGCACACCGTCAAAAAAACCCATTGCTAAAACAACTGGTTCTTTTTTTATTTGACTTGCCTCATATGGATGATGCAAATAAATAACTTCCATCATTAAATCCTTCTTCTCTTTGTTTTTTTAGTGTATACATTACACACGCATATTATGATAAGTATAGATTATTCTATTGAAAAAGTTCGATAAGCCCGATATTGGTTTTTATCAGGTCGCCAAGCAAAAACAGATTTCACATCACCTTGATATGTTAAAACAATCTTTTCTGTAATTGGTTCAAATAAACTAGCCGGTTGTCCAATACCGTGCTTGATTCGATCCCATTGTGCATCAGTTAAGGCCACGTGTGGATATTGGTCAACGGCTGTTGACAGGGGCATTAACCAGTCACCTAAAGTACCTTCTTCTTCCATACGTTGTGCAATATCTTCTAAATGACGGGCTTGTTTAATATCATATCCTCCGGCACTGACCCTTGTTAATTGGCTCATCACTGAAGGCACTTCTAACTGTTTACCTAGGTCAACAGCTAGTGTTCTGATATAAGTCCCTTTAGATACCTTGGCTAAAAATGAGAACGTCTGGGTTCCCTTTTTTTCATCAAAAACTGGGTCTGAAGTCATTTTAAATTCATAGATTGTTGCTTCACGCTTTGGGCGTTCAACTGTTTCACCCGCCCGTGCATAATCATATAAACGGCGTCCATTCACTTTCACAGCAGAATACATTGGTGGTACTTGCGTGATGTGGCCAGTTAACTCATGCATTCCCGCAAGTATCTTATCAGAAGGAAATGGCGTTGTGAGTTGCTGTGTCTCGATAACTTCACCATCCATATCCTCAGTAGTTGTTGCAATACCAAATGTGATTTCACCGGTGTAAGTTTTCCCAGTTTCTTGTAAAAACTCTATTGTTTTTGTAGCCTTACCAAGTGCGATGGGCAAAACACCATCAACGCTTGGATCAAGGGTTCCGGCGTGGCCAATTTTTTTCATATTTAAAATACGTCGTAGTTTAGAAACAACGTCATGTGAAGTCATCCCTGCTTCTTTATAAATTGGTAAAATTCCGTCCATATTTCCGCCCCTCATTGTGGATTAATTATATGTATATAAAAAGGGGTTTCGTACCAAAAATTTACTGGTAAAAAACGCCCTTTCATTAATTATTCTCATACGTATTGATTATAAGTATGATTAGTCTTGGTGTAATTGACGAATCAAATCATCAATTTTATTACCATATTGAATAGATTCATCTTTAACAAACTTTAGCTCTGGTGTTTTATAAATACGTAAACGAGACCCTAATTCTTTACGAATTAAGCCGGTCGCCGCATCAAGACCTTCCGCAGCTTTTTTGTTAACTGAAGCTAGTTCTGATAGCACACTATAAAAGACTTTTGCTTGTTGTAAGTCACCCGTCACCTCTACACCAGTAACAGTAACTCCCTCAATACGTGGATCACGAATTCGCTTTAATAATAAATCATTAACTTCGCGCTGAATTTCTTGTTCTAAACGACCAACTCGAAAATTTTGTTGTGCCATATTAATTTCCTCCCATCAATATGCATTGTGAAATCAATTAGCGTGGAATTTCAACCATTTCGTACGCTTCAATCATATCACCAACTTTTTCATCATTGTACTTTTCAATCGTTAGACCAAAGTCATAGCCATTCTTGACTTCCTTAACATCGTCCTTGTAACGACGTAATGAACCAATCTTACCATCAAAAATAACAATTCCGTCACGAATCAAACGAACTGATGCATTGCGAGTAATCTTTCCAGACATTACCATACCACCAACAATTGTACCAACCTTTGATACCTTGAACAAATCACGGACTTCGGCAGTACCGACAACTTTTTCTTCAAATTCAGGATCTAGTTGTCCCTTCATTGCAGCTTCAATTTCGTCAATGGCATTGTAAATGACACTGTGCAAACGAATCTCAACCTTGTCTGTATCGGCTTGTTGCTTTGCTTGTGGTGTTGGACGTACATTGAATCCAACGATAATTGCACCAGATGCTTCTGCAAGAGTAACATCTGATTCATTAATAGCTCCAACAGCAGTGTGAATAATGTCAACCTTGACACCTTCCACATCAATCTTATGGAATGAACCAGCTAGTACTTCTACTGATCCTTGAACATCGGCCTTGATAATAACTGGAACAGACTTCATTTGCTTCTCAGCCATCTTATTGAACAAATCAGATACAGAGACAATATTATTACGGTTACGTTCTGCAATCACCGCACGCTTAGCACGTTCTTCACCGGCTGCACGTGCTGTCTTTTCATCTTCAAAGACCACAAAGCGATCTCCGGCTGATGGCACATCATTTAATCCTGTAATTTCTACAGGTGTTGATGGCAAAGCTGACTTAACACGACGACCACGATCATTAGTCATTGTTCGAACGCGTCCATAAGTGTTACCAACAACAATTGGATCACCAACATGCATTGTTCCTTGTTGTACCAATACGGTTGCGACCGTTCCACGTCCCTTATCAAGACGAGCTTCAACAACAGAACCAGCTGCACGCTTGTTAGGATTTGCCTTCAATTCCAAGACATCGGCTGTCAAAAGAATCATTTCTAGTAATTCGTCAATATTTTGTCCAAACTTGGCTGAAATATTAACAAAGATAGTATCTCCACCATATTCTTCAGGAACTAATTCATATTGCATCAATTGGTTGATAACATTTTCTGGTTTTGCACCAGGCTTATCAATCTTATTAACGGCAACAATAATTGGTGTTCCTGCTGCCTTGGCGTGGTTAATAGCTTCAATCGTTTGTGGCATGACACCATCATCAGCAGCGACTACCAAAACAGTAATATCGGTAATATCTGCTCCACGTGCACGCATTGCAGTAAAGGCTGCGTGACCTGGTGTATCCAAGAATGTCACAACACGATCATTTAACTTGGCTTGGTAAGCACCAATATGCTGGGTAATACCACCAGCTTCACCTTCTGTAACGTGTGAATTACGTAGGTAATCTAGCAAAGTTGTCTTACCATGATCAACGTGCCCCATGATGGTCACAACTGGTGCACGAGGTTCCATATCTTCACTGTCTTCTTCTTCAACTTCGAAGAATTTATCCAAGTCAGCAATATCTACTTCAACCTTTTGTTCAACATCAATACCGTAATCAGCAGCTAATAGTTCAATCGTGTCAGCATCCAATGACTGGTTTTGATTAACCATGACACCTAACATAAATAATTTCTTAATAATTTCAGTTGCATCACGATGAATTAATTTAGCAATATCTTGCACGTTCATTCCAACTGAATAGACTAGCTTTTCTGGTAATGGTTGGTCCTTACGTACTGTTGGTGCTGGGCGATGCTCGTTATTATTACGATTACGTCCTTGATTTTTCTTGCCGCGTCGATTATTACGATTGTTGCGGTTGTTCCCATTATTATTGTTGAAACGACGGTTTTTGTTTTGTGAATTACGGTTATTATTACGTCCACCATTGCCATCATTAGCATTATTTTGTTGTGGCTTTTGCTTATTGTGTTGTGGACGAGAAGATTTATTATCTACTTGCTTTTCGTTGTTATTATGGTTTGCACCCTTTTTTGGTGCTTTGTGTTCAGTTGTCTTGGCCTTTGCTGAGCTATTATTCTTTTTAACAGCATTAGTCAATGTCTTAACTGCTTTATCATCTAGTGTAGACATGTGGTTTTTAACCGACATGTTTGCTTTATTTGCAATTGACACTAAATCCTTTGATGAAACATTTAAGTCCTTTGCCAACTCATAAATTCGCTTGGTCATATAACTTCCTCCTAATTATCTAAGTATTCTCGCATTTTTTTAGCAAATCCTTGATCAGCTATGCCAATCACCGTTCGTGCTAATCCAGTTGCATCTGCCAATTCTTGACGAGTTAATGTTGTTGAGAATGCAACGTTGTAACTCGTTGTTTTATCCGTAAATTTCTTTTTACTTGTTTGACCACCATCTGATGCAAAAAAAACTAAACTTACTTTGCCAGAACGAATTGCATTCAACACTAATGCTTCACCAGTAACTAATTTGCCCGCACGCCTAGCAAGACCTAATAAGTTTAATAATTTTTGCTTACTTTGCATCGCCAAAAAGCTCCTTACGTGCTGCTTGATGATCAACATATGCAATCAAATCATCATAAAACTTTTCTTCAAGATTGGTTTCAAATACTTTATCAAAAATACGCTTTTTCTTAGCAGTCTCTGCCACTTCGACAGATAGAGAGATGTACGCACCACGTCCATTTGCTCGATTGGATGGATCTAAGATGACATCGCCTTCAGGTGTCCGTACAATACGCACAAGTTCCTTTTTAGGTACCATTTCACCAGTAACAATGTCTTTACGCATTGGAATTTTACGTGGCTTCATATGCGTTACCTCCTATTCTTCTGAATTATCGTCTAATTCAATTTCTTCGTCATTATTTTCATCAGTAACAGTCTCTGTTGATTGATTTTCCATTTCAGCAATTGCTTCTTCACGTGCTGACTCTGGTTTAATATCAATTTTAAATCCAGTTAATCGGGCTGCTAAACGGGCATTTTGTCCGCGCTTACCAATAGCTAATGATAATTGATAATCTGGAACCAAAACCGTTGCTGCACGGTCGTTGTTTGGATCAAAAATAACCTCAACGACTTCAGCTGGGTTCAATGAATTCTTAATAAACTCAGCTGCATCTTCAGTCCATTCAACAATGTCCATGTTTTCACCAGATAATTCAGTGACAACAGATTGCACACGAGCACCCCGTTGTCCAACCATCGTTCCAACTGCATCTAGGTTCTCATTATGAGAATAAACAGCAATTTTTGAGCGGTCGCCCGCCTCACGAGCAATTGACTTAATCTCTACAGTGCCATCAAAAACTTCAGGAACTTCTGCTTCAAATAGTCGCTTAACAAGATCTGGATGTGTACGAGAAACAAAGACTTGTGGACCCTTTTGCTCATTTTGTACTTGTGAAACCAATACCTTAATTTTATCACCCATTTGGTAGTTTTCACTAGGCATTTGATCATTTGGTTTCATTGCTGCCATTTGATTACCAGGCAAAATGATGTACAAGTAACGTGAGTCTTCACGCTCTACTTCTCCGGTGATGATCTCATCTTCATATCCAACAAAGTTATCATATACAACACCACGCTCAGCTTCGCGTACTTTTTGCATAATAATTTGTTTTGCAGTCTGTGCAGCTAGTCGACCAAAATCCTTTGGTGTAACTTCAAAGCGAATTTCATCACCAACTTCATAGGCTTTATTTAATTCTAACGCTTCTTCTAAACTAATTTGTTCATATGGTTCTTCAATTTCAGCTACAACTGTCTTAACAGCAAACACCTTAATGCTACCTTTTTTCTTATCGAATTGTACTTCGACATTTTCAGACTCGTCATAATTCTTTTCATATGCCTTCTTCAAGGCTTCTTCAAGTGCTTCAATTAAAACTTCGGCTTTGATACCTTTTTCTTCTTCAAGTGCATCAAGAGCTGATACTAATTCCTTACTCATTTTTGTTTCTCCGTATTTTTAAAAATCATTCGATTGTCGTGCTTGTGCAACTGCGCGACGTGGAATAGTCAATTCGTTATCAGACTCATCAGTGATGATTAAACTTTCTGGTGTAAAATCACTCAATTCACCCAAAAACTCTTTACGACCATCAATCTTCTGATAGGTCGAAATATGAACCAACTTATGGTGAGCCCATTCATAATCTTCTTCGCTAGTCAAAATACGATCTTGACTAATAGATAAATGAGCTTGTTGAATGTTGTCTAAATCAACCTCAATTAATTGATGTTTTGTTTTTAACAGTACGTCCATTGTCAATGTATCATCCGCAAATGAAACTAACTGACCAGTGAACTTCTCAAATCCTGCAATCGGATTATTCAAATCCACCTCAATAAATCTACCAACTGCCCATTTAAAGTTTGCTGGTTGCTGTAATTTTCTGTCAGCACCTGGAGATGAAACATCAAGAAGATAAGCCTGTGGGAATGGATCTGGAGTAATCTTATCTAGTTCGTTACCAATCAACTCGGTTAACATTACTAAATCATCCATATTAATTTCTCCGTCAACACGGTCTACAAGTACACGAAGAACAAAATCGCTGTCCTGCTTTTCATACAAAACATCCCAAAGATCAAAACCCTTTGTAGCCAATACGGGTTTTAAAATTTCTTGTACATTCTCTGTAACTTTTGCCATTTTAACCCTCCCTTCACGCAACAATATTCGCTCGATTTAATAAACTCCTTAAAAAAATGAGCGGCCGAGAAAAAATCCGGCCACTCAATTAAGAGCATATTCATTAACAAACCTAATAATAACATGAATCTATGTTATAGGCAAGTAACTGCACATCCTACTTTAATTCATCATAAAGTGATCAATAAAGATTTTAGCAACATTGAAATAAATAACAACGGATGTTAAATCGGACAATGTTGAAATAAATGGTCCTGATGCAACAGCAGGATCGACACCAATCTTATCCATAATCAATGGAATAAAAGCACCCGCTACATTAGCAACTAAAATAGCAACTCCCATTGCCAAGCCAACAGCGATGCCCAACAACAAGTTGTTTTTCCAAACCAAGATAACCAAGAAAATGGTTACTCCGGCAAGCACACCAATCAAGGCACCTATTAAAATCTCAAATAGTAGCGATTTCAAGGTCGACTGTTTTTCTTGCAAAGCAATTCGCCGCACTGCAACGGCTAATGACTGGGTACCTGCATTTCCGGCAGTACCTGTTATCAATGAAATAAAAACAGCTAGCACTGAGGTCTCTGCAACCAAATAATTATAACCATCAATGACAGAAGCTGTTCCCATCCCCAAAAAAATCAGGCCAATCAACCAAGGCAACCGTTTCACTGCGGATTTAATCGGATTGTCTTCTATATTAACAACGTCAACACCGGCAAGTCGTGAATAATCTTCGGCTGCCTCTTCATCAATAACGTCAACAATATCATCAACAGTGATCATTCCAATCATTTTTTCCTTAACGACTACTGGAATAGCAACAAAATTATAATCAGCCATAATTTTGGCGACCTCTTCCTGATCATCAGCAGGACTAACTGTAATTAGATTTGTATCCATCACTTCAGAAATTACCGCTGCATCTGGCCACACAATTAACGACTTTAGAGAGATAACACCAACCAATACACCATCATCATCAAGAATATAGATGTAATTAATTTGCTCTGCCTCTTGAGCAACTTTCTTTACCTCTACCATGGCTTGACTAATCGTTAGCCGTTGATTAATAGCGATAAATTCCGTACTCATCAAAGAGCCGGCTGTATCATCTTCATACTTCAAAAGGCGCTTAATTTCTTCAGCACTTTCTTTAGGCATTAACGATAGGTACATCGCTAGTTGTTTCGTATCCAAGTCGGACATCAAATCAACAGCATTATCGGTATACATCTCAGCTAACATTTCTGCTGCATAATGTGGTGACATTTCAGATAATAGGTCATTAAAATCAACATCTTCAGGATCTATCTCATCAAAAATATCCGCTAACTCAACTGGCTTCAACCAATCAATAATTTGCCGTCTTAACTGCGTTGTCAAAGAAACGTAAAAGATTGCCTGGTCAAATGTATGCAATTCATCGAAACTATCTAAAAAAGCATCTTTGTCATTATTTTCAATATAATGAACTAAATAACGGGCTTGTTCTGATAATTCATCACGCATGTCTTCTGTTAATTCTTGTAAAGTTTCCTCCATCATTCACCACGTTCTAAGACTTACTTACCACGTCTGCCGTGGCATTTTCAGTCAAAATTTTCTTTAAATCTTCAGGTAACGGACTCTGTATATGTCTTTGTATTTCACTAAATGGATCATAAAATTCTAGCCAATAAGCATGTAACGCTTGGCGACTAATCCCTCGGTCCATTGGGCCACCATATATTTCATCGCCAATTAATGGGTGACCAATATATTTAAAATGCACTCGAATTTGGTGTGTACGTCCAGTATGTAATTGAACTTTAACTAAAGTTTGATTAGGCATACGATTAATTACCCAATATTCCGTTTGTGATGACCGACCATCCGGACGGACTTCACGTCTAATAAAATCATCATCCATTCGTCCTATCGGTGCATCGATAAAACCATGATCGTCTGGAACAACCCCATCAACAATCGCATAATAACGCTTGTCAACTGTGTGTGTCTGTAATTGCTTGTCTAATAAACCATGAGCAAATCGATGCTTTGCTAATAACGCAACACCAGACGTAAATCTATCTAGTCGTGTCACAACGTGAGGTACAAGATCCTCTGCACCTTCAGACATTAAATATCCTTTGACACGATTAACCATGGTGGTTTCCCGATCAGCTTTACCTGGTACAGATGTTAGACCTGCTTCTTTATCAACAACTAACCAATTTTCATCTTCATATAAAACTGAAATAGGTAAATTAGAAACTGCAACAACTGCATTTGACTGTTCAGCAGGCATCTTTACCTCAACCAAATCACCAGGCGCAACATCATCAATAGTTCTAACCGGTTTATGGTTAAGCAAAACTTGCCCTCCACCACGCTTAATAATCGCAAACATACGGTGTGACACACCTCGTTGTGCTAAAAATGCTTTTATTCGTAGTGTACTGTCACCTTGATTTTTCCAACTAAAATGGGCCACTTACCTTACCTCCGTTCCAATGAAGCTGCTTTGAACACGATGCCAAAAGTGCATATGACGATATTCCGCAAATTGAATTTTCTGATCAGCAACCTGGAAAGAAATCCAATCTACATTGGAAGATATTTTATTTAAATGATCATAACTAAAAGTAACTGCTGAACCATCATTTTCTAACTGCACTTTGATAACCTCATGGTTACCAATAATCAAAGGTGATCCTAGCGTTCGAAAAACACGACTATTAATTGAAGCTATTTCAGCCAGTTGAATGGCTTGCAGACTAGGATGCATAACCGCACCACCAATTGCTTTATTGTATGCCGTTGATCCTGTTGGTGTTGATGCTGTCAAACCATCTCCGCGGAAACGTTCAAACAATTCATTCTGGATATAAACATCCGCAACCAATGTACCAAGCGGACGTTTAATTGCTGCCTCATTCAAAGCTAGCACATTTTCTTCATGTCCGTCAGTATAATGAATTTTAGCGTGCAAAAGCGGGTATTTAACCGTTTTAGGTGTTGTTTCTTGATTGACTAGGCTTTCTACTAACTCATCTAATTCAAAATATTGCCAGTCTGCATAAAAGCCAAGATGTCCAGTGTGCACCCCAATAAAACGGATTGTATCCAATTGATCAGTGTAATGATGAAAAGCTCCTAGTAATGTCCCATCGCCACCAACTGTGATGACCACTTCAGGCTTCTCATTGTCAAATATGACACGCCCTTCACTTCGAGCAATTAATTTTTCTTTTAGTAAGGAAACTACTGCTCTAGAATGTGGTACGTTATTACTATATACAGCGATTTTCATTTAGCAGCCTTTCTTTTTTTCTATACATTATTATTTGTTGAATTCTCTGATAAACCATTATGGAGTTCAGAAAACAATTCATCTACTTTAATGCTTAGTGCCGCAGCATCTTTCAACTTTTCTTGCATTTCTTCACTATATTCACCATCGTACTTATAGTTAATTGCATGTTCAATAGTTGCCCATACGTTCATTTGCATCGTTCGAACTTGAATTTCTGCTAATACCTTTTTTTCACCAGTAATTAACTGCACTGGGTACTCGATAACAATATGATATGATCGGTATCCGGATGGTTTTTCATTTGTCACGTAATCTCGCTCTTCCAAAATCACAATGTCTTTTCGTTTACGTAACATATCCACGACACGATAAATATCCTCAGTAAACTGTGTCATGATTCGAACACCCGCCAGGTCTTCCATGTCCTGTTCAATTCGGTCCATACTAATATGGCGTCGAACAAGTTTTTCCTCAATAGCGGGGATAGCTTTCACACGTCCTGTCACAAATTCAACTGGTGTCTGTACCCCTTGTAATTCAAATTCTTGGCGCATGCCACGCAATTTAACCTTTAATTCGTCAACTGTTTGAACATAAGGTTGTAGTAGTTTTTCCCACTCATCTTGTGTCATTTTAGTTCCCCCAAAAATTTCATTAGTATCCCTGTTATTTGTGTTTCGTCACCAAAAATCAAACCAACCTGATGTAACCACTACCATAGAATACAGTAATCGATGATATAAGCAAAATATTATCGTATTCGCTGTGAACATTATATAATCAAATCAGCTTGATATAACAAATAACACAATGCTTTAATTTTACAATTACTAAAGAGTTCTTACCAGTACTATTTAATAAATAATCCGCATTTGAAAACTCAATTTATGCAATTTTTCACTAAAAGGGTTATTCTTAGTTCTGTTGTAAAAAAGAAAATCATGTAGACACACTAGCAATGATAGCGTACTATTAACGGGTATGCATAAAAACGTTTTTTGGAGGTTGTCGCTTGTTATGTTAGAAGTGTACCACTTCGTCACACCACTCTCGGCTGAAAGTATCACATCAGAGAAGCTGATTATGAGTTATTTTGAAGAAATAAAACAATTCGTTTCCTATAAAATGATTCCAATCGTCACTATGCAATCAGTACGAGATACGTATCACGAATTAAAGAGCAGTTCCGTAAAAACTAATTACGCAACTGTTGCAAATAATTTATCACAATTAGTATTAGATACAAAAGCTGTCCAATCACAAGGACGGAAAGCTGCACGATCTTTTTATTTAAAAATGCAAGAACATCTGTTGGCTAATAAACCTTATTCTGAAAAATTAGTTCTATCAACGATTGAAGAATTAAATTTAGACGAATCACTTTTTTTGGAAGATTGTCATACAGCAGCTACTTTGGCTTCATTAAGAGATGATCAAAATATTGCTGCAAATATGGGAATCAATACTTATCCAACAATGGTTGTCTATAATTCAGCTGACAATAAGTATGCCCTTCAAACCACAGACTTTTCATCACAAGGTCTGGCAAATATCTTTAGTTCATCTGTCACCCAAAATACAAACAATGCCACTCTTCACTTAGTTAGTTATGAAGAAGGTAGTAATTAGGATGCCGAAAGGCTAATACTTAAAGACACATAAAAAGATCACGATAAAACAGTTTTAGTTAGACTGTTTTATCGTGATCTTTTTTTATTACTGCTTTATTAGATGTCTACTTAATTCAACCATATCTTTTACATTACCGATCAAATTCAAATTTCAACCCTGGTACAGGTTGTAAATCACGCGTGTAAAATTGCACGATAAACTTTTCTGGTTGTACTGTCAAAATTGCGTATGTCCCTTTGAGATAAGCATACGGTCCCTTAGGTAGCGAAATTGATCCAGGATTAATAAATAGCTTCCCATCAATCTTTTCAGCACCCAGCATATGTGTATGGCCTGACGTGACAACCTCGACATCTTTATTTGATACAACTTCTCTTAATTGATTGAGTGATAGTTCAGTATGCACCAAATGACCGTGTGTTTGATAAATTTTAATAAACTCGTCTTCATAGTCACGATCATCTGGAAACATTGAATCATCATCCATATTTCCAATCACTGGTAGTAACGTATCAAATAATTCATCTGAACGTTGTAATTCAGAATCACCATTATAAAACATTGCCCGCACGTGTCCCTTATAATGAGCAATAATATCAGCTAGAATTTGTCGATCACCGTGTGTATCAGATACAATTAAATAATCCATAATTAATCCTCCCACCAATCTTTAAATAGCGTCATAAATTTTCTCAAGGCATTTCCTCTATGTGAAATGTTATTTTTTTCTGTGGCCGTCAGCTCAGCAAAACTTCTGTGCAAAGGTTCATAATAAAACAATGGATCATAGCCAAATCCGTCTGTTCCCTGTCCTTTGAACAAAATGCTTCCTGTAACTGCACCATCAGCTTCAATTTTTTCTCCTGTTGGTTTCAAACCAACAATCACCGTATGGAATGTCGCTGTTCGATTTTCCTTCTCAACATTAGCTAATTCAGTCAACAATTTTTTATTATTAGCCAAATCATCATGATCACCTGCATAACGCGCAGAGTGAACACCAGGTGCACCATTTAATGCATCAACACTTAACCCGGAATCATCTGCAACGACTGGCAGCTGATAAGCAGCTGCAATAATTTTTGCCTTAATAGTTGCATTATCAGAGAACGTCAATCCATTCTCATCAATTTCAGGTACATTATCTAAATCATTCAATGAAATAACTTCTACACCAAATGGTGATAAAAATTCACGAAATTCATGTATTTTACCCTTATTCTTTGATGCAAAAATTAATTTAGTCATCTTTTTATTCCTCCAAGGATTTGTTTACTCTACAGTTATTAACTTACCATCCAAAATATCTACATGTTGTACGCTCAAACTAGAAATCTGTAGCCAATTTTTAGCAAGCTGATCAAAAGTTTCAGGATCACCAGTGGTAAAATACTTATCCGTATTTCTTATCTGCCTATTATCATTTTCATGTTTAATGGCAAAATTATCAAGGGTTTGCTCTACAACATTAACAGCAGATGCCCCCGCATCGACTAACTTGACTTGTTCCCCCACTGCTTCTTGAATAAATTTGGCAAGTAATGGAAAATGAGTACATCCCAATACTAATGTATCAACATCACTATTCTTAATTGGTGACAGAATATTTGTCACCAATCGCTGAACGGTTGCATCATCCTTTGGGGGTTGCTCAGCGATTTTCACTAAAGTTGGGGCGGCCAATTGTAAGATATGAAAATTACGATTAATTTTCTTAAGACCATTATAGTAGGCTAACGAATTTACGGTTCCCTGCGTAGCAGCAATGCCAATATTATTTATACTTGTTGCTTTACTAGCAGCGTCTATTCCTGGTTGAATAACACCGACCACTGGAATTGGTAATTGTTTTGTTAAATCGTCTAAAGCGGCTGCAGTAGCGGTATTACAAGCAATAACTAATAATTTAATGTCCTGCTCCATTAAAAAATCTACTAACTGCCAAGTAAACTTTTTAACTTCCTCTGGTGTTCTAGGACCATAAGGCATCCGTGCAGTATCACCAATATAATAAACTTGTTCATTTGGCAATTGTTTTAAAGCCTGCTTAACGACGGATAAACCTCCAATACCTGAATCTAAATATCCGATTGCACGATTATCCATATTTTTTCACTTCTTTCAACATATTATCGTAAATTATATGATGCTATTTCACTTTAATATCATCTATTTACTTTTTAACACATAGGTCACTAGCGCAGACGGGGTGTCAAATATCACGTCTGCCTGATTGTTAAAGACAGACTGATCACGAACACCCCAAGCTGCCATACCAAATTTAATGCCTGCATTATGGGCGGCTTGCATATCGTGAACAGAATCACCAATATACATTGCCATTGTACCATCGGCATCTAGGTTTTCTAATGACTTTAAAATCGGGTCAGCCGCTGGTTTCATATTAGGTGTTTGACCTGCAAACACAAAATCATCAAAATACTTCACGAAATCAAAATCGCTACTATGGTTAGCAAACTCCTCCGGCGTATTTGAAGTAACAATACCAAGTTGTTTACTATTTAAATTAAGTTGTGCTAACATTTCCGTAATGCCATCAAATAAATTGACCTCATGCCAAAAATCATGATAGTGACTTTGCCAAGCTAGTTGCATTTCTTCAGGATTTTCTACACCTAATTTAATTAAGCCGTCTAATGATGGTAATCCAAAAATCTTATATACCTCTTCATACGATTTTTCAATCCCTCTATCACGGAAAGTTTGAATAAGAGACTGCATATACATACTCTCTGTACTTAACAACGTACCATCAACATCAAAAATAACCGTCTTCATAGTTTTCCCCTAAAAATATTTATACTGTCTAGTATATAACACTCATAAGGTTCATGCATCAACCTAAATAAAACATTGCAGATCATTTGAAAAATTTATTAAAATCAACAATCCTATATAAAGAAAATAACCCCCAACAAACACTAATTAAAAGCATTCATTGGAGATTATTATGTAAGCGGACGACGGGAATCGAACCCGCATTCCCAGCTTGGAAGGCTGGAGCACTAGCCGTTGTACTACATCCGCATAACACTATTAATATAATGCTATGGCGCGGGGCGGAATCGAACCGTCGACACTACGAGCTTCAATCGTATGCTCTACCAACTGAGCTACCGCGCCAAAATAAAACGGTCACAACGGGATTCGAACCCGTGATCTTTCGCGTGACAGGCGAACGTCATAACCAACTAGACCATGCGACCAACAGATAAAAAAATCTGATTTAATTGCGGGTGTAGGATTTGAACCTACGACCTTCGGGTTATGAGCCCGACGAGCTACCAGACTGCTCCAACCCGCTATAATAAATAATAATCATCAAATGATGACGAAGGAGAATGTGGGATTCGAACCCACGCGCCGGTTTCCCGACCTGACGGTTTTCAAGACCGTTCCCTTCAGCCAGACTTGGGTAATTCTCCATAAATACCTAAGGCCTAAATGGACCTTGTTGGACTCGAACCAACGACCGGACGGTTATGAGCCGTCTGCTCTAACCAACTGAGCTAAAGGTCCAATTTCTATGAGCCAATCGCGGCGGGGGGAATCGAACCCTCGACCTCCCGGGTATGAACCGGACGCTCTAGCCAGCTGAGCTACACCGCGAAACATAACACTTAGTGTCATAATCGGGACGACAGGATTCGAACCTGCGACCCCCTGGTCCCAAACCAGGTGCTCTACCAAACTGAGCTACGTCCCGAACATGCTAACTAGCAATAATAAACAAACTAACGTTTGTAATGCACCTAGAAGGATTCGAACCTTCAACCTTCTGATTCGTAGTCAGACACTCTATCCAGTTGCGCTATAGGTGCAAATAATATGCCGGCTACCGGGATCGAACCGGTACGATGTCTCCATCGCAGGATTTTAAGTCCTGTGCGTCTGCCTATTCCGCCAAGCCGGCAAAGCGAACAACGGGATTCGGACCCGCGACCTCTACCATGGCAAGGTAGCGTTCTACCAGCTGAACTATGTTCGCATGATGCCGACTAAAGGGTTCGAACCTTCGACCTCCGCTTTACAAGAGCGATGCTCTACCAACTGAGCTAAGTCGGCAACAAATAAATAGTTACCAGTTTGACGAAATAGATACATATTATTAAAGTGGGTCGTCTGGGGCTCGAACCCAGGACCCATGGATTAAAAGTCCACTGCTCTGCCAACTGAGCTAACGACCCAATGCTCAAAAAAATGGTCGGGGTAGGGGGATTCGAACTCCCGACATCCTGCTCCCAAAGCAGGCGCGCTACC
>JACYYK010001157.1_pt1 | contig 16181 bp, 20 predicted proteins | sample 8236871 | NCBI WGS metagenome assembly JACYYK01 (sample SAMN14103087, study PRJNA606662) | landfill metagenome | isolation source: landfill solid waste inoculated with endophyte fungus Paravalsa indica | place: India:New Delhi, Okhla landfill site | collected 2017-11-05 | reverse complement strand
CCAGTTGAAGAACTTCACACCGGTCGGAACGGCGATCAGGAAGGTCATGAAGGCGAAGAACGGCAGCAGCACCGCACCGGTCGCGTACATGTGGTGCGCCCAGACCGACACGGACAGGGCGGCGATGGACAGCGTGGCCCAGACCAGGCCCTTGTAACCGAAGATCGGCTTACGGGCGAACACCGGGATGATCTCCGACGCGATACCGAAGAACGGCAGCGCCACGATGTACACCTCGGGGTGCCCGAAGAACCAGAACATGTGCTGCCACAGGATCACGCCGCCGTTGGCCGGGTCGAAGACGTGGCCGCCCAGCTGCCGGTCGTAGAGCAGACCCACGAGCGCAGCGGTCAGGATCGGGAACGCGAGCAGCACCAGGAGGCTGGTGATCAGGATGTTCCACGTGAAGATGGGCATCCGCCACATCGTCATGCCNNAGGCAGACCACGGTCGTGATCATGTTGACCGCACCGAGGATGGTGCCCAGACCACTGACGATCAGACCGGCGAGCCACAGGTCCGCACCGATGCCGGGCGAGTAGATGGCGCTCGACAGCGGCGTGTAGGCGAACCAGCCGAAGTCGGCGGCACCGCCCGGCGTGATGAAGCCCGCCATGGAGGTCAGCCCGCCGAACAGGTACAGCCAGTACGAGAAGGCGTTCAACCGCGGGAACGCGACGTCCGGCGAACCGATCTGCAGCGGCAGGATGTAGTTCGCGAACCCGAAGACGATCGGCGTCGCGTAGAACAGCAGCATCACCGTGCCGTGCATGGTGAACAGCTGGTTGTACTGCTCCTGCGAGAGGAACTGCTGACCCGGGACCGCGAGCTCCGTACGGATCAGCATCGCCATCGCGCCGCCGGCCATGAAGAACGCGAACGCGGTCACCATGTACATGATGCCGAGCTGCTTGTGGTCCGTCGTGCGGAAGAACCGCAACAATGACGATCCCTTCACCGACTCTCGCGTCGGGTACGGACGCGTTGCGATCGGCTGGGGCGCTACGGCCGTCACTGAAGCCTCCTGCACTCGAAACCCCGCGAACCTTGCTGTCGCCACGGGCGGGGACCCACGTTGGCTAAGGGGGATCGTATCCCTCTCGCATCCGGGGTTCGCGCACCGGGAGCACAGATCACGTTCCGGCCCGGGGCAACCACGGCGCGCGCACCGGCACCCGAGGTGCCCGGAGTCGGAAAACCGCAGGTGACCGGCCATGTCTCAGCTCACACGATCACTGACTGAGACGCTGTTGGCTGCGTCACTCCCCTCTCAGCCGAGCACCCGCGACACCGCGTCGACCACCGGTTCCGGGGCTTCGAGGGGGATCAGATGACCGGCTTCGGGCACCACGACGAGCTCCGCGTTCGGCACCGTGTCGGCAAGATCACGCAGTACCTCCGGCGGCATCACCGCGTCCTCCTCCCCGGCGACCACCACGGTGGGCACGTCGACGGTGCGGAGCACGTCGGTGGAGTCCGGCCGCGCGGCCATCGCCCGCTGCGCCCACGCCACACCGGCCGGAGGCTGCCCGTCGACGATCTCGCGCACCCGCTCGACCACCTCGGGACGACGGCGGCGTGTGGTCTCCCCCAGCAGCGTGGGCAACATCTCGTCGGCGAGCCACCCCGCCGTTCCCTCGGTCTCGGCGCGCCGAGCGACGTTCAGCCTGTTCTCCCTCGCCTCGGGGGTGTCGGCGGTGGCCTTGGTGCCGATGAACGCGAGACCGCCGATCCGTTCGGGCGCGAGCCGCAGCAGGGCCATCGCGACGTAGCCGCCCATCGAGCTTCCTCCGACGACGACCTTGTCCAGCTCCAGCCGGTCGAGCAGCGCCACCACGTCGCGGGCCGCGTGGTCGAGGCTGGGCGCGGCGGTGCCGCCCTCGGGCAGCGGGGTCCGCCCGAGCCCTCGCTGGTCCGGCGTGATCAGCCGGGTGCGTTCGGAGAGCGGCGCGCGGACGGAGTCCCACATTCGCGCGTCGAGCGGGTAGGCGTGCAACAAGACCAGTGGCAGAGACGACATGTCCCCCATTGTCGGAGGAAGGCACTAGATTCGCGGGTATGACACGGCTGGGGCCTGTGCGGACGCGGCGGCTGCTGCTGCGGCCGTTGAGCGACGACGACCTGCCCGCCGTGATCGGGCTGCAGTCCGCGAAGGCCACCCACCCGCACGAGCCGGCTCCGGCGACGCCGACGGAGGCGCGCATCCAGTTCGAGACGTGGCGGCAACACTGGATCGACCACGGCTTCGGCTACGTGGTCGTCGAACACGCGGACGGGTTCATCGGTGTGGGCGGGCTCCAGAACAGCGAGCTCCACGGCGAGTCGGTGCTCAACCTCTTCTACCGCTTCCGCCCGGACGCGTGGGGCCACGGCTACGCGTCAGAGATGGCGAGCGCCGTGCTCGCCTGGGCGGCGCGCGAGATCCCGGAGAAGCCGGTGGTGATCGTCACGAACGTCAGCAACACCGCCGCGCGGAGGGTGGCGGAGAAGCTGGCGTTCTCGGAGTACCGGCGGGATCTCTACCGCGGCACGCCCGCGGTGTACTACCGCAGGCCGGCCCGAAGCGACGGGTGAGCGTTCACCAACGACGTCGGGTCGGTCCCCGACGGGTGCGCGCCTGCCAGCAGCCGCGGTGCCAGTGGCGCCGCTCGGTGACCGAGCCGTACTCGTCCGCGGGCCAGGCCACGACGTGCGCGACTCCGGGCTGGATCTCGTGGTCGCAGCCCGGACACCGGTACGTCTTCGTGGCCTGTGCGCCGGGCACCGAACGCACCACCCAGTCACCGTCGGGGCCGGACTCCGATCGTGCCCAGCCCGCGGACGAACCCACTCGGGGCTCGATCCGGCGCGCGCGGTTACGGCGAGGCATGACTCCACGGTACCGGCGGGCCGCACGGTCCCCGAGCCACGCCGCCCCGTCGTGCGTCAGTCGTTGACGGCCAGCGCGAACGGCACGAGTTGTTCGGCGGACGACAGCGACCCGTGCTGACCGACGAGCGCGGACTCCCGGGGCTCGTGCACCCGGCGCACCATCCCCGACCGGCCGCGCGCGGCCGCCACGACGTCGCCGATGCGCGGCAGCACCCGGTCGGCGACCACGGGCCCGAACCAGCCCGCCTCCACGGCCTGCGCCCGGGGCAGCACCCAGGCGCGCTCGCCGAGAATCTCCCGCCACGCCGCCAGCACGTCGTCCACGGCACCGTCCTCGACGTACACGTGCCGGGCCCGGGCCTCCCCCGCCAGCGCGCGCACGCCGTCCGTCAGGGCGGGTTCGGCGTCGAGGTCCACGACGCTGTCGTCGAGGGTGACCATGCCGTGGTCGGCCACGACGGCCAGCGCCGCGCCCCGCGGAAGGGCCTCGATCAGCGACTCCACCAGGCGATCGACCTGCCGCAGCTGCATCCGCCACGGGCTCGACCCGGGGCCGTGGAGGTGCCCCATCAGGTCCAGATCACCGTGGTAGGCGTAACAGAAGCTGCCCGCCGGGGCGAGCGCCGCGGGCACGGCCGCCGCGAGGTCGCCCAGCGCGAGCGTCCCGACGTACCTCCCGCCCGAGAGCACGGCCCGTGTCAGCGGTGTGTCGGCGAACTGCGCGGACGACACCACCGTGCTGTTCAGCCCCGCCTGCGCGGCCCGGGCGAACACCGTGGGCAGGCGTTGCACCTCGTCCGGAGACACGAGCGCGTGCAGGTCTTCGCCGTCGGGGTGCCTGCGCCAGCGCAACGCGTTGAGGACCCCCACGCCCGGCAGGTCGAACGTGTACCCCACGAAGCCGTGCTCGCCCGAGGCGACACCGGTGCCGATGGCCGCGAGCCCCGCGGCCGTGGTGGCCGGGTATCCGACGCGCAGCGGCCGGCGCGGCACCTGTGACAGCACCGGGGCGTCGTCGGCGTGGGCGGCGAGCAGGTCCCATCCCAGGCCGTCGACCAACAGCACCGCCACCCGCGTGCGCGGACCGAAGCCGAGCGTGTCGGCGAAGGGCGCGACTCCCAGCGCGGACAGCGCCGACGGAGTCACCTCGGCCAGCAGGGGGGTCTCGGCGTCGAGCACGGGCGTGTCCACCGCGCCAGCCTCCCACGAAGTCGCGGGGACACGCGATAATCGGAGCCATGCCGACCTACGCCTATCGCTGTCGCGTGTGTGCCGACTCCTTCGAGCTGCACCGTCCCATGAGCGAGTCCGGTGCTCCCGCGCCCTGCCCGCGGGGACACGACGACACTGTGAAGCTGCTGACCACGGTGGCGCTGACCGGCTCGGCGCAGGCTCCCGCCCCGTCGGGCGGCGGCTGCTGCGGTGGCGCCTGCGGCTGCGGCTGACGGCGCGGCGCCCGGCGAGCGACGTCAGCCCTCACCCTCGTACTCGGGCAGCCGGGGCCAGACGAGCTCGGCCAGTTCGGTGGCCTTGTCGCAGGCCGCGGTCTCGGCGTAGACGTAGAGACTCACGACCTCCCAGTCGGTGGGCACCTCGGCGGGCACGCGCATGTGCGGGGTGTCGATCACGCACTGCCCCTCGCTGACGAAGGAGCGTGTCGGTCTCCCGCCGAGGGTGTCGTCGTAGTGATCGGAGACGAGGGGACCGAAGTGGACCACCTCGAAGTCGAGGTCCACGCCCGCGTACGGCTCCCCGAGCCACCACCACGAACACCCACCGCCCCCGATGGCGTCCTCGAAGAGCACGCTGTCCACCCGCAGCACGTCGGCTGCCTCGTCCATCGTGAGCAGGGAGCACGGCGCCAGCTCGGCGAGCGACCCGTCCGCGAAGGTCATCACCTCGCGGGTCCCGGAGGAGAAGACGAGCTGCTGCACGCCGTCGGTGACGAGATCGGCCACGGTGCACATCTCGGCGTCGCCCGCGTCGCCCGCGATGTCGCCGTACGACTGGTACGCCGCGATCTCGAGGCCCACCTCGTCGGAGAAGACGAGCTGCTGCCAGCAGGCCCACTCGTCCTCGAAGTGTCGGCGGGTGACCGAGCGCGCGAGCTTCGTCGACTCGTCGGCCTGGACGAACGGCGTGGCCCAGTGGAGGTCTCCGATCGTCACGGCCAACCCGGCCGTTCCGATCTCGACTTCGGCGTCGCACCGGAGGAACCCGGATGTCGTTCGCTCGACCGACGCGCCGGCCTCCCGGAGCCGCCGGGTGTCGAGCAGGCTGCAGAAGTCCACCGCGTCGAGGTCGCCGAGCGCCGCCGTGCTCGTCAGCGGCGGCACGTCGGCGGCGTCGGCCACACCGTCGACGGTCGGCGCGCACGAGGTCAGGAGCAGAGCCAGGACGAAGAGGACTCCGAGGCGTTGACTGGACACAGGAGACACATCGTCGTCCGGCCCCTCGGNNGACTCGTGATCAGGACGTGAGCAAGTCGTGGCCTGGCCGTCAGCGCGCGGGCAGTTTCTCCCACGCCGCCTCGGCGAGCCGGCGGCCCGGCTCGCAGGCGTCGGCGTCGCCGTCCGTCAGCAGCACCCGCACCACCGCCAGTTCGACCTCGCCGTCCACCGCCGCGGCGAACGGCCCCTGCTCGGTGGTGAGCGTGCACGCGGACACGGACCCGGTCTGCGCCAGGTGCACCGCGGTCTCGCGGCCCGCGATCGTCTCCTGCTCGCCATCGTCACGCGTGAGCGTCGGCCCGACGGTGAAGTCGAGCTGCGCGTTGGGCTCGCCGCCGCCCTCGGTGCCCCAGGTGCACTGGTGCTCGGCGGGGTACAGCGTGACCTCCGTCGACGTGCCGACGAGGTCGGCGACCTCCCCGGCCGACAGCAGTCCGCACGCCGACAGCCGCGCGAGCGAGTTCGTGGGCGGCTCCCAGTGCTCGACGCCGCCCGCCGACAACGTCGCGTGCATGCCCTCCGCGGCCGTCCTCGCCACCGCGCACACCGTCTCGCTGGTCATGGTGCTCTCCGGACGCTGCGCGTCCGTCCTGACCTCGATGCGGGTGTCGTCGGCGAGGACGACGTCGAGTGTGCACGGGCGACGGCCCTCCGCGGAGGTGGCGACGAGGCGCACCTCACCGGGCATCGTCGCCAGCGACCGTTCGCCCTCCGCCGGGTTCGGGCGCAGCAGCCCGTAGTCGACGAGGACGTTCTCGCGCTCGACCGTCACCGCGACCCGGCAGTGGTCCAACGAGTTCCGGGCCACGCGCCGCGCGTCACCGTGCTCGGTGAACGCGTCGGCCGACACGAGCGAACACGGATCGAGTGTGCGCGCATCGCCCAGCACCGCCGAGGTGATCGGTTCACCGCGCTCGGTCGTCGTCGGTGTTCCCTCGACCGCGCCGCCGCCGCAGCCGACCACCGCCACGAGCGACACCGCTGCGGCGAGCCCCCAGAGTGTTCTCATTCAACCCTCGTCGAAATGTCGTTTCGCCAGCGCCTCGATCCGGTCGACCGCTTCCTGAGCCTGCGGCCCCGAGGCCTCCACGACGACCCGGTCGCCCTGGCGCGCACCCAGCGACATGATCGCGAGCACGCTGTGGCCGTCGGCCTCGTCAGCACCGAAGCGTATCCGCACGTCGGCGTCGACCCCTGCGATGGCCCGCACCAGCAATGCCGCGGGTCGCGCGTGCAGTCCGGCCTCGTTCTCCAGCACGAACTCGGTCCGCACCGCGCCGGTCTCGACCGCGGCAGCCTCCTCCGCTGCCGTGGCCTCGCCACCGCCCCGGGCCTCCATCGCGGCCTGTGCGACCGCGGCCCGGTCGGCGCCACCCTGCGCGGCCACGGCCGCGGCCACGGCACCTTCCACGAGGGGAGCGTCCACCACCACGGCGGTACCGGGGTCGTCGAGGGTCTCCACGACCATTTCGGCCGTCATCTGCGCACTGCCGAGGTCGTAGAGCACGACGGCTCCCGCACCGGAGTTCGCGCGCTCGACCGCGGCGGACACGGCGTCGTAGTCGGTGCCGATCCCGCCGTCGGCCGCTCCGCCCGCGGGCACGACCGTGACCTCCGGGGCCATCTGCGCGGCCACCTCGACGATCCCCTCGGCGAGCTTGGCGCTGTGGGACACGACGACCAGTCCGACCCTCATCGCGCCGCCTCGGCGAACGTCCGCAACAACAGGGCGGTGGACCGAGCGCCCGGGTCGAGGTGCCCGACGCTGCGTTCACCGAGGTAGGAGGCCCGGCCCTTCCTGGCCACGAGCGGCGTCGTGGAGTTCGCTCCCTCGTCGGCCGCGTCCGCCGCGGCGGCCAGCACCTCCGCCACGTCGTCGGCGTCGACCCGGTCGGCGGCCTCCACGGCGGGCGCCAACGCGTCGACCATCGTGGCGTCACCCACCTCGGCCTTACCGCGCGCCACCACGCCGTCGAGGCCGGCTCGCAGCGCCTTCTTCACCGCGGCCGCGTCCAACTCCTGTTCCTGCCCCAGCGCCGTGGCCGCCCGGAGCAACGCGGTGCCGTACAGCGGTCCCGCGGCCCCGCCCACCTTCGAGATGAGCGTGGTGGCGGCCAGCTTCAGCACCGCACCCGGCGTTTCGGGCACCGCCTCGGCCAGCGAGGCCGTCAGGGCGGTGAACCCGCGGTGCATGTTCTCGCCGTGGTCACCGTCCCCGATGGGCCGATCGAGGTCGGTCAGCTCGCTCTTGTGTTCGGCGACCGTCTCGGCCGCGGCACGCAACGCCGCCGCCACGTCCTCCGCGGTGCACCCCATCACATCCCCCAACGCAGAGCCGGGGTCCTGACGGGGGCGTCCCACAACTCGGTCAGCCGGTCGTCCATCCGCAGGATCGTGAGGCTGATGCCCTGCATCTCCAGACTCGTGATGTAGGGGCCGACGAGCCTGCGCACCACGGTGACGCCCCGGTCGGCGAGCGCGCGCTCGGCGATGCCGTGAGCGAGGTAGGTCTCCAGCAGCGGGGTCCCACCCATCGAGTTGGTGAACAGCAGCACGTCGTCCCCGCGCTCCAGCGGGAAGTCCTCCGCCACCGCCGACACCATCCGCTCCACGAGCTCCGACGCGGGTTCCACCCGACGCCGCTCGCGACCCGGCTCCCCGTGGATGCCGATGCCGAACTCCACCTCGTCGTCCCCGAGTTCGAAGCTCGGTTCACCGACGTGGGGCACGGTCGGCGCGGTCAGCGCCACGCCGATCGACCGCACGCGCTCCACCACGCTGCGGGCCACGGACTCCACGGTGTCGAGGTCGTCGCCGCGTTCGGCCGCCGCCCCGACGATCTTCTCCAGGAGGACGGTGCCACCCACACCGCGACGTCCCGCCGTGAAGGTGGAGTCCGCCACCGCCACGTCGTCGTCGATGACCACCGTGCGGACGTCGAGCCCCTCCGCGGACGCCAGCTCGGCGGCGGTCTCGAAGTTCAACACGTCGCCGGTGTAGTTCTTCACCAGCAGCAGGGCACCCGCGTCACCGGTCGTGGCGGAGATCGCCGCCTGCACCCCGTCGGGAGTCGGCGAGGTGAACACCGCGCCCGGCACGGCCCCGTGCAGCATGCCCGGGCCGACGAATCCGACGTGCAGCGGTTCGTGCCCCGATCCGCCACCGGAAATGACCGACACCCCGCTCGCGGGCGAATCCGCCCGCACCACGATGTCGGGGTCGTACTCCACGCGCACCAGATCGGCGTGGGCGGCGGCGAGACCCGCCAGTGAGTCGGCGACCACCGTCGCCGGATCGTTGATGATCTTTTTCACTGCTACCTCCGAGCGCGGCGATGCGTTGGCAGGCCCGGTTCTCAACCTAACCAACTTCCGCTGCTACGGCAGGGTCTTCACCATCGCCTTCGCCAGCTCCGTCACGCGACTACACGCGGTGTCGACGGAGGCCTCGCCCGCGTAGTCGTAGTAACTCAGCGTCATGAGCTCGGCCTCGTGCTCGGTGAGCCCGAGGTGGTTCCACGACACGTCGCACTCGGCCGTGTCGGTCGTCCCCGCCTCCCGGAAGGCCGGGACGTCCTTCGCGAGCTCGATCTCCTCCACACCGTCGGTCGCCGACACGGGGTATCCGAGGCGAGCGTGGGCGTACACGACGACGTCGTCGTACGACAGCTGGCAGAAGTGCAGACCGCTGGGCAGGACGCGCAGCTCCTCGTCGGTGTCGAGCACACCGGAGACCTCGTCGGAGCCGAGAACCTCGCAGACGTCCACGGTCATCATCGAGCCGTCCCGCTGCTCCATCGTCGGCGGATCCGACCTCAGCCCCTCCACGATCCCTTCGAGCGCCAGGTAGCTGCTCTGACACGGATCGCCGCCACCCTGATCGTGCGTGGCGAGCACGCTGATCCCGATGTCGGGATCGCGTTGTGTCACAGCGGTGGAGAAGCACGACGTCTCGTCGGCGCTGCGCTGCACCAGTGGCAGCCCGCCGACGTTGCCCGTGGCCTGGTCGGCGAAGACGTTGCCCTCACCGAGTTCGAGCATCACGCGGATCGGCTTGCCCCCGACGTCCACGTAGGAGCGGGCGCACCGACCCCAGTCACTGCCGAGCGCCTCCCCCTCGGGAGTGAACGTGCCGACGAGGTCGTCGCCCAACAGGCCACAGGCGTCGATCGTGCGCAGAGTGGTCAACTCGAAAGCGGGATCGTCGATCGGGCCGGAGGGGACCTGCCCCTCACCGTTGCCCGGCTCCGCCTTCACCGTGGTGCGCTCGAAGTTCTCCTTCGCCAGGTCCTCGCCTGCGCACCCGGCGAGCAGACTCAGTCCAGCGATCCAGCACACGATCATCCGACGTGTAACAGCACGACTCAGCACGGGAGAACGGTATCGGCCGCCCGGTCGGGGCCGTGCAGGGTTCCCGGCATCGTGACCTTGCCGTCGCCCGGCCCCGGCCTTCAGAACAGGGTGAGGTCGTTGCTCTGGATTCCGCGCAGCTTGTCGTAGTCCAAGGTCACGCAGCGGATGCCCCGGTCCTCGGCGAGCGTGCGCGCCTGGGGCTTGATCTGCTGGGCCGCGAAGACACCCTGCACCGGCGCCAGCAGAGGATCACGATTCAGCAACTCCAGGTACCGCGTGAGCTGCTCGACACCGTCGATCTCGCCCCGCCGCTTGATCTCCACCGCCACGGTGCCTCCGTCGGCGTCGCGCGCGAGGATGTCCACCGGGCCGATCGCGGTCATGTACTCCCGGCGCACCAACGTGTAGCCGTCGCCCAGCGTGGTGATGTGCTCGGCGAGCAGCTCCTGCAGGTGCGCCTCGACGCCGTCCTTCACGAGCCCCGGTTCGGCCCCGAGATCGTGCTCGACCTCGTCGATGACCTGCTCGATCGTGATGACGAGTTTCTCGCCCGCCTTGTTCTCGACGATCCACAGGTTGCCGTCCTCGATCAGCCAGCACGGCGGGCTCATCCAGTTCAACGGTTTGTAGGCGCGGTCGTCGGAGTGCACCGACACCGAGCCGTCGGCCTTGACGAGCAGCAGACGTGTGGCCATCGGCAGATGGGCCGTCAAGCGGCCCGCATAGTCCACCTGACACCGGGCGATCACTAAGCGCACGACGGAAGAGTAGGCGACTCCGGCTCGCCGGTACTCGCCACCCGTGACCATCCCCCGTTAGGGTCACCCACCTGACCCTGACGAGAGGTTCATCGAGTGAATGACAATCCGACGCTGTTCGACTGGACGGACAACCTCGTTCGTGGACTCGGCGTTACACTCCTCGTGACCATTCTGGGCACCGTTCTGATGCTCGTCGTGTCGGTGCTGCTTGGTCTCATGGCTCGGTCGTCCGTGCTCGCCGTACGCGGTTTCGCGCGCGTCGTCATCGAGTTCTTCCGCGGCACGTCCCTGCCGATCCAGCTGTGGTGGCTGTTCTTCGCGCTTCCACTGCTCGGAATCAAGTTCGATCCGCTCCTGGTCGGCGTTCTCGCGTTCGGGCTGAACTACGGCGCGTACGGGGCGGAGGTCGTCCGAGGCTCGATCGAGGCCGTGCCGAAGCCCCAGTGGGAGGCCGCGATCGCGCTGAATCTGTCGCCGTCGCAACGCATGCGGCGCGTCGTCTGGCCACAGGCGACGGCCCTGATGATCCCGTCGATGAACAACCTGTTCATCCAGCTGCTGAAGAGCACTCCGCTGCTCTACACGATCTCGCTGGTCGACCTCATGAACATGGGTGAGGCGTTCCGCTTCGCGGGCGGTGACCAGACCGTCATGTACCTGGCGCTGATGGTCATCTACTTCGTGCTCGCGTACGCCGTGACGATGCTGTCCAATGTGGCCGAAGTAGCCGCCAAGGCGAAGCTGGGCAGGCACGAGGGTGTGCGCAGCGTCTTCCGGTTCCGCAAGCCCACCCCCGAGGAGGTGCCGGCCCCATGAGTTGGGACTGGGACTACACGTTCGCCATCCTTCCCGAGCTGCTGCAGCACTTCGTCCAGTACACGCTGGTCGCCACCGTGCTCGGGATCGCGGTCGCCGCGACGCTGGGGCTGGCCTTCGCGATCGTGCGACAGCTGCGCATTCCCGTGCTCTCGCAGCTGACCACGGCCTTCATCGAGTTCATCCGCAGCACACCGCTGCTGATCCAGCTGTTCTTCCTCTTCTACGCGCTGCCGGGGATGGGCATCACGCTCGCCCCGATGACCGCGGGTGTGATCGGACTCGGCGTGCACTACGCGTGCTACTGCGCCGACGTGTACCGGTCGGGCATCGACGCCGTACCGAAGGGACAGTGGGAAGCCACCGTCGCCCTGCAACTGCCGCCGCACGTCACGTGGGGCCGGGTGATCCTGCCGCAGGCCGTCCGCAACGTGCTGCCCGCGCTCGGCAACTACGCCATCGCCATGTTCAAGGAGACGCCGTTCCTCGCGCTCATCACGGTTCCCGAACTCCTGCGCACCGCCCGCACCATCGGCGGTGACACCTACGAGTACCTGGAGCCGCTGACGCTGGCGGGGCTCATCTTCCTGGCCGCCAGCTACCCGACCGCGTTGTTGCTGCGCCGGATGGAACGCCGGCTGAAGCCGGCAGGGTGATCGGGGCGCGGCCGTGACCGGTGTCGTCTTCACCACTCACGGCCGCGTCCCGGCTCACGTCAGCCCTCGGTCTTGCAGAGCTGTTCGGTGGTGGCTTCGCGGGAGGCGTCCGCGTCGAAGCCCCACTCCTCGAGGAGCTGTGCGAACTCGTCGGTCTCCTTGAACTTCTTGAGCTCCGCGTCGAACTTGGCATGGAAGTCCTTGTCCGACTTGCGGAACGCCGCACCCGCGCCGGTGGTGGGAATCTCGTCCAGCGGCTCGGTGATGTCGAAGTCGCCCCCGTACTGCGCCTTGTGCGATTCCAGCGTCAACGTGGGCAGCAGCACCGCGTCGACCCGGCCGTCGCTCATACCCTGCATGGCATCCGGTGCCTTGGGGTAGGTCTGCAGCTGCGAGTCCGGCACGCCGAGCGACGAGGCCGTCTTCAGCTCGTAACTGCCCGCGAGCACGGCCACGACCGCACCGGAGTCCAGCACCGCGTCCACAGAGGTCAGCTTCTTCGGGTTGCCCGCCGGCACCGCGAACGACTCCGTCGACACGATGTCCGGCGCCGCGTACAGCACCTTGGAACAGCGGGTCGTGTTCATGAACAGGCCCGCGCTCACGATGTCCCACCGGTCGGCTTCGAGCCCGGGGATCATCGAGTCGTAGTCGGTCTGGACGCCCTCGACCTCGGTGATGCCCATGCGTTCGAGCACTGCCTTGGTGATGTCGGGGGAGGCACCCGTGAGCTCACCGTTGGCCTCCAGTTTCGTGTACGGCGGCTCGTTCGCCACCGCCACCCGAACCGGTTGACCCGCGTCGATGCGCTGCTGAAGGCCCGATCCCTCGACCTGTCCGGTCTCCGGATTCGTCGTCTGGCACGCGGCGAGCAATGACCCACCGCCTACCGCCGCGAGGCCCACGGCCGAGTATCGAAGCAATGCGCGACGGGAAAGATTGAACTCACGTTTCGACAAGAGTGACTCCGTTCACGAGACGCCAGGTCGTGCGACCCTAACCCAATCGGGTGACTAAAGGAGAATGTCGCGAATGAAGAGACTCGACTCACGGCAGGTGTACGCCAACAATTGGATGACGGTCCGCGAAGACAGTATTCGCAGGCCGGACGGCTCCGACGGCATCTACGGCGTCGTCGACAAACCCGACTACGCGCTCGTGATCCCCCTCGACGGCGACAAGATCAAGCTTGTCGAACAATTTCGTTACCCACTCGGAATCCGCCGGTGGGAGTTCCCTCAGGGCACCGCGCCCGAACGCGCCGAGCTGCCCACGTCCGAGCTCGCCGCCCGCGAGCTCCGCGAGGAGACCGGACTGTCGGCGGGCAGGCTGGTGGACCTTGGCCTGCTCGACGTGGCCCCGGGGCTGACCAGCCAGCGGGGTCGCGTCTACCTCGCGACCGACCTCACCGAGGGCGAGCCGGACCGCGAGCACGAGGAACAGGACATGCGGGCGGAGTGGTTCGACCGCGCGCAGGTGGAACGGATGATCGTCGAGCACGAGATCACGGACGCGCAGTCCGTCGCCGCCTACACTCTCCTGCTGCTCTGGGAGCGGCGCAACGCCTGACCTCGGCCGGATCAGTCGGGCCAGTCGGGGCGACGCTTCTCGAGAAACGCCGCCATGCCCTCCCTGGCTCCGGGCAGCTGTGAGGCCGAGGCCATCACCTCCACGGCCAGTGCGTAGGCGTCCTGTTCCGGCCGGTCGAGCTGCGCGTACAGCGTCCGCTTGCCCAGTGCCTTCGACGCCCGGCTCCCGCGGGTGGCCCTCGCCAGCAGATCCGACACGGCCTGGTCCAGCGCCTCATCCGGGACGACGCGGTTGACCAGTCCCCAGTCCAGCGCGGTCGCGGCGTCGATGACGTCGCCGGTCAACGCCAGCTCCATCAGCCGCTTGCGGCCGACCGCGCGGGCGACGGGGACGGCGGGCGTGTGGCAGAACCAGCCGCCCTTCCCGCCCGGCAGCGCGAATCCCGCGGACTCCGCGGCCACGGCCAGGTCGCACGACGCCACGAGCTGGCACCCGGCCGCCGTCGCGAGGCCGTGGACGCGCGCCACCACCACCTGCGGCACCGACTGCAGGGTGCCCATGAGGTCGGTGCACAGCCGCAGCAGGTCCCGCACGCCGGTGAGGTCGCGGGCCGCGACGTCGGCGAAGTCGTGTCCCGCCGAGAACACGGGACCCGCACCCGCCAGGACGATGCCGGTCGCGCTCGACTCGCCCGCCTCGGTGAACGCCGCGAGCAACTCCCGCAGGTGCGGCTCGGACAGCGAGTTGCGCCGCGCCGGGCGGTTCATGGTGATCGTGACGGTGTCGCCCTCCTGCTTGACGAGGAGGTGTTCGTAGTCACCCATGCTGCGACCGTAAGCCCGCGGCAGCGGTGAACCAAGCGCGTCGGCCACCGCATCGCCGCCGGGACCGGCTCAGGCCCTGTCGAGCACGGCCTTGAGGAACTCCCGCGTCCGGGCGTTCTCCGGCTCGGTGAACAGCTTCTCCGGGTCCGCCGCCTCGACCACATGCCCCTGGTCGAACATCACCACGCGGTCCGACACGTCCCGCGCGAACTGCATCTCGTGGGTGACGCACAGGAACGTGATGTCCGTGGTCTCGGCGAGCTGCCGCAGCACCGCGAGCACCCCCGCCACGAGTTCAGGGTCCAGTGCCGAGGTCACCTCGTCCAGCAGGAGAACGTCGGGCTCCATGGCCAACGCCCGCGCGATGGCCACCCGCTGCTGCTGACCACCGGAAAGCTGCGACGGATGGGCGTCGATCTTGTCGCTCAGTCCCACCATCTCCAGCAGCGATTCCGCCTTGGCCTCGGCCTCCGCGCGCGGCGTGCCGAGGACGCGGATCGGTGCCTCGGTGATGTTCTGCAGCACCTTCATGTTCGGGAACAGGTTGAACTGCTGGAACACCATGCCGATCCGCTTGCGGACCTGCCGCAGGTGCTTCTCGTCGGCGGGAACGAGCTTGCCGCCCTTCTCCATGTGGCTGAGGTATTCACCGCCCACCTGGATGGTTCCGCTGGTGACCCGTTCCAACGTCATCAGCAGGCGCAGGATCGTCGTCTTGCCCGAACCGCTCGGACCGATCAGCGTGACGAATTCGCCGGGATCGACCTCGAAGCTCAGATCACTGAGCACGACGTTGTCACCGAACTTCTTCACCACTTGGTCGAAGCGAATCATCACGTCGGGTACAGGACGGGCCGACGGATTACTGTGCGAGTCCAAAACGACGCTCCAAGTATCGAACGAGTAGAGAGGCAGGGTAACTCAAAAGGAGGAACAAAACCCCGGCGATGGTGATCGGTTCGACATACCGGAAAGCCAGGGAAGCCTCCTCCTCTGCCGCTCCCACGATGTCCAGCACACCGATGGCCAGAAGCAGCGGTGTCTCCTTGAACATCGAAATCGTGTAGTTGCCGAGCGCGGGCAGCACCCGCGGGATCGCCTGGGGCAGGATCACCGCCGTCCACACTCGACGGGTCGGCAGGCTCAACGCGGTGGCCGCCTCCCACTGCCCCTTCGGGACGGCCTCGATGCCCGCCCGGTACACCTCGGCGGTGTACGTCGCGTAGTGCAGACCCAACCCCAGCACGCCGGTCACCATCGGCGACAGCGTGACCCCCACCAGAGGCAGGACGTAGAACAGGAAGAACAGCTGCACCAGCAGAGGCGTGCTGCGCACGAACTCCATCACGAGCCACACCGCTGTGCTGACCACCCGGATGGGAGATCGGCGCAGCAGGGCGAACACGAGACCGAGCACGTACGCGAGCAGGGCACCGAGGACGGTGGCCTGCAAGGTGATCAACAGACCTTCGAGGATCGCAGGCAGCACCTCGAAGGCGAAGTTCCAGTCCCACACGGCGTTCACGCCACACCACCGCCCGTCGCGACCGCCTGGTCCCGCTTGGCAGGCGTCCTACCGACCTTCCGTGCCGCCCACCGTTCCAGCAGCCGCATCAGGAAGGTGATCACAATGGACAGTACGAGGTAGAACAACAGCAGCAGCGTGAAGATCAGCGCGACCTCGCTCGTGAAGGCCGGAACGAGGATCACCGTGGCCTGGTGCGTCATCTCGGGCACCGTGATGAACGTCAGCAGGGCCGTGCCCTTGAGCAGTTGGATGAACAGGTTGTTGAACGGCGGAACCATCTCCACCAGCGCCTGCGGCAGGATGATCCGCCGCCAGCGCTGGGCCGAGCTGAAGTTGAGCGCCACCCCGCCCTCGTGCTGTTCCTTGGGCACCGACTGGACGGAACCTCGAACG
>JACYYK010002003.1_pt2 | contig 16198 bp, 15 predicted proteins | sample 8236871 | NCBI WGS metagenome assembly JACYYK01 (sample SAMN14103087, study PRJNA606662) | landfill metagenome | isolation source: landfill solid waste inoculated with endophyte fungus Paravalsa indica | place: India:New Delhi, Okhla landfill site | collected 2017-11-05 | reverse complement strand
CTCCTTGGCCGCAGCCCAGACGGCGGTGATGCAGTCGTTGTGGATGGTGCCCTCTTTGGGGAGCTGCAGCATGATCATGCAGAACGGCTGATCGAAGCGCCATTCGAAACGTACGACGGTTCGATTGGAACGCTGACGAAAGGCTCGATACTCCCAAAGATCCGCGTCCTCAACCCGTCGGAAGTCCTAGGTGGCGACGTGTATCCAGCGATCGTTCTCGCGATGCCATGAAAGGGCGATGTACTGATCCTGCAGGTCGATGGTGGTGAGCTTCAACTGGTCCGGAAATTCCAAGCCGCTGTGCGACCAGAGCAATGGTGCATGCGACGAACGGTTGACTGCGGCTCTGACTCCGTTGGGCTCGATGGTCGGAGGAGCGTAGAAATAGATGTGCTGGTTACCCCAGCCCTCGACTTCGACAAGCCAGCTTTCGACATCGGCCACCGAGAGCTCGCCGTCGTCGATGGCCTTCATCAGATTGGCGGTGAAGTCAGACTTCGTCGTGCCAATGGCTAAGCCCTTGTCCCGCAGCAGTTCCTTGATGAACCGGTTGCCCTGACCGACGACCACGCGGCGTACCGCCTCCTTCAGTCTCGCCTTCTGGTCGCTCACTCACGCTCTCCCTTGTATGCGCCTGCTAGGAAAGCGGTCCATCAGACCGCCTAGGCATGCGCCGCCCTGAGCAGGTTCAACATGTGATCGACCGAGTCCAGCAGCGCCCCCGCCGGTACATTTTTCAACGCGTTGACCTGTTCGCCGTGGCATTTGCGCAGAGGCTGACCACTGCCGCACGGGCAGGGCCAGTGACCCTTCACCTTACCCTTGAGGAGGTCGAGAAGGAAGCGACCGACAACGCGTGAGTCCCTCGTGCCGAGATGGCGTTCATAGAACTCGAGCACCCCATAACTGCCGTGCGAGCTCTGGCTGAACGGCCATGGCTGCCCCTCCTCGAACAGGCTGTTGCCGATGAGATATGGTCGAACGGCTTTCTCCAGATAGTTTTCGATACAGAAATCACCCTTTAGATTGATCCACAGTTCCACCGGCACGCCAACGCAGAGGGCGCCGGTTGCGGGGAACACATGGCGGTCGATGTTTCTCTCGATACGCCCCGCCGTTTCCCAAATCGACGGGATCGATCTTGGGTAGTCGGCGGGCAGACGAACATTGATCGCGTAGCGATCCTCGTGCGCATCCTCGGTCAGCGCCGCGAACGTTCCTTCGACGTGTACAAAATCACCACGCATGCGGACGTGCAGTGTGGGGTACCGGTCGCGCAAGATTTTGCGCAGCCTCCCAAGCGCCAAGGGATCGTCCATGTGCCAGTTCATTCGTGGTCGGCCCACGGCGGTGCCGCGCCACTGACCACCGTCGCAGCCGCCGTCAGGGCGGCGATGCGGGGAAGCGCGGCCACCTTTGCTATAGGCAGAGCGCCGAACACATGCTCCCATCCATGGTCTGCGGCGGCCGCAAGAGTATCATCCGCCACGTCACGCAAGGTGTCACGCAACTCGTCGGTAAGAGCGAAGGAAAGGTCGTTCCCCGTTGGGTTGGCGGGGTCCTTGATCGACAGGTCGTCGATGTCGTCGCGGAATCCGGCAAGGACGTGCTCGAAGCGGTCCTGCAGATTGCCGGTGTTATTGGTCGACAGGACCTCGATGATCAGCAGCTCCAGGGGGAAGGTGCGGATCAGGATGCTGTTGCGGGCGCGCCACAGCTTGCCGAGCTGGATCACGTCGGTGCAACCGCTGTCGCGGACATGCGCGATGTGTACTTCGAGGTTGGTCTTTAAGCGTTCCTTGTCGCCTTCGTTCTGATGAAGGAAGACATCGGTGCCGGTATCGCTGACATATCGGCCGGGCACGATGTCGATCTTGAGGTCCTTGCCCTTCTTGCTTTTCAGGCGAAGGGCCGACCGCTTGCGCTCGACCTGGTAGTCGGCTTCCAAAAGCTCGGCAACGTTGTCGTAGATTTCCTCCAGCGTTTCGCCGGGGGCCGTGTCGTCATTGTCGAAATAGCAGACCTCGTCGAGGTCGTAGTCCTCACGGATGATGGTGCCCTTGGCCCGCGATCCGCCATGCGTGAAGTTCGGATTGCTGTCGGGATATTCGTCGTTCAGCAACCGCTCGACGTTGTCGCGCTCGGTGTCCAGGGCGACCAGTTCATCGCATCCTTCCGCAAGCTGCTGCGACTTCAGCAGATCCAGCAGATAATCATTGTCACTCATTTCGGTTCACCCTGATCCTTTCCGTGAAACCTCCGACCCGTTTGTCAAAATCATGCACGATCAAGACTGGGTGAACCTTGGGCAACAAGTCAAAGCCCAGCACGATCGCGGCCGGGGCCGGTACGGCGGGAAAGAGGTGTAGTTCCGTGGCAGCGGGATGCTCCCGCGTGATCCGCGCGATCAGTGCGCGGTATGCCGCGCGGAAGTCATCCAGGTTTCGTCGCGTGCGAAGAAATGCCGGGTTGGGCAAGACGCCATCGAGGCTCAGGTCATACACAGTGTAAGCGCCATCAATGGCACCCGGCAGTTTCATTGCATCGATCGTGCCGCTGAGTGACAACGTCACCGCGACCTTGGCGGCGTCCGTACCGCTCCTGACGATGGAGGTGGCGTAGGAAACCGCAGGACCATCCGGATGCCAGGTCCAGCGATCTTCACGATCGCGATGACATTGGAAGAAGTCGGTTTGCAAAGTGTTGCTCAGGCTCGCGCCCAGCTTCACCAGCAGCGGCATGGGCGCGAGGCCGATGACCGAGAGGTGCTTGACCTCCCCGAACACGTCCTGCGCGGCATTCATCGCGGCGATGCGCTGACCGATCAGCCGCTCCGCCATGGGATAGTAGCCGTCGTCCTTCTCATCGCCGAGCTGACTGAGGTCAATTAGCGTGAAGGACGTCGACGCTGGATACCGGGGCCGCAGGGCATCCGCTACTTCCTGATGTCCGACCTCGGTGACCCGCTCCCCGATACGGCTTTTCAGCACAAGGACGTTCGTCCGTAGTTCGGGCCCGAGTTCGGTCAGGGCGCGAATGCGTCGCTCGTGCGCCTCTTTGCCAGCGACGAGAAAATCACGCGGATAGCGCGCCGGGTTGTCATCGATCATCTTGTGGCACGGCTGGCAGAGCAGCATCAGGTTTCCGATGCTGTTGATATCCCCTGGCCGCGCGCCGTCACGGCCGCGGGCAGCGCCCTCCTTGAAGGCGACGATGTGAGCATTCTCGCCGAAGTTTCCACGATCCTTCGTCAGCGGATGCTCGAACAGGAACCTGTTGCAGCCGGGAAATTCGCAGCGGCCCGCCGCCATGGCGACCAGCGCCTTCTGCGCGTTGGCGTTGGCATTGCGGACGAGAGCCACCGGCGAGTCATCGCCGACCGGCAATGCGCGCTTGCTCCCCCACCCCGTCGCCACCTTTTCACCTAGGCCATGTCCGCCCACGTCAACCTCAACTGCAGAACAATTTTCGTTCTATATATCGAACGAAAGCATTCGATTGTCAAGGTCGTTTCCGTGCGGTATATATCGAACAACTAAGCTCTTGAAGACTCACGGAATCTGCCTGCATGCCAGCCACGTTCAGCGAAAAACTGCGACACCTGAGAAAGGGGAAGGGTTGGTCCCTTGACGACCTCGCGAAAGCCGCTGGCGCCAGCAAGAGCTACGTTTGGGAGCTCGAGAATCGTCCCGAACGCAGACCGTCCGCTGAAAAGCTTACCGAAATAGCGCGTGTGCTGGGCGTCACCGCCGAATATCTTCTGGACGAGAAGGCAAGCTTTGACGACGCCCAACTGAAGGAAGTCTTCTTCCGAAAATTCAACAGGCTGGAGGATGGCGACAAGGACCGGATCATGGACATGATCGACAGTTGGACAAAGAAGAAATGAAACTGCCGACCACGTGCGATGGCTGGGCAACGCGCGTATCGGCATTCGTCAAGCTTGCCACCGAGCTTCAGGGCATTTCACGTTTCCCAATACGCATCGCGCCCGTAGCGGCGGATTTTTCGCGCAACGTCTTCCCGAAGGAGCCGATCACCGCAATCGAGGGTGGGCGCTTCGAGAAATTCGAAGGGGCGCTGATTCCCAAGGGCAACGGCGAGTGGGGCATCTTCTATAATCGCGGCATAACATCAAAGGGCCGGATCAACTTCTCCCTTGCCCATGAGTTCGGCCATTACCTGCTGCACCGTCATCTGAGCGGAGATCCCATGTATTGTTCACGTCAGGACATGTGGTCCTGGGATTCGGAGTACGGTCAGATGGAGGCGGAGGCCAACCGGTTCGCCTCCATGGTCCTGATGCCTCCGGATGATTTCCGTATCCAGACCGCCGAATTCAGGAAACCTTCCATTTCCAGTTTCGAGCCGCTGCGGGACCGATATGAGGTTTCGATCACGGCCGCCCTCCTCAGGTGGCTGGACATGACAACGCGCAGGGCGATGCTGGTTGTCAGCCGGGACGGGTTTATTGACTGGGCGCGCAGCAGTGGCCCGCTCTACAATTCCGGTGTGTTCTTCAGAGCGAAGCAGGAGACCATCGCCATCCCGGACCAGTCGCTCGCTGCCATGGGGCCGGGCGCCTGTACCCCCGAGATCAGTCACCCCGCTGGTATATGGAACACGCGCGAGCCCGTTCTTGAAAGCGTATTGTTCGACGAATATCGGGATCTCACGCTTTCGCTTCTTATCTTTCCCGCCGAAGGACCGAACCGCTGGAGTAGGGACAGTGACGAGGAACCGCTGATGGACACGTACGAGGCTTTTCAGCGCTAGCGCCATGCACTTCATCGTCTCAGCTCGAGAACCCGGTGCGACATCTGACCGGCCTCGCCTGTGTCCACACAGGCCTTCGGCTTAGCGTCGCCATACGCCATTCTACTGCGACGATCTTGAGCGCTCGACTATACCACCGCTCGCAAGCATCATCGCTTGGATGGATGGCTGCCGTTCGCACTAGACGAGAAGCGGCTATTGCCCCCCGTACCTGCCTGCGGCTCACCACGCCGAGCTGGACGCGGTGCCGGCTACCGCGGTGTCCACTTTTGGGAACTCGTGGAGTGCTGCTGAACGGCTGAAATGAGGGCGCGTTGCCGACGGGCGAAAAGGGAGGCCGATTGCGGACGTTCCACTTTTGGGTGTCGAAGATCAACGAACTGCCGTTAAGCGCGGGCTGATTATAAACGGCGGGTTACAGTCACCAAATCCCGCGCAGTATCGGCTTGCGATAGTCATTCAATAGATTGAAGCAAGTCAAGTCTGCCAGCTCGATGGATTTCACCACGTCCGGATCAGCTCCCATAGCGTACTTGATGTCCTGCTCGATCACCCTCTTATTAGGGCCTGAAAGGCCATAGCTGGTGCCGAATACGATCTTGTTCTGGGCTTCCTCCAAAGTGAGAAGCTCCATGTTCATGTCACCGTACGAAAAGCCAAGGTAGACTACCACCTCTGCCTCGGCGATGAGCGCTTTCGCACGCGCGAGCATGTCGCCATCTTCAACCCGCTCTGTGAAAGTGCGGATCTGCGAAGCAATTTGCGGCAAGTCCTGCGGGTGGAAATCCTTTCCAAAACGGGTGGTCCCGCGCGGGTTCTGCCAAGGCAACCTGCCAACCTGGCCGTATGGATGCTCAATTCTGAGCAGGTTGACGACCTGCTCGGCCTCGCGGCGGTTTATGCGATAGTAGCTTGAGAGCGCATGGGATAGGTAGTGCTCGATGCAGCGGTCGTAATTGAAGGTTATGAAAGAAACTTGGTCAAAGATTCCGGCGATGTCGGGCTCCTGTACGCCCTCATGAAGCATTTGGAAAAATGGAATGAACCAGCTCTTGGAAATTCGAGATAGGTCGATTTCTTCCCGCTCAGGTGTGACCGACAGCAGGCTTGCTCGTTCAGCCTCTAATATGCTCGCGGCGATGCCTAGTTTCCCTACGAAGGTGACTTGATCATCCAACGCATGCGCGTGGAGATAATTGTCGATCGATATGGCTTGGTGCATTCCGGCGGCGATACCGCGCCCTGCTTGGAAATAGGGATTTGGATCTCGCTCTCCTTGGGATACGATGTGCATGCGAACCGCTTCTGCAATTTTCCGATCACCTGAAGCTTGCGTATAGCCGTCCCGAAAGCCGATGTTGACTTTGCTTGCTATGGATCCAGTCAGGTCGGAGCCCATAGGGAGGTTGACTTCCTTGCTGGCACCGGCGCCGACGATGAAAACTGTGGGACGCTCGAACATAGACTTCCCCTTCCCAAAAACTCATCAATAATCGTGATTCGCGAGTTGGCGTAATCTACTAGCTGGACGGGCAGATGATCGAGATTAAGCTTGAACGTGGCGTATGGCGGCTGGACGACGCTGACCGGCTGGGGCCTGCGGGCGGGTTCGGCGAAGTTTTTCGGGGCCAGGGGCCGGAGGGTGAGGTTGCGATCAAAAGGCTGAAGCTCACCGCCTCGGCCGCTGCGCACCGAGAAATGAAGATCGGGAAGGATCTGGCGGGCCGCACTCTGGAGCATGTCGTGCCGGTGCTGGATTATGGCCAGGACGCTGATACCGACCGCTATTACCTCGTGATGCCCGTCTGCGAGTACAGCCTTCAGGATTACCTCCAGCGAAAAGGTATCCTTACCTGGGAGGAAGCCAAGCCGATTGCGTTGAACATCGTGGCGGGGCTGACTGAGGTGGGTGATATCGTCCACCGTGATCTCAAGCCAGGCAACGTACTTTGGAAAGACGGTCGCTGGCAGATAGCTGATTTCGGCATTGCCAAGTTCGTGGAAGACAGCACCTCCCTCGAAACACTCCGCGACTCGCTGACGGCTGCTTATGGCGCTCCTGAGCAATGGCTGATGGAGAAGCCCACACGAGCTACGGACGTCTACGCCTTGGGCTGCATCCTCCACGCCATGATCAACGGTGGCCCACCTTTCAAGGGAGACTTTGACCAGATCCGCGACGGCCACCTGCGGAAAGATCCACCCGAGCTGGAAGGAGTGCCGGCGCGGCTTAATTCGCTCGTGACCCACATGCTGCGTAAAACTGCGCCTTCTCGTCCCGCCGTCGATCGATGCGGCACGGTCTTTTCCACACTCGAAAGCACATCGACGCGGCCCGTGCACGACGCCTTGGCTGAAGCAGGACGACAGGTCGCTAAGCGAGAGGCCGAAGAGGAATCAAAGCGCAGGGAAGAGGAAGCCAGTCGCCGCGCGCGGGAGACGATGGGGCAGGAGGCGGTAAAGGACCTCAAAAGAAGCATGAACCGACTGTACCACGATCTAGAAGCGGCGTCGGAGTCGGTTAAGCGCGACGGGAATGATGTTCGCCTTGGTCGCGCTCACCTCTCGTATCTTGACCCTACGCTTCAAGAGATGGGCAGGTTGCGGCCCGCTGACCCCTTCGAAGGCGGCTGGGACGTGATGGCTCATTCCATTATAGCGGTTCAAGGCCCTACGGAGCGTTACTCACCGCGCGATCGAGATACGTACACGTTCTCGGCGTCGTTGATTTATGCTAGCATCGAAAGAGGTGGTGAGTACCGTTGGAGGGAGCTTTCATTCTGGGCCTTTGGCGGGGAACAGGATTCGCCATTCGCAATTGTCCCGAACGACGACAGCTTCCGGCAGGCGATGAGCCACGTCATCGGCGGTGTAAACATAGCTCACGGCCCGTGGACGATCGATGCTGAAGATGAAGAAGCCTTCCATGACCGATGGAAAAGCTTTTTCGCGCGCGCCGCGAGCGGGAAACTCACCCGGCCGATGCAGATGCCTCCACCGAGATCATTTTTTGAATGACCACAGAAACCCCGCCCAAAGGGCGGGTTTTGATTACATGTAGAGCCGCTCAAGAAGCGTCCGGTAAACTTCCTTCCCTGGCAGCTTTCATTGCAGATGCGCGGCTGGCAATCGTTGCTAACGTGGTCCGCCGGCGCCGGTTTCCAAATAGGACGCGACAGGAGAGAGCGAGCAACACTGAGAACCACTGCCGTTCAAGCAGTCGCGGGACCACATCAAGGACCAGAATGGGGCGCCAAACAGCACTTGGGCGGGGCGCCTAATCGCGATGTTGCCCAGGCTACCGGCGCGGTCCATTATCGCCTTGCATCAAGCTGGAGACTGAAATTGAGTGCTCGTCTAACGACAGCCATTCGGATTGGCGACGCGGCGCGGGCGATACTCAGAAAGACTCAAAGTTTTCCTGATCGAACATCTACTGGAAATGATGACCTTCTTCGTATGAAGGAAATAGGCGTCGAACCCATGCTCCTTGCTCTGTCGATGGAGCTGGCTCTTAAGGCGTGGTTCGTGTTTGATTTCGATGATCCTGAGCATTCTAAGTCTCACGATCTTGACAAGCTGTTCGGCAGGCTCAAGTCAGAAAGTCAGGAGAAACTAGACCGCGCGTTCAAGAGATCAGTCGCGCCCTTTCACCCTAGCTTTTTGCACCTTGATTACGGCATTCGCCACGTTCTTTCTCAGCACAAAGATGCCTTTACCGACTGGCGCTACATGCATGAGCCGAAGTCTACGACGTTCGAGCGGGGCAGCTTCGAGGCAACGTTGGAAATGGTCCTTGGTGAGTTTGAGAAGCGATATCGCATCGAAGCGGTAGCTCCGCTATGGTCATATTGATCATTTACGGAAGCTTGGTGCTTACCCAAAGCTGGCCGTGAACAGACTCCACTATTCCCTCCCTTCGCCGTAGTGCAGATGGCAGCTTTCGGGAGGTGTGCACTCAGATTTGAACGTCCGAAATGGGGGCGCAAAGCGGACACCCGAGCCCGCTGGGCGTCAAAAAATACCCTTTAATTTCAATATACTAGGTATTCGCAGATTTATTCTGACCGGCGCGCCAAAAATGCCTGCCATTCAGAATAGAAGTGCGAATCAAGCCGACCGTAACGTCGTCTTTTTGGGTCCGCTTGCGGTCGGCCCAATTTTTATCAGGTTTAGATCAGCTCCTCAGGCGTCGGTTCCATGATACTATAGCCTAGTCATTGCTTCCTGCAGCCCGCCTTGTCCATGCGAAATCTGAAGATCCCTCAGGCCCATTTCGATGCCCGACAAGGTTGCCATCAGCGTCAGTTCATTGCACTGGCCGAGGTGCCCTATGCGGAATACCCTCCCCTTGAGTCGGGTCAGTCCCTGGCCGAGAGACAGATTGTATTTGTCAAGGACGTGATGGCGGAAGGCGTCGGAATCGTGTCCTTCAGGCATGATCACGGCAGTCAGAACCGAGGAATGGGCCGCTTCGTTCTCGCAGAGAATTTCGAGATTCCACGCCTGGACCGCCGCACGAGCTGCCGCTGCCAGTCGATCATGTCTGGCAAAGACATTGTCGAGCCCTTCCTCTTCGAGCAGCGCGATCGCTTCCTTGAGGCCGTAGAGGAGGTTGGTGGCCGGCGTATAGGGAAAAAAACCTGTGCTGTTGAGGGTCAGCATTTCGCGCCAATCCCAATAGGACCGGCGCGACCCGCCGACATCGGCTGCTTGGATGGCTCGGGGAGATAGCGCCACGAAAGCTAGGCCTGGTGGAAGCATCAGTCCTTTTTGCGAGCAGGTGACCGTCACGTCGGCGCCCCAGTTATCGTGCTCGTACCGCAGCGACCCCAGCGAAGAAATGGCGTCGACGAGCAACAGGGCCGGATGCGCCTCGGCGTCGATGGCGTCGCGAATTGCCTTAATCGGACTGACGACACCGGTGGATGTCTCGTTGTGAACGACCATCACCGCCTTAATCTTGTGCTCGGTGTCGGCCGCTAGCCGGGCGCGGATTGTCTCCGGGTCTGCCCAATTGCGCCAATTTCCGGCGATGAAATCGGTCTCTACGCCCCATTTTTGGGTCAACTTGCGCCACTGAGTTGCAAAGTGGCCCGTTTCCACCATGAGAACCTTGTCGCCCTCGGCAAGAAGATTGACGACCGCGGATTCCCATGCGCCGGTGCCCGAACCGGGAAAGATCAACACGGGATGCCGGGTGCGAAAGATGCGCTTGATTCCACTCAGAACCGTATTGGCGAGATCGGCGAATTCTGGGCCTCTGTGGTCGATGACGGGCATACTGATCGCGCGTAGCACCCGATCAGGAACGGCACTGGGGCCGGGAATTTGCAGGAAATGTTGGCCAAAAAGCTGATTCATCATGCGCCTTGCGATCTTGAGGATGATGCTGAAAGCCATTTTGCATTCATTTTGAGAAAACAACAAGAATTTTGAATTCGATATGACCGGTGCTATGATCAGGAAAGCAAATCACAAGGGTTGCAATGGCCATGGCAGATGGTGGGGTGGAGGTGAGCGAGGTGACGATGCTTGCGCCGGTGAATGGCGCGGTCGGCTCTCTGCATGACGAAATCCTGGTCGGGTTGCGCCGCTACCTCGTGGAAGGCAATTTGGCTGACGGGGCGCGTATCCCCGAGCGGCTGCTGTGCGAGACGATGGGCGTGTCGCGAACGCCGCTGCGCGAGGCGTTAAAAGTCCTGGCGGCGGAGGGACTGGTCGAGCTCCTTCCCAATCGTGGCGCCCGGGTCAGGGCCTTCACGGAAAACGATATCCGGGAATTGTTCGAGGTCATGGGCGGGCTTGAGGCGCTGGCGGGACGACTTGCCTGCGAGCACGTCACTGACGCCGAGATCGTCGAGGTAGAGGGGCTGCATTACGACATGTATGCCAGTTACATGCGCCGGGACCTGCCGGCGTATTTCGCGCTCAACCAGAAAATTCACCTGGCGATCGTGGCGGCGGCGAAAAACGTCGTGTTGTCGACGACCTATGCCAATTTCGCCAGCCGGCTGCAACGCGTGCGCTACAATGCCAATCGCGAGAACCACAAGGATCGCTGGGGCGAGGCCATGCGCGAACACGAGCATATCCTCGATGCCTTGCAGCGTCGTGCCGGGCTGGAACTCAGCGACATCCTGTTCCGTCATCTCCAGAACAAGCGCGCGGCGGCCCTGCGATATCTTGACGATCATCCCTCGGAAAGCGATGCCTGAAACGCTTCCGATTGCTGCATGAAAAATGCGCTTGCGCACTTTCCTGCCTAGTCATGCGTCAAAAACTGCATTCACTTTCGTGATTTTCTCTTGAGTTGAATTCATAATTGGGCATTCTATGCCTATTAATGCATTCTGGTGAGGGGCCATGAAAGCGATCGTCATAGGCGCAGGTGTTATCGGAGCGGCAGTGGCCTATCGGCTGGCCGAAGCTGGCATCGATGTGACGCTTGTCGAGGCCGGTCGCATCGCCGAAGGCACCTCACTCACAAGCTTTGCTTGGGTTAGCGCCTGCGAAAAGATCGATTCCGAGAGCTATTACCGGCTCAGCCTGGCCGGCGTCGCGGCCCATTGCGACCTCGCGGCCGAGTTTGGCGCCGAGGGCGTCTGGTACCGCCGCCCCGGCGTAATTCAATGGCTTGGCGCGGGTTATGAGGGTCTGGCGCTGAGCGAAAGCCCTCTTGAGCAGAAGCTGGCGCGTCTTCACGCCCTTGGCTATCCGGCCGAAATCATCGGAGCCGACGACCTCTCGCGCATCGAGCCGAACCTGCGGCCGGACGCACTGGGCATTGACGGCCAGGCCATCCACTATCCCGAAGACGGATATATCGAAGCGCCCGTCATGATCGCGGCCTTGGTCGAAGCCGCCGTCGGGCGCTTCGGTCTGGAGTTGCGGACGCATGCGCCGGTCCGCCGCGTCCTCACCGCCAACGGCCGCGCCACCGGCGTTGAGACGGCAAGCGGCGAGATCCTTTCCGCCGATATCGTCGTCAATTGCGCCGGCTGCTGGGCCAACACGGTCCTGGGCGATCCGGCACTCGAAATCCCGCTGGCGCCGACCCTCGGGCTCATCGCCTATACGCCCGGCACTGGCACCGCCGTTCGCAAGGTTTTGCGCACGCCCCGGCTCAATGTCCGCGCCGATGGCGGCGGGCGGCTGCTTTTGCGGGCCAACGATCTCGACGAGACGCTCGGCCCCGACGATGTGGCGCGTCCGGATCATCCGGCGGCGGTGGAACTGGCGCGCAGGCTCGGCGAGCTCGTGCCCTCGCTGGCCGGTATCGGCGCCGAGGCCGCCCGCATTGCCACGCGCCCCATTCCCGGGGGCGGGCTGCCCTGCGTCGGGACCATTCCCGGCCTCGACAGCTATTGGGTCGCGGTCACCCATGGCGGCATCAATACCAGCGCCTTCATCGGCATCGCTCTGCGCGATGAAATCCTCCAGGGACGCGCCGCGCCCGAATATGCGCCCTATCGTCCCGATCGTTTCTTCAAGGCGGCTGCATGACCACACCAGAACCGCTTCTCAGCGTCGAGCATTTTTCGCTCAGTTTCGGCGCGAGCGGCACCGATCTCATCGACGACATCTCCTTTACCGTGGCGCCGGGCAGGACGCTGTGCCTCGTCGGGGAATCGGGCTGTGGAAAGAGCGTCACCTCCCTGGCGCTCATGGGCCTGCTGGCGAAAGGCGCCGCGCGCATCACCGGTGGCAGGGCCAACTTTGCCGGCCGGGACCTCTTCGCTCTTACAGAGCGCAACCGGGCGGATCTGCGCGGCAACGATATAGCCATGATCTTCCAGGAGCCGATGACTTCGCTCAATCCCTCGATGACCATCGGTCGTCAGATCGTTGAAGGCATTCTCCGCCACAAGCCGGTCTCCAAGGAAGCGGCGCGGGCGCGGGCCCTCGAAATGCTGAGTCTCGTGCGCATTCCCGCGCCGGAAAAGCGCTTCCATGCCTATCCCCACCAGCTCTCGGGCGGCATGCGGCAACGCGCCATGATCGCCATGGCGCTGGCCAATTCGCCCAAGCTGCTCATTGCCGACGAACCGACGACGGCGCTCGACGTGACCATCCAGGCCCAGATCCTGGCACTGGTGAGCCGCCTGCAGGCCGAGACCGGCACGGCGATGATCCTGATCACCCACGATCTGAGCGTGGTGGCGGAAGTGGCCGATAACGTTGCGGTCATGTATGCTGGGCGCATTGTGGAGGTGGGTTCGGTCGAAGATATTTTTTCCGACCCCCAGCATCCCTATACATTGGGTCTTTTTGGCTCGGTGCCTTCGATTGGCCGGCGCCGCGGTACGCTCGCCACCATCGAAGGCTCGGTGCCCCCGCTCGAGCGCATGCCGCAAGGCTGCCGCTTTGCGACACGGTGCCCCTTCGCCGATCAGCGCTGCTTCGATCAAGTGCCGCCAAACTACGAGCCGACCGCGGGGCATCGTGTCGCCTGTTGGTATGTTCCGCTCGAAGACCATGTGAGGGCGGCATGAACGACGAGCAGGACATCATTCTCGAAGCGCGCGAGATCACCAAGCGTTTCGGCCATCCGGCCAATTTCATGCGACCCTCGAGCCTGGTCCACGCCGTCACGGCAGTCTCGCTCGCCGTGCGACGCGGAGAGACGCTAGCAATCGTGGGGGAATCGGGCTGCGGGAAGTCCACGCTTGGCCGCCTGCTGCTAAGGCTGACCGAGCCCACTTCCGGCAGCGTCGTCTATGAGGGACAGGAGATCACCGCACTCAAGCCGCGGGACATGCGTGCTCTGCGGCGCGAGCTGCAGATTATCTTCCAGGATCCTTTCGCCTCACTCAATCCGCGCATGACCGTGCGACAGATTCTGGGTGAGCCCATCCGGTTGCATCGGCTAGGTGCTGGCAAGGACGTCAACGACCGCGTCGACCGACTTATGCGCACGGTCGGGCTGCGGCCCGACTGGAGCGATCGTTATGTACACGAATTCTCGGGCGGCCAGCGCCAGCGCATCGGCATTGCCCGCGCCCTGGCGGGGGACCCGAAGCTGGTCATCGGTGACGAGCCTGTTTCGGCGCTCGACGTGTCGATCCAGGCCCAAGTCGTCAATCTTTTAGGCGAACTCAAGGACGATTTCGGGCTCACCCTGGTGATCGTCGCGCACGATCTCGCCGTCATCCGCCATATGAGCGATCGCGTGGCGGTCATGTATCTGGGCGAGGTGGTGGAGTTGGCTGCGGCCGACGACATCTACGAAACCCCGCTCCATCCCTATACCTCGGCATTGCTGCAGGCGATCCCGGTCTCCGATCCGGCGGCGCGGGGCCAGCGCCAATTGCTGCAAGGCGACCTGCCGAGCCCCACGGCCCCGCCCTCGGGCTGCCGTTTCCACACGCGCTGCCCCCATGCCAGACCGCGGTGCAGCCAGGACCATCCGGCGCTGGAAGCGGCCGGCGACGGACGTCTGGTCGCGTGCCATTTCTGGCGGGAAATTCAATCGTCCGGGGTCAGCGTTCCTGCCGCCACAGCGCGGCGATCGGCGCTGGACATGCGGCTTGGGCTCTATCGTGCAAAGCAGGCCGAGAGAAAGCAGGCCAGCTCGTAGGGGTTACTACCAAGACGATTTCAAGGGGAGGCCGCGATAGCGGCCGGAAAGACAGGAGAGAACTATGGTGAACAAAATAGTGTTGAGCGCAATGCTTGCGGGGTTAATGGGTGCAAGTGCGGTTTCGGCCGCCGACCTCAACGTCGCGTTGCAGGACGACCCCGATATTCTCGACCCTCATCGCGGCAATACCTTTGTCGGTCGCATGGTGTTCGGTCCTATGTGCGATACGCTTTTCGACATCGACACATCGCTCAACATCGTGCCGCGCTTGGTGGCCGATTGGTCCTGGTCGGAAGACGAAACCGTCTTGACCATGAACCTACGCGATGATGCGCTGTTCCATGATGGAACGCCGGTCAACGGCGAGGCAGTCAAGGCTAATCTCGAACGCGGCCTGAACCTGCCCGAAAGCAATCGCAAGGCCGAGCTCGCCTCGATCGCGTCCATTGAAGTACTCGGTGAAACCCAGCTGGCCATCACACTTGAGGCACCCGACGCGGCGTTCCTCGCCAATTTGACCGATCGGGCCGGGATGATGGTGTCGCCCGCAACCTTCGAGACCACCGGGGAAGGCGGCCTCGTCTGCGCGGGCCCCTACAAGTTCGTCGAGCGAATCCAGAACGATCGTATCGTCATGGAAAAATTCGCCGATCACTGGGATGCCGACAATTATCACTTTGACAGGGTGATCTACCGGCCCATTCCCGATACGACCGTTCGGCTTGCTAATCTGCAGTCCGGCGATCTGGACGTCATCGAACGTCCGGCGCCATCCGACATGGCAACGATCGAGGCCGACAGCAATTTGGTCTTCGAGATCGTCACTGGCCTGGGCTTTTATGGCGTCAACTTCAACCTGGGCAATGGCGAACGCTCGCAGGCGCCAATCAACCAAGATAGTCGCCTGCGCCAGGCGCTGAACCTCACCATCGATCGCGACGTTCTCAACGACGTTCTGGGCATGGGCACCTATCCGCCGGCCTTTCAGCCGTTCTCCTCTGCGTCCTGGGCCTACAATCCCGAGTTCGACGGTGGCGAACGCGATATCGAACGCGCCAAAGAGTTGATGGCGGAGGCCGGTCATGAATCGGTGTCGTTCGAAATCCTTTATGCCAACAACAGTGCCATGCAATCGCTGTTCGAATTGGTGCAGGCGATGGCCAGCGAAGCAGGCTTCAACATCACGCTTCGCCCCACCGAGTTCGCCGCGTATGTCGATGAGCGCGAAGCAGGCAATTTCGAAGTCAGCCAGTTCGGCGCTTCGGGCCGCATCGATCCTGATGGCAATTTCCATCGCTATCTGGCCTGCGGCAGCGCGGGCAATGTCGGCCACTACTGCAATGACGAGTTGACCGACCTGCTCAACCAGGCTCGTGCCATCAACGATGTTGAGGAACGAAAGGCGCTCTATGACCAAGCTCAGCGGATCGCCGCCGAAGACCTTCCGGCACTCTACTTTTACTATACTCCGCGCACCTGGGCCTATAGCGCCGGTCTCGAAGGCTTCGTTGCCTATCCCGATGGCGTGTTGCGCCTCGCCGGCCTCAAACCCGCGCAATAATTGATCGGGGCGGGCGACGGATCGTCCCGTANNCCTGAGGAAAGTCTAGGTAGTGCTCAAGCTTATCGTCAGACGCATTCTGGTCGCCTTGCCGACCCTGATCATCCTATCGATGATCATTTTTGGCCTGCAGCGCCTGCTGCCCGGCGATCCCATCCAGACGATGATGGCCGAGCAGTCCGATCCTCAGGTCCTTGAGTTCCTGCGTGAAAAATATCGCCTCAACGACCCGATGCCCGTTCAATACTTGGCCTGGGTCGGCAATGTGCTGCAGGGCG
>JACYYK010000603.1_pt2 | contig 16211 bp, 14 predicted proteins | sample 8236871 | NCBI WGS metagenome assembly JACYYK01 (sample SAMN14103087, study PRJNA606662) | landfill metagenome | isolation source: landfill solid waste inoculated with endophyte fungus Paravalsa indica | place: India:New Delhi, Okhla landfill site | collected 2017-11-05 | reverse complement strand
CCCGCCGCGTCGCGCGGCGCAGCGGGTCGGGGCGGAGATACCGCAGACCCGTCCGGAGATATGTCGGCAACGGCGAGGGCAGCGTGTCCATGCTGCCCACCGCGAGCACGACGACGTCGGCGCGGTGCAGCTCGGCCCATACCCTCGGGTCACCGATCATCGCCCACCACGCGTCGCGCGCCGTCCAGCCCGCACCCGCCACCAGCTCCGCGCTCCCACCGAGCGCGGACGCCGCGATGTTCGGCCACAGACGCGGGTCGTCCGCTGGATGGCCCCCTTCGGGACCGTGGAAGCTCAGCGAGTCACCGAACACCAGAATCCGTGGCGAACGAGCGCCGGTCACCCCGTGATTCCCGCGTTGTAGGCGCGCAACCTCCAGACGTCGTCCTGGTACTCCAGCTCGACCCAGTGGCAGTTGGCGATCCCTCCCAGCGAGGGCCACAACGCCACGGGGAGCCGCAACAACCGCGCGGTCAACGCGAGGATCAGCCCGCCGTGCGCGGCGAACAGCACCGTCTCGACGTCGTCGTCGCCGTGCAGGAGGTCCGCGACCACCTCGTGAGCCCGCTCGGCGACCTCCAGCCGCGACTCGCCGCCCGGCGGCGCCCACGTCGCGTCGAGCCGCCAGCGGTTCCGTTCGCCCGGGGCCCGCTCGTCCACGTCGGCTCCGGTGAGCCCCTGCCACTCGCCGAGATGCGTCTCCCGAAGCCGCTTGTCCAGCCGCAACGGCAGCGCGAACGCGTCGGTCAGCACGGTGGCCGTGTCCGTCGCCCGACGCAGATCGGAGGCGATCACGAGATCCGGCTCGAACTTGGCCAGCGCAGGCGCCGCGAAGCGGGCCTGGTTCCAACCGACCTCGGTCAACGCCGAGTCGAGCTGGCCCTGCATCCGCCCGGCGGCGTTGTAGTCGGTCTCACCGTGCCTCCACAGCACGAGCCTGCGCAGCGTCACGACGCGTCCGCTCCCTGGTCGCCGTCCGCGTCGTCGGTCGGGGTTTCCAGACCGTCGACCTCGATCCGCGGGCAGTCCTTCCACAACCGCTCCAGGCCGTAGAACGCGCGCTCCTCGGTGTGCTGGACGTGCACCACGACGTCGACGAAGTCGAGGAGCACCCAGCGCCCTTCCCTGGCGCCCTCCCTGCGCACCGGCTTGTGGCCCACGGCACGCAGTTTCTCCTCGATGTTGTCGACGATGGCCCCGATCTGCCGCTCGTTGGGCGCGGATGCGATCACGAAGACGTCGGTGATCACCAGCTGCTCCGAGACGTCGAGCAGCACCACGTCAGTGGCCTTCTTGTCCGCCGCCGCGCGCGCGGCCGCGGTCGCGAGGTCTCGAGCTTCGGCCGTCGCTACCACGGTGCTCCTTACTGAGTAGAACGTATGCCGAACGAGCGTACCCGCCGCCGCAGGTCGAGCGCGTGCGAGTTCAGGACTGCGGCTGCGTGTACAGCTTGCGCTTGTCGATGTACCGCACGACACCGTCCGGCATGAGGTACCACACGGGTTCGCCGCGCTGGACCCGCTCCCGGCAGGTCGTGGACGAGATGGCCATCGCGGTGACCTCGACGAGACTCACCCGGCCCTGGGGCAGGTGGTGGTCGTGCAGCTGGTAACCCGGGCGAGTGACCCCGATGAAGTGCGCGAGATCGAACAGCTCGTCCACGTCACGCCACGTCAGGATCTGCTCCAACGCGTCGGCGCCCGTGATGAAGAAGAGCTCGTCATCGGGATACTCCGCGCGGAGGTCACGCAGCGTGTCGACGGTGTACGTCTGTCCCCCGCGGTCGATGTCGACCCGGCTGACGGAGAACACCGGGTTCGAGGCGGTGGCGATGACCGTCATGAGATAGCGGTCCTCGGCCCGCGACACCGCCCTGTTCGCCTTCTGCCACGGCTGCCCCGTGGGCACGAAGATGACCTCGTCGAGCCCGAACCGGTGCTGCACCTCGCTCGCGGCGACGAGGTGCCCGTTGTGGACGGGGTCGAACGTGCCACCCATGACCCCGAGCCGGCGTGCGGACATGACAACCCACCTTAGACGTTGCGCCACGCCACCGGCGGTTCCGGCGGCTCCTGCAATGCAACCACCGCGCTGGTCAAGCCCTTTCCGGAGCCCGTTCCGTGTGGCACAGTTCACCACCGGACGCGATCAGCGGCGGGAGGACACATGGTCGAGTCGGGCGTGGAGGCCACCGGCGGAGCGAGCCGGGAACGCCAACACCGGCTTCCCGTCCGGACGTTGTTCGCCGCCAGCGCGGGCAACGCGCTGGAGTGGTTCGACTGGACCATCTACGCGACGTTCAGCATCTACTTCGCGAGCACGTTCTTCCCCGGTGACCTCGCCCAGATCAACACGTTCGCCACGTACGCGCTCGCGTTCTTCTTCCGGCCGCTCGGTGGCATCCTGATCGGCCGCTTCGCCGACCTGCGCGGACGCAAACCCGCCATGATCTTCACCATCACGCTCATGGCCGGCGGGTCGGTGCTGATCGGGGTGACGCCGACGTACGACCAGATCGGCTGGCTGGCACCGCTGATGCTGCTGCTGGCACGCATCGCGCAGGGCCTGTCCCTCGGCGGTGAGGTGTCCAACGCCTCCGCCTACCTCGCCGAGGTCGCCCCACCCGATCGACGCGGCCGGTACTCCTCGTTCTTCTACATCTCCACGGGCACGGCGGTGCTCCTCGCGTCGATCCTCGGATTCGTTCTCGCCCGCTCACTGTCCACGGCGCAACTCGAGGAGTGGGGCTGGCGACTTCCGTTCCTGCTCGGCGGCGTCCTCGGAGTCGTCGCCCTGTGGCTGCGCCGCACGCTGGAGGAGACGGAGAAGTACCGCAGCAACGCTCCCGCGGCCCGACGCATGCGCCGACCGCTGTGGACCACCCTGCAACACCACCCGAAGGCCGTCGGGCAGCTCGTCGGCTTCAGCATGCTCTCCACGCTGTGCTACTACACGTTCTTCAGCGCGTTGACGCCATTCGCGGTCAACTCCCGCGGCGCCGACCCCGTCGACGTGTTCCTGGCCCTGTCCGTGGCCACGGCGTTGTTCGTGGCGCTGCAGTACCCGATGGGCGCGCTGTCCGACCGCATCGGTCGCCGGCCGCAACTACTGGTGTGGTCGGCGGCCACCGCGCTCCTGGTCGTCCCTCTGTCGTCCCTCGTACGGCCGGGCCTGGTGAACCTGCTCGTCGTGTTCTGCGTGGGTCTCGGGCTCTACACGGCGATGACGTCCATCGCGCCCGCGATCATGAGCGAGTTGTTCCCCACCACGTTGCGGGGCCTCGGCATCGGCGCCTGGTACAACCTCACCGTCGCCGTGTTCGGTGGCACGGCGCCGCTGCTGATCACAGCGCTGTCCGGGGCGGGACTGTCGACGGCGTTCTTCTACTACGTCGCCGCGGGTGCGGCGGTCGCCTTCCTCGTGATCTGGCGGTTGCCGGAGACCAGCGGTACGGAGTTGCGCTGATAACACTGACAACGCTGACAGCACTGACGCGAAACGCGAACACGCGTACGCAGACGGCGGACACGCGTGCATAAGGTGCGGACACGCGTGCGCAGCTCGCGGACACGCGGGCGGGGGGCGGGTCGGTCAGCGGCGGCGGCGCAGCGGCACCAGATCGTCGGCGTGGACGACCTCGCGACGTTGTTCGGGCGGGAGCTCATGGGAGGAGCGGCCGATCAACTCGGGCAGTTCGGTGACGTCGAACGCCACCACGCCGCGCGCGACAACAGATTGCTCCGGGTTCACCAGCTCCACCACGTCCCCGGCCTGGAAATCGCCGTCGACCCCGACGATGCCCGCGGCCAGCAACGAACGCCGGTGACGCACCACCGCCGCCACGGCTCCGTCGTCGAGCACCAACCTGCCCTGCGAGCCCGCGGCGTACCCGAGCCAGAACCTGCGGGCCGACATCCGGTTCGACGCGTGGGTGAACGCCGTCCCCACACCGGCATCGCCCAGTGCCGACGGCGCGTCCTCCGCGGCCGCGATCAACACCGGGATCCCCGCCGCGGCCGCCGTTCGCGCCGCGGCGACCTTGGACATCATGCCGCCCGTGCCCAGCCCGGAGCTGGATCGGCCGACGGCCAGACCCTCGAGGTCGGACTCCGACGCCACCTCGGTGATCTTGCGGCTCGCGCCCGAGCGCGGATCGCCGTCGTACAGCCCGTCCACATCGGACAGCAGGACGAGACCGTCGGCACCGACGAGATGGGCCACGAGCGCTGCCAAGCGGTCGTTGTCACCGAAGCGGATCTCCTCGGTGGCCACCGTGTCGTTCTCGTTCACCACCGGCACCGCTCCCAGTGCCAGAAGCCGCGAGAACGTCCGCTGCGCATTGCGGTAGTGGGCGCGACGCACCACGTCGTTGGACGTCAGCAGCACCTGCCCCACGGTGAGGGAGTACCGGCCGAACGACTCCGCGTAAGCGTGGGCGAGCGCCAACTGACCGACGCTGGCCGCGGCCTGCTGCGTGGCCAAATCCTTCGGGCGCACGCCGAGCGACAACGGGGCCAGCCCCGCGCCGATCGCACCCGACGAGACGAGGACGATCTGCGTTTCCCGGGCCACCCGGTCGGCGATGGCATCGACGAGCGCGTCGAGCCGACCGACGTCCAGTCCCCCACTGGCGGTGGTGAGGGCGGACGAACCCACCTTCACCACCAGGCGTCGGGCGCCGGCGATGGCACTGCGGACCTCACTCATCGGAGTCCTCGACAGCGACTCCGCCTTCCACGACCGCGTCCTCCTCGTCCGCAGTCCCTTCCCTGCGCAGGCGGCGGGCCTCCTTGCGCTCGGCTGCCGTGATCCGGTCGGAACGTTCGAGGCGCGGGTCGGTGCCACGTCCGGCCAGCTTGCCCGCGACGCCCGGAGTGGACGGTTCCCAGTCGAACGTGACGCCCGCGATGGTCACGGAACAGCCGGGCTCCGCACCCGACTTGGCCAGCTCGTCCTCCACACCCAACCGGTTCAACCGATCGGCCAGGAAGCCCACCGCTTCGTCGTTGGCGAAGTTCGTCTGCCTGATCCATCGCTCGGGCTTGGCGCCCCGCACGATGAACCCGCCCTCTTCCTCGGGGTCCGGCTCCACGGTGAACCCGCCGTCGTCCACGGCCTTCGGTGTCACGACGACCTTGGTCGGCGTCGGTGGCGGCTGCGTCGCACGGTAGGACTCGACGATCTCACCCAACGCGTAGGTGAGTTCGCGCAGACCCTTGTGGGTGACGGTCGAAATCTCGAAGACCCGCAGTCCGCGGGCCTCGAACTCCGGCCTCACCAGCTCGGCCAGCTCGGCGGCGTCCGGCACGTCCAGCTTGTTGAGGACCACGACCCTGGGCCGGGACGCGAGGTCCCCGCCGAGCGCCGGGGTGTACCGCGACAGCTCGTCCTCCAGGGCGTCGACGTCCGACACCGGGTCGCGACCGGGCTCGTACGTGGCGCAGTCCACGACGTGCACCAGCACCGCGCACCGTTCGATGTGGCGGAGGAAGTCGAGGCCCAGTCCCTTGCCCTGGCTCGCCCCGGGAATGAGTCCCGGCACGTCGGCCATCGTGAACACGACGTCGCCCGCGCTCACCACGCCGAGGTTCGGCACCAGCGTCGTGAAGGGATAGTCGGCGATCTTCGGCTTGGCCGCCGACAGCACGGAGATCAGCGACGACTTGCCCGCCGACGGGAAACCGAGCAGACCGACGTCCGCGACCGAGCGCAACTCCAGAACGAGGTCGCGCTCCTCCCCCGGCTCGCCGAGCAATGCGAAACCGGGCGCCCTGCGGGCACGCGAGGCGAGCGCCGCGTTGCCGAGCCCACCACGGCCTCCCCGAGCCGCCACGAAGCGGGTGCCCGCTCCCGTGAGGTCGGCGAGTACCTCGCCGTCCGTGTCGAGGACCACGGTGCCGTCGGGGACGCGCAGCTCCAGCGACTCACCGGCCGCGCCGCTGCGGTGACCGCCCTGGCCCTGCTTCCCGTTACCCCCTCGCGCGTGCGGGCGGAAGTGGAAGTCGAGCAACGTGTGCACGCCGGGATCGACCACGAGCACGACGTCACCGCCGTTGCCGCCGTTGCCGCCGTCGGGTCCGCCGAGCGGCTTGAACTTCTCCCGGTGCACCGACGCGCAGCCGTTCCCACCATCGCCCGCGGCGACGTGAATCACCGCGCGATCCACGAAACGGGATGCCATTGGGGCCGCCTTCCTGGGGACAGAGAACACCTGTCAAGCAAAACGAGGGACGGGGCCGGATGTGTTCCGGGCCCGTCCCTCGTTTCGAGTCGTGTGCTGGCCGGGCCGGTCAGGCCTCGACCGGCACGACATTGACCGTCTTGCGGCCACGCTTCGTGCCGAACTCCACCGCACCGGGGGCGAGAGCGAACAGAGTGTCGTCGCCGCCACGGCCGACGTTGACGCCGGGGTGGACCTTGGTACCGCGCTGGCGGATGAGAATCTCGCCTGCCTTCACGACCTGACCGCCGAACCGCTTCACACCGAGGTATTTCGGGTTGGAGTCACGGCCGTTCTTGGAGCTTGACGCGCCCTTCTTGGTTGCCATGGCTGGTCAGGTTCCTCACTTGTCGATGCCGGTGACCTCAAGGCGGGTCAGCTGCTGCCGGTGACCCTGGCGCTTGTGGTAGCCGGTCTTGTTCTTGAACTTGTGGATACGGATCTTCGGGCCCTTGGTCTGCTCGACGATCTTGCCCGTCACCGAGACCTTCGCCAGCGCGTCGGCGTCCGTCGTGACCTTGCCGTCGTCGACCACCATCACGGCGGGAAGGGTGTGCTCGGTGCCCGGCTCGCCGTCGAGCTTCTCGACCTCGACGACATCGCCGACGGCGACCTTGTACTGCTTGCCGCCGGTCTTGACGACTGCATACGCCGACACGGAAGTCTCCTGATTACTCGACTACTTGGGTTGGGGCTACGACGACCCGCCTGGTCGCGGGCCGCCTTACAGCGTACTGAGTGGTTCCCCCACGCGACGCACCGGGGTCCGCTCGGAACCCGGGCGCCGCGGCGGAGAAAACCTCAGCCGTTCTCCCGCACGGGCACGGGCGGCCCTGCGGGACGACTCGCGGCACGACGCGGACGCCGGGCCGCACGGGGAGCAGGGGCGGGAATGTCCGGTTCCTCGCTCGCCACCCCGTTGTGCGACTCGCGCCGCACCTCCGTCTGCTCGGACGACGCGGCCGGAGCGGCCGGCGCGACGCCGTTGCGCTTCTCCTCGGGCTCACGACGAGCCTTCGGTTGCTTCGCCTCCGCCGGCTGGGAGTCACGACGGTCGGGTGCCTGCCCGGCGTCCGACTCGGTCGACGGCTTCGTGGAGACCGCCTTCGAGGCGTTGGCCATGGCCTGCACCGCGGACACGGCCGACTCGCGCTGCTCCTGGGTGGGAGCGTTCGCGGCCTGTGCCGCCTGTTCGGCGGCCTTGGCCGCCTCCCGCTCCTCGGCCTTCGCCTTGTTCCGCGACCGGCGCGAGCTCTGACCACCGTGCTGGCCCTGACCGCCCTGGTTGCCGTGGTNNTGGTGGCCCTGGTGGCCATTGCCGCCGTTGCCGCGTTGCGGCTCGGTCGACACGATCACACCGCGACCCTTGCAGTGCTCGCAGGTCGTGGAGAACGCCTCCAGCAGGCCGGTGCCGACCCGCTTGCGCGTCATCTGCACCAGACCCAGCGACGTGACCTCCGCGACCTGGTGCCGCGTGCGGTCGCGGCCGAGGCACTCGGTGAGCCTGCGCAACACCAGCTCGCGGTTCGACTCCAGCACCATGTCGATGAAGTCGATCACGATGATGCCGCCGATGTCGCGCAGCCGGAGCTGGCGCACGATCTCCTCGGCCGACTCCAGGTTGTTCCTGGTGACCGTCTCCTCCAGGTTGCCACCCGAACCGGTGAACTTCCCCGTGTTGACGTCGATCACGGTCATGGCCTCGGTGCGGTCGATCACCAGGTAGCCACCGGACGGCAGCCACACCTTGCGATCGAGCGCCTTCATCAGCTGCTCGTCGATGCGGTAGTCGGCGAACACGTCGCCGGTACCCACGTAGCGCTTGACACGGTCGAGCAGGTCGGGAGCGACGTGCTGGACGTACGCGTGGATGGTCTCCCACGCCGTGTTGCCCTGGATCTCGAGCTTGCTGAAGTCCTCGGTGAACAGGTCGCGCACGACCTTCACGAGCAGGTCCGGCTCCTCGTAGAGCAGGACGGGCGCGCTGCCCTTCTTGCCGTTCGCGGCGTCGGCCTTCTCCTTGATGACCTGCCACTGGGCTTCGAGCCTGCGGACGTCGCGGCCGAGCTCCTCCTCGCTGACGCCCTCCGACGCCGTGCGGATGATCACTCCGGCGTCCTCGGGGACGATCCGCTTGAGGATGTCCTTGAGCCTGCGCCGCTCGTTCTCCGGCAGCTTCCGCGAGATGCCGGTGGCGCCGCCCGAGGGCACGTAGACCAGGAAGCGACCGGGCAGGGAGATCTGCGTGGTCAGGCGCGCGCCCTTGTGGCCGACGGGATCCTTGGTCACCTGCACGAGCACGTGGTCACCGGTCGACAACGCCTGCTCGATCTTGCGGGCCTTGCCCTCCAGACCGGCGGCGTCCCAGTCGACCTCGCCCGCGTACAACACGGCGTTGCGGCCCCGACCGATGTCGATGAACGCCGCTTCCATGGACGGCAGCACGTTCTGCACTCGCCCGAGGTAGACGTTGCCGACGATCGAACCGCTGCCCGCGGAGGTGACGAAGTGCTCCACGAGCACGCCGTCCTCCAGCACACCGATCTGCGTGGAGTCGCCGCGCTCGGCCACCACCATCGTGCGGTCGACCGACTCCCTCCTGGCGAGGAACTCGGATTCCGACAGGATCGGCGCACGCCTGCGGCCCGCCTCCCTGCCGTCGCGGCGACGCTGACGCTTGGCCTCCAGCCGTGTGGAGCCACGCACGCTGCGCACGCCGTCCCCGGCCTTGCCCTCCTTCTCCTCGGCGGGCTTGGCGTCCCGGACGTGCACGACCGTGTTCGGCGGGTCGTCGGAGGACGTGGTGTTGTCGCTGTTGTCGTCGTCCCCGCTCTTGCGGCGACGGCGGCGACGGCGGCGCCTGCTGCCCGTCTCGGACTCGGAGTCGGACGTGCCGTGGCCGTCCCCGTTCTGGGAGCCCTCGGCGTCCTGCTGCTCGGAAGACTGCTCGTCGGAGGCCGTGCGCTCACCGGACGAGTCGGCGTCGGACGAGCTCGGCGACTCGTCACCGGAGTGGTCGTCGCCGCCCTTGCCCCGGCCCCGTCCGCGACGGCCGCGCCTGCGTCGACGACGGCTCCCGCCGTCGGAACTCTCACCGTCGTCGCCGCGCTCGCCGGAGTCGCCGGATGCGCTCTCGGACGACTCCTCGCTGTCGCCACTGTCACCGCTGTCGGCCTGCGACGTGGAAGGGGTGGGCTTGCTCGGCGCCGGCGCGGAGGTCGCGGCGGCGGGAGTGGCCGCCACCGGGTCGGGAGGCAGGAACAGCGGGGACGGCGCCGCGAACACCGGAGTGTGCAGCGGGCCGGACTCGGGCGGACGTGCGGGCGGCGCGAGCGCGGGAGGCGGCACCGCGGGCGCCTGCTGCCGAGCCTGGCCGTTCTCCTGGTCGGCCGTCGCAGCGGGCGCGGGCTCCGGCCGGTCGGACTCCGTGGCCTCGGCGTTCTCGCTGGTCTCGGCAGTGCCGGTCTCGGTGCTCTCCTGCGCCTGCTCCGCCGGGGCGTCCTCGGTCACGGTGACCCCGAGCGCTTCCGCCACCTGCAGAGCGATGTCCTTCGCCACTCCGGACTGAGGGCTGCGGGCACTGTGCCCGAGGTCGGCCAGCGTGGCCAACACCTGACGACTGCTCGTGCCCAACACCTTGGCCAGCACGTGCACCCGGGTCTTGTCGGGCAGCTCGGCCAGTGCCTGTGCAGGGGAAGTGGCGGCAGTCCCGCCGGCGTTCTCGGCGGGTGTCTCCGCGTTCGTCATACATCTCCTCCGCCCCCGGGCGCGTTCATCACGCGGCCGCGCAGGGGCCGTTTCTCTGTTGTGTACCGCCCAGGTGAATCACCGTGGCGGGAATCCTTGCCTGTCATGTCACCGAAGGGCCGGGTGAACCGAAACCCCGATGACGGGTCCCGCGACGACGAACCGGTCGACCCTCGAACGCCCCGCAAAGCGTCGCCACGTCGTCGAGCCGCCCGACACGGGATGTGCGTGGCGGCGACCAACGCGCGGTTCTCCCAGCGCATCGCCGGGTCGCCCAGAGCTGTCCGCCACCTCACCGGCAGCGGCGCCAACCCGGCAACCGATGTCCAGTATCCCATACGAGCCGCGCGCCATCGTTCGCGTTCGACAACGAAACCGCCAACTCGCACTTCCGCGTTCCGGTTGTCGGCCCCTGACCTGCTCGTTACCGTGCGCTGACGAGGGGGAACACGCGACACGCGGGGTACCCGACGGAGGTGGGAGTGCACAGAAGCACAAGTGTGGCCCTGCTCACCATCGCGCTCGTGCTGGGCGGCACCCCGGTGGCCGCGCGCGCGACGTCCTCCGCGGCGACCGACGAGTGCACCCCCGCAGGCCCCACCGAGCGGTACCTGGTGGTGCTCCCGCCGCGAACGTCGGAGGCCGACGCCGCGGCCGAGGTGCACGACGCCTGTGGCGAGCTCGGCACGTACCACCCCGAAATCTCGGTCGGCGTGGCGCACTCCTCCGATCACCGCTTCTCGACTCGGCTGGGCTCACACCGAACCTTCCGCTCGGCGCAGCCCGACTCCGGGGCCGAGCTCGCGACCTCGAAGGTCTCGGGGTCGACAGCGTCGACGCCGTCCACCGACCTCGCGGAGGGCAGGTCGACGGACCTGTCCGGGCGGCAGTGGAACCTCCGCGCGGTGCGAGCCGAGCAGGCCCACGCCCGACAGCGGGGAAGCGCCGACGTCGTGGTGGGCGTCCTCGACTCCGGCATCGACCCCACGCACCCGGACCTGCGGCACGCCGTCGCTGCCGATCGGTCGGTGGGCTGCTTGTCGGGAACACCGGACACCGCCCCGGAGAGTTGGCAGGCCACGACCTCTCCCCACGGCACGCACGTCGCGGGGCTGCTCGCCGCCGCCGACGACGGACGCGGTGTGACCGGCATCGCGCCCGGCGTCCGCGTGGCGTCGGTCCGGGTCGTCGACGACCACGGCCGGGTCAGTCCCGAGGCCGCCGTGTGCGGGCTCATGTGGGCCGCCGAGCACAGGTTCCCCGTGGTCAACGGCAGTTTTCTCGTCTCCCCCTGGTCGGCGGCGTGCGCCCGTGGCCCCGGCCGCGAGGTCGTCCGCGACGCGCTGCGCCGCGCCCTCCACCACGCCCACGAACGTGGCACCCTCACCGTCGTGGCGGCCTCCAACAAGGCCGCGCGACTGACCCCGTCGCACACGCTCTCGGCACCCGCGTCGAGCCCCGCCGCGTGCGAGGCGCTGCCCGCGGGACTGCGCGACGCCGTGTCGGTGTCGGCGTCCGACCGCAAGGGCCGCAAAGCCGGGTACAGCGCCTACGGGCTCGGCGTCATCGACCTGACCGCACCGGGCGGCGACCACGGCGACTGCCTGCTGTCGACCGTGCCCGGCGGGTACGGCACCCTGTGCGGGACCTCGATGGCGGCCCCGCACGTGGCGGGCGTCGCGGCCCTGGTGGCGTCCGAACATCCCCGGGCCACGCCGCAACGACTCCGCGCGGCCCTGACCTCGACGGCCACCGCGGTGCCCTGCCCCGGCGACTACGACCTCACCGGGAACGGCATCCAGGACGCCTTCTGCGAGGGCTACACCGGCTACAACGGGTTCTACGGCCACGGCCGCGTCGACGCACCGGGCGCCCTGGCGGCAGCCAGCTCACCTCGCTGAGGCGCCGGGCGCCCCAGGACGGAGCTCGGCTCACCCGCGACGGCGCTCCACGAGGTCGTCGAGCACCAGGGACGCCCCGATGCCGAGCATCCACACGTCCTTGGCCAGCGACAGGCCTTCCTGAGTGGGCCGCAGGCTGTTCTCCATCCGCATGCCGGGGGTCTTCAGGTACAGGCCCACGAGGCCCGCCGAGAACACGGCGAGGCTCGCCCCGGCCAGGACCGACGGCACCACCGGCACCATGAGGGCCGCGCCCAGCGCCATCTCCCCCGTCGACAGCAGACGTACGAACTTGCTCGGCGGCAGCTTCTTGAGCTGCGGGTAGGTCCCGGCGGCGAAGCCGTGCAGCTGTCCCGCCGTCTCCTCGTCCGCGCCCCGCTTCGAGTAACCCGAGTTGAAGATGAACGCCCCGGTGGTGATCCGGGCAGGCAGATGCGACCACCTCGGCCACCACACGGTGCGGGTCCTGCTCGACCCGCATGCGCGAAAACCCCGTTTCCTACCCACGTCGTGCTCCGTTCCCACTCACGGCTGCATTCGGCGGGGGGCTTCCCGTCGGCCGGGGCGCTCAATCGCCTCCGGCGTGAGGTCAGGCGTCCGTGTCGGCCCGGTCGGGGTCCCACACCAGCCGGCATGCCCGGCACTCTCGGAGACCGTTCAGCCGGTTGTCGGAGACCACGGTCGTCCACCGACGACTTCCGCACTGCGGGCAGCCACCGGGTGGGTACAGCCGTGGGTGCCGTCGGCGAAACGCCTTCGACGGGCGCCAGGAGTCGAGCTTCACGACGAGCACGATCGAGCCCACGACCACGAGGCCGAGGACGACAGAAACGATCACCGAGCTGGACATCGGCGGAGCATACGCCGGTGCCCAGCCCGGGCCGTCAACGCAACAACGTGTGCAGCCGGCGCGACACGCCGTACACCCCCACCGTGGCCAGCGCCAGCAGGTACCCCGCGTGTCCCACCATCGACCAGTCGAGCACCCCGGCGGCGAACCCGCGGGACAGCTCGACGCCGTGGTAAAGCGGCAGACACTGCACGAGCACCTGCAGCGGTTCGGGGTAGACCGACAGCGGGAAGAACGTCGTCGAGAAGAGGAACAGCGGCATGACCGCGAGCTGGATGTAGTCGAACTGCGAGGTCGTGCGCAGCAGAGTCGCGCACACCATCCCGATCGCGGCGAACGCGAACGACACGAGCACCGCCACGGGGATCACCAGCACCGCCCACGGTGTGGTGACCAGCCCCATCACGGTCATGACGCCGAAGAACGAGACCGCGTAGAGGGCGCCCCGCAACACCGCCCAGCCGATCTCGCCGAGAGCGATGTCGAACGGCCCCATCGGCGTGCTGAGCACGGCCTCGTAGGTCTTGTCGTAGCGGAACTTGAAGAACACCCCGAACGTCGCGTCGAACACCGCGCCGTTCATCGCCGAAGCCGCCAGCAGGGCCGGGGCGACGAACGCCACGTAGTCCATCACCTGGCCGCCCGGACCGGTGACCTCGGGCACGAGCCTGCCGAACCCGACCTGGAACGCGAGCAGGTAGAACAGCGGCTCGAAGACGCCCGAGACGAACACGAGCCACGCCCGCGAGTACACCATCGCCGAGCGTTCGATGAGGGCGCTCGCCCGACCGACGTAGAGCGACGGCGGGAGGATGCGCAACAGGAGCCCGCCGGTCCTGCGCACGCCGGACCGGGACGCGGGTGTCGCACTGCCGGTGACGACCATCGCCTACACCACCAACCTGCGGTAGAAGAAGTGCCGGGCCGCCAGGCCTCCGGCCGCGAACACCGTGGCGAGCACCGCCGCGTGCCCCAGCGCGGGGAGCAGGTCGAGCCCGCCGAGCGTGACGCCGCGGGCGAGCTCGTTGCCGTGCCACAGCGGAGAGATCCAGGCGAGCCAGCGCAACGCGAGCGGGATCTCCGACACGGGGAAGAACGTCCCGGCGAACAGCACCATGGGCATGAGCACGAACCGGAACAGACCCGTCAGCCGGTCCGTCTCGTGGTGGATCGTGGCGGCGAACGCGGTCACCGGAGCCGCGCAGGCCAGGCCGGTCGCGACACCCACCACGGCCGCGCCCACGACGCCCGGCCCAGTCCAGGCACCGAAGAAGGCCGCCACCACCACGTACACCACCGCGGCGAGCGTGATGCGAAGCCCCACCCAGAGAAAGTGTCCACCCAGGACTTGCCCCGGCGTGACGGGCGTCGCGGTGATCGCCAGGTAGTCCTTCTCCCACTTGAACCCGGACAGCACGGGCCAGGTCGACTCACCGACCGCGAACTGCACGGACCCGGCCACCAGCAACGCGGGCGCGACGTACTGGAGATACGAGACTCCACCGGTGAGCGCGCCGGGCTCGACCTGCGAGCCGAAGCCCACGCCCATCGCGAGCAGGAACAGCAGTGGCTGCAACCCCGAGGAGTACAGATTGGACGTCCAGTACCGCCGGTACCACGTCCAGAGCCCCTCGACCCGCAGCCAGGCGCCCCGCCACGCGCCCACGACGCGCACCTCGGACCGGGTGGAACGAAAAGCGCTGTCCGTCGTGGTCATTCGATCAGACTCCTGCCGGTGAGCCGCAGGAACACGTCCTCGAGCGTGCTGCGGCGCACGAGGCTCGACACCGGGCGCACGCCCCGGGCGTGCACGCTCTCCAGCGCCGACTCCCCCGAATCGACGTAGACGAGGACGCGGTCGGGCAGGACCTCGGTGCGCCGGGCGAAATCCGACACCGCGGCCACGGCCGCGTCCTGCTCTCCGGGTGGCAACCGCAGCTCCAGCACCTCCCGCGTCGAGTAGCGGTCGATGAGCTCCGCCGGGGACCCTTCCGCGACGATCCGCCCGCCGTCCATGACGACGAGGCGATCGCACAACTGCTCGGCCTCGTCCATGTAGTGGGTGGTGATTAGCAGGGTCACGCCCTGCGACTTCAGGCGGAACAGCTTGTCCCACAACAGGTGCCGGGCCTGCGGATCGAGCCCGGTGGTCGGCTCGTCGAGCAACAGCACGTCGGGATCGTTGACGAGCGACCGCGCGATGGTGAGCCTGCGTTTCATCCCGCCGGACAACGATTCCACCTCGGCGTCGGCGCGGTCGGTGAGCTGGGCGAAGTCGAGCAGCTCCTCGGCCTTCGCCCGGGCCGTCGCCCGGGAGAGCCCGAAGTAGCGGCCGTACACCTGGAGGTTCTGCCGCACCGTCAGTTCGAGATCCAGGTTGTCCTGCTGCGGCACCACGCCCAGCCTCGCGCGGATGCGGGGGCCCTCGCGGTCGGGGTCCATCCCGAGGACCGACAGGTGCCCCTCCGAACGCGGGGACGTCGAGGCGATCATGCGCATCGTGGACGACTTGCCCGCCCCGTTGGGCCCCAGGAAGCCGAACGCCTCACCCGTGCGCACGTCGAGGTCGATACCGCGGACCGCCTCGAAGTCGCCGAAGCGTTTCACCAGATTCTTCGCCTGAACGAGGGGCGCCCCCTCGTCCTCGTCAGGAGCGCCGACCGTGCCGGCGGCGCCGGATGTGCTCCCCGTACTCGCTGTGCTCTTTTCGGACACGTCGGCAACCCTGCCAGAGACCTCCGACAGAAAGTCAACGCAAATTCCTCAGGCGGAGCGGTCCCGATCGGGAACCCGCGCCCGGATTCCCTGGAAGTGTTCGTCGACGGCGGCACGGAGAGCGGCCTCGTCCCCCGCACGCAGGGCCTCCAGGATCGCTCGATGCCGGCGAGCCGTCAGGTGCGGGGTGTCGTCCGCCCGCGGCAACTCGGCGTCGAGCGTGTTGAACACCCGCCAGAACACGCGCAGCAGGTCGAGGACGAGATCGTTGCCCAGCGGCCGGTACAGGGTCTCGTGGAACCGCCAGTCCGCCTCCGGGGCGTACCGGCCCTGCTCCGCCTCCCGCTCCATGGCCTCGACGCTGGCGGTGAGCGAGTCGAAGTCGAGGCGGTCGTCGGCGTCGAGCAGGCGGGTCACGAGCCCGCTCTCCAGGATCTCGCGGACCTCCAGCAGGTCGCGGATGTCGGAGTAGTCGCCGCGCAGCGACAGCGCACCGCGAAACGCCAGCCCCGTCTCCAGGCCGGTCAGCGGGACCGACCCGACGTACGTGCCGTAGCCGTGGCGGATGTCGACGATGCCGACCGCCTCCAGCGCCTTCATCGCCTCCCGCAGCGGGTGCCTGCTGACGTCGAGCTCCTTCATCAGCTCGACCTCGGTGGGCAGGGGCTCCCCCGGAGCGAGTCCGCGCTCGACGATCAGGTGCTTGATCGCGTCCTGGAGCGCCTTCTGGTTGGCGCGCGCGCCCTGCCTGCGCCCACCCGCCGTCGAGGTCGTCACA
>JACYYK010000332.1_pt6 | contig 16241 bp, 15 predicted proteins | sample 8236871 | NCBI WGS metagenome assembly JACYYK01 (sample SAMN14103087, study PRJNA606662) | landfill metagenome | isolation source: landfill solid waste inoculated with endophyte fungus Paravalsa indica | place: India:New Delhi, Okhla landfill site | collected 2017-11-05 | reverse complement strand
CGGCACGCTGAGCGTTGAAACGGGCGCTCACTCGGTCGGCGACCAGGTGATCCGGTGTTCGGAACCGGGGTCGGTGAAGGCGAGCAGCCGGAGCGCCTCGGACTCGACGGCCGACCGCTGCGCCCCGGTGAGCGCCCGGAAGGGACAGAGGTCGATGCCGGCGGTTCCGCTCGTCGACGTCCTGGTCCAGCTCGCCGCCACGGTGCCGTCGAACAGGACCGTCGCGGCCACGGCGGCGCCGTGGCAGACGTGTCGGCGCACCTCGTCGGGCAGCGGGGCTCCCTCGACGTCGAACAGCTCGCGCCCCGACTCGTCGGTGTGGCGCACGAGCCGGGGCCGCAGCGTTTCGAACACCTCCGCCAACCCGCGAGGACGGCCCTGCCGAGGCGGCGCGTGGACAGCCTCATGCCCACTCCGCGAGGAAGCGCCTCAGGTCGCCCACCAGCGCGTCCGGGTCTTCGAGCGCGAGGAAGTGGCCCCCGGTGTCGAGTTCGGTCCACCGCACGACGTGGTGGTCGCGCTCGGCCCACGGGCGCACGGTGACGTCGTGGGCGGACAGGAGCACGCCGGTGGGCACGGTGCCCCGCGCGGTGGGTGTGTCGCTCCAGTCCACGACGGACATCTCCTCGTAGTACACCTGCGCCGCCGACGCCGCCGTACCGGTGAACCAGTAGATACTGACATTGGTGAGCAACTGGTCGCGGTCGACGCACTGCTCGGGCAACGCGTCCTCGGGGTGGGTCAACTCCTTGAACTTCTCCACGATCCACGCCAGCTGCCCCACCGGCGAGTCCGTCAGCCCGTAGGCGACGGTCTGCGGTCGCTTGCTGTTGCACTGCAGGTAGCCGTCGTTGTGGTTCTGCATACGGTCCCACCGGGCGTGGTCGCGGTCGGTGAGTGCGTCGAACTCGCCGTCGGCGCCCGTCGGGAAGCTCAGCATGGCGTTGACGTGCACGGCCCGGACGTTCTCCGGCCGCTTCCGCCCGAGGGCGAGCGCCACCCACGCACCCGTGTCGTAGCCGTGGACGGCGTAGCTGCGGTAGCCGAGCCGGTGCATGACCGTGTCGAGCAGCTCCGCCATCCGGATCGCGTCGACGCCGGGCCCGGCCAGGGGCGTCGAGAAACCGAAGCCGGGTAACGACGGCACGACGACGTGGCACGCGTCGGCCGCGCTGCCGCCGTGAGCACGCGGGTTCACCAGCGGGTCGAGGATCTCGCGGAAGTCCGTCAGGGTGCCGGGCCAGCCGTGCAGCAACAGCAGCGGGGTGGCGTCGGGCTCGGGCGAGGGGACGTGCACGAAGTGGATCGGCTGCTCCTCGACCGCCGTGACGAACTGGGGGAGCTCGTTGAGGGCCGCCTCGTGCCGCCGCCAGTCGTAGCCGGTGCGCCAGTACTCGGTCAGCGCGCGCAGGTAGTCCACGGGCACACCGCGGTCCCAGCCCACTCCCGGGAGTTCACTCGGCCACCGCGTGGCCGCCAGCCGGGCGTCGAGGTCGTCGAGCTGCGCCTGCGGGATGTCGATGCGGAAGGGGCGGATGTCGTCGTACTCGGTCATGAGGCCGAACGCTATGGGGCAATGAGGTCATTCCCAGGCCGCAATACGCGTCGCGGAGCGTGATCATCTCGGTAGTCAAGATCACTCATAAAGGGGTATCTCGGGGTGTGAAACGGACGTATCTTGATCACGTTTGTGACCACGACGTCTGTGGGAGTGAAGCACTCTTGTACGCGAGCCCGTCGGAGCGAGCGTGAACGACATCAACGATCCCACGCTTTTCGACTACACCAGTAGGCAGCTGCGGAACCTGTGCGACGAAGCGGGTTTCCCGTCGTCCGACAGTGCTCCGGTCGACATGCTGCGCGAGCTTCTCGGGCCCGGGGGCGACCGTCGACTCTCCGAAGGGCCACTGTGGCCGTCCGACGTGGCCGACGACGCCACGCCCGTCGAGTTCTCGGTGGCGTTGGACGACACGGGGGAGAACGCCGTCCGCATCCTGGGCGAGGTGATCGCCGAGCAACCGGGAATGGCCGCCAACATGGCCGCCGCACGACGCTTCCTGGACTCCACGGCGGAGCGTCTCGGTATCCCGACGGAACGGTTCGACGCCGTGCAGGACCTTTTCCTTCCCGAGGACCCGCAGGGCAAGTTCTCTTTCTGGTATTCGCTGATCTTCCGTCCGAACGCGACTCCGAAGTTGAAGGTGTACTTCAACCCCGACGTCCGCGGTGAGCACCGGGGGCGTGAGCTCGTCGCCGAAGGCTTCCGGCGGCTCGGGATGGAGGACGCGTACGACGCCGCCAGCGAGCACTCCGTCCAGCGGGGAGAGAAGGACCGCTTCACCTTCTTCGCCGTGGACCTCGACGACAGTCCGACGTCGCGCGTGAAGCTCTACATCTCGCACTACTCCGCCACCGCGGAGGAGGCGGTACGCGCGTCGCAGGCCGTCGACGGACTCGACGCCGAGTCCATCCGGGACTTCTGCCGGGTCCTCGGCGGTGACACCGTGACGTTCGGCGGCAGGCCGCTGGTGTCGAGCTACTCCTTCGTGGAGGCCGACCCGAAGCGGCCCGGCAACTACAGCCTCTACCTGCCCATCCGCGACTACGTGGCCCACGACGCCGAGGCGCGTGAGCGTGTGCGGGCGTTCCTGGGCGCGCGGGGCAGCGACCCCGCGGGTCTGGACAGGGCCATCGCCGCCGTCACCGATCGGCCGCTCGACGAGGGCCGGGGCCTGCTCGCCCACGTGTCGTTGCGGCTGGGGCAGTTCGGTACCGGGACGACGATCTACCTGTCGTCGGAGGGCTACGAGGTGCTGCCACCTCGGGTCGATGCCTCGGCCGCTTCCGCCGCCGTGGGAGCCTGAAGCACCGACATTGATCATCAGCGTCCTCGAAAGTAGGAGCCTTGAGACCGTTCCCTCCGTACCGGATTCAGGTCGTCAAAGAAATTCCGATCACGACCCGGCAGCAGCGTGAGGAAGCGCTGGCCCGGGCCTCGTACAACCCGTTCAACCTGCCCGCGAGCATGGTCACCATCGACCTGCTGACCGACTCGGGCACCGGCGCGGTCTCGGCGACCCAGGAAGCGTTCGCGGCGCAGGCCGACCGCGCGTACGCGGGGTCCGACTCGTTCTACCGGTTCCGCAGCGCGGTGGACGAGCTCACGTCGTACCCCCACGCCTATCCCGTGCACCAGGGCCGGGCGGCCGAGCGGGTGCTGTTCTCCACAGTGCTCAAGCCCGGGCAGATCTCGCTGAGCAACACGCACTTCGACACGACGCGGGCCAACGTGGAGCTGCTCGGCGCGGAAGCCCGCGATCTGCCGTGCGCGGAGTTCGGCAACCTGGACAGCCGCGAGCCGTTCAAGGGCAACATCGACCTCGACGCCCTGGAGCAGACTCTCCGAGGCCCCGACGGCGGCCGCGTCGGGCAGGTGCTCGTCACGATCACCAACAACGGTGGCGGCGGGCAGCCGGTGTCGATGGCGAACCTGCGCGCGGTGCGTTCGCTGTGCGACCGCTACGGCGTCCCGTTCTTCCTCGACGCCGCCCGGTTCGCGGAGAACTCCTGGCTCGTCGTGCAGCGGGAGCCCGGCTACGGCCACCTCACCCCGCGTGAGGTGGCGCGCCAGACGTTCGCACTGGCCGACGGGTGCGTCGCGAGTCTCAAGAAGGACGGCATCGCCCCGATGGGCGCGCTGCTCGGCGTGCGGGACCCCGAGCTCGCCAAGCAGTGCGAGGCCAACCTCATCGCCACCGAGGGTTTCCGTACCTACGGTGGCATGGCGGCCCACGACCTGGAGCGGGTCGCGCAGGGGCTCCACGAGGTGCTGGACCCGAACTACCTGCGGTCGAGGGAAGCGGACGCGGCGCACTTCGCCGAGCTGATCGCCCAGGCCGGCGTGGACATCGTCCAGCCCGCCGGGATGCACGCGCTGTATCTCAACGCGGGCCGGTTGCTGCCGCACATCCCGCCGCACGGTTACCCCGGGCACGCGCTCGCCTCGGAGCTGTACCTCGCGGGTGGTGTGCGTGCCGCCGAACTCGGGTCGCTGTACCTGGGCAGCTTCGACGAGAACCACAACCTCGTCAGCCCCGCGCCGTTCGAGCTGGTGCGGTTGGCGATTCCCCGGCGCACTTACACGCTCGCGCACCTGGAGTACGTCGCCGACGTGCTGGCCGACATCGCGAAGAACCCGGGCCGGGTCGCGTCGTACCGCATCGTCGACGCGCCGCCGCTGCTGCGCCACTTCAACCTGAAGCTCGCGCAGATCCCCGCGGAGTACTGAGCGACGACGTACTGAGCGACAACGACGAGGGCCACCTCACCGGTTTCCCGGGAGGTGGCCCTCGTCGTGTCCGAGATCAGGCGCCGGAGGACGCCATCTGCGGTTCGGCCGGGAGCTTGCTCATCGCGAAGCGCACGAGCCGGATCAGCGCGAGCTTGCTCGACTCGCGCTGGCGGGCGTCGCAGAACAGGATCGGCACACCCGGCGAGATGGCCAGAGCCGACCGGATCTCGTCCTCGGTGTAGTCGTCGGAGCCTTCGAAGCAGTTCACCGCGACGATGAACGGGATGTTGCGGCGTTCGAAGAAGTCGATGGCGGAAAAGCTGCTGTCGAGGCGGCGGGTGTCCACGAGCACCACCGTGCCGATCGCGCCGTGCGCGAGTTCGTCCCACATGTACCAGAAGCGCTCCTGGCCCGGAGTGCCGAACAGGTACAGCACGGTGTGCGGCGAGATGGTGATGCGGCCGAAGTCCAGCGCGACGGTGGTCGTCTTCTTCTGCTCGACGCCCGTGATGTCGTCGACGCCGTCGCTGGCTGCCGTCATCACCTCCTCGGTGGACAGCGGCGGGATCTCGCTCACCGAGCCGACCATCGTGGTCTTGCCGGCACCGAAACCGCCGGCCACGATGATCTTGACCGGAGTGGGTACCACGGCTGCTGCCGTGTTGTCGTCAGAGCTTGGAGAGACCATCGAGCACCGCCTGAAGTAGTTGACGATCCGGGGCTTGCAACGTCTGGGACGGCGACCGGACGATCACTTCGCCACGTTCGATGAGGTCGCCGCACAGGACCTTCACGACAGCGATCGGAACCTTCACGTGCGCCGCGATCTCGGCGACCGACAGCGGTCGCACGCAGAGATCGAGGATCGCCGTGTGTTCCGGGGTGAGACCCACCCCGGAACGCGTCGTCCCGGACAGCGCCATCACCTGGGTGGCGACGTCCAGGGTGATGTCCGACGCCGGTATTCGACCCCTGGTGATGGCGTACGGCCGCACAAGGGGGCCGGCCGCCTCGTCGTACCACTGATCGTTCATGTCACGTCCCCGACGCGGCCGGGTTCCTCGGCGCCGCCGTCATGTAATCGCCCACGCGCTTGACCAACCGGTTCATTTCGTAGGCGATCATCTCGACGTCGACGGCGTCCTCCGCCAGCACGGCCAGGCACGCGCCCGTACCCGCGGCGGAGACGAACAGGTAGCCCTCGGTCATCTCGATGAGGGTCTGGAGCACGGGGCCGCGGTGGAAGTGGCGGCTGACGCCCTTGGCGAGGCTCTGCAGGCTGGAGGCCATGGCGGAGAGCTGGTCGGAGTCGTCCTTGGACAGTGAGTTGGACTTGCCCATGAGCAAACCGTCAGCCGACAGCACGACGGCGTGTTGTGCTCCGACCACGCGGTCCACCATGTCGTCCAGCAGCCAGTTGAGATCCAACATGGAATTGCCGTTCTCGTTCATCGATGAATCCGCTTCCCCTATCAGTTGGCATCGGTCGATTGGGACGCGTCGTCGGCGTCGCGTCCCCTGAGGGTGCCCTTGCGGAACGCCGAGAGCGTGCTCCGGGTCCGGCCCGCGTAGCGTTCGAGGTCACGCTGCTCGGACTCGGGGTCGTCACGCAGTTGGTCCACAAGGTTCTCTTGCGGTCGCCGCTGCGGCAGCGGTGCGCGCTGCCGCTTGCGTTGCGGCAAGCCGTTCCCGGGTGCAGCGGAGTCGGTGTTCCCCGCGTCGTGTCCGGGGGTGTTCTGAGGCGAGGCCGACGTGTGCGTGTCGGGTTTCCTCGCCGGGGCCGCCTCGGTCGGCGCTGACCGGGGTGCCGGAGCCGGTACCTGGCCGTTGTGGGAGACCGGCTGTTCGGTCCGCGGGGTGGGCGACGGCTGCTGCGCCGGTGCGGCGGTCGGGGGTGCCATGTGCGCCGTGCGCTGCTGGCTCGGCCGGGCGGGCGAGGTCACCGCGGGGCTGTGCACCTCGATCTCGGGGGCCTGCGCCGACGTGGCGTGGAAGCCCGAGTCGATGTCGGCGGTCTGCTCGTCGCTCGCCAGCACGTCCGTGGGCAGCAGCACCGTGGCCCGGGTGCCGCCGTAGCGGGAGGAGTCGAAGGTGACCTGCGCACCGAGTCGGTGCGCCAGTCGCGCGACCACGAACAGACCCAGGCTCGCGTCGGCCTTCATGGCCATGGCGTCGAACTCGGGCGGCTCCGACATCATCCCGTTGGCCCACTCGCGGACGTCGTCCTTCATCCCGAGGCCCTGGTCGGCGATGTCCACGACCACACCGCGCGCCACCTTCGTGCCGGTCATGTAGACGGGCGATCCCGGGGGCGAGAACGTCGTCGCGTTGTCCACCAGCTCGGCGACGAGGTGGATGGCGTCGGCGACGGCGGAGCCCATGAGGGCCACCTCGGGGATCGGTTCGACCTCCACCCGCGAGAAGTGCTCGGTCTCGGAGATCGCGGCGCGCAGGACGTCCATCAGCATGACCGGTTTGCGCCAACGACGTCCGGGCTGCTTGCCACCGAGGATGATGAGGTTCTCCGTGGTGCGGCGGGCTCGGGTCGCGAGGTTGTCGAGCTGGAAGAGGCTCTTCAGCTGCGACGGGTTCTCCTCGCGGCTCTCCATGCGGTCGAGGATCTGGAGCTGTCGGTGCACGAGGCCCTGGTTGCGGTGGGCGATACCGAGGAACACGTTGTTCACACCGCTGCGGGCCTTCGCCTCGCTGACCGCCGCGTTGACGGCCGTCAGCTGCGCGATGTTGAAGGCTTCGGCCACCTGGCCGATCTCGTCCCGACCGTGGTCGAGGCGGGGCATCTCGGCGTTCACGTCGACGGACTCGCCGTCCTTCAGCCGCTGCACGATGTTCGGCAGACGGGTGCTCGCGAGTTCCAGCGAGTCGTTGCGCAGCCGTTCGAGGCGGGTCATCAGGGTGCGGTCGACCAGCGTGCGGGACACGCGGACGGCGACCACGATCGACGCGATGGCGGCGATGAGGGTGAGCGCACTACCGAGCAGCACGTTCGTGAGGTTCTGGCCCGAGTCTTCCAGGGCCTTCGCCGACGTCTGGTCGGCCTGGGTGATGGTGAGCGACGCGAGGTCGTTGGAGATCGTGCTGGTGAGCTCGCGCAGCTCGGTGCCCGAGAGCGAGAAGCCGTTCACGTCCAGCGGGCCGGGGCCGTGCGCGATGAGCTCGTTCTCGATGCGCTGCAGGTTGCGCCAGTTGTCGCTCTTGACCAGCTTGTCGTAGGACACGCGGACGTCGGGCAGCACGTTCGGGGCGTGTTCCCCGAGCGACGCCCGGTAGGAGCCGACCAGCTCGGAGAACGACCGGTGCTGCGACTGGGTCAGGTGGCCGTTGGCGAACGCGCTCGACGCCAGCGACGCCGCACGCGACATCTCGTCGGAGACCCGGAAGAGCCCGGTCGCCATCAGACCGTTCTGCGAGGCCTCGACGTCGGGCACGAACCGCGCCTGCGCGTCGAACAGGCCGGTGGCGGTGTCGATGAGCTCGTTGTAGTACTTGTTGACCTCGTCGGAGCCGATGCTGCGCAGGTTGATCTGAGAGCGCATGTCGGGCAGCTGTTCGAGGCTGGCCTCCAGGTCCCGCATGCGGCCGGAGATCTCGTCGGGCAGATCGCCCATGTCGCCCATCGCCTGGCGCAGGACGCCGAGCGAGTCGTCGATCCTCTGCTGTTGTTGCTGGAGCTCGACCAGGCCGGTCTCGGGCTTCTCGAGGTAGACCAGCGACATCTGCCGCTCCTGCTGCATCGCACTGAGCGAGGTCACGGCCGGGATGGACACCTGCTGCACACTCGACGCCACGGCGCGCAGGTAGAACGCGTCGATGACGAAGTACGTGGACATACCGATCCACAGCAGCAGCAGCGCGATACTCGGCACCAGCACGGTGCCTGTGAGCCGCTTACGGATCGACTTGTGGTGTCCCTGGCTTGGCTTGTCCTGCGTTGGCTTGTCTTCGTTGTTCACGACGCTCCACGACGACCTGTTGAACCGCTGCCGGGCACCCGCGCATGCGGACTTCTTCACCGAGACCGGGCGCACAGTGCCATATTCGGCGCACCTGCCACCAGTCACCCGTTAGTGCCTTGTCGAGGGGTGATCATGGCGTATGCAGTCGGTGGCCGTGCGTGGGCCCCCGCTTTGGCGGCGACGAGCCAGTTCAGCGATGGCTTTCGAGGGGCTCCCGCGCGGCGTCGGGCAGGCGGTCGTCGTCGGCCACTGGCCAGGCGAGCGGGTCGGGCCCGAGCGCCTTGAGCTGCTCGACCTGCAGGGCGCACCACGGCGACACGCTGGTGCTGTCGGCCTCCACCTCAGCGACGAAGTCGGACCAGGGAATCCAGACCGTGTCGTGGACCTCGTCCGGGTTCGGCGCGGGCTCCGGTCGCTGCGCGACCGTGGCGCGGTAGACGGGGCACACCTCGTTCTCGCGCACGCCGTCCATGGTGGCCTCGTAGCGGAACTCGGGCAGCACGAGCTCGATGCGGTCGACGGCGATGCCGAGTTCGTCGGTGAAGCGCCGCTCGATCGCCTCGGGGATGATCTCGTCGGGGCCGGGGTGGCCGCAGCACGAGTTGGTGCGCACACCGGGGAAGGTCTGCTTGTGCTTGGCGCGCCAGGTGACCAGGAAGTTGCCCTCCTGATCGAAGAGGTAGCACGAGAACGCCAGATGCAGCGGCGTGGAGTCGGTGTGGATCTCCGCCTTCGGCGCGTATCCGATCCGCTCGTGTCGAGAGCCGCACAGTACGACGTACTCGACGTCGGGATCGAGTGTTGCGGTCATTGCGGTGCTACCACCCTTCATCCACCCTTACTTGACGCCTCCGGAAACGACTTTCCCCCGCCCCGGAGTCGACTTCAAAGTTGATCATGTTTGGGGCGGGCGGGCAAGCCACGGGGTTCCGCCATTCGTGTGTTCCCGGTCGGCGGCGTGTCTATGCACCGACCCCGCTCCGACAGACCTCGATGCGCCAGGTCGAAACGGGATTTTCGGTAGGTGAACTCAGTGTGGCCGATCCTGCGGCCGATGTCGCGGAGCCACTCCCAGCGCGCTGTCGACCCAGCGGCCCAGGGGCAGCAGGAGGACCGCGGCGGCGAGCGCCACGTGGACGAGCATGAACACCACCGCGGTGGCGACGCTCGGCGGTCCGCCCACGAAGACGACGATGTGCGACGCCCAGGCGAGCTCGTCCGGTCGGCTGCCCGCGGACCAGACCTCGTTGAGGGCCCAGAACGTCAGGTCGTTCACCCCGGCGATGACGAGCAGGATGCTCGCGATGCCCGTCTTCAGCACGGTCGCCGTCCGCGCCCCGCCGAGGCGGAAGGCGAGCAGCGCGAACAGCACGATGAACGTGACGATGAACAGCTCGAACTGGTACACCGGCTCGAACGCGCCGGGATCGGTGTCGACGGTGCGCCCGAACTCCTGGATACGCAGCACCATCTCGGTGTCGATGTAGCTCATGTAGGCGATGACGGCCAGCGCGATCAGCGCGGGCGCCGCCTTGACCCTCGGGAACAGGGCCACGGTGGGCACCGCGCAGAGGAACGGGCTGACCTTGAACAGCCACTCGCCGACGTTGTCCAGCGTCTGGTCCGGCGGGAGGACCACCATGATGAGCAGCGCGAGCACGGCGGCGGGGACGGCGAAGACCAGCCACAACCAGCGCCGCTGCCGGTGGAGCGCGCGGATCACCGCGTCGCGGGGGCCCGAGGTCGCGCGCGGGGTGGGCCGCGGAGTGCGCTCTGTGGTCGTCATGCCTGCTCGGCCTCCAGGTGCGGCTTCTGGGTCCAGAACGGACCGAGCGCCAACGCGTCGACGTCGGTCTTGAGAAAACACCGGATGGCGTCCTCGGGGGTCGCCACGATCGGCTCGTCGTTGTCGTTGAACGACGTGTTCACCACCATGGGCACTCCCGTGAGCTCCTCGAAGTGCTTGATGAGGCGGTAGTACAGGGCGTTGTCGTCCTCGCTGACGGTCTGCACGCGGGCGGTGCCGTCGACGTGGGTGATGGCGGGGACGCGCTCGCGCTGGTGTTCGAGGACGTCGAAGACCAGCAGCATCACCGGGGAGGGGTAGTCGCCGGCGAAGTACTCGCCCGCGCGCTCGACGAGGCACGACGGGGCGAACGGCCGGAAGGCCTCGCGGTGCTTCACCTTCTCGTTCATGCGGGTCTTCGACTCGGGGTCGCGCGGGTCGGCCAGCAGCGAGCGGTTGCCCAGCGCGCGCGGGCCGCACTCCATGCGGCCCTGCACCCAGCCGACGATGAGGCCGTCGGCGATCTTCCCGGCCGTGTGCTTCGCGATGTCGTCGACCCGCCGGTACTCCACCCCCGCGTCCTGCAGTGCGACTTCCATCTCGGCCTCCGTGAACTCCGGGCCCGTGTAGGTGAACCCGGTGCGGGGGCGGGGAAGGCTGTGCTTGCCGACGCTCACCTCCAGCGCGGCACCGAGCGCGCAGCCGTCGTCGGCGGCGGCCGGTTGGGCGAAGAACTCCTCGAACGGGGTCTCCAGCAGGATGCGCCCGTTCATCACGCTGTTCAGCGCCACGCCACCCGCCATCGCGAGCCGCCTGGAGCCCGTCTGGCGCTGCAGCCAGCGCGCCAGGTGCAGGCCCGCCTCCTCCAGCGTCACCTGAAGGGCGTAGGCGATGTCCCGGTAGTGCTGCGGCACCGGGTTCTCGGCCGTCACGCGCGTGCGCGGACGCGGAGGTCCGAACGTGTCGGTGAACTTCTTCGACAGCTGGTGCTTGCCGGTGGTGTGGTGGCGGAACCAGCTGAGGTTCAGTTCGAACCCGCCGTCGGGGTCGAGGTGCACGAGGTCGCGGAACGCCTCCACGTAGGTGTCCTCGCCGAACGGCGCGAGTCCCATGACCTTGCCCTCGTCGCGCGTCGGGTAGAAGCCGAGGTAGCCGGTCACGGCCGCGTACATCGCGCCGAGGGAGTGGGGGAACTTGATGCGCCGCAGGTCGTGGATCCGGTTGCCGCGGCCATGGGCGAGCAGCGTGCTCGTGCCGTCGCTGCCGATGCCGTCGAGGGTGAGGACGGCGGCCTCGTCCCACGGGCAGATGTAGTAGGCGCTGCCCGCATGGGCTCGGTGGTGGTCGACGAGGTGGACCGTGAACCGCGTCGGACCCGTGTACCCGAGGGCTTCCTTCACGTCGCGTTCGAGCGTGAACGAGCGCTTCATGTGGGCCAGCACCGCGCCGCCGACGTGGTAGTCGTCGACGCCCTTGCCGCCGCCGGTCCGGAACGTGTCGAGCAGACCCGCCGCCCTGCCGCCGTCGTCGCCGTTCTCGTTGCGGAACACCGCGAGGGTCTTCGGGAAGTAGCGGGCGAACACCTTCGCCGCGTGGATCGGTTCGGCCCACCGGGTCCAGTAGTAGGCCACGTGGTCGACGTCCCCGAGGGTGATGCCCGCCTCGCTCAGGCAGTACTCGATCGCCTTCGCGGGCAGGCGGCCGTCGTGCTTCACCCGGGTGAACCGTTCCTCCTCGGCGAAGGCGATGATCTCGCCATCACGAACGAGGGCCGCGGCGGAATCGTGCACCCTGCTGATGCCGAGGACGTACATGGGCAGCTCCAACTCGTCTCGTTACTGGTTTCCGGGGATCGATCCCGAAGCTCGGGTGGGGCGGGAAAGCTCCGGCGGGGTGTCGGGGTGGGCGCGGCGCAGCAGGCGGCGCAGTGCCGCGGCCTCGGCGGTGAGGCCGAGCACGAGGGCGCTGAACCCGCCGACGGCGCCCAGCGAGGGCACCAGCGCGCACGCGCACGCCACGGTGGCCACGAGCCGCAGTGCGGCGGCCGACGCGGTCAGCGACAGCACCCGGCTGTCGGTGTTCTCCACGAGGTAACCGCCGTAGATGAGGGCGAGCGACGCGGCGATCTCCACCACCACGAGCACGGCGAGGACGGCGTACCCGACCGCGCTCGGGGGCACTTCCGCGCCGGCGAGCACCGCGTGCCGCGTGGCCGGCACGAGCAGCGCCGCGCCGAGCACGAGTCCGAAGGCGATGCCGGCGAGCTCGGTGGTGCGCAGCAGACGGGCCGCGCGTCGGCGGCCCGTGGCGCCCTGCGTGCCGCGCAGGCTCATCGACGTCACGGGCTGCTTGAGCTTCAGCTGGTACAGCGCGATCGAGCACAACACGCCCGCGGCGAGCAGCATGAGGTGGAAGGGTCCGCTGTCCACGATGCGCCCGCTCACGGCGAACACGATGAACAGCGACGACATCGTGATGGCGTCCAGCAGCTCGGTGACCCCGAGCAGGACCGTGCTGCGGGCGAACGCGTGCGTCAGCCGTCGCCGCCGGGGCAGCGGCGCGCGCAGCCACTCCGTCGGCAACACCGCCAGCGACCCGGCGATCACCACTGCCACCGCGCTGACCAGGACGAGCAGGTGTGTGGTGGGCGACAGGCCGACGACCAGGGTGAGCGTGGTCGTCGCCGCGACGCTCGCGGCCACGACGGTGAAGGCGGTCGCGTCGAGTGCGGGACGCCCGCGCAGCCGGTGCAGACCGGCGACGGTCATCAGCAGCCCGGTGCTCGCCGACCACATCCCGGCGAGCAGGTACAGCGTCACCAGCGACGAGGCGGGCAGCACCACCAGCGCGGTCACCAGCGCGGCGGCCAGGACCACCACGGGGGCCGCCGCGATCCGCAGCGTCAGCCCCGCCACCGCCGCCGTGGTGAGCCGTGTCCTCGGCAGGATCTTGAGAGCGGCCTTCTCCGCCGCCGTCGGCAGGAACAGCAGCCACGAGCACGTGCCCCAGGCGTTGGCGTAGTCGCCGTAGGTGGCCGTGCCCCACGCGGTCAGCAGCGCCACGGCCATCGCCTGCGTGCCGAGACGGAAGACGCCGCGGCCCGCGAGCAGTCGCAGCATCATCAGCGGGCGCAGCGGCGTCGCCATGGAGTCGGTCAAGGCTTGGGTACCGCCACGTCGTTCGCCGCGGGGCTCGCGTTCCCGGTGTCGAGCCGGAACTTGAGCGTGCCGCGCACGGCGTTCTCGACCGACCACAGTGCACTCGTCGACTCCGCCGAGAGAACGACGTAGCCGAGTTTGTACCCGGCCTGCTCGTACGGGCGGACGAACGAGCCCTCCGTCACGAACAGGTGCAGGTCCTTCACCTCGGGCATCGCGCGGACCTCGGCGAGTCCGTCGATCTCGGCGAGCAGCCCCGCACGGTCGGAGGCGAGGATGTGCACGAGTGCGGGCACGGGAGGGTGCGGGTCGAGGACGGGAACCTCGCCCACGGCCAGCGACATGGTGGCGGCCATGAGGTCCACGCCGTGGCAGTGCCGCACCACCTCGGCGATGCCGTTGCCGCCCATGCGCGCGCCGACCTCGATGAGGTACAGCTCGTCGTCCCGCTGGAGCACGGCGTCGAACGTGAGCGGGCCGTTGCGGTAGCGCAGCTCCGCCGCGACGGCGGCGAGCATGCCGGGCAGCGCGTCGGCGGCCTTGCCGGGCAGGTCGACCGGCATCTCGTGGGCCGTCGTGACGAACAGCGGGGGCGGGGTGATGGTGCGTGCCGTGACCGCGTGGAAGGCGATCTCGCCGTCCACGACGAGTGCCTCGATCGTGAGGTGCCTGCCGTCGAGGTGCTCCTCCACGACGACGCGGCCGGAGAACGAGAACTCCAGCGACTCCGCCACGGCCGAGGCGAGCTTGCCCGGGTTGGCGCACGAGACGACCCCGCGGCTGCCGGAGGAGTCCACCGGTTTCACGAGCGCGGGGAAGCGCATGTGCCGTGCCGCGTCCAGCAGCTCGGGGATCGAGGAGGCCGTGGCGCTGCGGTAGGTCGGCACGCCCGCCCGCTCGCACACGGCGCGGAAGACGGGTTTGTCGACCGACGCGGCGACGGCGGCCTCCGGCAACGGCGACGGCAGGTTCCACCGCCGTTCCAGCCACGCCTGGGTCGGCAACCCGACGTCGCTCGCCGGGCAGAGCACGCCCACGATGTCGGTGCGCTCACCGAGGGCGGCGTCGATCCGTTCGGGGGCACGGACCGACAGCTGCAGGTACTCGTCGGCCACCGCGGCGCCGGGGGCGTTGGGTCTGACGTCGACGCAGATCGTGTGGTAGCCGAGTTCGCGTGCGCGGAGGTAGACGCCGAGGGAGCCGTCGGCGCCGCCGAGCACGACGAGTGTTCGTCTCATGCGGATTCCAAGCTGGAGGAGGGATCGAGGAGGCGGTCGGCGGCGGACACGGGGATGCTCGCCTCCCGCACGTAGAACTGACGGGGCCGTGGTTGCCCGGCTCCGACGACGACGAGTGACCGCACCACCAGGGCCGTCGCCGTGAGCGACGCGGTGAGCAGCAGCAGGGCGGTGACGGTCAGCGCGCTGCCGCTGACGAGACCGGTGGCACCGGCGAGGGCGGTCACCAGCCCGGCGCCACCCGCCAGCAGGCACGCCACCGACGCCGCGGTACTCAGCCGACGGCTGAACCCCACGAACAGCTCGACGGCGTGTGACGACAGGAAGCTCATGCCCACCTTCGACTTCCCGCGGGTCCGGGCTCGGTGGGCGACCGGCACGGTCGTGTAGCGGCTGGTCAGCCGGGGAACGGTCGCGAGGAAGTACGGGGTGCCCAGTTCGAGGTCCACGATGCGGCGGGCCAGCTCGGTCCGCACGAGCCGGAACGCCGTCGCGCCCGGCGGGAGCTCGATCCGCAGCAGCTTGCGGCCGATGAAGTGGAAGGCGGCCGTGCCCCAGCGACGCAGCACGGGGTCCTGCCGGTTGGTCCGGACGCCGAACACGGCGTCGTAGCCCGCCTTGGCGGCGGCGATGAGCTTGTGGGCCTCGGCCGCGGGGAACTGCTGATCGGCGTCGACGTGCAGGATCCACGGCTTTCCGGCGTACCGGTAACCGGCGGAAAACGCCGCTTCAAAACCGAAGTTTCGCGTGAAGGAAATGTACTGCACGCGGTTGTCCGAGTCGGCGAGCCGGCGAATCACGTCGAGGCTGCCGTCGGTGCTTCCGTCGTCGACGTAGAGTAGTTCGAGGTCGAATTCCCCGAGCTCGGAAACGATTTCGGCATAGGAGTGTTCGAGGTTGTCCACCTCGTTGTAACACGGGACAACGACGGTGAGACCGGTGTCGTCCGGGTGTCCGGATGCGGACATCTGCCCTGGTCGGGCCGACTGGGAGTGGCCGGACGTGTTCGTAGTTCGACGAAGCACAAAGGACTCCACCTGGTTCGTGCGGTGCGAGGGTGAGCGCCGCGGCCGTTGCCGAGGATGGCTGTTTATAAGCTGTGCCCCCCGGCAGCTGACTAGGGATTCGGCGGAAGTTGCGCCGTTCGGCCCACGACCGTTCTCTGCTCAGGTGAGCTATTCGGCGCATTTCTCTCGCCGGAACCTGGATATCGGCCAATGCGGTGGCACACTCCGTCGCCATGTTGTCTCGCAGTGCCGCAGTGCGGTGGCGCCGGGCGTACCGCCGGGTCGTGCGGTCGGCCTTCGACACCGTGCCGTTCTACCGGGAACGCTGGGCGCTCGACGGCCGTACGGACCCCACTCTCGTGCCCGGTCGCACCGGGTCGCTCGACGGTGCCACCGACCCGGAGACGCTCCGCCGCACGGTGGTCGACCTGGTGCCGTTGAGCGGTGGTTCGACGCGGTTCGACCCGGTCCGAGGGCTGGGTCGCGTGCTGCCCAGGGCGCGAGGGCCGCGGGCCGGCACGTTGGTGGTGGTCGTCGACGGCCACGCCTGCGCGCCTCCGGCCGATCTGCCGCGCGGCCTGCGCGGTTGCGTGGTGGATCCCGACTTCCTCGGCGACCCGGACTCCGCCGTGCTGGTGGAGGTGACCAACGCACTGCATCGGGGCGCCCCGGTGCTGGCGGTGGGCGGGGACAAGGAGTTGGCGCGGTTGTCGGCCGCGCTACCCGAGTCGCTCGCCCGCAGGCTCGACCGGCTCCCGCGTCGCACACTGTCCGAGTTGGACGCCGG
>JACYYK010015818.1_pt1 | contig 16278 bp, 14 predicted proteins | sample 8236871 | NCBI WGS metagenome assembly JACYYK01 (sample SAMN14103087, study PRJNA606662) | landfill metagenome | isolation source: landfill solid waste inoculated with endophyte fungus Paravalsa indica | place: India:New Delhi, Okhla landfill site | collected 2017-11-05 | reverse complement strand
CTAAGATTGATCAATCAGAAGTTAAGTCATTGTTCGTTGAAAGTTCTGTCTCACCTAAGTCAATGAACCAAGTCTCAAAGGAAACTGGCTTGCCAATCCATTCAAAGATCTATACAGATTCATTGGCTAAGAAGGGTACCCAAGGAGACACATACTATGACATGGTTAAGTGGAATATCGACAAGATCCATGATGGTATGTTAAGAAAAGAATAACTATTTAATATAGTAAAGCTGAAGTAAAAACTCAGTGAAATAAAAAGCTAGCGCAAAGAAATTTATCTTTGCGCTAGCTTTTTTTATTGTGCCATAAAACGTGAATAAAATCGTTCTTTTTAATAATATAAACGATGATAATTAGAAAATGTTAATTATAGATTTTTTGTATTATATAATGAATAATGAAATTAAATTCATACAATATAAATGCTTAAAAATTACAATAACCTCTATTTACTTTATTTATTATAAAGTCTATAATCTAACACTATGGTCGTTATGATTAAATTTTAATTAGATTAACTCTAATTATAAAAGGAGCGTTACGTGGATGGAAAAAACGGACAAGTCAGAAATTTTTGATGATTATGCAACGACAAGAATCCCGTTAGATAAAAGAGATCCGATGTGGAAAGTTCTATTGGTTCAGATAGGTGGATTCGTTGCTTTAAGTCAGTTTATGTTGGGGGCACAGCTCGGATACGGAATGGACTTTAAAACTGCAGTTCTTTCTACGGTGTTAGGAAGTGTCATTTTGCAGTTCATTGGATTTGCTCTTGGACTAGCGGGACAACGAGAAGGACTATCAACTAGTTTGCTTTCCAAATGGTCAGGATTTGGGACTATGGGTTCGGCAATCGTTGGATTAGCTTTTTCTGTGAGTTTAATTGGATGGTTTGGTATTCAAAATTCGGTTTTTGCTCAAGGAATTGTTTCTCTTTGGCCTGGAAATCCAAGTTATCAGATCGTTGCAACTATAACAGGCTTATTAGTGACTTTTTCTGTTATTTTTGGTTTTAAAGGGCTGAGCTGGACAACTAATATTTCGGTACCTGCATTCATTTTGGTTATGGGGATAGCTGTTTATAATATGCTGAAGGGTCATACGTTCACAGGTTTAATTACAATGGCAGCTCCTGGTACAGCTATGACATTAAGCGCAGGAATTACCATGGTCACTGGAAATTTCATCGTTGGTGCAATTATTATGCCTGATATGACCCGGCGTACAAAAAAAGGAATTGATGTTTTTTGGATCTCAGTAGTTGGAACTTTAGTTGGAGAATTAGGAGTTAATGTTATCGGAATTCTAATGGCACATGCAATTGGAACGGCTGATATTATGCCAATTATTTACCAACTAACAGGTGTGTTGGGGATTGCTTTGGTGGTCTTGTCGACAGTGAAGGTTAATGATGTGAATTTATATTCAGCTAGTTTAGATGTCGTAACATTTTTCAAACAAGCTTTTCACGTTAATTTAAATCGAGCATATGTCACAATTGTTGCTGGATGTATCGGTACCTTTTTATCGGTGATTGGTCTGATAGATAAATTCTCTGAATTCTTATCAACACTGGGTGCTGTTTTCCCTCCTATTGCAGCTATTATGTTTGTTGATTATTGGATTCTTAAAAGAAGCCGTGCAGAACTAGATGCTAGTAGGAAAGAGGGAACCCTACCTACTAAAACAGAAAATTTCCACGTAGTTACTATTATTGCCTGGGTTGGTAGCGTTGTATTGGGTTACATGGTAGATTGGGGAATTCAATCTTTGAATGTCTTAGTCTTTTCAGCTGTTATTTATTATATTGGTATGAAGTTATTTGATCGATATGTAGTGAAAAGTTCGGTGAATAGTGTTAATTAATAAAATCTATTAAATCAAGAAAAGGAGTTTGTATATAAATGAGTCGGAAAATTGGTATTGAAGAAGTTAAACAAATCGCAATCGGCGCAGCACTTTTGGGTTCAGGTGGTGGTGGTAATCCCTATATTGGGAAAATGATGGCTATTTCTGCAATCAAAGAGCATGGTCCCGTGACATTGCTTTCACCTACTGAGGTGCCAGAAGATTCATTTTATGTTTCAGCTTCAATGATTGGTGCGCCAGCAGTGGCTATGGAAAAGTTTCCGAACGGTGGTGAATTTAAACGCTCGTTTGACATGTATGCACAATATAGTGGCAAGAAAGTTTCTGGTACGTTTCCGGTTGAAGCGGGTGGTATCAATTCGATGATGCCAATCGTTGCGGCTGCTGAGTTAGGACTACCGGTCATTGATGTAGATGGTATGGGCAGGGCCTTTCCAGAATTGCAAATGTCTACATTCTTTTTGGCGGGTCATCCAGTCACACCAATGGTACTAACAGATGAACGCGGTAATACGTCATTAGTCAATACAGTTGATTCATTTTGGGCAGAAAAAATTGGGCGTAACATCACAGTTCAAATGGGGGCATCATCAACGAGTGTTAGCGATGGAATGACAGCTAAACAATTGAATGAGTCGGGTATTGTAAATATCATGACTTTCTGTCAGGAAATTGGAAAGTTGATTCAACATGCAAATAGTTTTAAATCAATTGAAGCGGCACTGAATAAGTTACTTGAATATACACATGGGTATAAATTGTTAAGCGGTAAGATAACGGACATTTCTCATGTTACAGAGGGTGGTTTCAACTATGGAACAACAACCATTCAAGGAATTGATAATGATAGTGACAATGTTGGGAAAATTTCATTTCAAAATGAAAACATCATTATGAAGATAAATGATCGAGTTGTGGCTACGGCACCTGATTTAATTATGATGATTGATAGCGACACGCTCTTACCAGTAACAAACGAAGAGGCGCGATATGGTAAAAGAGTTTATGTTATTGGTCTGCCTGCTGATGAAAAGTGGCGGACAGATGATGGTATTAAGTTGGTAGGCCCACGATACTTTAAATATGATGTTGATTATGTGCCGATTGAAGAACGCTATGCTGACTATGTGTCAGGGAAAGATGAGGTATAAGTTTAAATGTATAAATTGGGATTAGATGTTGGTGGTACAAATACTGATGCTGTCATCTTGGACGAAAATTTACAGGTTATCGCATCTACAAAAACACATACAACCGACGATATTCAAAGTGGGATTACTAAAGCGATCGGCATCGTAGTTGGCGAAAGTGGGGTAGATCCATTAAAAATTACGCAAGCAACATTGGGAACGACGCAGGCAACCAACGCGATTGTTGAAAGAAAAAAGTTGGGTACAGTCGGTGTATTGCGAATTGGTTATCCGGCTACTGCTTCGATCGTTCCTTATACAGAATGGCCGATAGATATTGTTGAAAAACTTTCTGGCACGTATGCTTTAGTGCATGGGGGTTATGAATTCAATGGTGACGAACTTTCTGGTTTCGATGAGGATGAAATTAGAGGAGTGCTGTCAGAGTGGCGAGGAAAAGTCGATAGTATTGCAATTGTAGGTGTGTTTTCTTCAATTAATGACCAACAAGAACAACGAGCATTAGAGTTGGTATATGAAGTGCTGGGGGAGAATTTTCCAATCTCAAAGTCTTCAGAAATTGGCTCGGTAGGGCTAATAGGAAGAGAAAATGCGACTATTTTAAATTCTGCCTTATTCAAGGTGATTAAAAAGGTTACTAAAGGTCTTTCAGAAGCATTGCGGGCTGAAAACATCATTAATGCTAAACAGTATTTGTGCCAAAATGATGGGACACTGATGGCTCTGGATTATGCCGAAAATTATCCAATCCTTACGATTGGAAGTGGACCAACTAATAGTATTCGTGGAGCTGGTTACCTATCTGGTGAAAAGAATGCCTTAGTATTAGATATTGGTGGGACAACTTCAGATATTGGCGTGTTGGTTAACGGATTCCCACGTGAGTCGTCTAAGTCTGTCATAGTTGGTGGTGTAGAAACTAACTTTAGAATGCCTGACATCTTATCTATTGGTTTAGGTGGCGGAAGTGTTATTCATAAAGCTGAAGATGGGACGGTGTCTGTTGGACCTGACAGTGTGGGCTACATGATTACTGAAAAAGCCAAAGTATTTGGCGGGGATGTTGTTACAGCTACTGATATTGCGGTGAAATTAGGTATGGTTACTTTAGGAAACCCTGAATTAGTTGCAGATATTCCGGAAGAAGATGCAAGTAAGGCTCTAAATGCTATCAGAAAATTGCTCAATGATGGTATTGATCAAATGAAAACAAGTTCGGAAGCAATTAAGGTTATCTTAGTTGGTGGTGGTTCAATTGTTGCGCCAACAGATTTGTCAGGTGTTTCAGCAGTTGAGACCAATAAGCATGGTGGTGTTGCAAATGCTATCGGTGCTACAATTGCTCAAATTGGTGGTGAATTTGAGAAAATGTATCCATATGTTGAGGTTCCTAGAGAATCTGCCTTGAAGGATGCTACGAAGTTAGCGACTGAACAGGCAGTTAGCGCAGGGGCAGTTGAGGAAACAGTTCAGGTTGTTGAAATTGAGGAAACGCCATTATCGTATGCACCAGGGGATACAACAAGAGTTAAAGTTAAAGTTGTTGGTAATGCTGATAAAGTCAGTTAAAAATAATTATTAGTAAATAAAAGCATCAGAATTAAATGTTCTGATGCTTTTTGGCATTTAGTTTAACTTTTTTGGTAGATTTAAAAATTTTAATATAAATATTTATAACAAAAAAACGCTAGGACAAAGTTTTTCTTTGTCCTAGCGTTTTTAATTACTGCTCTGGCTGGGTTCGAACCAGCGACCTCCTCATTAACAGTGAGTTATTCTACCACTGAACTACAGAGCAATAATTAACCAGCGAATACATTAAATATACACTGTGATAAATTAAAAGTCAACCACATAAATGAATAAAATTTAATAATTATTCTGGAACGAGAATAATATTAAATAAAAAGTAAAAGGATGTCAATAAAACAAGAAAAAAATTCATTTAATTGGTATGATAGAGTTAATAAATGACGATTAGGGGGCAGCGCAGATGGCTGACTTTCAACTAAAAGGGATGCCCGTATGGGTGTATGCAAAAGATGTTGATACAAAAAGTGCGCTGACACGTGCACGATTGATTGAAGGTTATATTGGTGACACTTTTTCAATTGATCCGGAATCAATATCAGGTTACCGTTTTGTGTCTTCAGAGGGGACGTTAACCGGAACCTTTGATGAACAAACCATGTATTCGGCGACATTTTACTATCAACGTGAGGATGTTGCTGAAACAGAGCAGCTGACACATAAATATTTACGTATTTTGGAAAATGTACAGCCTGTTGTTGATGTGGAAGATTTAACTGAAACTGGTCAGAAATTGTGGTCTGGCTCTGTTGTTAAGGTTTCGCAACGCATGGCGACACGAACAGGTGATTTTTGGTATCAATTAGCTGATTCAAGATGGATCAAGTATGATATGCAGACTATGAAGCTCACTGATAATGATGGTCAGCATAATCAACCGGTTGCTGAATGGAAGCGACCAACAGTTTGGCAGCCAACGCCAATCAGTGCTCAGGGTAAAATCGACTATATTCCTAGTCAAGAAGTGGTCGTTTATTCACAGCCGTATGGACATGAAATAGGTCGCATACAGCATGGTACTTCGGTAGAAGTGACGGAACAAGTCGTCGATCCTTCAGGCGTTACATGGTACCATGTTGCGCAGCAAGGATGGTTATCGGCTATTTATTTGTTGTTGAATAAGTAATTAATTATGGTAATTAGTCGGGGGACATTATGACAGAACCATTGATATTAAAACCAGCATTACATGAAAAAATTTGGGGCGGTACCGCATTACGTGACGTTTATGATTTTGATATACCATCAGAAAGTACTGGTGAAGCGTGGGTAATTTCTGGACATTCTAATGGTCCAGTTACCGTAACTAATGGTAAACATGCGGGTAAAACCGTGGCAGAATTATGGCATGATGAGCCAGCGTTATTTGCTAACCAAGATGTGGATCGACCATTTCCTTTATTGGTAAAAATTTTAGATGCCCATCGTGATTTATCAGTACAGGTACATCCAGATGATAAATATGCTAATGAACATGCTGGTGAGTTAGGCAAAACTGAATCATGGTATATTTTGTCTGCGGAGCCAGGTGCCACTATTTACTATGGTCATACAGCACAAGACAAACAAACATTTGATCAAGAAGTTGATGATGCAGATTGGGATAACTTGTTACAGAAAGTTCCTGTGAAGGCTGGCGATTTCTTTTATGTGCCTGCTGGAACGTTGCATGCGCTTGGTGAGGGTGTTTTGACGTTAGAAACACAGCAATCTTCAGATGTGACTTATCGGGTCTATGATTTTGATCGGGTTGATGCCAAGACAGGTGCTAAGCGTGATTTGCATTTGGCTGATGCTAAAAATGTGACAACTGTGCCATTTATTCCTAATAAACCAACGCAAAAAGTTTCACATATTGAAGATTTAACGCTCACAGAGTTAGTTACAGCCCCATACTTTAATGTGGTGAAGTGGCAAATTGCTGGTCGTGCAACGGTGGATGCAACGGCTCCTTATACATTGGCAACAGTGGTTGATGGCGATGTTGAATTAACCGTCTTTGGTGTGACTTATCACTTGGCAAAAGGAACCAGTTTTATTTTGCCGAATGATGTTGAGACATGGAAACTCAATGGACATGCCACACTAATTACATCGACACCAGGTCCTAAGTCACTGTAAAAATAGGATAGTAACATTTATGTTAAAGGCGCTAACTGTTGCATAAACAGTGGTGTCTTTCTTTATTTCAAAATGGTAAAATTTGATAGATGATTATTGAAAAGATATTGCAGATAAAGGCGTGCGTGATTTGTTTGCACAATTAGGAGGATAACATGAGCCTTAAAAGTGGATTAGCAACTTTGGTTGGGAAGGGAACATATACTGTATTGCATGATATCTTACGTCGGGGTGGTACATCATTGCCTGGTAAGTTAGCAACAAAAATCGATCCCAATGTTATGCAAAGCTATGCTGAAAAATATGATGTTATTCTGATTACGGGAACGAATGGTAAGACTTTGACAACAACGTTAACAACGCGCGTCTTACGAGAAAAATATGCCGATGTCATTACTAATCCTTCGGGTTCGAATATGATGCAGGGTATTACAGGAACGATGTTGACATCAAAGGTCACAGATAAACAACAACGCCCGGTGGCTTTACTAGAAGTCGATGAAGCCAACGTGGAGGCAGTTGCTAAACAATTAAAACCTAAAGCCTTTGTGTTAACAAACATTTTCCGTGATCAGATGGATCGCTACGGTGAGATTTACACAACATATGAAAAGATATTAAAGGGAATTCGTTTATTTCCTGAAGCAACTGTTATTGCGAATGCGGATTCGCCAATTTTTATGCGGGGGGATTTACCAAATCCAAAAGTCTATTATGGCTTTAATCATGTACCAGCTACTGGTGACATGAAAGCGCCGCATAATACTGACGGTGTGTTATCGCCAACAGACCATTCAATTTTGCATTATCATTTTATGACATTCGGTAATCAAGGAGATTATTTCTCAGTTACTGATGATTTTAAGCGTCCAGCCTTAGATTATGCAGTCACAAAGCTTAATAAACTAACACCAATTTCATCGAATTTTGATATTGATGGTAAAACTTTCCAAATTGAAATTGGTGGTATGTACAATATTTATAATGCGCTAGCAGCATATGCTGTCGGGCGTTTTATGGGTGTATCAGCTGACCAGATTCAGCAAGCATTTTCATCTAATGCGCAAATATTTGGACGTCAAGAAGCAGTTAAAGTCGATGATAAAGAAGTCACGATTGTCTTGATCAAAAATCCGGTGGGTGCAAATCAGGTCATTGACATGATGAAAACGGATGATCAACCTTTCTCAATGATTGCCTTGCTTAATGCAAATTATGCTGATGGTATTGATACCAGTTGGATTTGGGATGCAGATTTTGAGTCATTACACGATACTGGCATCCAAGCAGTAGCAACAGGTGGTGAACGATATAAAGATTTGTATGTTCGCTTGAAGATGGCCAACTTTGGCGATCATCCGGTTTATCAAGACTTAAAGCAGATTGTGCCAGCAATTAAAAAAATGCCAACCAAGCGCGTTTATATACTTGCAACGTATACGGCAATGTTACAGTTACGTACTGAATTGAAGCAACAAGGTTATATTCATACAGGAATGGGGGAATAATCCAATGGCTGATTATAAGTTACATACAGCACATTTGTACGGTGATTTGATGAATACGTATGGTGATTTTGGGAATATTGTTGCTCTCAGATATTATGCGCATCAAATTGGAGTCGAAGTGGATGAAAAAATTATCTCATTAGGCGATGATTTTGATCCGACAACTTATGATTTTGTGCTATTTGGTGGTGGTCAGGATTACGAGCAAATGATTGTGGCTGATGATTTGCCAGATAAAGCATTTGCGTTGAAACAATATATTGAAACTGATGGCCCATTTTTAGGTGTTTGTGGTGGTTTTCAATTATTAGGACAGTATTTCTTGCTAGCTGATGGTACTAGAGTAAATGGTATCGGCGCGCTAAGTCACTATACATTAAATCAACCGGATAATCGTTTCATCGGTAACATAACCATTCATGATGAAGTGAATGATTTGGAATACCGTGGATTTGAAAACCATCAAGGACGTACTTTCTTAGGAGATGATGAACGCCCACTTGGTAAAGTTATCAAGGGTAATGGTAACAATGGTGAAGACGGTGGTGAAGGTTTGGTGTACCGCAACGTTTATGGGACATATTTCCATGGTCCTATCTTGACGCGTAATGGTAATTTAGCCTTACACATCTTGCAACTAGCTTTAGAGCGACGATATCCAGATGTTAATTGGCAAGATAAAATTGCAGCGATTACGCCAGAATTTTTTTAAGCAATTTTGCAAAATCGAAAAGGGGATGGAACGATAGCGCCATTCTCTTTTTTTTATTGACATTTTTGTTATACTAGACTGGAGTGCAAACTGGATTTTTACAGGAGAAAGGCAGAAAAATATGGCGCAATTATTCTTTCGTTATGGTGCAATGGCCAGTGGTAAAAGCATTGAAATTTTGAAAGTTGCACATAATTATGAAGTGCAACAAAGACGCGTTTTGCTCCTAACAAGTGCGCTTGATGACCGATCAGGAGTGGGCGCAATTGCCTCACGAATAGGTATGCAGCGTGCAGCCCAGGCGATTCATCCCACAGACGACTTGTTTAAATTGATTTCAGAAAGTGATTCAATTGCCGCTGTGTTGATTGATGAAGCGCAGTTTATGACCAAAGAACAAGTTTTGCAATTAACCAGGGTAGTCGATGAATTAAATATTCCAGTACTATCTTTTGGATTGAAAAACGATGCGTTTAACGAGTTATTCCCCGGTTCAGAAGCATTACTAATTTATGCTGACAAAATTGAAGAGATGAAGACTCTCTGTTCATTTTGTGGACGTAAAGCCGTTATGAACTTGCGCATTTCAAATGGACAACCGGTCTACGAAGGTGAACAAGTTCAGATTGGTGGGGATGAGACTTACATGCCGGTCTGCCGTAACCATTATAATCATCCTGATTTAGAAGCATTAGCCCGTCGGACTGGATTAAATACAAAATAAAAATAAAGGAATAAAAAACACATGGATGAAATTTTTGAAAAAGTGCAATCTGTTGTGGATCGATATGACGAAGTCAGCGAAATGATTTCTGATCCCGACGTTATTGCCGATACAAAACGTTTTTTGGCGCTATCTAAAGAAGAGGGTAGTCTGCGTGAGACGGTTGAAACTTTCAAGCACTACAAGCAAGTCGTTGAAAGTATCGAAGAAAATGAAGAGATTTTGCGTGAAGAAGCCAATGATTCTGAACTTGAAGAGTTAGCCAAAGAAGAATTAAAAGACTTACGTGTTGAAAAAGAATCATTAGAAGAGCAAATCAAGATTTTACTACTGCCTAAGGATCCAAATGATGATAAGAACATTATCATGGAAATTCACGGTGCAGCTGGTGGAGATGAAGGTGCTTTATTTGCGGCTGATCTTTATGACATGTATCTTCGCTATGCCGAAAAAGAAGGCTGGACAGTTGAAATCATTGATGAAAACAAGACCGAAATTGGTGGTTATAAAGAAATTGTCTTGATGATCACTGGGGATAATGTTTATTCAAAGTTAAAGTTTGAAAATGGTGCCCATCGTGTGCAACGAGTACCCGAAACTGAATCTGCTGGTCGTGTGCACACTTCGACAGCCACTGTTGGTGTGATGCCGGAATATGAAGATGTCGATATTGAGATTGAAGACAAGGATTTGCGTGTGGATGTTTACCGTTCATCTGGTGCTGGTGGACAACACATTAACAAGACATCATCAGCTGTACGTATGACCCACTTACCAACTGGTATTGTTGTTGCGATGCAAGATCAACGTTCACAACAACAGAACCGTGCGAAGGCGATGGAAATCTTGAAGACACGTGTCTACGATTACTACGCATCACAGAATGAAGCTGAGTATGCTGAACAACGTAAGACAGCTGTTGGAACTGGTGATCGTTCTGAACGTATTCGTACATACAATTATCCACAAAATCGTGTGACTGATCATCGTATTGGTCTGTCATTGAATAAGTTGGATCGTATTATGAATGGTGAATTAGAAGATGTCATCGACGCTTTGTTGATTGCTGATCAGACAGCAAAGCTGGAAGCCTTGAAGCAAGGATAGAATAAACGTATGTTTGATGAACAATGGACGATTCAAGCTGTTCGTGAATGGGGCGATTGGCAATTAGAACCCTACATTCATGATCAAGAAGAGCGTATGGCTCAAATCGATTATTTGTTAACAGGAATGATGGATTGGAATTACGCACAATTAGGAAACAATTTGAATACGGTTCTAGAAGATGAAAAACGACTACGCTTTATGGTCGCTGTTCGTGCCATTAAAGGTGGTCAACCAGTGCAATACGCACTTGGACATGCTGCGTTTTATGGACGTGAATTTCAAGTTGATCGTCGTGTGTTGATTCCCCGACAGGAGACGGAAGAACTAGTGGAATGGGTGCTCAAAGACCATCCATCAAATGCCAAACAACGCGTATTAGACATTGGTACTGGTTCTGGTGCAATTGCTGTTTCACTAAATGCAGAGCGTACGAATTGGGATGTTACGGGTACTGATATCTCAACAGATGCTTTGGCCGTTGCGAAAGAAAATGCGCAGTTATACGCACCAGCAGTACAGTTGGTGCAAAGTGATCTGTTTACAGATGTTACAGGCACTTTTGACATTATTGTTGCTAACCCACCTTACATTAGCCGTGGTGAACAATCAGTGATGGATGAATCAGTGGTTATGTTTGAACCAGACGTTGCCCTTTACGCGGATGATGATGGATTGGCGTTATATAAGAAAATGGCGACAGACCTGCTGACTTTTTTGAAGCCAGGTGGGGCTGCATACTTTGAAATCGGTTATCAACAAGGGGGCAAACTTGTTGATTTATTTGGAACATTACCTCAGGTCACAGTAACGTTACATCAAGATTTAAGTGGTCATGATCGAATGATTAAAGTATTGCGGGAGATGTAGAAATGACAGAAACAAAAATATGGACAGTTAACGAAATGGACGCGGCGGCGCGTGCGATTAAACGTGGTTCGTTAGTCGCTTTTCCGACAGAAACTGTTTATGGGCTTGGTGCCGACGCTTATAATGAAAAGGCAGTTGGTAAAGTATATGCAGCTAAAGGACGTCCTTCAGATAATCCTTTGATTGTGCACGTTGCGGATCCAGAACAAGTGTCTGATTTTGCAATTGTTAATGAGCGCGCACAAAAATTGATGTCGGCTTACTGGCCAGGTCCATTGACCATGATTTTACCAGTAAAGCCAGGCGTATTATCAATGACAGTTACTGGTGGACTAGATACAGTAGCCGTTCGTTTGCCTGACAATGATGCTACTCGCCAATTGATTCGTGAGAGTGGTAAGCCACTTGTTGGCCCTTCAGCCAATACATCTGGAAAACCTTCACCAACATTGGCCAAGCATGTCTACCATGATTTACATGGTAAAATTGCGGGTATTTTAGATGATGGGCCAACTAAGATTGGTGGTGAGTCAACGGTGTTAGACTTATCATCGGATATGCCAGCAGTTTTGCGTCCTGGAAAAATTACGCCAGCACAAATAGAAGCGGTCATTGGGATGGCTATTGATTCTGAAGTTCATCACGTTGCTGATGACGAAACGCCCAAAGCACCAGGAATGAAATATCGCCACTATGCCCCTGATAAAGCAGTTTATATGGTTGCACCAGAAGATTGGACACAAGCAATTATTTGGATGCAGTCACAATTAGAACCAGTTGGACTGATGTTGACGAATGATCTAATTGAAAAGCATCAGCTAGCAGGGATGGATTTTATCTGGTCATTAGGTGATAATAATGACACAGCTGCAGCAAAATTGTTTGCCGGTTTGCGTTATTTTATGATAAGAAGGATGTGCAAACGATTCTTGTTGCTGCTATGCCACAAGTTGATGTGAATGGCGCTTATAATAACCGCTTAGGTAAAGCATCAGGTGGACACTGGATTAGTGAGTTGTTACATGTTTAAGCTTTTTTGACTTAAAGGAGGTCAACCCCAATGACAAATTACCGTGATTTTGATCCCGAACTATGGTCTGCAATCGATCGTGAAGCCAATCGTCAAGAACATAATATCGAGTTGATTGCTTCAGAAAACATTGCATCTGCAGGTGTACGAGCTGCGCAAGGGAGTGTTCTAACTAATAAGTACGCTGAAGGATATCCTAATAAGCGTTACTATGGTGGTACGGAGTATATTGATCAAGTAGAACAATTAGCGATTGATCGTGTAAAAGAATTATTCGGAGCAGAGTATGCCAATGTGCAACCTCATTCTGGTTCACAATCAAATGCTGCTGTTTATGCTGCCTTGTTAGAACCTGGTGATCATGTTTTAGGACTTGACCTTAATGCGGGGGGCCATTTAACACACGGATCTGCAGTTAACTTTTCTGGTAAAACTTATCAATTCCATGCCTATGGATTAAATGATGACGAGCGAATTGATTATGACCAAGTAGCTGCATTAGCAGCAGAGTACCAACCAAAACTAATTGTTACTGGTGCTTCAGCTTATTCACGTTTTATTGATTTTGATCGATTCCGTGAAATTGCTGATTCTGTGGGAGCCTACTTAATGGTTGATATGGCTCATATTGCTGGTTTAGTTGCTGCAGGTGTGCATCCATCACCAGTTGGGATTGCTGATGTTGTGACATCAACAACGCATAAAACATTACGTGGGCCACGTGGTGGCTTGATTTTGGCCAAAAAAGAATTGGGCAAGGCAATTAATTCAGCAATTTTCCCAGGTACACAAGGTGGACCACTAGAACATGTGATTGCTGGTAAAGCAACAGCTTTTTATGAAGCAATGCAACCAAGCTTTAAGGCATATGGCCAACAAGTTGTTGCTAATGCTAAAGCGATGGCTGATGTTTTTGCACAATCAGATCTTGTACGCGTTGTTTCAGGCGGTACAGATAATCACTTGTTTAACTTGGATCTGACAAAGACAGGTATTTCTGGTAAAAAGGCTCAAAACATTTTAGATAGTGTGCATATTACAACGAACAAAGAGGCTATTCCAAATGAACCACGTAGTCCATTTGTGACATCAGGTATTCGTATTGGAACACCTGCCATTACCACCCGTGGTTTCAAAGAAGCGGATGCTAAAGAAGTTGCCGAGTTGATTTTACAGGTGCTGGCTAATCCAGAAGATGAAGCAACCCTTGCATCAGTTGAACAGTCAGTATTGGATTTAACAAGTCGATTCCCATTATCGGGGATTGAACACGCAAATTAAAAAAGCGTATAATAGAGAAAAATGAAATGGAGCTTTGAAATGAGTAAGCTAACGGTTTTTGATCACCCACTAATTCAACACAAATTAACGATTATTCGTAATAAAGATGTTGGTACAAAAGAATTTCGTGAAATTGTTGACGAAATTGCTTCATTGATGGCTTATGAAGTAACACGTGATTTACCAGTTGAAGATGTGGTCATTGAAACACCTGTTGCAACGACAACACAAAAAACACTTGCTGGTAAAAAACTAGCAATTGTACCAATTTTGCGTGCTGGTTTGGGAATGGTTGACGGTATTATGAAGTTAATTCCTGCCGCTCGAATTGGACATATTGGTATGTATCGTGATGAAGAATCACTTGAGCCAGTGGAATACTTTGTAAAGCTGCCTGAAGATATTGATCAACGTGAAGTTTTGGTTGTTGATCCAATGTTAGCAACTGGTGGATCTGCTGTGATGGCGATTGATGCATTAAAGAAGCGTGGAGCCACAAGAATTAAGCTGATTACACTAGTTTCAGCTCCAATTGGTGTTGAGACGGTGCAAAAAACTCATCCAGATGTTGATATTTATACAGCTGGTTTGGATGAGAAACTTAACGAACATGGTTATATTATTCCGGGTCTAGGTGACGCGGGTGATCGTTTGTTTGGTACTCATTAATAGCAAAACTTTATCATTATTGAAATGTTGGGGAGGTTGGTAAATTTTTTACCAACCTTTTTTTGTTTTATTTGGAAAGGGGAAATTATGAGAATTTTAGTATCTGGTGCAAGTGGACGAGTAGGTCATTTATTAGTCGACAAGTTGGCTGCTGCAGGGCATGAAGTCATTGCAGGTACCCGTCACTTGGACGACAAGTTTAATAGCGACAAGGTCGAGCTAGCTAACATTGATCTATTAGTCGATGAAGAGCAACTAGTAACTCAATTAACTGATTTAAAGTTGGATGCTGTTTATTTTGTTGCCGGATCGCGTGGTAAGAATGTATTACAAGTCGATGCTTTCGGTGCTGTTAAGTTAGAAAATGCGACCGAAAAAGCGGGCATTAAGCGATTTATCATGTTGAGTGCATGGCAATCAACTAATCCTAAAGGTTGGGGTGAAGAATTAAGGGATTATTATATTGCACGGTTCTTTGCTGATAATTGGTTGATGGATCATACGACATTAAATTACACGATTTTGCAACCAGGTGCTTTGTTAGAAGAAACTGGTTCAGGTAAGGTGCAATTTAACCCAAAGTCAGCAACTGCTAATAGTATTGAAAATGTTGCTGATGTATTAGCTGGCATTTTGAATGCTGAAAATACCTATGGCAAATTATTGCCAATGGGGGATGGTGAAACTGATATTGCGACAGCCATTGCCAAATTATAATAATTTAAACGTTTAACCTTTGTTTAATTCTGTTTACTAATTTTGTTAACTGATATATAATTATAACCGTTGAAAATAACTTTAACTTGGTCCTGTGAGGCTAATAAGATTATTTTGGTGCTGTCGTGTTGATTTGGCGGTAAGCGAAACTATCATATTAGAGAAAACTATCAAGTTGGGGTATTTTTATACCTCAACTTTTTTATTTCAGGTTATAAGTTTATATATGAAAGGAATAACACGATGGAAGTTAAACGCGATGTCGTATTAGATGTGGATGAAAAGCCAGGTTTCTGGCAATGGGTAGGGCTGTCGTTACAGCATATGTTCTCAATGTTTGGATCAACGGTTCTTGTCCCATTATTGGTTGGATTGAACCCGGGGATTGCCCTGTTTAGTTCTGGTGTCGGAACACTATTGCATATTTTAATTACGAAACGTCAAATTCCTGCTTACATGGGTTCAAGTTTTGCCTTTATTATTCCCATGGTTGCTTTGATGAAAACGACTGGTTATCCAGGTGTTGCCACTGGGGTTATATCTGTTGGTATTGTTTATTTGATTGTGGCGGCAATTGTTGGGTTGATTGGTACTGACTGGATTGAAAAAATATTACCACCAATCGTTGTTGGTCCAATTATCATGGTTATCGGATTGTCATTATCAGGATCAGCCGCAGAATCAGCAACGTTATTAGATGGTAAATACGATATTCGCGTATTTTTAGTTGCTATGGTTACGTTGGGTGTGACAATCTTCTTTAATATGTATCTGCGTGGCTTTCTAGGTTTGATTCCAATTCTATTAGGTATTATCGTTGGTTATGTTCTAGCAATTATGGTTGGCTTAGTTGATTTAAAGCCAGTTGCAGATGCGGCTTGGTTTGCCTTACCAGAATTTGATATCCCATTTGTTGATTACAAACC
>JACYYK010002723.1_pt1 | contig 16325 bp, 14 predicted proteins | sample 8236871 | NCBI WGS metagenome assembly JACYYK01 (sample SAMN14103087, study PRJNA606662) | landfill metagenome | isolation source: landfill solid waste inoculated with endophyte fungus Paravalsa indica | place: India:New Delhi, Okhla landfill site | collected 2017-11-05 | reverse complement strand
ACGTGTACCTTTTTTATATAATTAATTTTTCGCTGGTAAACCAACTTGTTTTAACTGCTTTTCATCAGCAGCAACCATAATAGCTGTTGTTGTATCACCAACAACATTGAGCACCGTACGGAAAATACCGGCAAACCAATCAATACCTGCCAACAAAGCAATACTTTCTGACGGCAAGCCAAGTGTTGGTACGATAATCGTGAGTGCAACTAAACCACCGCCAGGTACCGCAACTGTCCCTAAGCAAGCCACAATGGCTAACATCACGATTTTAAACATCATGATAAATGATAAGGACAAACCATAAAATTGTGTCATGGTCACACAAGATAATGCTAAGTACATCGCGAGGCCGTTACTATTTAGCGCCATCCCCAAAGGTAACACTAATTCACTAATTTCCTTCTTAATACCTAATCGCTTTTCGGCATCATGCATTTCAACAGGTAGGGAGGCTGCTGAAGATGTTGTCGTCATTGCGATGATTAAGATATTAGCAAAACCATACATGACCGTTCGTAAAGACATATGCGCACGAATCATAATCATACCAAACAAAACGGCTAAGAAAAGCAACGTACCCACGCCGAATAATGCTAAAAATTTAAATAACGGAATCAATACCGTTAAACCATTTTCAGCAGTCACTGAAGCAATCAAAGCCCCAATACCAAGTGGTGCGAGTCGCAAGACTAATTGAATCAAGTTAACCAATAATTGATTGAACTTTTCTAAGCCATTAACCAACCCCTGATACTTTTGTTGGCTATTCGCCTTACTCAATACAACCCCAAAGCATAATGCAAAGATAATGACTTGAATCGTATTACCTTTGGCAAGTGCATCAAAAATATTAGTAGGGAAAAAGCCCAAAATCATATCTGAAGTAGAAACTGGATGGCCGGTTAATTTTTCGACTAACTCAGGATTTAGTTTTAGATCAATCCCAACACCTGGCTTGAACCACCAACCTAATACAAGACCTACTAAAGCCGCTATAAAGGTCGTGCCCATAAACCAGGCAGCTGTTTTGACCCCCAATCGCCCTAATCGTTTGATCGGTAATTTACCAATGGCTGCAATTACCGTACAAAAAACTAGGGGAATGACGGCCATTTGAATGAGTCTTAAAAAAATATCACCAATAATTTTGACACCGGCAATTTTGGTACCGAAAACAGCACCCAAAATCACCCCAATGACCATACCAATAATAATTTGCGTTGTTAGTTGGATTTTTCCTCGCATTTTTTATGCCTCATTTGCTTGAGCAGATAGACTAGCGGTTAACAATGCCACACCAATTAGTAAATCAGACATTTTTGTATATTCAGCCGGCGCATGACTAATGCCAGCCTTACTTGGCACAAAAATCATGGTTGTTGGCACGACTGTACTCAGAATCTGACTATCATGACCTGCACCCGAAAATAACTCTCGGAAGGGGAACTTCATTTGAGTGGCTATCTCAGCATTTTGTTTTCTTAATGCCTGTGATAGAAGGGTAGCAGGAACATGTAATGTCTGTTCGATTGTGACGTTATCAAATTGCTTGATGACTTTGTTCATAGCTGACAAAAAGGTGGCTAATCGTTCATCGGATTCCTCGCGACAATCAATCGTAAATGTACAACTTTCAGCAATGACGTTGCTAACATTAGGTGACACGCGAATTTCACCAATCGTAAACGTCAAACTATTCGAGGACTGATCAACTAAATCATATAACCTTGCCATTAAATGACTGGCAGTGGCAATAGCATCTTGGCGTTGTGCCATCGGCGTCGTTCCAGCATGGTTTGCTTGTCCATGTACCGTCACATTGTAACGATTTTGTGCAACAATGCCGGTTACTAACCCGATTGATTGGTGAGCTTGGGACAAACGTGGTCCTTGCTCAATATGCAATTCAGTAAAATTGGCTGGCAAGGGCGCTCGCTGTCGCCTAACATCAGGCATAGCCTGCAATTGCTTGATTGCATTTTCTCGCGCTTGTGCAAATGTTATGCCAGTTTCATCAACCAAGGCAGCGACTTGTTGCTGTTGGCCTGTATAATGCTTTGAACCGGTAAAAGCCGCTGGAAAACGACTACCTTCTTCTTCACTAAAAGAGATTAACCTTAGCGGCTTTTTAGGCAAACCACCTTGTTGATACACTTTTTGAATGGCACAAAAGCCACCAAGGACACCATACAAACCGTCATAGCGACCACCTTGCCGCACTGTATCCATATGTGAACCAGTCGCAATAGGTAATGTTGCTTCTTGCCCAGGAAAATCCAATGAGACGTTACCATAATCATCAACTGTTACTTTGGCACCATACTTTTGGCCCAATAAAATCAATGTTTTTTGATTATGTAGCCACTGCTCACTATAAACTAAGCGATTTTGACCAGTATCAGCTGTCGTATTAAATTGATTTAACAAATCAGCTAGTTGGTGCTCTTCACTAAACATAATTATTTACTAATACCACTAACCGGTGATGATGCCACTGCCTTCTTATCCAAGACACGTCCTGGATGAGCCAGATAACCCTTACGACCAGCTTCAACAGCCAACTTAAAGGCTTCTGACATTAGTGGAATGTCACCAGCTGTTGCCATAGCTGTATTAGCCATGACCGCTGCAGCACCCATTTCCATCGCTTCGGCAGCTTGGCTTGGACGGCCAATACCAGCATCAACGATGATAGGTGCATCAATCTCGTTAATTAAGATCTGAATCAATTCTTTAGTTGCCAAACCTTTGTTAGTTCCAATAGGGGCACCTAATGGCATCACCGCTGCAGCACCTGCTTCGACCAACTTACGGGCGGCATTTAAATCGGGTAGCATATATGGCATCACAATGAACCCTTCATCAGCCAACACCTTCGTTGCCTTAATGGTTTCCTCATTGTCAGGTAACAAATAAGTTGGGTCTGGTACGACCTCAAGCTTAATAAAGTCACTACCACTTAACTCACGGGCAATACGTGCCATACGAATAGCTTCCTCAGCATTCTTACTACCAGATGTATTTGGCAAAATAGTCACATCATCTGGAATATAATTCAAAATATTCTCTTCACTTGTAGAAGTACGACGCAATGCCATCGTAATAATTTGGGCACCGGCATGGTGAATGGCAGAATCAATCAATTCATATGAATACTTACCTGATCCCAAAATAAAACGTGAAGAAAAGTGGTGACCACCAATAATTAAATCATCATTACTTTCGACCATGATTATTTATCTCCTATTCTGCTAGAACGGATTGCTCAGTCAGTAAACGTAAAATGGCATTGGCTTCATGACCAGCACACACCATCACACGGGGTGCCATCAATCCTTCAGGGCCTTTACTGTAACCATCCCCGCAAATATATACATTTGATAATTGCTGTTTCGTCTGCATCTCATTCGTTATATGCAATCCAGCCATCCCGTTACCCATTACAAGTGGCTTGTCAGGATAATAATTGGTTACACCATCTAACAACATCGCTTTTGCCATCGGATTATCGAAAGCTTCACAAACGATATCACAATCAGCAAATAACGTTTCAATATTGTCAGGTGTAATTTCAACTTGATGGATTTCAATATCAATAAATGGATTGAATTCTAACAAATTCTGCTTTAATGCCACGACCTTAGGCATACCAACTTGGCTAACTTTATATTGTTGTCGATTCAAATTACTCATTTCGATGGTATCAAAATCAATAATTGTTAGATGACCAACGCCACTACGCGCTAATGCAATCGCAATATTTGAGCCCAAACCACCAGCACCCGCAATCGTGACACGTGCATTCTGTAAAGGCTCAGTCGTACCAGCCACGTTACGTTCCTTCATTCCCATAAAGAAATCATTAACCGCAACTCCTTGAAACTTTGGCGTCATTTTATTTTTTCCTCTTTTCTAACCACCACCAACAAAAGAAATTAGTTCAACATGGTCATTTTCTGACAATGTTTGCTTTGCTAATTCCTCACGATGCATAATCTTGCCGTTTAATTCCACCACAACGTTTTGCATCATATCTGTTTTTTCTTGTAATAAATCAGCTAATGTTTTACCAGCCATGTTGGCCGTTTCTTCACCATTTAAAATAATCAAAAAAATGTCCTCCTTTCTGATCTTGAAAGAAGGACATTTGCACACAGTCAAATATCGCACTTCCTTCGATCGTATTAACGACATCAGGTTCATGGGTATGTTCTCAGCCTTTCGGCACCCCAGACGATGAGTGTTTAGATTTAGTTTTGCCAATTGCTCTATGCAATCCTTATAAAATAAAAAAGCAGTCTCTTTGTTTTCACAAAAAGACTGCCCATCAAAATCTATATACGGACTGTATCTTCCTGCGCAGGTTTTAACCAAATCAGGTTCAGTGGGTATGTTCTCAGCTTTTCAGCACCCCAGATACGTTAATTAACTTAACAAGATAACCATAGCATGTTTATCTGTAGAATACAACCAATTTCAGAAACCGCTTTCAAAAAATGTTAATATATTGCCTTTATCAACGTTCAAAAATTAGGTAATCAATCAATATTTTATTCTGTATAATACGACAAGTAGAAAAGTTAAGATGGTAGCTATTCCTATGCTAAAGAGGAGGTGGTGCTTATGGTGTAATAACCATATTGAAACCAGATTCTAAAGAAAGGGGTAGTTGGGTGTCGATTTCAGATGCCCTACAACTGATGCTGATGTTTGGCACTTTTATTGTGTCCTTAATCACATTAGTTGTTGAGCTAATTAAAATTAGCAAAAAAAAATAACCGTCTTAGCTTAGCAGAGCTAACGGTTATTTCAACTTAGATTTTGCTACCGTCTACCGGTTCTACAAGGAGTCCTGTTGCCACAGGGCTCTTTTTCTATTCACATTATAACATGACTCAACTATAGTTGGCGATTTTTACGTATAACAATCCCTCAACTACATCGTTGCGGGCTTAACCGTCTGTTCTAAACGGCCCATCCACCAACCTAACCATGTTCCCAAAGCTAGTAGGGCAATTGAGAACAAGTAATGCCAAATGGTGAAGCCAGTATAATCTACGGGGACAATCATAACTGTTGAAGCCATGACAATACCAAAAATTATATGGAATAGCTTCGCGTAGGCAACTTTGAAAATATAGGCCATGACCTTAGCTAACACAAGGACAATCACTAGTAGTCCTAATATTAGCGGTACCAAAACCGTCAAATCACCGGTCTTAATACCATCGCTCATCCCTTTATACAATCCCAAATAAATCAAAAAATTAGACGGGCTTAATCCCGGAACAAGTAATCCTAATCCAATCAAACCACCCGCTAAGAACCAAGCATGCATACTTGGCTCAATCGTTGAGAATAACGGCCGACCAAACCATAAAAATACTAACATTAAACTACCCGCAATCACGACTAAGCTAATGTCCCATTTTGAACGACCCATTTTTCCTGCTTCATACCATAATGTTGGCACGGTTCCTAAAATTGCGCCGATAAAGAACCATCGGGCTACACTCTCAATTTCTCCAAGCATAAAGCTAATCAAAAATGATAGTAAAAAAATCCCAATCACTGCGCCAATACCCACGGGCATAAAGAAACGCACATTTGCTTTAAAATTTTTCAATGGATTAGCCATAAACAAAATTAATCGTTCATATAATCCAAATACGGCAGCTAAAGCACCACCACTAATGCCTGGTAAAATAAATCCTGATCCAATTAATGCACCTTTAACAGCACGGAAGATACTATCTCCTGGTCGTTTTTGCATTGATTATTTCCTCATTTCATTTAATTCATCGTGTATTAGTCATTACGAGCAAAAAGCCCTTACTGTTAAGTATAACTAAACTTTCCTTATAATAAGTTAAAAAATCAGGTTTTATTAGCTTATTTTTTAAATACTGTCATGACATTATTTGATATAATTAAATACAAAATTTAAATATGTAAGGGGATAAATCCTATGCCATTAACTTATACTCGTCAAGCGAGGTCCTCAGATATTGATGATATCTACCGCATCATTCAACAAGCTGTCGCATATCTCGGTAGTCAAAATTCACCACAATGGCAAGGATCAGCCGAACCACGTCGCGAAGAATTCGAAGAAGATATTCAACAGGGCATTATGTATGTCTTAATCCATAATCACAAAGTGGCTGGGGTCGGAAAACTAGTGTCTGGTCCAGAAAAAGCCTACGAAGAAATTGATGGTTCTTGGTTAGGTAACGAGGCACAATACATGACCTTACATCGTATCGCAATCGATGCTGAAGTTCGTGGTCAAGGACTGGCTCATCAACTTATTCATGATTTAGTGATGTTATCTTTGGACCATGGGTATCGTGACATCCGCATTGATACGCATGAAATGAATAAAGGTATGCAAAAGACTGTTAAAAAAGCTAATTTCGATTATCGTGGCCATGTTCAGATGCCCGTGCCAAACGGAGATCGATTGGCCTTTCAATTATTATTAACGGATTAACAAACACAAAAAACAATCTACTAACAAGATGTGTTAGTAGATTGTTTTTTTATATTATCACTCGAAATTAGAATCAATCACTGCCTGTTTCCACCCCTCAATACAACTCAATATAAAGTCGTTGATTGCTGGAACTAAAAACAAAATGACTGTAATGGCTATTAGTATAATGATATGTCTGGGAACAATTTTATCTAATTTATGCCAATCTAGTTTAAACATAATGATAATCAAAAAAACAGCACCTAAGTCCGTAAAATACGAACTAATACTATAAACATCAATACTAGATATTTTCAGACCAATAAACATGATAAACGCAATTAATGCACTAATAATAATTACTTTAAGTATCTTGGACATTTTCATTTTTGCATCAATTTGTTCGACTAATTGCGTATCAGATTTAATAAATTCATCTAAAGAAATACCAAATAATTCACTCATGGTCACAATATTTGTGAAACTAGGTAATGCTGTATTTTGTTCCCACTTAGAAATTGATTGGCGCGAAATATGTAACTTATCAGCTAGAACCTGTTGTGACCATTTTTTGTCTTCACGCTGTTTTCTAATCTGTGACCCTAAATCCATAACTCTCATTCCTCCTAATACTAATAACCTACCGAATTTCGGCATAATTACCAAGCACCTAATAGTTGCATCCCCGTTGTAATAGGATTTGAAGCAAATAAAAATTGGTCGGAAAATTTCAAGACATTTTCCAACCAATCAATAATTTATACTTTATTTAAATGTTTTGACCATGAACTATAACCAATTAACATCAATCCAAAGAAGATGATGGTTAAGAAGACTGATAGTCTTGTTGATGGATCAAATGCCAAAATAATTAGCACGATGACAAAGAACCCAATCGTTAAGTAGCTGGTTGCTGGGAACCAAGGCATCTTGTATGGATTGTGAGCAGATTTCTCCGTTTGCTTATATTTAATATGGGCAACCAAAATCAATATCCAAACAAAAATAAAACTCATCGTGGCAACACTTGTGATCATTTCGAAAATCTTTGATGGGTAGAAATAGTTCAGCAATACGACTGCTAAAAAGACAATTGCTGATGCTAACATCCCGGTAACCGGCACCATATTTTTCGAAACTCGCGCCAATGACTTTGGTGCTTGTTTATTTTTAGCCAACACATATAGCGTACGTGATGTTGAGAAAATTGCTGAATTAGCAGCCGATAGGGCAGCCGTTAATACCACAAAGTTTACTAAGGTTGCGGCAAAGTTAATCCCCATCCCTGAAAATACTTGAACGAATGGTGATTGTGACGTGTCAATTTGGTTCCAAGGATAAACTGACATGATAACAGCAATTGCACCAACGTAGAACAAACCAATTCTTAATGGCACCGAATTAATAGCTTTAGGTAAATCACGTTCCGGTTTTTCTGTTTCACCAGCAGTTAAACCAACCATCTCAATTCCGGTAAAGGCGAAGATTACCATTGGAAAAGCCATGATAAATCCCTTAAATCCAGTGGCAAAGAAACCACCATGTGAAACCAAATTACCAAAACTGGCAGTATTACCACCAGTATGGAATCCAGTAAGGACCATACCAATTCCAACCACGATTAAGGCAAGTATCGCAAATACCTTAATAGAAGCAAACCATGACTCTAATTCACCAAACCAACGGACATTAATCAAATTGAAAGTGACCAAGACAATAATAACAATTAATGGTGTCACCCATTGTGGCAAGGAAGGGAACCAATAACGCAAATAAATACCACTGGCAGTCAAATCTGCCATCGCCAAACTTGCCCAACTTAACCAGTATGCCCAACCAATCGCAAACTCCCATTTGTCACCCAAATAAATTCGAACAAAATCAATAAATGATCGTATCTTTGTATTTGATAGTAGCAATTCACCAACTGCGCGCATCATTAAGTATGCAAATAAACCTGTTATTGCATACGCCAAAATAAGCGCTGGACCTGCCGCTTTGATTGCCGATCCTGATCCTAAAAATAGTCCCGTTCCAATCGCGCCACCAATAGCAATCATCTGCACATGACGTGCTTTAAGACCACGTGATAATTCACGTTCCGACTGATTATCCATAAATATACCTCACTGCATGAGGATACAAAAAAGTCCCCATGCCAAATTAAATTTGACATAGGGACGTTTAATAACGCGGTTCCACCCTAATTCTTAGTCGCTGACTAAGCCACTTAATTACAGGTAATTTTCGTCTCTCCAAAAGCTCCTTTACCAGCCGATAATAATTTGTTTTCACCAAACACAAATCTCTCTAGATATTATCAATAACCAATAACTTCTTTTTTCCTCAAGACACAAATTAGTATGACTAACTATATGCCGTTTGACCTTAATAGTCAATAGCAATGATTATCTAATTTTCTCTACTAATGATTCGAAACGCTTCACGTCTTTTGTTTCACCCGCAACAGTTAATACATCACCCACTTGAATCAGCTCCTCCGGTTCTGGCGTGATGATAACACGGTCTTCTGAACGGATAGCGATAATGTTTAGACCATAAGTTTTCCTAATATCAATATCTTCTATCGTTTTATTAGCAAAGCGCAAACTACCAATTTTGATTTCTCCCAATGAATATTTATCCCCTAAATCAATAAAATTAAGTAGGTTAGGGGTCATCAATTGTTCAGCTAAACGATGGGCCATTTCATTTTCGGGTCTAACAACCTGATCGGCACCAACTTTATCTAACACGCGCGCATGCAAATTAGTTTCAGCTTTAGAAATCACATGACGAACACCATTATCCTTCAATAGAATAGTCGTCAAAATTGAAGCTTGTTGATTATGACCAATCGCTACCACAACATGGTCGAAACTGGCCAAATCTAAATCACGCAAAGCATCCTCATCCTGAGCATCCGCAATGACCGCATGAGTTGCAATATCCATATAACTTTCAACTAAAGTTGGGTCTTTATCAATTGCTAAAACCTCTTGATCAGCGTCTATTAGCGATTCTAGTAATGAGCTCCCAAAACGGCCCAAACCAATAATCGCATATGTCTGTTTCATATCGGTAACCTCTCAATTTTTCTTTAATTTATTCTATCACTAATGGTCTCAAGACTATAAATTTAAATAGCTTGATTAACCTAAAAATAAGCTTTAAAATTAGTTATGTTCAATTATGAACTTTTCATGAACTTTATGTGAAGTCTTATATATAGGACAAAATTTAATATTATATAGGGAGTTTTAGGACAGTTATGAGTACTTTTTCACGAACTGCAACATTGTTTTCAACAGTTGTTCTTGGAAGTATGCTAGCAACGACAACTGTTTCAAGTGTTAACACCGTTGTTAACGCTTCCGAAACAGAGACGACGCAAGCTGCTACCACCAAAAAGAATTACGCTTTGAAAATTTTGCAGGGGGACAAAGATGCAACTTCGACTGCATCACAGTTTTATCTAGACACTATTTCATTGGAGAAGCAGGCTAATGGTAATTACTATGCCTACTTAACTTCAAATACACCAGTTAATCTAGGTGATAAGCCAATTTCGAGTGAGGATACCCAACACCAAGTTGTTGAAATGGGCACCACCGAAAAAAACGGGCATAACCAAACTGTTTATCGTTTGACTTTGACAGCCGATGAGTTGGCTAGTGGTCAACCTATCAAAACAAAGGTTCACGTTAAGCTTGATGCGATGGATTATGATCATAAATACGACATTCGCTTAGCAATTCAAGGATTTAAGCCAGAAACGGCTGCTAGCTCTAGCGCTAACACAAGTTCTTCTTCAAGTTCAGTTAGCTCTGCTAGCTCAGAAAGCTCTTCAGTAAATTCTTCTGAAGTAAGTTCTTCTTCTGTAAGTTCAAGTTCTTCAATTGCTGATTCAAGTACAACCACGAGTGTTGCACCTTCAAGCTCAAGCCAAACAAGCAGCAGCAATTCAAAGTCATCTAATAATGATACAACTGCATCAAGTGTCGTGGCTGATGATAAAGCAAAAAGTACTGACACTAAGTCATCAACTGTTAATGCCGAAGACAAGAGTGATTCGTCAACAAGATCAACAGTTAACACTACTGCTAAACAAAGTAATCTAAAGACAGGTGACTACAAAATTGCGGTCAGCCCTGATAGCCAGATGGATAAATTCTTCGCCAAAGAATTCAACGTTAAGATTGGTGAGTCAACTAGTGTGGTTAGTGTGACCTACCAAGTTCCTAGCATGATGAAGATGATTCCATCAGTCACTTTTGATGGTCAAACAAACTCAGTTGTTGATAACGCAACAACCGTTGACTTCACTATCCCAACTAAGGATTTGACGCCTGACAAAGATGGTAAAGTGACTTTGGCATCATTCACTAGTGTACCAATGAGTCCAAGTAAGGGTTATAACTCAAATATTACTTTTGATATGACTCCCGCACTTGCTGGTACAACAAGTGATAGTAACAATTCATCTAGCTCATCATCAGAATCAACGGCAACATCTGACAAAGACATCTTGCAAGACGGCACTTATTCTATTAATTATAATGTCTACAAGTCAGGTACAACTACTGATTCAACGATGAAGACCTATATGAAGTCACCGGCAAACGTTACCGTTAAAAATGATCAAGCAACGATCAAATTTGCAACGCAAAACGATGCTATGTCAATGATGAAGGAGTTTTCGATCAACGGCGCCACCGCTAAAGCTGATGGTGATGATTNNGGTCATAACTGTTCCTGTTTCTGCCTTGTCAAAGACAATGAAATCTGACATGACGATTTACGTCTCTGCAATCGACTTCACTGAGAAGCCAAGTGCAGATATCGTCTTTGATATGAGTAGTGCTAAGAAGACAGGGGGAAACGGTAGTGGTAGCTCTTCTAGCCAAACCAGTTCTTCTAGCTCATCTCATTCATCAAGTGTTTCGTCTTCAAGTAAAGCTAGTTCTTCTTCGAGTGATGCATCTTCTTCTAGCAAGCCAAGTTCTAGTTCTTCTCATTCATCAAGCGCTTCATCTTCAAGTAAGGAGAGTTCAAGTTCTGCCAGTTCTTCTCATGCTTCAAGCGTTTCATCTTCTAGTCAGGCCAGCTCAAGTTCTGCTAGTTCTTCTAGCCAAGCAGATTCAAAAAATGATATTACCAAAGATGGTAAGTATTCCGTAAACTATGCTATCTACAAGTCCGGTACTAAAACTGATTCGACAATGAAGACCTACATGAAGTCACCGGCTAAAATCGCGGTTAAGGATGGTAAAGCAACTATTACCTTTGCAACAAAGAACGATGCTATGTCGATGATGAAGGCATTTTCTGTTAATGGTACGGCTGCTAAAGTAGATGGAAACAATTGGGTCGTAACGGTTCCTGTTTCTGACCTTTCAAAGACGATGAAGTCTAAGATGACAATTTATGTTCCTCAAATGGACTTCACTGAAAAGCCAAGTGCAGACATTGTCTTTGATATGAGTAGTGTTAAGAAGACGGGTGACAATGGTAGTGGTAATAATTCTAGTTCAAGTTCATCTTCTAGCCAAGCTAGTTCTTCTAGTGCATCCCAATCTTCTAGTGCTTCATCTTCTAGTCAGGCCAGCTCAAGTTCTGCTAGTTCTTCTAGCCAAGCAGATTCAAAAACTGATATTACCAAAGATGGTAATTATTCTGTAAATTACAACATCTACAAGTCTGGCACTAAAACTGATTCGACAATGAAGACTTACATGAAGTCACCAGCTAAAATTGCTGTTAAAAATGGTAAAGCAACTATTACCTTTGCTACGCAAAATGATGCTATGTCGATGATGAAGGCATTTTCTGTTAATGGTACTAAGGCTAAAGCTAATGGTAACAACTGGATCGTAACGGTGCCTGTTTCTTCACTGTCAAAGACAATGAAGTCTGATATGACAGTTTACGTCTCTCAAATAGACTTTACTGAACATCCAAGTGCAGACATTGTCTTTGATATGAGCAGCGTTAAGAAGACAGGTAATAATGGTAGCGGTTCTGGTGATTCAGGTTCTGCCGATTCATCTTCAGATAAGAAAGATCCTGCTAAAACACCAACTCCCAACCAAGGAAACAATGGAAGTCCAAATAAGAAGCCATCATCAGTTAAGAAAATAAATATTAACGAAAATGGTCGCTACGTACTCGGTTATCACGTCTACAAAACTGGTACTAAAACGCCATCAACAATGCAACAATACATGACATCGACAGCCGTTGTGGATGTTAAAAACGGTAAGGCAACCATTAACTTTAAAACCCAAAAAGGTGCCATGTCATTAATGAAGTCTTTTGCTGTTAATGGTCATAAGGCACATGCTAAAACAAATGGTTGGCAAGTAACCTTACCAGTATCAGACCTACTACGCACACTAAAATCTAACATGACAATTTATGTGCCAACTCTTCATTTCACTGAAAAGCCAAGCGCAGACATTGTCTTTGATGTCAAAAATGTACAGACTACACACAAAGATGGTGGTCTGGGTCCAGATAAACAAGATACCCAATCAACAAGTGATCAATCTGCAACAGCAAATAACCTCAGTTCTCAAAACCAACTAGGTATTCCAAATGCAACTTTGCATCAACTAACGATTTTGCAAGGTAATAGTAATAGCACCTCGGTTGCTGCCCAATACTTCTTGCCAACCATTCAATTGGTTAAGAATAGTAACGGCTCATATACCGGTTATGTCACAACTCATACGCCAATAATGATGGGCTCAGCACCAATCTCATTTATGGATGGTACTCATCAAGTTAAACGCGTAAGTAACATTAAAACTGGTAATTACTACCAAGCAACTTATAAGTTCTCATTATCTGCAAACGAAGTGAAAGCACCAATCAACACAAAGATTCATGTACACTTCACAGCGCCATTGAACTATAACCACACTTACACGATTCGGTTAGTTATCGGCCGTGCCCTGAACAATGCTAGTGAGGCAACCCAACCAGCAACTGGTTTGCCAAGCATGTCTGGCGACACAATGACGATGCCATTGAACAACAGTGTTTCACGTGGAACATTTGACCCAGCCGCAACAGGCACATTTGAAAATAATGATGCTAATGCTGAGCAACAGGCCGATGAAATGACTGATAAGAAGGCTAATAAAGAGGCTAATTCAGATAAAAAAGCTACCGTTAAATCGGGTACAAGTGTTGCCAAGAACGCTAAAGCTGATCAAAAAGATAACTCAACCCAACGTAATGTCCTTATTATCGCTGGTGGTATTATTGCTGCTGCCCTTGGATATGTTGGTGTATCACTATTGACCAACTTCTTTAAGAAGGGGTAAGTAGATGACTAACAGAAAATATTTACGCTATCTATTGAGTGCATTTTCATTGGTACTATTTATGTTTGGTATGCAGTTACCAATTCATGCTGAATCATATAATGTACCGATGCAAGTGTTAGAGAATGGTTCATCAAATACATCCTATGCGGCTGCTTACTTTGCAAAATCTGCAACAGTAACCCCAACTGGGAATGGTAGTTATAATGTCACGTCATCGGTTACGACCCAAAAGGATCTTGGTAATTATCCTGTACAAATATTGAATGTTGATGGCGCAGGCGCTAATGTTTCACGAAGCGACTCAGGTGATTCACAAACCATCACCTATAGCTTCACAACAACGGACTTAAAAGCTCGTCACAATGCAGCGATTAAAGTTGATGTTAATAGTATTAACTACCATCATAACTATGTTGTTGGTTTATCACTTGATGCATCGGCAGTACCTGCTGCAGCATCATCAAGCTCATCTGCATCTAGTCAGTCTGCAAGTTCAAGTAGTCAAGCAGCCAGCTCACAAGCTACGAGCTCAACTGAAATTGCAAGTAGTTCTAGCGTAATTGAAGCAAGTCAGAGCTCTGAACCAGCTGCTAGTTCTAGTGAAACGAACAAGTCAGCTACAAGTAAGAGTAGCCAAAAAGCAACAAAACAGGTGGCTAAAGAAACTCACCAAGATAAGGATAAGCAATTACCTGTCGCTGCTATCGTCGGTGGTGGACTAGCAATTGGTATTATTCTTGGATTAGTGATTAATCTAAAAAAGAAGTAATGTCCTATGCGAAAACAACAAAAAGTATTAACCATTTTGTTGGTCATACTATTAATTATTAGTGCTGGTTGGGTTTGGTTAATGATGCGTCCAACTCATGACACAACAACCACTTCAAAACGGATTGTTGTGACAACCAATGCACAGGCGCAAATATTTAACAAACTAGATATACCTTTAGTTGGTGTCCCAACACCTGGTGATCAGCAATCACTCCCTAAGCAATATCGTGATTTACCGCAAGTTGGTAATCACGTTGCCCCAAACTTGGAGAAAATTGGTCAATTAAAACCAGACTTGGTCTATTTGGATGCTGCGATTGCTTCTGATTATCAACAAAAACTAGACAGTGATGATATTAAGCATAAACAATTAAAGTTTGATACACTATCAGACCTCAAATCAGCGGTAACTTCTCTGGGTAAGACTTATCATAAAGATGCTGCTGCTAAAAAGCTCAATCAATCTCTATCGTTGCCACAACAACATCCCAAGAAACAACAAAATGTCTTGTTATTAATGGGGATGCCTGGTGGTTCATTCTTAGTTGGTACCAAGCATAGCTACGTTGGTGATTTAATCAGCCAAGCTGGGGGTCACGTTGTTGGCTCAGGTTCAAGTCCATTTGTCTCTATGAATGCTGAACAAGTTGCGCAATCACAACCAACGGTCATCATTACAATGGCTCACGCAATGCCCGACAGTGTCTTTAAGAATTTTGATAGCTTGTTCAAGCAATCAACCTGGCAAAACGTCCCGGCTGTTAAAGAGGGGCATGTTTACCGCGCTGAAGAGCCAAAGTTCAGTATGACGGCCAATTTAAATGCACCTGAAGCTTATCAACAAATTCGGACTTGGCTCAAAAAATAGGAGGAGATAATGCCTAAATATTATCGATTTATTTTGGCCATCTTAGTGATTGTCAGTATCCTAATTGCATTGGTTGTCGGCAGCACACCGGTTTCACTAGTAAAAGTCATACAAGGAAATCATGATACTTGGCAATTAATTATTAATTACCGCTTACCACGAATCCTAGTCGCTGTGATTAGCGGTGCCCTGATTGGTATCAGTGGACTACTATTGCAAAGTGTTTTACGAAACCAACTTGTTGATACATCAATTCTAGGAATTATGAATGGTAGCCAATTTTTGCTAATTGCTTTCCTGGTTCTTTTACCTAATTTGCTAAATAGCAACGTTTTACTTGGTAGCTTTGCCGGGTTAATATTAACGACTATCTGGTACGTTGTCTTACCTAAACAGCAGCCACCGTTACGGTTGATTCTCCTTGGTATTGCAACAGCAATGACTTTTCAAGCGCTAACAAATATTACCAGCAAAGGTTTAGGTGTGCCATTGCCATCGCTAAGCACCGTCAGCTGGCCACAAGTTATGCAGCTCATTATGGTAACTATTATTGGCTGGATGCTGATTATCTTTGTTTGGCCAAACTTGAAATATTTTGCGCTCCCTTCTCGCCAGGTAAAATTACTTGGGATTTCAGAAGAAAAAACAATTTGGTTCGTCCTACTAGCTATTGGCTTGTGGACTGGCGCCTTAACCAGTCTCATCGGAATTGTTTTTTTCCTAGGAGCTATCTTGCCAGAAATTGCTCGCTTTACGAGTCCAAAACAAAAAAGTCAACATTTACTCTGGCCAACCGCCTTATGGGGAAGCTTACTATTACTAAATGCTGACACGATTGCACGGACAGTGTTGGCACCTAAAGAATTGCCAACTA
>JACYYK010001437.1_pt2 | contig 16341 bp, 11 predicted proteins | sample 8236871 | NCBI WGS metagenome assembly JACYYK01 (sample SAMN14103087, study PRJNA606662) | landfill metagenome | isolation source: landfill solid waste inoculated with endophyte fungus Paravalsa indica | place: India:New Delhi, Okhla landfill site | collected 2017-11-05 | reverse complement strand
GCGAGCGCAGCATCCAGCGGCGCCGGGTGCCCTGCGGCACGCCCTGCTCCTGCAGCCAGCCGCCGTCGTTGCGGGCCGCGTGGACCGCGTCGCGCAGCATCCCCTTGGGGTAGAACGAGGTGCGGAAGCCGGTCGTCTCGTGGAGCCCGCGGTACTCGTCGAAGTAGCGGCGCATGAACTGCAGCCACGGGTAGTCGTGGGCGTGCAGCGCGGCGGCCTGGGGCTGGTAGGCCTTGAGCCAGCCGGCGGCGAGGGCGTCGCGGGCGAACGCCTGGTCCTCGGCGTAGGCGACGTCGCGGAACGGCAGCTCGAGCAGGACCGAGCGCCGGTAGGCGGCGTTGGCGTTGGAGAGGAACCCCGGGTTCCAACCGGGCTCGTCGAGCCGGCGCTGGACGTGGACCCGGCCGTCGGGCGAGAACGGCCCGAAGAAGTCGATCAGCTCGCGGGCGATCATCGGACTGGTGTCCGGCCGCGGGACGTGCGGCCCGAACGCCGCGGCGACCCGCTCGTCGACCGCGAACGCCGCGACATAGGCGTCGAGCCAGCCGGGCAGCGGGGTCGCGTCCTGGGTCAGGAAGCAGACGATCTCGGCCTCGACGCGCTGGACCGCGAGGTTGCGGGTCCGCCCGTGGCCGAACGTCGCCGGGTCGATCTCGAGCACCGCGGCGCCGGCGGCGCGGGCCGCGGCGACGGTCCCGTCGGTCGATCCGGAGTCGATCACCAGCAGCTCGTCGGCCCCCTGCGCGGCGGCGGCGCGGAAGACCTCGTCGGCCAGCGGCATCCCGTCCTTGGTCGGGATCACGATCGCGGTGGTGGGCCGAGCGCTGGAGGCAGTCACTGGGCGGAACCGTACCGGGCCGTTCACGGCAGGGCGTCGCGTGACCGCGGGGGCAGCCTCTACGCTGTCCGGTTGTGAATGAGCCCGCGCTCGTCGTCCAGGACCTCGACAAGACGTTCCGGATCCCCAAGCAGCACGTGCACACGCTCAAGGAGCGGGCGCTGCATCCGTTCCGTTCGTCGGACTACCGCGAGTACCCGGTCCTCAGGGACATCTCGTTCGAGGTGCAGCGGGGCGAGTTCTTCGGGATCGTCGGCCGCAACGGCTCCGGCAAGAGCACGCTGCTGAAGTGCATGGCGGGGATCTACCGGCCCGAGCGGGGACGGATCCAGATCGCGGGGCGGCTGGCGCCGTTCATCGAGCTCGGCGTCGGCTTCAACCCCGACCTGACCGCGCTGGACAACGTGATCATCAACGGCGTGATGATGGGCCTGTCGCCGCGCGAGGCGCGTCGGCGCTTCGACGAGATCATCGAGTTCGCCGAGCTCGAGGACTACCTCGACATGAAGCTGAAGAACTACTCGTCGGGGATGCAGGTCCGGCTGGCGTTCTCGGTGATGGTCCAGGCGTCCGCCGACGTGCTGCTGATCGACGAGGTGCTGGCCGTCGGCGACGCCGCCTTCCAGCAGAAGTGCCTCGACGTCTTCTACCGGCTGCGTGACGAGGGACGGACGATCATCCTCGTCACCCACGACATGGCGGCGGTCGAGCGCTTCTGTCACCGCGCGATGTTCCTCCAGGACGGCGACATCCGGATGATCGGCGACCCGGCCGAGGTCGGGCGGGCCTACCTGGCCGCGAACTTCGCGGAGGGCGACGAGGCGGTCGCGACCGACGTCAGCGGGAGCGGCGAGGGGCGCGTGGTCGTCGAGACGCGGGTCGAGGACGAGACGGGGGTGCCGGTGACCGCGCTGGCCAGCGGACGCCCCGTGGCGGTCGCGGTGCACCTGCGCGCCCTGGAGCCGATCGACCACCCGACCCTGCTCGTCCAGCTCCGCGACGCCGAGCACGCCGTGGTCACGGGCGCGCGCGTCGAGCTCCACGACCACGGGCCGCTCGCCGCCGGGCAGCGACTGCGGGTCGACGTCGCCTGGGAGCTCACGCTCGCCGACGGGCACTACGACGTCGGCGTGCTGCTGACGCAGGGCACCGCGGAGGTCGAGGTCGTCGTCGACGCGCGCTCGGCCGCCGAGGTGACGATCCACTCCGCCGAGCGCGAGGTGGTGGGCCTGGTCCAGCCACCGACGCGCGTATCGGTCACGTCCCCCCAGCAGGAGCCCGCCGCATGAGCCTCGAGATCGAACCCGCCGTGGCGACCGACGCCGCGTCGCTGCGCGAGATGCGGGGGCCTGCGGCGCTCGGCGGCGGGGGACGGCGCTTCTGGTCGCTGACCTGGATGGTCGCCGTCACCGAGTTCCGCCTGTCGTACTTCGGGTCGGTCTTCGGGTACCTGTGGACGTTGATGCGGCCGCTGATGATGTTCGGCGTCTTCTACACCGTGTTCACGCAGATCATGGACCTGGGGGACAAGATCCCGCACTACCCGGCGATGCTGCTGCTGAACATCATGCTGTACCAGTTCTTCGCCGAGGCCACGACCAGTGCGGTGACGTCGGTCCTCGCGCGGGAGAACCTCGTCCGCAAGATGCAGTTCCCGCGGTTGGTGATCCCGCTGTCGGTGGTCCTGACGGCCCTGATGAACCTCTCGGTCAACATGATCGCGGTGCTCGGGTTCGTGCTGCTCAACGGGGTCGAGGTCCGCTGGACGTGGCTCCTGCTGCCGGTCGTCCTGCTGCCCCTGGTGCTCTTCGCGACCGGCGTCTCGATGATCCTCGCCGCCGCCTTCGTGAAGTACCGCGACGTGCTGCCGGCCTGGGGCGTCGTCACGCAGGCGCTGTTCTACGCGTCGCCGATCCTCTACACCGTGGACGTCGTCCGTGAGCGCAACCTTCCGGCGATCGAGACGGTCCTCCACACCAATCCGCTGACCGGGATCATGGAGGGGGCGCGGCTGGTGATGATCGACCCGAACGCTCCCGGGGCGATCGCGTCGTGGGGCGGGTGGTCCCATGCGGTGATCCCGATCGGGATCATGGTGTTCTCGTTCGTCTTCGGCCTCTGGTACTTCAACCGCCAGGCCCAGACCGCGGCCGAGCTGCTCTGATATGGGCGGTCCGCGGCGCCGGGGCAGCGCCCCGACCGGACGCGGACCATAGACTCCCGGCGGTGCCTGCTGCATCGTCTCGTGCCGGCGACGGGCGGACCCCCGACGAGCGGATCCCCGTGCTCTACCTGGCCCCCTGGGTGGACCTCGGAGGCTCGGACAAGGGAACGATCGACTGGTTCCGGTCGATCGATCGCACCCGCTGGGCCCCGTCGCTGATCACCACCCAGCCGTCGCTCAACCGCTGGATCCCGGATCTCGCGCCCTACGCCGACGAGATCTGGACGCTGCCCGAGCTGATGGCGGGGGCGGAGTTCGTCCCGTTCATCCTCGGCTTCATCGAGAGCCGCGGGGTCCAGATCCTGCACGTGATGAACGCGCGGATCGGCTTCGATCTGCTGGTTGACATCCAGAGCCTGCCCGACCCGCCCGCGACGGTGGTCCAGCTGCACGCCGAGGAAGCCGACCGCTCGGGCTACGTGCAGTACGTGGCCAACCGCTACGACGCGATCGTCGACGCGTACTCGCTGGTCAGCCAGCACCTGGCCGACAGCATGCGCGACTACGAGGTCGGCGCCGAGAAGCTGCGGGTGCTGCACCTCGGCGTCGACGCGACGGGGGAGTTCGATCCGGCGCAGGTCGCGCCGTACGAGGAGCGGCGGAGCGTCCCGCGGATCCTCTGGCCGGGCCGCCTGGTCGCGCAGAAGGACCCGCTGCTGACGGTCGACGTGGTCGCCGAGCTGGTCCGCCGCGGGGTCGCGTTCGAGCTGACGATCGTCGGCGACGGTGACCTGGCGGAGGACACGCGTCGGCGCGCCGACGAGCTCGGTGTCGCCGACCGGTTCGCCTGGCACCCGCCGTCGAAGGAGATGCCGCGCTGGTACCGCAGCTCCGACGTGCTGCTGATGACGTCGGTCTTCGAGGGCATCCCGCTGGCGCTCTACGAGGCGCTGGCGATGGGCGTCCCCGCGGTGGTGCCCGCGCTGCCGGGCAACGTCGAGCTGCTCGACGGCGGCGGGGGAGCGCTGATCGAGCCGCGCGACGATGTCGCCGCCTACGCCGACGCGCTGGAGCGGCTGCTGACCGACGACGACCACCGGGCCGAGGTCGGCGCGCTCGCCCGTCGGCGGATGCTCGACGGGTTCACCGTCGAGGCGATGGGCCGCGCCCACGACGCGCTCTACGAGGAGCTGCTGGAACGGCGCGCCGCCGCGCCGGCGGCGCCGCCGCGCGAGGAGTGGGAGACCGACGAGACCGCGATCGAACGGCAGGCGGCGGAGCTCGGCGTCCGTCCGACGCTGCGCCTGCCGCGGGAGCGCGAGGACGACCCGGACCGCTCGGTGCTGGTGGTCGTGCCGTGCTTCCGGCACGGGCAGTACCTGGAGGACGCGCTGGCGTCGGTGCGGCGCCAGACGCTTCCCGCGGCCCGCGTGGTCGTGGTCGACGACGCGTCCGACGACGTGGAGACGATCGAGGCGCTGGCCCGGGTCGAGCGCGAGGGCTGGGCGACGGTGCTGCGCCAGCCGGAGCGTCGCGGACCGAGCGCCGCGCGCAACCGCGCGCTCGAAGGCGCGACCGAGCGCTACGTGCTGCCGCTCGACGCCGACGACGAGCTGTTCCCGTGGACGCTGGAGGAAACGGTCGCCCAGCTCGAGCGGGCGGCCGAGAACGTCGGCTTCGTCTACCCCAACGCCCAGCACTTCGGCCACCGCAACGACGCGTACGATGCGCCGGCCTACAACCTGCACATCCTGCTGGACAACAACTACTGCGCGGCGACCAGCCTGTTCGACCGCCGGGTCTTCGCGGCGGGGATCGGCTACGCCGAGGAGCTGACCCACGGCCACGAGGACTGGGATCTGGTGCTGACCCTCGCCGAGCACGGCGTGATCGGCGAGCGCGCGACGATGCCGACGTTCCGGTACCGCAAGAAGGGCTTCAGCCGGGTCAGCGGCGTCAACCACGGCCAGCTCTCGCCCGCCGAGGCGATGGCGCGCCGTCATCCCCGGCTCTACGGCCGTCGCGACGAGATCAAGGCCGCATGGGCGCCGGCGCTGTCGGTGATCCTGGTCGACGGCCCCGACGGTCAGCGCTGGAGCGACGCGTGCGTGGCGGACCTGCGCGGTCAGCGGCTGCGCGACTTCGAGGTGATCGCCGCGCTCCCCGGGCCGCGCGACGGCTCGGTCTGCTGGAACCACGTGGCGTCGGAGCGGCTGGCGGCCGACGCCGGGATTCGTGCGGCGCGCGGCCGGTTCGTGGTCGTGCTCGACCCGCGGGCCGCCGCGGGCCTGGCGCGTCCGGAGCTGCTCGAGCAGCTGGTGCGGACGGTCTGGGCCCCGGAGCGCGAGCCGCGGTTCGTGCTGACGAGTCCGATCGGTCGCGGGGGACCGCTGACCTGCGTCGCTCCCGACGAGCTGGAGCGGACCGCTCCGGTCGGGGTGGCGTGGCGCCGCGACCCCGAGATCCCGGCGGCCGTGGAGACGCTCCGCGACGCCTACGAGGACGTCGGCCTGAGCCCGGCGCGGCTGGGCGGCGAGCGCCCGGTCGTCGACCAGATCGCGGACCAGTGGGTCGAGGACGGCCCGCTGCGATGGAGGACGATCGCATGATCAGGGAGATCCCGCTCGAGTTCGAGCGCCGGCCCGACCCCCACAGCGAGTGGATTCGGCGCGCCATCGCCTGGGAGGCCCCGCGCCTGCCCGGGGTTCGCCGGGGCATCCCCCGGCGCTGGGGCGGGGCGGCGACGTGGCAGCCCGCGGACACGACGCTGCTCAGCCGGCACCGCTCCGACGACGGCCGCCAGACCGTCGTGACCCTCGACCGGGTGCCCCCGCCGGGGTTCCACCTGGAGTACGACCTGGGGGCGCTGCACGCGCATCAGCTGCCCGGGACCGCGCGGCTGCTGGGAACCGCGGACGGCAGCTGGCTGCTGACCCCGCTCGAAGGCGAGACCGTCCCGGCGGTCCAGCACCTCGGTTGGGTGGAGCAGGCGCCGTTTCCGATGCTCGAGCCGCTCGCGCTGGCTCACGATCCCGTGACCGACCGTCCGGTGCTGGTGGGCGGCCCCGAGGACCCGCTCGCCGCCCGGGTCGAGGACCGTCGGCACCTGGGCTGGCTCGAGAGCTTTCCCGTGCTGCCCCGGGCCGTCGACGCGCCGCTGGTGGTCCCGGGGTTCGGGCTGCTGCTGCGGTCGGTCGACGCCGCGGGCTGGCGGCACCGGTACGCGGTGGCGGACGCCAACGGCCCCGCCGATCACGACGCGCCGTCGCTCGGGGGGCTCTGGGCCGCGCCACGCCCCGAGACCGTCGCCCTGGAGCGCGACGCCACGGGACGGATCCGCAGCGAACTGCTGCCGGGTCCCGCGCGTGGGCCGTCGCGCGTGGTCGCCACCGTGCGCTGGACCGCCGCTCCGTTGACCTGGGCGGACGGACGGCTGCCGAAGGGCTGGGGCGTGCGCGCGGCCGTCGGCCGAGGACGGCGGATGGCTCGCGGGTTCGGAAGCGAGCCGACCGCCGCCGAGACCCTCGGGCACCTGCGGCGTGAGCCCGCGCACGGCTGGACCGCGCTCTGGTCGGGCACCCACCCGGCGACGACCGACCAGATGCTCAGCCCGTCGCGCAGCGAGCTGACCGACCTCGGCTACGCGGTCGACGGCGTCCTGGCGTACGTGTCGGAGGGCTTCGTCGACGACCCGGAGGCGCTCGCGGCGCCCGAGGTGCCCTGGGGCTCGCGCTTCGGGCACGGGCGGCGGGTCTGAACGCGTTGGTGCCTCGGGCCCGCGTGTCTCTGCGTGACCCGTAGTCGGCGGCGCCCGACGGCGGCCCGCGGCGTGTCGTCGTCGGCCTACGTCGTTCCGAGCGGCGGCGTCTCGGCGTCGTCCGGGAGCAGCTCGAGCCCGGCGTCGCGGACCGCCCGGCGGCAGCTGGCGGGGTCGTCGACCGGCCACCGGCGGGCCTGGTGGAAGCTCACGAGCACGGTGCGCCCGTACGGCGCCAGCGGCGGGTCGCCCGCGTTGGGCTCGTAGCCGAGGTGGAACGTCGCCAGCCCCTCCGGACGGCACTGGAACTGCGCACCGTCGCGGTAGGCGACGCCGATCAGCGTCGGATCGTCGTAGGTCGCGCGGAGCGCGCCGCGGAACGACCAGATCGTGTGGAAGACCTCGGCGCCGTCGGCGACCCAGCCGCGGCTGTCGGTCAGGAAGACGTTGGTGTCCGGCGGCGGGTCCTGCCCGCCGAACGCGGTATCGACGGCGTCGAGGATCTGCACCTGCTCGGTGGTGGCCGTGTTCCAGAGGTCGATCTCGGCCTGGTTCTGGCGGTTGTAGGCCAGGGCGATGCCGACGATCGCGAGCACCACGAAGCCGCCGGCGATCACCCGAGACCGCCGGGGCGTCAGCAGCCGCAGCAGCTCGGCGAGGGCGCCGACGACCGTGACGAAGATCGCCACGAGGCCGAAGGCGGCGATCACGTTGACCCGCAGGACCGGGGCGTCGAACGGCACCGGGCGGTAGTAGGGGTCGGCGGGGACGATCGCCAGCCAGCCGGCGTAGGCGGCGGCGATCGCGGCGAGGATCCCGAGGCCCCAGTTGCGGATCCGCAGCAGCGCGCGGCGCCGATCCGGCTCGACGGCGCGGCCGGCGATCCACGGCATCACGATGCAGGCGACCGCGAAGGCGACGACGCCGGTGACGATCACGGCGGTGATCGTCGGGACGAACCAGGCGCCCGAGTAGATCGTCTCGACGCCGTCTCGCGAGTCCCGACCGAGGAACGGCACGAACGTGCCGGCGATGTTCTGGGCGCCGTCGGAGAGGATCTGCTCCACGCGATCGCGGAGCGAGAGTTGCGTACCACGGGCGATGTCGGTCTCGCCGAGGCTGGCGTACCACGCGCCGACGACGATCAGGTCGGCCGCCCAGCGCAGCAACCCGGGTCGGTATGCACGGAGCAGCGCCGCGGCACCCGCGCGGCGATCGGGACGGTCCCGCTGGGCGATCGCCGCGAGGTAGCAGACGCCGCCGGCGCAGACGATCGGCAGGGCGATCTCGTAGAGGTTCAGCGACAGCAGGAACAGCACGAGCGCGCCGACGTGATGGGCGATCCGAGCGATCCGACTCGAGCGCTGCAATCCCCGCAGCGCGAGCAGGATCCCGAGCAGCGCGAGGATCCCGGTGACGTGCCCGACGTGGGCCGTGGCCCACAGCTTCGTCATCGTCGCGTAGGGGAAGATCGCGCCGAGCGTGCCGATGCTCGACGCGGCCCAGAGCGGCACCCGCAGGCGGACGAGCAGCACCGCCACGAGCGCGCCGAACGCCCCGGCCGTGAGCACCGACCAGAGCAGGTAGAGCCACGGATGCGAGGTGAAGACCGCGTCGTACAGGTACACGTACGGCAGGTGCAGCGACCGGTGCCCGATCGGGTCGTCGAGCAGTGGATCGAAGACCCCGGCGAAGCTCGTGTGCATCATCGCCGACCGGTTCGACCAGTCGTCGCCCGAGAATCCGCCGCCGGTGATCCGCGGCAGGAAGACCAGGAGCGGGACGAGGATCGGCGGAACGAGATAGAGCCAGCGCCACCGGGTCGCCGGAGCCGTCGGGGCGCGGGTGGGCCGACTGGACATCGCTGGGACGTTATCCGCCCGGGCGTCGCCGGGTATCACCGTCCCGGCGCGCGCGGAGACCGGCGGTGGCCGGTCGCGTCCCGGAAAACCTACTCCAGGTTGCTGCTCGCGCCCTCGATGATCGTCAACACGACCGCCGCGTAGACGAGGAATCCGACGACGATCGCCGCGGGTGTCGCGAACCGCCGGAGTCCGGCGCTCCGCGCGCCGATCAGGTCCCGCAACGGCCAGCCGGGGGCGAGCAGGAGCAGGTAGGTGAGCAGGTAGAGCGGCAGCAGGAACCGGGTCTCGACCGCGGACGGCAGGATCGTCACGCAGGTCAGGACCACGGCGAGCGGATAGCGCCAGCGCGCCCGGCCGAGCGAGCGTCGCGCGGCGGGCCACGCCAGCCGGACCAGGGCGGCGAACGTGATCAGGAACCCGAACGCCCGCAGCGGCCGGGCCCCGCCGCTGTCGAGCTCGGTGACGTAGGTCGACGAGTACCGCTGGTCCATCCCGTTGACCAGGTGCCGGAACCACACGCCGGCGACCGCCAGCGGATGGTCGAGCACCACGCCCAGGTAGTCGCCGTAGCCCTCGAGGCCCCCGCTCTCGTTGAGCTCGGCGACCATCTCCTTCGTGTGCGGATCGTTGTAGCGCATCGAGGCGCTGCGATCCGACGGCCCGAGGTAGGTCTCGTAGCGCTGGAGCACCAGCCCCGTGTAGAGCTGGAACCCGGTCAGGTTCTCGGCGGCGCCGGCGATCGGGCTCCAGGTGTCGTGGTGGCGGTGCGAGACGATCGACTGCGGCACCAGCAGCACCGCGAGACCGAGCACCACCGCGCCGACCCCGAGCAGCTGACGGACCCGGCCGGGGCGGGGCAGGGCGGTCCGGCCGTTCCAGATCGCCAGGCCGATGATCGCCGGGACGAGCAGGATGAACGCCGGACGCAGGTTGATCGCGAAGGTCGTGGCGAAGCCCGCCAGCAGCATCCACGGCAGGCGCGGCGCGCGCGAGACCGCCAGCAGCGCCACCAACGCGCAGACCAGCGCGGGGAAGTCGGTCAGCGGGAAGTTGAGGTAGCCGCGCCAGAAGACCAGCAGCAGCGCGACCAGCAGCAGCTTGCGGACGATGCCGAAGCGGGCGTTCGCCCACGCCAGCTGCGCCACGCGGGGCGCGAGGATCGTGCCGAGCCACGCGAACAGCAGCGCGTTGAAGATGTTCACCGTGGCGAGCGGGCTGAGGCCGAGGAACCCGCTGATGCTGCGCACGCCGCCGAACAGCAGCGCCGGGGCGAGGCCGCGGAGGCTGTCGTCGTAGTTCCACAGCGACCAGCTGCCGTCGACGGTGAAGCGGTCGGCGCTGCTCCAGTAGATGCCGGCGTCGTAGATGAACGGCGGGGGGTCGGCCAGCGACCCGACGAGCCAGGCCACGAGGAACGCCACGACGAACGCGATCCCGTCCTGGATCCGGCGCTCGCGATGCGTCTGGACGTCGGTCTGCTCGTCGCTCACCGACGGCACGGTACTAGGAACGTCGGCGCCTCTGCCGCGGCTTCCGGGCGCCGTTGGCGGGCCGCGCGGCGCGCCGCGGGAGCAGGACGCCCCGCGTAGCGACACGTTAGGCTCGACGGGGCGGCGCTCCGTGGTTCCCGTCCCGCGCCGGTCCTCTCTGTGTCGAGCCCACCGATTCCCGCCGTCGATTTCGCTGCCCTCTGGGCCGACATCGGACCGCAAGCCCTCGAAGCCGTCGCCCGGATGGGAGAGAGCGGCTGGTACGTGCTGGGTCGTGAGGTCGAGCAGTTCGAGCGCGACCTGGCCGACGCTCACGGCGTCGCGCACGCCGTCGGCTGCGCGTCCGGCCTCGACGCGATCGAGATCGGACTGCGGGCCGCCGGGATCGGGCCGGGGGACGAGGTCCTGACCACGCCGCTGACCGCCTTCGCCACCGCGCTGGCGATCGCCCGGGCCGGAGCGACGCCGCGGTTCGCCGACGTCGACGAGCGCGGGCTGCTCGACCTGGACGCCGTCGAGCGCACGCTCGAGGCCCGCCCGGCGATCCGCGCCGTGGTGCCGGTGCACCTCTACGGCCACGCGATCGACGGCGCCCGCCTGCAGGCGATCGCCGCGGCCCACGACGTCGCGATCCTCGAGGACGCCGCGCAGGCGGTCCTGGCGTCGTCGCACGACTGCCCGGTCGGTGCCGACACGACCGGCGCCGCGACCAGCTTCTACCCGACCAAGAACCTCGGCGCGCTCGGCGACGGCGGTGCGCTGCTGACCAACCGGCCCGAGATCGCGGATGCTGCCCGCGAGCTGCGCGACTACGGCCAGCGGGCCAAGTACGAGCACGTCCGGCTCGGGCTCAACAGCCGTCTCGACGAGCTGCACGCGGCGATCCTGCGGACGGCGGTGCTGCCGCGCCTGGCCGCCGCCACCGAGCGACGCCGCGCGATCGCCACGCGCTACCTCGCGGAGCTGGCCAACGAGAAGCTGATCGTTCCCGGCGCGCCGGAGGGCTCGGCGTCGGTCTGGCACCTGTTCCCGGTCTTCGTCGCCGACCCCGACGAGCGCGACGCGCTCCAGGCGCACCTGCGCGAGCAGCAGATCGGCACCGCCGTCCACTACCCGATCCTCGCGTCGGCCCAGCAGGCGTGGGACGCGCCCGAGCCGCCGTCGGCCTACCCGGTCGCGGACCGCCTGGCGCGCAGCGAGCTGTCGCTGCCGATCCACCCCTACCTGAGCGACGAGGACCTCACGCGCGTGATCGCCGCGTGCAACGCATGGTGACCGACACGGTCCTGCCCGCGGCGCGCGGCGCGACGTCCGACGCCCCGACCCGCTCGCTCGTCGTTCCCGTCTACAAGAACGCGGAGAACGTCGCGGCGCTGCTCGACGCGGTATCGGGCCTGGCCCACGGGCTCGATGGCGACCTCGAGGCGGTCTTCGTCGTCGACGGCAGCCCGGACGACTCGCTGGCGCGGATCACCGCGGGGCTGGCCGACTACGACTTCCGCGCTCAGGTGCTGGTCCACGCGCGCAACTTCGGCTCGTTCGCCGCGATCCGCACCGGGATCGAGGCCGCGCGCGGCCGGCACATCGCCGTGATGGCGGCCGATCTGCAGGAGCCGCCGGAGCTGGTGGCGCGGTTCTTCGCCGCGCTCGACGAGGACCGCGCCGACCTGGTGGTCGGCACGCGCGAGAGCCGGGCCGACGGTCGGCTGTCGGACTTCGCGTCGCGGACCTACTGGAACCTGGCGCGGCGGCTGATCAGCGCCGAGCTGCCGCGCGGGGGCGTCGACGTCTTCGCCTGCAACGAGCGGGTCAGGGACGGACTGCTGCAGATGCGCGAGCAGCGGACGTCGCTGATCGGTCAGCTCTACTGGCTCGGCTTCCGCCGCGAGGAGATTCCGTACCACCGCCGCGAGCGCGAGGCCGGCGAGAGCGGCTGGACCTTCCGGCGCAAGCTCTCGTACCTGACCGACAGCTTCTTCTCGTTCACCGACCTGCCGATCCGCGTCCTGACCTGGTTCGGCTTCGTCGGCTTCATCGCCGCGGTGCTGGTGACGCTGGTGGTCCTGCTGGGCCGGGCCTTCGGCGTGATCGACGTCCCCGGCTACAGCGCCACGGTACTCGTCGTCGTCGCCTTCTCGACGCTCAACCTGCTGAGCATCGGGCTGATCGGCAACTACGTCTTCCGCACCTACGAGAACACCAAGCAGCGCCCGTTGTCGCTCGTGTCCGGGCGCTTCGAGTTCAACGACCAGGAGTCACCGCGATCGTGAGCGTCCATCCCGAGGCCTTCCTGCACGAGCGGGCGATCGTCGACGACGGCGCGGCGATCGGCGCCCGGACCCGCGTCTGGGCCAACGCGCACGTGCTGCCCGGGGCACGGATCGGCGAGGACGGCAACGTCTGCGACGGGGTCTTCGTCGAGGGCGACGTGGTGGTGGGCGATCGCGTGACCCTGAAGTGCGGCGTCCAGCTCTGGGACGGGATCCGGCTCGAGGACGACGTCTTCGTCGGGCCCAACGCGACCTTCACCAACGATCGCCGGCCGCGCAGCCGGCAGGTGCCCGACCGCTATCCCGAGACGCGGGTCTGCCAGGGCGCGTCGATCGGCGCCAACGCCACGCTGCTGCCGGGGATCACGATCGGCCGCGGAGCGATGGTCGGCGCCGGCGCGGTCGTCACGCGCGACGTGCCGGAGGGCGCGATCGTGCTCGGCAACCCGGCGCGGATCGTCGGCTACGAGTCCGCGACCGAGCCCGAGGCCCCCGAGCCGTCCGACGGCGGCGGTCACGTCGGCGCGTTCCCGACGGGCACGCGCGGTGCGACCGTCGTGCACCTGCCGGAGTTCGAGGACATGCGCGGCAAGCTGTCGGTGCTCGAGGTGCCCGGGCAGCTGCCGTTCCCCGTCCGTCGGGCGTTCTTCGTCTTCGACGTGCCGTCGCAGGAGGTCCGCGGCGAGCACGCGCACCGCGAGTGCCACCAGTTCCTGGTCTGCCTGGCCGGCAGCGTGCGGGTGGTCGCCGACGACGGCGTCAACCGCACCGAGGTGCTGCTCGATCGCCCGTCGATCGGCCTGCACCTGGAGCCGATGACCTGGGGGATCCAGTACCGCTACACCCCCGACGCCCGGCTGATGGTGATGGCGTCGCACCCGTACGACAGCGACGAGTACATCCGCGACTACGACGAGTTCCTGCGCCTGGTGCGGGCCGCCTAGGGACTCCTGCGGTCCCGATCGCGTGGCGCGCGGCGTCGCGATCCGGCTCAGCGGAGCGCGTCGAGCTCGGTCTGCAGCCGCTCGCGGGTCTGCCAGATCTCGTCGGCGTCGCGCTGCGCGGCGCGGCGGTCGTCGTCGAGCGCGGCGCCCAGCTCGGCGGAGGCCAGCAGCTCGGGACGCGGGGGACGGTCGCCCAGGTCGCGCAGCGCGGCGGCGATCGCCTCGACCGCGGCGTCGGCGTCGGGCTCGTCGTCCAGGTCCAGGACGCGGGCGCGGCCGCTCTGTCGCAGCGCGTCGATCGTCGCCAGCAGACGTGCGGTCCGCTCGGCGCCCAGCGTCTCCTCCAGCGGCGCGAGCGACGGAGGGAGCAGGCAGAGCAGCGGCCCGTTGGCGGCCACCGACGCCACGACGTGCGCGGTATCGGCTTCGACGGCCAGCAGGACCGGCTCTCCCGGCGCCAGCAGCGCGTCCAGGTGGCGGAGCGCGCCGTGGCGCGGTCCGCTCCAGGCGACGGGCTCCCAGCCGATTCCGTGGGCCGGCAGCTCATGCCGCAGGGGACCGTCCTCGGCCGCGATCCGGCAGGCGTAGCCGGCCGCGGTCAGCCGGGCCAGCAGCGCCACGATCGTCGCGGCGGCGCCGTCGAGCTCGGGCGCGACCCCGACGAGGCGTGGAGTCCACGCCCGGTCGCGACGTGTGGCCGGCGGTCGGAGCGGGCGGGAGGGCATCGTCGGGCGGCGGCCGCGCGAGGCGTCAGACCGCGTACTCGTCGGGCTCGAAGGCGTCGAGGTGGTCGGAGATCCACGAGACCATCCGGCCGATCCCGGCGTCGAGGTCGTGCTCGGGCGTCCACCCGGTCAGCGAGCGCATCCGCTCCGGACTCGAGATCAGCCGCATCACCTCGCTCGCCCCGGGCCGCACGCGCTGCGGATCGAGCTCGACCTCGAGCTCGCGACCGACCGCACGGCCGACCGCGTCGACCATGTCGGCGATCGAGTGGTCGGTGCCGGTGCCGAGCTGGACCGTCTCGCCGTTGGTCGCGTCGCTGGCGGCCGCGGCCATGAAGCCCGAGACGGTGTCGGCGACGTACGTCATGTCGCGGCGCGGCGTCAGCGATCCGAGCTGGAGGGTCCCGCCGCTCAGGGCCTGGACGATGATCGTCGGCAGGACGGCGCGCATCGACTGTCGCGGACCGTAGGTGTTGAACGGCCGGACGACCGTCGCGGGCAGCTCGAACGAGCGGTGGAAGCTCAGCACCAGCTGGTCGGCGGCCGCCTTGCTCGCGGCGTACGGCGACTGCGCGTGGATCGGGTGCTCCTCGGTGATCGGCACCTGCTGGGCGGTGCCGTAGACCTCCGACGTCGAGGTCTGGACCAGGCGCCGGACGCCGGCCTCGCGGGCGGCCTGCGCCACGTTCAGCGTGCCGGTGACGTTGACGTCGAAGACGTGGCGCGGCTGGACGTACGAGTAGGGGATGGCCACCAGCGCGGCGAGATGGAAGACGACCTCGCGCCCCGCCACCAGCTGCGTCATCGCGTCGGGATCGCGGACGTCCCCGCGGAGCACCTCGATCTGCGTCACGACGTCCGGGTCGGCCCAGTTCAGCGCGCCCAGGTCGCTCTGCGACCGGTAGTTGACCAGCGCGCGGACGTCGGCACCGGCCCGGGCGAGGGTCTCGGCCAGATGACTGCCGATGAAGCCCCCCGCGCCGGTCACGGCGACAGGAACCCCGGACCAGGAGGCGGATGACGGAGCGGCGACGGGTGACGGCACGCACGCATCCTAGCCAGGGCCGCGGCCACGACGACGCGGTCGCCGCCGCTCCGGTCGCTGCCGCCGGTCGTGGTGGCGGGCCGTCGCTCCCGCGCGGCGTTTCCGCGGTGGCCCGGACGCCGCGAGCGGATCGGAAGCGCTCCGCAACCTGTACGTTACGAGCGATGGGTCCCTCGCATCCCCTGGGCGGGGACGCGGCAGCACCGCCCGGCTCGCCGGGCCCGCGTCGACCACGCTTGCTGCTGGTCTGCTTCCCCGCCAGCGTCCATATCGCCCGCTACCTCGACCTGCTGCGCGGGAGCGATTGGGAGCTGCACGTCTTCGACGTGGCGCCCCCGTCGAATCCGCACCCCGACCTCGCCGGGGCGATGACGATCTACACCGATCGCGCGGACGTCGAGGTCCGGGACGAGATCACGGTCGTGCCGGACCCGGACCACGGGCAGGGCATCGACGGCCGCGTCGCGCATCTCGCCCGGGTGATCGACGAGCTGCGGCCGGACGTGATCCACTCGCACGAGACGGCGATCAGCGGCGCGGTCACCTACCAGGCCCACCAGCGGCTGGACGGGTTCGACGCGCCGTGGCTGGCGACGAACTGGGGCAGCGACCTGTTCTGGAACGGCCGCTCCCCCGTCGTGGCGCCGCGGCTGCGCGAGATCCTCTCGACCTGCGACTACTACTGCGCCGAGTGCCACCGCGACATCGCGCTCGCCCGGGCGTTCGGCTTCCGCGGCGAGGTCCTCGGGGTCTGGTCGGTGGCGGGCGGCGTCGACCCCGAGCTCGCGGCCGCCCACCGCACGCCCGGGCCGACGTCGGCGCGGAAGTCGATCGCCCTGAAGGGCGTGCACAGCTTCTTCGGACGGGCCGACGTCGGCCTCGAGGCGATCGAGCGGTGCGCGCCGCTGCTCGCCGGCTGGGAGCTGTCCGGCTACCAGATGGACGAGCCGATCCGTGAGCGCGCGGTCGAGCTGGCCGACCGGATCGGCATGCGGTACACCCACATGTCCGCCGGCGACCTGCGGACGTCGCCCTACGAGCGGATCCTGGCGATGCACGGTCGCGCGCGCGTCTCGCTCGGGCTCAACCTCACCGACGGCGTCAGCAGCTCGTTCTTCGAGGCGCTGGTGATGGGGTCGCTGCCGCTGCAGGGCCGGGGATCGTGCGGCTACGAGGTGACGCCCCACGGGCGCGGCGCGCTGTTCGTCGACGCACGGGACGTCGACGAGGTGACCGCGGCGCT